>Ga0208990_1000316_pt1 | contig 11155 bp, 9 predicted proteins | sample MedBloCARef_M3_FD_187854 | JGI IMG/M metagenome (GOLD analysis project Ga0208990, IMG submission 187854) | Forest soil microbial communities from El Dorado National Forest, California, USA - Mediterranean Blodgett CA Ref_M3 (SPAdes) (version 2) | ecosystem: Environmental > Terrestrial > Soil >...
CTTGCCGCTAGGCTGTGCCCCGTCTATTTCTGCGGAGAACGGTTACGGCACTGTTAATTTTGCGAGTCGTTTCAAGCCTCGGCGTGACCCAGAATCAAGCAAACTTGAGTTGAGCCTCTTTAGAGAGGGGTACTCTTTAGGCTCTTTTCAGCAAACGAGTAATCCCAACCAAAATTACGGCGCCAACAAATGCCACGATGATGGCACCTACTATGCCGCCGCCGGGCCAGATTCCTAAAAGGCCGAAGACCCAGCCGCCCAAAACGCCGCCGCAGATTCCAAGAATGATGTCCACGAGTACGCCGTAGCCACCGCCCTTCATGACTTGACCGGCAAGCCAACCTGCGATCAGTCCAACCACGATCCAAGTAATGAATCCCATGCCTAGCCTCCGCGCCGGAGTTTTTCGATTGGATCTCCGGGCCCGACCGAAATATACGCTCGGCCTAATCAGCCTGCAAATACCCGGGTCAGCCGTTTACGTCTTCGCGACCCTCGTGGTTGGTGCAATTGGCGATGTTTCAACAGCTGTCTGTCTTCAAGGGAAAGCCACAACCGACAGAACTCCTTCACTTTTCCTCGGGATTTAGAGCTTTAAAGGCCACTCCTGCGGTAGCGCCGCCCAGGAAGTCGGCTGCGAGATAGATCCAGAGACTCGACCAGCCTGAGAGCCCCATCGTTGTGATGCCTACGGCAACGGCCGGGTTAAACGCACCACCTGAGATGTTGCCGACTGCGAACGCACCCGTCATGACCGTCATCCCAATCGCCAAGCCGTAAAAGGAATTCCCCGCTGTGCCCTTGGCGGTGGCGACGTTGAGCACGACAAACACCAGCGCGAAGGTGAACAGAAACTCAGCCAAAAGAGCCGGCCCCAGCGCCAGATTCATTGCTGTCACCGCCGCGCCAGCCTTCAGATACTTCACGACAACCGCGGCGAGGACGGCGCCGATGATCTGGGACACCATGTAGGGTACAACGTCTTTCGTCTCGCATCGCCCGCGGATCCAGACGCCCAGCGTCACCGCCGGGTTGTAGTGCCCTCCAGAGATGTGCCCACCCGCAAAAATCATTACCATCAATGCCGAACCGATGGCCAATGGCGGAATCACGCCCGCTGCGCCCGCAATCACCGTGCACCCGATGGTTAGAACGAGAAAGAATGTCCCGATCAGTTCCGTAATGTACTTGTTCATGGTCGTCGTCCTCCTCCCTTTGATGAAGACTGTTTCCCCCCGGTTTTGCTGGACACGGGATCGGGCAACGCGACCCAGTCGCGTTTTGGGGGGCTGCTGCCCTGAAACTGCGCCGTCATATCCGCGAAAATTACATCCGTAAACGGATACTTAGGATTCCAGTGTGAATAGTTGTTGCAAACAGGCGTTTACACTCACAACCGGGTCGTAAGTGTAATCGCGATGTTGCGCCAACTGCGAGCCAGTGTCCGAGTTGCCGACAATCCGCTCGGAACACTGCTCAACGCCATTTCAGTGATCGCGGCCACACCCAAACTCACTTGTTCGCCTCAGAGTGCGATTGGAGCATCTCTCTGATAGCGCGCTTGTCGCGCGCATACTTATTGTGGGCCTTGGTTGGATTCTCAATAATCCAAAACCAGCGGGTGGAGTTCTTAACCGTGTAGTTCTCAACTTCGACGCCAGGAAGGTTGGGAACTGTCCAGGTGAGCAGGTCGCTGGGATCATTGAGTGCGGTAATGCGCGGAGGCCGACATCCCTGTGATGCGCCTGGCTTAGACTTGAGATAGTCGCACCTGAGTTTACCCCACGATTCGAGATGCGTTGCGAGGTTTCTATCGGTGGGTCCGTCGAGGCTTGCCAGTTCCAGCAATCGCAGCTGATTGGCAAAGAAGAAGACCATCGATGTGCGCTCGAGGACCTGGTCGAATTTGTTTCCCGATTGCCGTACAGTAGTCGTTTTTATGGCGGTCTGATTGATGTCCAGCGCGGAGAAGATCAGGTAGCTGCCGAGGCTATGGCAAACAATGATGAACTCCTGGTCGACGGGTTGGCGGGTCGGATCAGAAACACCGGCCGCGCGAGAATCTGCTTGAGACTTCAGAATCAGCTGCCGAATCCCATCGAGTAGATAAAGTCGAAGCGGGCCCAAGGCCAGGACAGCATCGGAGAATCCCCAGTCCATAAGTCCGGTCTTTAACGCCCGATTGGCGCGTGCGCCCTTTGAAGGAAGATGAGCCATCCGGGCGGCCTCTTCTGGGGGAATCCAGTCGTAAGATTTGAATCTCTGAGGAACGGCGAGATTGGATTCCCGACGTGAGCAGGCTTGAATTCTGGCTTTGCTGGGGGCCACGAAGGAGGCGTCACTCGCGATGATTTGGCGGCACTTGAGTGAGAAGGTGAGCGGCCACCAGTTCAGTTCATCGACGTAGAGGTTTTGGCCATTGGCCCGAGTGAGTTGAAAATGTATCGCGTAAGGAGCGGCAGCGCGCCATTCATCCGCACTCTTCCAAACCCGTTCGTCCATGTACTCAAGTTCCGGAACGGTAGCGTCAGGCCGGAATTGATCCTGATCGGCATAATCCCATTCGCCAATTGGAGTTCCAGCCAGGGAGGTACAGTCTCTTAGATAGACGCAGATGCTGCTTCTGAGTGCAAGGGAGTCATAGTCATTGGGGCCATCGGACCCTATTCCGTGGATATAAAAGATGTGAATCTCTTTGCCCTCGGAGTGACGCAGCGAGTCGCCAAGAGAATCTGATTTCTGCGGAGGTGGATTGACGGAGGCGGACTGAACGAGAGAAGGATCTCCCAGAAAAAATAGCAGAAGCAGCGTCAGCGCACCAAAACCTCGCTTGATTGCTATTTGCTCTTGAATCTGCGCAGGAGGAAAGACGTGTTCGGAGTCTGACGAAGAAATCACGTTCGAAGGCCGCAGAGAAGAAGTCTCGCGGGGGCCTCGCGCGGGTTGGATTTCATTTTGCTCAGGATGCATTTCTTCCGCTGAATAGGCTTTTTGTGCCATGCCTTCAGCACCGACCGTCTAACTAATCATTACAGCCTTCCTATCTCATAGCGGAACTGTCATTTGTAACAGCAGGATGCGCGTCGAAACTGAATCGAAACCATCGAAAAAGCGAGTCTGTTCGTGGTCGTTTTGTGGTGAGTCATCATGCGGCGTCGCTTGAAGGGTTCCGGGTGGTTGACGGGCAATCCGGAGGTGAAAAAGTCAACTGACGTTAACAGGTGATTACACTCGTTGAGGTTTGGCCGGGGTCAGTGAGCGTAATCGGGATATTACGGCAACTACCAGTTTCCTCAAGGGTCATCAGAATGTCGTGCCGCAGCGGCGTGATCTTCAATCGGCGGGTTCCCATCAAAGCCGCCTCACGCGCATTTCCTCACGGTGCACACGGAATCACGTGGAAGGCCCGACATGGCTCCCTATATGTTTTGACAGTTCCCAACTCGCCGCCCCTGCCTAATGCTCGGTAAGACGGCTGATGGCGCCCGGTCAAGATTCGGCCAGGCGGGAAGCAGTAACACCTCAAAAGGGAAAGGAGAAAGGGCCCATGCTACGAACTGCGACTGTAAAAACGAGTGAGCGGACTACCAGAAAAGCTCTGCCTCGCTTCCTCGCTTCCATTGTGATGCTGCTGATTCTCCCCGTGTTCGCTGCCGACAAGCAGAAAGACGAAGACACCTTTCGGCAAGCCAACCTCGTGTTACAGGGTCTGCTCAACGGCAACAACATCTCGCCGACCTTGTTGTCAAAGGCTGATTGCGTGCTGATTCTACCTAGTGTGAAGAAGTTCGGCTTCGGCGTCGGCGGCAGCGGCGGCCGCGGTCCCTTGCTCTGCCGCAGCGGCCAAGACTTCAAGGGCAAGTGGTCCGCGCCTGCGATGTATTCAGTCGGCGGCGCTAGCATCGGTCTGCAGGTCGGTGGCTCGTCCAGTGATTTCGTCCTCCTGCTCATGAATGCGAAAGTCGTGAATCAGGTTCTGAACGGAAAGACCAAGATGGGCACGGATGCGACGGCAGCGGCCGGCCCTGGCGCCACCGCCGCCAGTGCGTCTGACGCAGACATTCTGACCTACGGGCGGGCCAAGGGAGTGTTCGCTGGCGTATCGCTGGGAGGCGCAACGGTGGAATCAGACAATGACGCGAACTACCGCCTGTACGGCAAGACGCTCACCGCAACCGATATCGTGCGCGGAACCGATGTCAAGCCGTCGGGTGAAGGCAAGTCCCTGGTTACAGTGCTTAACAGCAAAATTACAAAGCATAGCAACTGAGAAGAAGTCCGGCATGGCAGGGCGCAGACTGTGCCAGCAGGAACTCGCTGACGACAACTGCGAAGCGGATGGAGCGTAGAAACAACAATTGGTCTTATCTCGATCAAGCACCAAGCAATTCTCGTCAGAATTACCGGTTCAGAGAGAGCGCTTGATCAGGACTGCGGTGAGATCGTCTTGCTGCGGAGTCCCCTGAGCAAAATTCAGCACTGAGTCGTAAAGCTCGGCGATAATCACCTCTGGCTCGCGGTCGCTGAACTGTCTCACAGCTGCGGCCAGCCGCTCGGTTCCGAACTGTTCTCCAGCGCTGTTCTCCCATTCAAAAAAGCCATCGGTGATGAGGAGCACGATATCACCGGGTTTCATGCAGAGCTTGACAGGTACCGCGTCCCACAAATCCGGGAGGATGCCCAACGGAGGCGCCTGCGCGTCCATAAGCCGGAATGATTGGTTGTCCGACGAGTACACGAAAATCGGTGCGTGACCTGCAGAGAGAAGTTCCAGCTGGTCATTGCCTTCCTCGCACACCGCCGCGACAAAAGTGGCGAAACGCTCTGGAGTGAGGTCCTCAGCAAAGGCCTGATTAATGTTCTTAAGCATCGTTTCCAGACGATCGCGCACATTGAAGCTTGCTCGAGAATACGCACGGCATACTGAAGCCAGGATCGCAGGCCCGATGCCGTGGCCGGTTACATCTGCCAGGACCAAGATCCAGCGGCCATCTGTCAATTTCTTCCAATCGTAGAAGTCCCCACCGGTGTCGTCCGCGGTTCGACTCCAACCGGTTACCTGGTATCCCGCAATTTGAGGTCGAACTTTTGGCAAGAGCGATTGCTGAATGGAGCGGGCAATCTGGAGTTCGTGTTCAACCTGTTTGAGTTGGTGCTGGGTTTCGGCTTCGTGAAGCGCGGCCTCAACATGCGTGCGGATTTCGGCCGCCACTCCGGCAGCCAACGCTCCCGTGATTAGAAGTAGAAACGCAAAGTACTTCACAGCCGTCTGGGTCACCGTGAAGCCACTCGGTCCTGGGCTGAAGTGCCAACCTGCCACGTACGCAGCCGTCAGATATGCGAGTGCTGAGACAATTCCGCAAACCCAGCATAGTCTCGGGGTCAACCGTAGAACGGACAATAGGATGAACGGAAAGAAGGCAAGGACCCAGGGTGTAGCCAAGGGTCGATAGTCAGGCAGGAGTCGGGTGCTCGCCAGGAAAGCGACACCTACAGCAGGAAACAGGCACTCAAGGACACTACTGAAGTACCACACGAAATTGGAGATATCCTTGCCAGAGTGCACGCTCCGGTTCACGGCGCGAAAGAGACCTAATTCGAACGCGATCACCAGAGCAGCCGCAACCAGGGTCCAGGCGCTCATTGCCGAGCCCAGCACGAATATGCGCACGGCAGCTAGGATGGCAAAGAAAGAAACAAACGCAATGACACCGACAATTCGCTTTTTCTCGCTTTTAAGCAGTACGTGGCGGAATGCCGGCGATGCCTCGCGCATTTGTCGAATAGAATGGATCATCGCGGTAAGTACAAGACGGCCCGGCCTGTCTTCGGGAAAAAAAACGGACCGCCCTCCCCTGAGGTCAGTCCGTTGGCCTCGTTTTGGTCTAGCTTTGTTACCGTCGCCATACAGATGGCGCGGAACTGTCTTGGATTAAATACGAAAATGAGATTCGTCGAGAACTGTCAGAAGTAACAGACAAAGGACACATAAGATGAGAGGACGGTTTCTCTTCTGCCACTGGAATGCCACATCCGGAAAAGTTTGAAATTGAAAGTATGACGGCGTTTTAAAAATGGGCCGCATTAGGGCTGTAATCACGGCTGTCTATCACTGGGTGTCCACAGGCAAGTAGAGAAATTGGGATTTGCGCTCGACCTGAAGTACGATCGGTGTTCCCGGTTTCACCCTGTCGAGGACAGACTGCAGTTCAGCCACGCTGGAAATCGCTTTGAGGTTCACTGAGCGAATGACATCACCGCCCATGAGATTGCCTTGAAGGTCGCCATTGACGGCCTTTGCCTCTACGAGAACACCAGTCCTCGACCGCAAGTTGGCTAGTTCCACCCGCGGACTAGCTCCAAGTTCGGAGCAGAAAATGCCAAGTCTAGCGACGAGATTGATGGTCGGACTTGGCGCAGCTCCGCTGCTGTCAACGTCCGCCGGTCCCGCCACGACGGGAACTTCGAGATCGATCAAATGCGATTCCCGCAGAACAGTGAGGATAATTTTGTCTCCGCTGGTCTTGTGATACATGGCCTCATAGTACTGGGGAAGGTTGTCGAGGGGTTTTCCATCCACCCGGACAATCAGGTCCCTGGCTTTGACTCCCTTGACCTCGGCCGGAGTGTGAGGCAAAACATCGGAAACGACGACTCCCGAGCCACGGGGCAAGTGTAGACCTGCCGCCAGCGTCGGTGTGATGCCTTGAACTCTCACTCCTGTGAATCCCCAAGGAACGTGGCCATTCTTCCGGATAGTCTGGTACACAAATTCGACTAGGCGAGCGGGAATGGCAAATCCCAGCCCCTCACTGCCTCCGCCCTGCGTGACAAAGTACGCGTTGATACCGACCAGGTTCCCCTTAATATCTACCAGTGCGCCGCCGCTGCTTCCGGGATTGATGGCCGCATCCGTTTGGACGTATAGCACGTGACTGTCCGGTGTTACCTGTCGACCCGTCGAGCTGACGACGCCCATCGACACCGAATTCCGGAATCCCTCCGGGCTGCCTAAGGCGACCACCAATTGCCCCTGCTTCAAGTCGTCTCTTGGATTGAGGGGAAGAAAGGGCAAACCAGCAACGTCCACCTTGATCACCGCGAGGTCGGCGTCCCTGAATTCTCCAATCAAGTGGGCAGGAATGGTAGTGACGCTAACTTCAGCTGTACCGGACCGCTGAAGGGCGCTTTTCTCCAGCGTTACAGTAAGGCTGCTCGCACCGCTCACCACGTGGGCACTGGTGACGATGAAGCCCGTGGGGTCCAAAATGACGCCCGAACCGATGGAATTCTCGGTCTTCAATCGATCGCTGCGGGAAGCGTCGTCACCGTACTCGTCGTCCTGGGCGGGCAGGCCGATGGCTTCGATCTCGACCACTGCGGGCTCCACCCTCGCCACGACCTTCTCGAGTGCGTCGTTGATGGCTGACAGTGGATCAGATTGTGCCCACGTCACGAACGAAAGGAGTACCGTAACAAGTACCCACCGCATTAAGGCTGCAAAGAGCAAGGCGGCTGATGTAGTGCATGTGCATACCATGGGACCCTCACTGCGCGCTTCAGGAACATCGTCGGGAACATAGGATTGAGAGCGGGGGTTGCCAACTGTCAAGACTGACAGCAAGACGAAGATCATTAATTATTGTTACGTCTCTACGCTTCAAGAAACATCTCACGATGTCTCCTGCAAGACTCGAGGCCAGGATGGATTCGCTACTTCCTTTCCTGTAGGGCTCTTGCATCCCCTACAACATGCCGGTTTATCCCGGCGCTCTCCGGGTAGCCCGTCACCCGCCCTCAATCGAGGGCCAGCAAGCACCGACATAGCTTCCAATTCCGACAAGCCGACTATCGCAGCAATCATTGGACGCTGCACTGTAACTTCTGCCAGTGTAACGAATTCCTGTCGTCATTTATAACTACGACTGCAATGACGTTGGGGAAAACCGCGTCAACTCCGAACGTCGGCCTACAAGGAAGAACAGGAAAGCCTCACGCTGACGGAGATCTCATCAGCTGCACAAGGAGAACAGCATGGCGGCAACGGTAATTGAAACGCCCTCGACACGCAAAGAGAAAGTCCGCGATTGGACGAAACCGGCAGCAATGGCGATTCCGAAGGAAGGATACTTTAGCGTAAAGAATGGAAGATACGGCCCGCTATATCCACGAACTCCGGCCTGCCATGGATTCACCATAATCGCGAAGATCAAGCCGGGAAGAGAGGAAACGATCCGCGCCTACGGCAAGACCATCGAGACTGCGATTGCGGATATGCCCGATGCACTTGCGACGCTCAAGCTCCACTACCTGCGGTGGGTTCTCTTCGATATTGGAAAGGACACGTACTTCATGTACCAGGGAATCTTCGATACAGATTTCGACAAGTACACCGAGGATGCAGTAGCCCTGTTTAAAAAGGTCGGAGTGAACACAGTTTTCGAGAACCTTGAAGGTTTTCCCGAGGACTGGAAGACGAACGTACCAGCATTCGTCAAGTTCGTTCGCGAACACCAGTGTCCGAGCTTTTTGGAGTACGGTGAGTATCCATACGAGACAGCAGACGAAATTAAGAAGGCACTGCAACTCAAAGCAAAGTTTTCCGAAATGCTTGACTTGATGCAGTAGAGACGAGTTCCGTCCGGGAGCCACAGTACCTATGGCAATCTACAGTGCTTCACTTCCGAAGAGCGTCGGACGCGAGTTGCCAAAAGCTGATGCCGCGTCACTTGAATTCGAAGATATCCAGCATTTTCTAATCCATCGCTCTCCTGCACTGGCAGCACGATATGAGTTCTTGACATTTCGAAAGCCGGCGCCAGGCCGTGCCTGGTTGAGAACCATGACCGAAAAGGTGACAACGGCAGCAGCAGTCCGATCGGGCCAGTTGAATACAAGATGGGTTACGGTGGCTCTCAACTGGAATGGCATACGAGCGCTTGGGTTGAACGATCATTCCCTCGCCAGTTTTCCAGAAGAATTTCGCCAGGGCATGGCTACCCGAGCGGAGGTCCTGGGCATGACGGGTGCAAACCACCCTGAGCACTGGAAGGGTGGGCTGGCGAGCGCCGATCTTCATGCCATCGTTATTCTTTTTGCTCGCGACGTCCCGGAACGCGAGCGATGCCGGGTAGAGCACGAAAAGTTTTTATCGCAGTGTCAGGGCGTAGAAGTGCTGTCTTCGCTGGACCTGGAAGCGATCCCACCCTTCGACTATGCACATGAACACTTCGGATACCGTGATCGCCTCTCGCAGCCGGCGATTGAAGGTACGGGAGAGGAACCAATGCCCGGCTCTGGCCCAGCTATCAAGGCAGGCGAATTTTTTCTGGGTTATCCGGACGAAGAAGGCCTGAGTGCCGAAGGTCCGAAACCCGAAATCCTTTCGCGCAATGGCAGTTATCTCGCCTACTTGATGATGGAAGAACACGTAGGAGCATTTCGCGATTTTCTTCGGCAGCATGGCGAGACACAAGACGAACAAGAGCTGGTCGCAGCGAAGCTCATGGGGCGATGGAGAAGCGGTGCTCCACTTGTCCTCACTCCAGAGAAGGACGACCCCAAACTCGCAGGTGACTACCAGCGCACCAATGATTTCGATTTTGGGAAGATGGACCCACACGGTTACGCCTGCCCGCTCGGCGCGCACATCAGACGAATGAACCCGCGTGATACAGCGGCGAATATGAATCGCCGAAAGATGATCCGCCGCGGTGGAACCTACGGTCCGCCCCTCCCGGAGGGCGTTCCAGAAGATGGCCGGGAAAGGGGTATCGCGGCTTTTGTCGGCTGCGCGAGTCTCGTGCGCCAGTTCGAGTTTGCGATGAATGTTTGGGCGAACGATCCCAATTTTCACGAACTAGGTAACGAGCGGGACCCGATTGTCGGTACACAAGACGGCACGTTTGACATGACGATCCCAAAGCGACCCATTCGAAAAAAGGTCAAAGGGCTGCCAGCGTTCACTACCATCCGCGGCGGCGCTTATTTCTTTTTGCCCGGGATAAAGGCACTTCGATACCTCGCATCGCTAACTTAGCTCCTGAGAAGACTTCTCTTCCCAGGCAGAAAGGCAGGCCAGCATGACCACCGTTCCTCAACCACCGCGCACATACAACCAGAACCATGTTCCACGAAAGTACAGCCCTGGCAAACGGAGGATTTCGATCTATTGGACGTGGAGTTATCCATGGGAAACCAACCGGGACACGGCAGAATTAGACAATCGATTTTCAACTATGACCGAGGTTCGCAGAGTTGCGTGGCCAGCGTACGAGGGAACGGAATGGGACGAGAAGCACTTCCTGCAAGGAATTGCCGGGACCCTGGAATTGTTCCACCGCTCCACGCTCGCGTTTCAGAAAGTGGTGGGTGAGGCGACGGGACATCCGGTCGCGGTATTCCAGAGAATCGATCAAGCAGGGTACAAGCTTCCCATTGATGACCGAATTCTGGCGGATACAGACACGCTGATGGTGTTTGGACTCGACCACCTTCTTTCGGAACAAGAGGCGGATCAGGAGGAGATTACGGCGGTCCGCAAATGGCTGGAGCGAGAAGGAACTTGCTTGTTGCTTGGCCCCCACCACGATGTGGGATTTACAGAAGATCTGAAGCAGCGGCAACAGGAGTATCTGCACCATGGGGATGCGCTTGTGCCTCGTCAGCAGCGCTTTGGACAATACACACGTTCGATGATGAAGGGACTCGGGGTGCCAGTGATGAATCAGTTTGGACTTCGTCCGGCCCTCGTCAAAGGCACAAGACAGATCGCTCCGCTCACAGTCAATCGAGACCTGGATGAGCTAGGACTGCTTAACGGCGTTACCACGTTTAACTTTCATCCTCACTTGCCACACTATGCGTTGACCGGGGCGGACGCAAAATCGGTCCACGTCCTCACGCGACAACCCATTGATCTTGAACGGCCGCATCCTTTCGTCGAAGCGGGCAACACCGAATTCAACTCGTGTATCTGGATGCCACCTAATACCCAGCGCGCAGGGCACATCCTACTGGCGGACTCCACGATCTTCACTACGTTGTTTGGTGGCGTCGAGTCGTTGGAGACGTTCTGGAAGAATCTTGCGATGCTGCCGCTGGCCAGCGCAGTACGCGCCAAACAGCCTCAGGCTGTCGCCTAATCCGAAGGCGG
>Ga0208990_1000321_pt1 | contig 11118 bp, 9 predicted proteins | sample MedBloCARef_M3_FD_187854 | JGI IMG/M metagenome (GOLD analysis project Ga0208990, IMG submission 187854) | Forest soil microbial communities from El Dorado National Forest, California, USA - Mediterranean Blodgett CA Ref_M3 (SPAdes) (version 2) | ecosystem: Environmental > Terrestrial > Soil >...
GATGGACAACGCGAGTTTGACGGCGTCGGCGTTGCGGTCGACGACCACGATCTCGGCCGGCGTCAGCGCTTTGAGAACCTGAATGCCGATGTGCCCCAGTCCTCCTGCGCCGATCACCACGCAGCGGTCCCGCGGCGTGAGGCGCCGCGCAGCCTTGGCAGCAGCGTGATACGCGGTGAGACCGGCATCGGCGAGTGCTGCGACGTCGGCGGGCTCCAGCGAATCGTCGATCTTCACCACGCTGCGGGCCGAGGTTTTCAGGTAGTCGGCGTAACCGCCGTTGGTGTCGATGCCGGGAAAGGCGCTGGCCTCGCAGTGCACGTCGTCGCCGGACCGGCAGGCACGGCACAGCCCGCAGGTGATCAACGGGTGCACGATCACCTTGTCGCCTTCGCGGACGTTGGTCACGGCGGAGCCGACCGAAGCGACCCAGCCGGCGTTTTCGTGCCCGATCGTGTACGGCAGCTGGACCGCGGACTTCTCGGCCCACTGGCCTTCGAGGATGTGCAGATCGGTTCGACACACACCTGCTCCGCCGATCTTCACGATCACGTCGAAGGGTCCGGTCGGTGTGGGGACCAGCACCTCCGCCATCTCGAGGTTCTGGTGGTAGCCGACTACCTGAACGGCTCGCATGGTGCTCATGGTTGTTGTTCCTTTCCTCAGTCGGGGATTGTCAGCGTGGCCAGCTGTACGAATGCCGGATCAGGCAGAGCGGCAGATGGTTCGGCGGGGTAACGGGTGCGCAGCAGCCCACGGCAGAAGTGCGCATTGCCATCGATGGAGATCCGGGTGGATCGGGCGCGGCGCAATGTCATCGGCACATCGTCGGGGGGATAACCGTGGCCGTGGTGATCCACCATCACCAACGCGTCCGGCCCGAGCGAGAGGCCGAGGGTGCTTCGGCGACGCAGCAACGCGCGCGTTGTCTCATTGTCCGGCAGGTCGTGCAGACGTACCTCGCCGAGCGACGCCTCGGGCAGAGCTCGGTCAGAGCGCAGCAGCTGGGTCAGGCACCGCTCCATCGCGGCGGTGTGCGCCTTGCGCCGAAAGGTGAGCCGCAGGTCGTCCAGGTCGTCCTCGGCCTCGTGACCGAAGGTGCCCCGGTAACCGGCGGCTGCGGCCAGACCCGCGTTGATGATGTCCGAATCGTGGTGGTCGTCGAGCTCGACCACCACCTCCTCTGTCCAATGAAGGTTCGTGAGAACGTCTTTGGCGTCGGATGCCATGAGGTACGCGAAGTTCGGCGCGCAGAACGACGTCGGCAGCCGAAGATGGACTTCGACGTCGCCGCCAGTCGTCACGAGCGAGCGGACGAACCCCAGATCGGTGATCGGCTCGTCGAGCTCGGGATCAACTACCGCCCCCAGCGCCGCGTACGCCTCGTCGTGCCGGTTCACATCAGGCCCCCACCAGATGGTCCGCCGCGGTGACGTTGTCGGCGCCGCGCGGGCCGACCGCGGGTTCGTCTGCAGCCGGCAGCCGCAACTCGGCCGGGACCGCGATGTCGTACATCTTCGCCGTGTTGAGGCCGAGGATTTTCTTCTTCTGCTCGGTGGTGATCGCCGGGTAGTCGTCAAGATCGTCGGGAATCTGGAAATCGACGAACGCTTCGACGAGCCAGCGCGGTGTCCACAGTGCGTAGTCGGAGGAAAATTGGATGCGGTCCTCGCCGACCCAGTAGAGCAGTTCGCCCATGATCTGCGCGAAGTATTTCGGCCGGGTGTGAATGAATGGCATCGCGACGGCCAGCCCGGCATGCACGTTGGGCTCCTGCGTGGCGATCCAGCAGAAGTCCTCCAGGCGGGGCAGTCCGCAATGCTCGACGATGAAGTTCAGATCGGTGTAATCCGAGGCGACATGGTCGATATCGGCGACGTCGAAGGCGTCGCGGTCCAGCGGCCTGATGGTCGGGCCCTTGTGGACGTGGATGTTGCGGATGCCCAGCTCCTGACAGGCCTCCAGATACCGGTGCGCCCACGGATCGTCGAGCTTGTAGCCGCGCGACTCGCCATGCCATTCGGCGGTGTACAGCTTCACGCCTTTGAGGCCGAACCGCTCGGCGTCGGCACGGAGCTGGTCCAGGCCGGCCTCACCATTCCGCGGGTCGAAATGGTGGTTGTACGTCAGCTTGTCGGGATGCGCCGCCGCCAACGCGGACGCCTCATCGGTCTGACCGAAGCCGCGGTAATAGAACTCACCGAGGAACGCCGGCTGGAAGATCGCGTGGTCGACGTAGCCATCGGTGAACAGATCCTTCATCAGCCGATCACCGCCCTGGTAGAGATACTCCTCGTAACTCCACACCTCCGATTCGGGCGACAGATTGCGGTGATAGTCGTAGAAGCAGTCGATGAACTGCCTGCCGTGGATGTTGCGCTGGTTCTCCGGACGGGCGTCCCACAACGCGATATGCGCATCGACGATGAAGTACTTCTCGCCATCCTTTTCGTACATGATGTGCTCCGTTATCGGTGGGTTGGTGGGTTGGGTCAGTGGTCGACGGGCTTCAGGTCGAAGCCGATGTACTCCGCCGCGTCCTCGGGGTTGGCGAACAACATGGTGTGGTCGTCGAAGTGCACCATCCGCCCGTAGTGGGTGGACATGATCTCCTCGAAGTCGTACAGGTCGAACTCGGCGCCGAGCGCGTCGGTGATCTCGGCGAAATCGAAGGTCAGGACGTTGTGCCCGTCCACGCGGATCATCGACGGGAACTCGGTGACCGTGACGTCGGGCTTGCGCGCCATCACCTCCGCGACGACGTAGCCGTTCTGGTTGTTCATCAGGGTGACGCCGCACATGTTCGACGACCCGACCGAGGCGCCGAACTGCATTTCCGTACTCATCAGGAGAGCTCCTTGGGCTGGTCGAGGTCGAGATCGGACAACACACTGCGCAGCCCGGCTTTGGCTGCCTCGAAGGACTCGGAGAACGGCACCGTGCGCTCCTGAGGCTGCGACCAGATGGGCTGCAGCTCACGCGCCGCCGCGATGCTCAGCGGCACCCATTTCTCGAGCCAGCGCGACAGCAGTTCTCGATTGTGGTCGCGGTGCTCCTGGTCGTTGGTGAGCATGTTGAAAAGCGCTCGGGTGTAGCCGAGGTCGCGGTTGTAGTCGTTTTCTCCGGAGCCGACCAGGCTGGGCGTGACGTAGTCTCCGTTGCGCGCCGAGATCTGCATGACGAGGTGGCTGCGGAACAGCACCCCCACCAACTGCTCGAAGACGATGTTCGTGGCGAAAACAGCCTCAGCCCAGTCGGCCGCCGCGGTGAGCAACTCGACATTCTTGCGCACGCCCTGCCAGACCGGGTCGTTGTGCCAGACGTCGCGGTGCGCCGAGCCGTCGAACCCGTCCAGCGATTCGCTCAGGTCCAGATTGAACAACGCGAGGTCCTGGGCGAACCGGATCTTGTGCGCGCTGTTGACCGCGACCGCGGTGTTGATCATGTTGGTCGGGCCTGAGCGCTGCACGGCGGTGAACACGTGCAAACCGATGCCGTTCTCGGCGTGCATCCACGCGCCGAGATTGCGCTCGATGAACTTGGTCCAAGTCGGTGTCCACGACGCGTATGCGTTGGCGAGCTTGGCGTTGGCCAGGTTCTGCTGGATCTGCCGCACCACGTTCGCGTTATTGCGGTAAATCGTCTGCTCCCACTCCTCGTTGGGATCACGGAACTTGTGCCAGTCGGAGGACTTCAGCTCGGTCCAGTCCTGCGGGTAGCCGCCGGGGCCGTTGCCGAACCCGTAGATCCAGCCCTGGGCGAGGTGGCGATCGGGATCGGGCTGCACATCGAAGGTGACGTCTTCATACGTGGTGGCCCGCAGCTTGGCCGGCTCGAAATAGTTGAAGCTGCGGCTTTTTGAGCTGGGAAACTCCAAAGCGCCGGCTTCGGCGTCGGTGAACTGCGGCTTGGGGAAGCTGCGGACCGGCCTGGCCGGCTCGGGCTCGGGCGCGGCGCGTTCGGCGGTGGGTGCGCTCATGTGGGTACTCTCCCTTTCTTGTGGACTACGCTCGGTGAACCGTGGTGGTGAACTTGTCGAAGTAGATATGTTCCCGGGCAACCGTTTTGCCCTCGAGCATCGCCATAGCGGCGTCCACCATCGGCGGCGGCCCGCAGACGTAGACCTCAGCCTCGCTGAGGTCGGATTCACGACGGTCCACGGTGTCGGTGACGAACCCGAAATCCCCGTCGGCGACGCCGAGCGACGGCCAGTCCGCACCCGTCTCCTCCGACAACACCGGCACGAACGTGAAATTGACGAGCCGATTGCCGAGTTCTTTGATCTCGTGGAGGTAGAACAGGTCTCGGGCAGTGCGGGCGCCATAGTAGAAGTGGACCTGGCGGTCGCTGCCGGACTCGACCAGATGCTTAAGCAACGACAGGATGGGTGCCATACCGGCACCGCCGCCGATGCAGACAATGTCACGTTCGGAGTTGTGTTTGATGGTGAACGAGCCGTATGGGCCACGCAGCGCCAACTCGTCGCCGACTTTGAGCTCGGTCTCCAACAACCCCGAGAAGTGGCCGCCCGGATAACGTTTGATGATGAACTCCAGCTGGCCGGGAGTGCTCGGGGTGGTCGCCATCGAGAAACAGCGGTGTTCCTCGGTGCCCGGGATCATCAGATCGGAGTACTGGCCGGGCTTGAACTCGTAGCTATCGGGTTCGATCAATTCCAGTTTGAGCGACACTATGTCTGCGGTCAGGTCGGTGAGTTCGATGATCCGGGTCCGAAGCTGTTGCAGCGGAACCGCATTGCGCAGCTCCTCCTCGTCGAAGTTGATGAGTTCGATCTCGCAGTCGCTGTAGGCGTGTGCCTTGCACAGCAGTACGTATCCCTCTTCACTCTCGTAGTCGGCCAGGGCGAACGTTGAGTAGCGGTCCATCTGGATGTCACCGTCGAGCAGGAAAGATTTGCACGCCGAGCACTGTCCCTCGCGGCAGCCGTGCATCAGCGAAACACCTTGCCGGAACGCCGCGTCGAGAACGGTCTCGCTCTCGTCGACCTCGATCTCGAGGTCGACCGGCTCGAACCTGATCTTGTGGGTATCACCCATCGGACGGTCTCCTGTGGTTGGAGGCCCTGGTGACGCGGCGGGTTTGGTCGCGCCGCGCCACCGGGACCGAGTTTAGGCTCCTACGCCCGCCTTAGCGGCCGGCCGACCGGCCGGTCCCCCGGCCTTGTATTCGGCCACGTGCGCTTCCCGCTCGGCGTCGGACATCTCGTTCAGCAGCACATTCGGACTCTGGAAGGTGATGCCGCGCAGGTCCTCGACCTTCCACAACTTCTTCTCGTCGTCGAGATCGAGGTGGGGCTGCGGGATGAGTGTCTTGCCGTCATCGCGGACGTAGCCAAGCCCGGTGACAATGTCGGCGAGATCCTGGTTGTGATGCAGGGTCTCCCATTCACGGTGCCCGGTGAGCCGGCCCATGTTCGGCGTCGGCCTGCCTTCGAACTCGGGGCGGAACGCTTTGATGTCGGTCCACGCGCAGGTCTCCGAACAGTACGTCCGCCACTGACCGTCGACCTTCTCGGTGACCATGTCCTCGCGGATGAGGCACGGCACCATGCAGGTCCAACAGCGGTGCGGGTATTGGTAGTCGACGTCCTCGAACGCGATCGGCTTGTTGCGGCCCGGATACCGCAGGCGATTGTAGTTCTCCCACCATTTGCCGTACTTGTTGTACCAACCGGGGTATTTTGCCTCGAACCACTCGAAGTCCTGGTCGGTCATCGGGTCGATCCGCCAATAGTTGACCGGCCATCCCGTGGCGAAGAATTGCGCGACCTCGTGCACGTAGCCCTTGTTCACGATCCGGTTCCACGCTTCCTCGACGAGGTCGTGCGGGATCTTGAGGCCGTACTTCTCCAGCGGGATGAGGTAGCTACGGTAATAGTCGTCGTAGATCCAGCGCCGCCACATCTCGGCGTAACTGTCGCGGTCCTTGCGGCGGTCCTTGGTCCCGTACTCGATGAAGGTGCCGATCGCGGCGTCCACCACGCAGTGGTTGTTCCACCAGGCGTAACGCAGGTCCCGTTCCAGCAACTGGCGGTTGTCCTCGTCAGCGAGCGCCATCAGCAGGATCGAGTAGCCGTTGGAAATGTGTCGCGACTCGTCGGACTGCACCGAGTGGAACACCGTCGGCAGCAGATAGTCGCCGTTGGCGGCGGCCTCCGACGGCATAGCCACGAACAGCGTGTTGGTGAAGGCCGTTTCGGCAACGACGGTCAGGTAGATGTTGGCCGCGGTGATCGCGTCGCCGGTGATAAACCCCTCGCCGAACTGTCGTCCGATGGTGCCGGCGTAGTTGTTGGCGAACGCCTTCTCACTGATGTCAAAGCCGGCGGGATCAATGTAGTGGTTCATGTAGAGGCGCTTGAGGTTCATCTGGATCGTCGAGTGCCGAACCTCGTCGATCATCTGCACGGCCAGCCCGTTGTGGATCTCGGGGTTCGGAACCGCGTCGATGGCCATCGGCATGGCCCGCGCTGCCGAGATCTCCGGGAACGGGATGATCGACAAGAACAACTTCTGCCACTCCATCCAGCGCTGCTGGACCTGGCGGAACATGTTCCCGCGGATCGCGCCGTCCATCGCGCCGAAGACGCGGTTGTCCTTCTCCTCCTCCATCGGGAAGTAGGACCGCAGGATCTGCTTCAGCGGGTCTTTCTTGGGTGCCTTGTCGAAGCTGTAGTCGGTGCCGAAACGCGTCGCCGGAGTCGCGAATGTGGGTTCCCACGACAGTTCGGTGATTTTCTTGTGAGCCTTACTCAGACTTTGTCTGCTCAACGTCTCTTCTCCTGGTGTAGACCGGGTGTACTGCTGGGAGCAATGACACAGGTTTGCGCGTAGGCTGGGCGTCTCAATGTGAGACCAGTCACATGTTTGAGAGGGCTTTAGCCTCTGAGTGCAGCCGATCAACACCGAGGTGAGTACATCGAATGAATGCCAGCGCGGACGTTTCCAACGACCTCGGACGAGCGCGCGAGCAGTTCCTCACCGTCGGGTCCTTGGATGCGGTCAACCTCCGTCCCGGCGTTCTGGATTCGTGGCGCCGGTCGCGTGACCTGCATGTTCATCAAGATCGGGTCGACCTGCCGTTCGTCCGCGAACCGGATACCGACTCGCCGTTGGCGCATGCCGCGATCCCCGTTCTCCGGCGGGTGGCCGACGACTTGGCCGCCCAAGCCGTCAGCGTGATCCTGACGTCGGCCGACGGTGTGGTGCTGGAACGGGTGTCCTCGGACGCGACCATCACGCGGGCACTGGACAGTGTCCGACTGTCACGCGGATACAGCTACGCCGAGGAGTTCGTCGGCACGAATGGGATCGGGACCAGTCTGGAGACGGGGCGGCCAACCTACATCCGCGGTGCCGAACATTACATGGGGACGCTCGGTCGCCTCGCCTGCGCCGGCGCGCCCATTCGAGACGCCATCACCGGCAAAGTGGTCGGCGTCATCGACCTCACCTGTTGGGCCACACAGTCCGATCCTCTGCTGCTCGCTCTGGCCAAGAGTGCAAGCAGCCAGATCGAGGATCGGATGAGCGCGCTTACCACCGAGAGCGAGACAGCCCTGCTGGAGACCTACCTGCGGCAAGGTCACCGATTCCCACTCGGGGTGCTGGCCATCGGGGGCGACGTGGTGCTGATGAACCCCTACCTACGCCAGGCTCTGGACGCCGGCGACCAAATCGCCCTGCTCGCGCACGCATCTGACATGCTCGGCTCCGACGCGGTCCGCACGGCACTCGTCGAATTGCCCAGTGGCAGTTCAGCGAAGATCACTGCCGTCGAACGTGTTCCGATCAGAGGCCGGGGAAGCTCCGTTGTCTTTCAGGTCCGCCTCGCCGCCGAGGAGACGACTCACCCATTCGGCGTCGGGTCACCAACGCGCCCCAGTATCCCTGGTCTGGCGGGACGAAGCAGTTCATGGCACCGCTGTTGTCAGCAGGTCGAGCGGTGCTGCCGTGACCAGGACTGGGTCGTCCTGGACGGCGAGAGTGGCTCCGGGCGAGCGAAGATCGCCCAGGCAGTCGCACAGCACGTGAACGCAGAGAAGATGGTCCGCGTCCTACGAATCGAGAACTTTACCGGCGCTGACGATTTCGTCAGCGAATTGGTCGCCGCAACTGATGACGACCACTTTGCTATCGTCATCGCCGACGTGCAGCGTCTATCCGACGAGGTTCTGGAGACGCTCGCCGGCGTTCTGCAGTCCTGCGCCGGCCGGGGATGGATCGCCGCGACGATGAACTCGGCCAACCATTCGCCGCTGGTCGAGATGCTGCTCCTGCCGTTCTTCACCCACACCGTCACAGTGCCCGCCTTGCGACACCGGATCGAAGATCTTGAGGCGCTGGTCCCGTTCTTGTTGCGTGAAATCACCCGTGGGGCCGACGTCCAACTCGCTGCTGAAGCGATGCGCCAACTCGGCAAGCTGCCGTGGCCGGGGAACGTCGCGCAGTTGCGGCAAGTGCTGGTCGAAACGGTTGCCCAGCAGCGCTCGGGTGTCATTCAAGCGGAGAAACTACCCCCCGAGTGCCGATCCTTGGCCAGACGCAAGCTGACCCAAATCGAGGCTCTTGAAAGAGACGCGATCGTACGCAGCCTTCAAGAAAACGGGGGCAATAAGACCGACGCCGCCAACGCGTTGGGGATGTCGCGGGCAACGATCTACCGCAAGGTCAAGGACTTCGGAATCGCTTGAGAAGTCGCCAACTGCTCATCCGACCCGTTGCAGGCGCGGTGGCAGAGGATCTTCAGCTTTTCGCTCAATAGCGACGAGGCAACAGCATGTCCACACCACCTTCAGAAAGTGCTTCTACTCGTATTCGGAGAACAAACGCGGTGCACGGGGGTCTGGGTTCACGACATCGGTGACAGGCGATTCGCGACTCATCACACCGTGGAGCGCTAAGACTTAGGGCATTCGAACCCCTGACCTACTCGATGCGAACGATCGTCACTCGGCGTTTGTTGCGGAAGCTGTGATGGTTGGTCGACTGACTCGCAGTTCACAGGGTTGGTTGCGTAATCGCCATCCGTCACGCCAATGCCGACGTCAAAGCGCGCCGCATGTCGTCGTCGTTGACCACCAGCACCGAGGGGTCGGTCTTGGCGAGCGAGGCCAGCTCGGCCGGCGCCACCGTGTGCAATCGCCGGGCGCGTTCGCGCTTGCAGGCGATAACAACTTTTCGGGCATACCGCCCGTTGCCCGCGACATCCAAAGCCGTCCCGGAATCCGTTGGCACCGAACGCAACCGCGACGCCTCCGTCGCCAGCAGCGGCCAGGCCGCCTCGGCGATAGCGATCTTCTCCTTGGATGCGATGTGCCGCGCGATCGCCACGATCTCGCCGGCCGTATAACTCTCAAACGTCAGGGTGAAGTGAAAGCGTGACGCCAGCCCGGGATTGGCGGCCAAAAAACGCCGCATCTCAACCGGGTATCCGGCGACGACCACCACCAGCTGGTCGCGGAAGTCCTCCATGTACTTCAGGAGCGTGTTGATGGCGTCCTTGCCGAACGAATGCCCCTCGTGCTCGGGGACCAGCCGATAGGCCTCGTCGATGAACAGCACCCCGCCAAGCGCTTCCTCGCAGACCTCCTTCATGCGTTGGGCGGTCTGGGAGACGTAGCCGACGACGAGGTCCTCCTCGGTGACCTCCATGACGTCGGGGCGCGCAATCTTGCCCAGCCCGAACAGGATTTCGGCGACGATGCGCGCGAAGCTGGTCTTGGCGGTGCCGGGCGGGCCTTCGAGCACCATGTGGTTCTCGTTGGTCGCCGACGTCTCTTCGCCCTGGGCGGCCAGCAGCTGGTCGATCTGAATCTCGGTGCGCCACACCGCGATCTGCTCCTTGGGGCCCTCCAGCCCGATCAACTCATCCAGCCGCGCCTGCGCGCGCGCCAACACATCGGCCTGCTCAAGAGCCAACGCGGCGGCATCCCGCGTCGAGCGCGACACCTCGGTGGCCGGGTCCCACGGGTCGGTGCGGGTGGCGATGGTGTCGGCGTCGGTGACGATGAGCCGGAAGTTCGCGCTGTCCAACGCCTGCCGGGCGGGCTCCAACAGCGCACCCTCCACCACGGCCGCCCGAAACGAAGCCCGCGCCCCCTCCTCATCGCCCAGCTCCCTGCGACACCACCCCCGCGTCAGCGCGATATCGGCGGCGACGTACTGATTGTCCGGTGACAGCCGGTCGGTGCGCTCCAGGGCGTCCTGGAACTGCCCAAGGCTCGCCGCAGCCGCGGCGGACATCGACGCGATCGCGGCGCTGACCGGATCCAAGACGTAGGTGGCGTTGGCGGGCGGGGACACGGCGGTGACCGCGCGCACGTCGGGCCAGCGCCGGGTCTGGTGGAACAGACACGCCTTGACGAACTGGTGCCATTGGGCGGCCTGGGTGTCGGCAGTGATGATCGGGTCATCGAGTAGCCGCGCGGCCTCGTCATAGCTGCGAGCGGAGATCAGCGCGCCGGCATAGGCCAGCGCGATGGTGGCGCGCGACCACACCGGCACGGTCAGATACATCGGCGCAGAGATCTGCGCGTACAGGTCGCCGTCGTTGAACCCGAGGCGGCGGGTTTCGCGGTAGAGCGCGCGGGAATGGTCATGCGCGCCGGCCAGGGTGTCCAGATCGTTGTCCCCGCAGGCCATCCGGCCCAGCCAGGCGTCGGACATGGCCGCATTGTCGCGGGTGACCTGGGTGAAAATGGCGCCCGCGCGGGCCCGGTCACCGGAGCGGTAGCTGTCCATCGCGGCGTCGAAGGCGCGGCGCTGCTCGGTCGGCGAGGTCATCGGTGGTCCCTGCGCTCCTACTCTTGCGGGTCGGGATCGAAACTAGTCGGTACCTTCGCCGTCCGGCGGCAGCTCGTCGTCGGGCGGTGGTGGTTCCGGGTCCGGCAGCGGCCCCCGGTATCCAGTTTCAAGCATCGGCGGAACCTCGGGCGCATCAATTTCGGCGACCTGCGCCACGTCGTCGCGAAGCTTGGCGATCTCCCTGGTGGTGCTGGCGCCGGTGCGTCGGCCGTTGCTGCGCTTTGCCATGACAGTTCCTGTGATGGTTGGAAGATGCGGGCCGAGAACGTGCACGCCGGGGAAAAGTTCCATG
>Ga0208990_1000326_pt1 | contig 11075 bp, 7 predicted proteins | sample MedBloCARef_M3_FD_187854 | JGI IMG/M metagenome (GOLD analysis project Ga0208990, IMG submission 187854) | Forest soil microbial communities from El Dorado National Forest, California, USA - Mediterranean Blodgett CA Ref_M3 (SPAdes) (version 2) | ecosystem: Environmental > Terrestrial > Soil >...
GCCCGACGGCGCGCTGGCGCGCTCGGTCGCGCAGGGCGCGCGCGCGGCCGGGCTGCAGGCGCCGCCGCATTTCTGGAGTCACGGTGCGCTCGACGCCGGCTATCTCTGTCACATCGGCTGCGAGGCCGCCATGTGGGGACCGGGACCGATGGACTCATGGCACTCCAACGAGGAGAGCATCTTGGCGAGCGACCTGGTCGAGGGTGCCGCCGCCTATGAGGCGCTCATCCGCGAGTATCTGATGTGACCGGTGCAGCGCCGTGAACGCGCCGCCTAGGTCAATGCGCCCGCGGCAAGGGTGGGCGCACGCGTCGGCGCGCACATGTTCGGCACAAAATCGCGATCCATCTCGACAAGGCCGCTGTTGAGGCATTTATCCATCACCAGGGTGGCCCGGTAGAGAAAGCGCGGCGTGACCTCGCGTCCGTAGACCGCGTAGCCGTCTTTGCGCTGGGCGCCGCCGTTGAGCTGCTTTGCCCCGAACTTGCGGATCATCCGCTCGCCCTGCTTGGTCACCGCCGTCATCATGACCGACAGGCGGCCGACCGATACATGATGCAGCTGCTGGACCCGCCAGGAGAACATGCTGGCGAGCAAGACCGATTTCGTGATTGCATCATAGTTGCCGCCGACCACGACCGAGCCGATGTAGATGCTGGAACGCTCGTGGCAGTCCTGCCGCGTGAGCAGCATGTCGGTCGTCAGGTCCGGCTCCGTGATGTCGCCGGCCACAAACGCGTCCGCCCATTTTTTCTTGAGCGGGTAGATGCTCGAATAAGCGGCGACGCTGTCGTCCGGGCCGACCACGGCCGCGTAGATTTCCGGGCGGAAATCGAACATCTGGTGCGCCATCGCGGGGGGCAGAGACAGCTCCCCGAAAAGGCGTTGTTCGACTTTCAGCACGCGCGCGAATTCAGATGAATCCTTAGGCACTCCGCAAACGAACATACGCCCAGGTCCCCCCCGGTTTCATCTTATTGGCTTATTGGCGCCGACCGTAGCGTGGCCCGGTGTCCGGATACAAGCTCGCAGCACCAAGCGCGACAATTTGGCAGCGAGCCGGCAAGCTGTGCTCTGCCGCAGTTCGCGCACACATGTGTCGGTTTTGCTCAATTGGGGCCCCCTTCGGGCCCGGAAGGAACAGGGGTAGCCTTCCGGCGTCCGCGCGGCGACTGTCCGGGACCCGATGCGGCCGGCCGTTCGGTTGAAAGCCCACCGCCGATGGTGTCACATCGCGCCCTCCGGCCCACAAGGAGACACAGGATGGATACGCAGGAACTCCATGACCGCGGCTTGAAGCTGCGGCGCGAATTGTTCGGCGCCGCCGCGGTCGAGCAGCGCGCGAGCGCGCTCGGCGAGTTCGGCGCGCCGCTGCAGCACATCATCAACGCCTATGCGTATGGCGATATTTGGAGCCGGCCGGGCCTGCCGCTGGCGACCAAAAGCCTCGCCATGATCGCCATGATGGCGGCCGCCGGAAAGCCGGCCGAGTTGCGCGTCCACCTCAAGGGCGCGTTGAAGAACGGATGCAAGCCCGACGAGATCCGCGAGATCCTGCTGCTGGTTGCGCTCTATTGCGGAATTCCGGCCGCCAACGAGGCGCACCGGGCCGCCGTCGATGTCCTGCGCGAGGGTGGCGCAAAAACAGGCTGATTTTTGCCAACCGCTGCGCGTGCCCGCCGATAAGGCGAAGCGAGATTGCCAAAGGCCGCGGCGGTGATGAAACTCACGATCCGAGTCGGCGTTATCGAAGATCGACCCAATCCGACACGCATTGGCGCAGCATGAAGCTCTTCGAATGCCAGAACTGCGGGCAGCCGCTCTATTTCGAGAACACGCGCTGCGAGAGCTGCGGGCTGAGCCTGGGCTATCTGCCGGAGCGCGAGGTCGTGACTGCGCTTACGCCGGATGGCGGAGTCTGGCGCGCACTGGCGGAGCCGACTGCCCGCTACCGCTACTGCGCCAATGTCGAGCACGGCGTCTGCAACTGGTTGATCCCGTCTGATCACCCGGAGGCCTTTTGCGCGGCCTGCCGCCATAACCGCATGATTCCCGATCTGTCGCTGCCGGATAATCTCGCGCATTGGCGCATGATCGAGATCGCCAAGCGCCGCTTGTTCTACTCGCTCCTCAAGCTACGCCTGCCGCTCACGACCCGGCCTGAGGATCCGGACGGGCTCGCCTTCGACTTTCTGTCGGATGCCGGCGTGACGCCGTCCGGCCACGGCCGGGTGATGACCGGTCACGACAACGGCCTGATCACCATCAATCTCGCGGAAGCCGACGATTCCCAGCGCGAACGCCAGCGCCGCCAGATGGGCGAGCCCTATCGCACGCTGCTCGGCCATTTCCGCCATGAGATCGCGCATTATTACTGGGGCCGCCTGGTGGCGAACACGCCGGCCCTGGACGAGTTCCGGCGTATTTTTGGCGACGAGACCAGGGACTACGGTGCGGCACTCCAGCAGCATTATGCCGAGGGCCCGCCCGCCAACTGGCCACAGAATTTCGTCACCGCCTATGCGAGCGCCCACCCGTGGGAGGATTTCGCCGAAACCTGGGCGCATTACTTCCACATGGTCGATACCCTCGAGACCGCGCATGCGTTCGGCCTCAGGGTGCGCGCCAAGCTCGCAAAGGCCGCGGACCTCTCCGCCAACATCGACTTCGACGCCTATCGGGCCGACATGGATCGCATCATCGAGGGGTGGCTGCCGCTCACTTTCGCCGTCAACTCGATCAACCGCAGCATGGGGTTGCCGGATCTCTACCCCTTCGTGCTCTCGCCCGCAGTAATCGGCAAGCTGACCTTCGTGCACGAGCGCATCAATGCGCAGCGCGGCCGCAGCGTCGCGCCGGACAGCGATCTGCGCGCCATCGTGTCCGGCCTCACCCAAAAGGTCGGCCGCGCGGGATAAGCTGACCGCGCCGCCACTTGAACGGCCCTTTCGCTGAATTCGTCAGCATAACCAGCATGTTGTTGCATAAACCGGGCGCCCGACGCGCGTCATGGTGGCCCGAGAATTGCTTATTGGAGCGGCAGGCCACAGGATAACGCAGCATCGCAGGCCGGGGCCGCGCGCCAACAACGCCGTAGTACAAGCTTCATAAATGTCAATTCTCGCCAGCATTCATCACGTGACCCGCTACCGCTACGACCGGCCGGTCGCGCTCGGGCCGCAGGCCATCAGGCTGCGCCCCGCCCCGCATTCCCGTACGCGGGTGCCGAGCTATTCGCTCACGGTGACGCCGGCCCAGCACTTCGTGAACTGGCAGCAGGACCCGCACGGCAATTGGATCGCGCGTTTCGTCTTCCCGGAGAAGACGTCCGAATTCTCGATCGCGGTCGATCTCACGGCCGACATCGAGGTCGTCAATCCGTTCGACTTCTTCATCGAGCCCTATGCGGAGACTTTCCCCTTCGTCTATCCGTCCGAGCTGCGCGAGGAGCTCACGCCTTATCTCGCGGCGGAAGCGGCAGGTCCGCACCTCGCGCGGCTGCTCGCCGCGATCCCGCGCGAGCGCCGCAACACGGTCGATTTCCTGGTCGAGCTCAACCAGCGTCTGCAGCGCGACATCCGTTACCTGATACGCCTCGAGCCGGGCGTGCAGACGCCCGAGGAGACGCTGGCGAGCGCCGCCGGCTCCTGCCGCGACACGGCGTGGCTGCTGGTGCATGTGCTGCGTCACCTCGGCATGGCGGCGCGTTTTGTGTCGGGCTATCTGATCCAGCTCAAGCCCGACGTGATGGCGCTCGACGGCCCCGCCGGCACCGATAAGGATTTCACCGATCTGCACGCCTGGACCGAGGTCTATCTTCCGGGCGCGGGCTGGATCGGCTTCGATCCGACGTCCGGCCTGTTGTGCGGCGAGGGCCATCTGCCGGTCGCCGCAACCCCGCATTACCGGTCGGCGGCCCCGATCAGCGGCGCGGTCGATCCGGCCGGGGTCGAGTTATCGTTCGAGATGACGGTCGCGCGCATCGCCGAGAAACCGCGCGTCACGCGGCCCTTTTCCGATGAGGCCTGGGCCGCGCTGGATGAGCTCGGCGCCACGGTCGACGAGGACCTGGCGAGCCAGGACGTCCGGCTCACCATGGGGGGCGAGCCGACCTTCGTGTCGATCGACGACTATCAGTCGGCCGAATGGAACACGGACGCGCTCGGGCCCACCAAGCGCATCCGCTCGGACGATCTCATCCGCCGGCTGCGCGATCGCTTCGCGCCCGGCGGCCTTCTGCTTTACGGCCAGGGCAAATGGTATCCGGGCGAGCCGTTGCCGCGCTGGGCCTTCGCGCTCTACTGGCGCCGCGATGGCCTGCCGGTCTGGCGTCATGTCGACCTGATCGCGACCGAAGCCGGCGGCCGGCCGCCGCCGGCCGGCGCTGCGCGGCGTTTCACCGAAGGCCTGGCGCGCCGCCTCGGCATTGCCGCCGAGTACGTGGTGCCAGCCTTCGAGGATCCGGTCGAGCGCATGCGCAAGGGCGAGCCCGAGACGACCGATCCGGCCGATCCCGGCGATCGGCGCGCGCGCGCCCGCATGGTGCAGACCGACGAGCACCGCTTGGCCGAGCCGGCAGGCTTCGTGTTGCCGGTCCGGCGCGCGACCGCGTGCCCGCGCTGGGTGAGCGAGCTGTGGAAATTCCGTCGCGGCGGCCTGTTCCTGATGCCGGGGGATTCCCCGATCGGCTTCCGGCTGCCGCTCGACTCGCTGCCCCCCGTTCCGCCCGACGCCGATCTCCATACGGTACCAGCCGATCCCTTCGCGTCCCGCGATGAATTGCCCGACCCGGCCGTCCTGGCCGAGAGTTTCGCGCCGCAGCGCGAGGGCGCAGCGCCGTCCCTGGTGCCGGATGCCGCACCCAACGGCACGCCCGAGAGCTGCAAGGTTTTCGTGCGCACTGCGGTTGCGGTCGAGCTGCGTGCGGGACGCCTATGCGTGTTCATGCCGCCGGTCGACGAACTGGCGGACTATCTCGCATTCCTGGCCGCCGTCGAGGCGACCGCCGTCGAGCTCGCGGTGCCGGTCCATGTCGAGGGCTACGGTCCGCCGTCCGATCCGCGCATCAACGTGATCAAGGTGACGCCCGACCCCGGCGTCATCGAGGTCAATGTGCATCCGGCAACGTCGTGGCGCGACGCGGTCGCGATCACCAGCGGCCTCTACGAGGATGCCCGTCTTTGCCGGCTCGGCACCGCCAAATACATGATCGACGGCCGCCATGGCGGCACCGGCGGTGGCAACCATGTGGTGCTCGGCGGCGCGAGTGCGGCCGACAGCCCGTTCCTGCGCCGGCCCGATCTGCTCAAGAGCCTGGTGCTGTACTGGCAGCGCCGGCCATCCCTGTCGTATTTCTTTTCCGGTCTGTTCGTCGGGCCGACCAGCCAAGCGCCGCGCATCGACGAGGCCAGGCAGGACCTGCTCTACGAGCTCGAGATCGCGCTGGCGCAAGTGCCGGCGCCCCGCAAGGGCGCGCCGCCCCCGCCCTGGCTGGTCGACCGCCTGTTTCGCAACCTGTTGGCCGACGTGACCGGCAACACGCACCGCACCGAGATCTGCATCGACAAGCTGTTCTCGCCCGACGGGCCGACGGGACGGCTCGGCCTGGTCGAGTTCCGCGCCTTCGAGATGCCGCCCGACGCCCGCATGAGCCTCGCCCAGCAATTGCTGCTGCGGGCCCTGGTGGCGTGGTTCTGGCGCGAGCCGCTCGACGGCGCGCCGACGCGATGGGGTTCCGCCCTGCATGACCGCTTCATGCTGGAGCATTTCGTGTGGCAGGATTTTCGCGAGACGCTCGATGACCTCGGGCGCGCGGGCTACCGCTTCGACCCGGCCTGGTTCGAAGCGCAACGCGAGTTTCGTTTTCCCTCCTACGGCACGGTCGCCTATGGGGGCGTGGGGCTGGAGCTGCGGCACGCGCTCGAGCCCTGGTATGTGCTCGGCGAGGATGGCGCGCAGGGCGCCACCGTGCGCTTCGTCGATTCCTCGGTCGAGCGGCTGCAGGTCAAGGTCGACGGATTGAACGCGAACCGCCATCTGGTCACCTGCAATGGCCGCCGCATGCCGCTGGTCTCGACCGGCCGGCCCGGCGAGTTCGTCGCCGGCGTGCGCTTCAAGGCCTGGAAGCTGCCGAACGCCCTGCATCCGAACATCGACGTCCACGCGCCGCTCACCTTCGACATTTTCGACGGCTGGAGCCGCCGCTCGCTCGGCGGCTGCGTCTATCACGTGGCCCATCCGGGCGGGCGCAACTACGAGACTTTCCCGGTCAACGCCTATGAGGCGGAGGCCCGCCGGCGCGCGCGCTTCGAGGATCACGGCCATTCGGCGGGCCACGATAGCCCGCCGCCGCCGCCCGAACGCTCGGTCGAATATCCGGTCACCCTGGACCTGCGGCGTCCGGCCGAGGCCACATAGCGCATGGCGATTCAACGCGACCAGACGGTCGACGCGCGGGCCGGCGACATCGAACGCATCCTGTCGGGCTACCGGCCGCTGCCCGGCATCTTCGACGAGATGATGGATCCGCAGGGCCGGCCGCGCCCGCATTGGCAGTTCTTCCTGCGGATGCTCGCGGGGCTCGGCACCGACGAGATCAACCGGCGCTTTTCCGCCGCCGACCGCCATCTGCGCGAGTCCGGCGTGTTCTATCGCGTCTACGAGGATCCGGCCGGCGCCGAGCGCCCATGGCCACTCAGCCATGTCCCGCTCATCATCGCCGCAACCGAATGGGAAGCCCTCAGGGCCGGGCTCATCCAGCGCGCCGAGCTGCTCGAGGCCGTGATCGCGGATTCCTACGGGGCCGCCAAGCTGGTGACCGAGGGCCGGCTCCCCGCCGCGCTGATCGCGGGCAATCCGGAATTTCTGCGGCCGCTGGTCGGCGTCGCGCCGCCGGGCGGCGCGCACCTGCGTTTCTGCGCGGTCGATGTCGGGCGCGCCGCGGACGGGAGCTGGTGGGTGCTCGGCGACCGCACCCAGGCGCCGTCGGGCGCCGGCTATGCGCTCGAGAACAGGCTGGCGCTGGCGCGCGCGATTCCCGACATCTACCGGGCGGCGCATGTGAACCGGCTCGCGCCTTTCTTCCAGGCGTTCCAGGCCGATCTGACGGGGCTCGGCCGTCAGGACGATTCGCGCGTATGCCTGCTCACGCCGGGCCCGATGAACGAGACCTATTTCGAGCACGCCTATTTGGCGCGCTACCTCGGCTTCCTGCTGGTCGAAGGCCAGGATCTCACGGTGCGCGACGACGGCGTGTTCGTGCGCACGGTCTCCGGCCTCAAGCGCGCCGAGGTGCTGTTGCGCCGCCTCGATGGCGACTTCGCCGATCCGCTCGAGCTCAATGCCGCCTCCAGTCTGGGCGTGCCCGGCCTGGTGCAGGCGGTGCGCGACCACAAGGTGGTGATCGCGAACGCGCTCGGCGCCGGCCTGGTCGAAGCGCGCGCGCTGCTCGCCTTCCTGCCGGCGCTCGCGCCCGCCATCCTCGGCGCCGACCTCGCCATCCCGAATGTCGCCACCTGGTGGCTCGGCGATGCAGATACCCGCCGCGCGATGGCCGGCGCGCTCGACCACATGGTGATCGCGCCGGCCTTCTCGGACCGCGCGGCGGGCGTGGGCGCCGGCGCGCTCGGCGCCACGCTCGATCCCGCGCGCCGTGGACGGGTCGCGCAGGCGATCGCCGACCGCGGCATCGATTACGTGGTGCAGGAGGCGGTGACCTTGTCGACCATGCCGGTATGGCGCGGGAGCGGCCTCGAGCCGCGTCCCTTCAGCCTGCGGCTTTTTCTCGCCAAAGGGGCTCAGGGCTGGCACGTGATGCCGGGCGGTTTCGTGCGCATCGCCGATGATATCGACGCGCGCGCCGTCAGCCTGCAGCAGGGCGGGCGCACCGCCGACGCCTGGGTATTGTCGGACGGGCCGGTGGGCGAGACGACCCTGCTGCCGCGACCCGAGCGTATCGTCATCAATCGGACGAGCGGCGTGCTGCCGAGCCGCGCCGCCGACAACCTGTTCTGGGTCGGGCGCTACGTCGAGCGCGCCGAGGCCACGTTGCGGCTGGTGCGCGCGCTCATCAACCGCACCGCCGAGGCGGACGAGACCGCGGCGCCGCTGGTCGAGCGGATCAGCGCGCTGCTCGGCGCCTGGAGCGCCGGCCCGATCGACATTCCCAACCCCAAGCCGATCATGATCGCGCGCGCGGCGCTCTCGCGCGGCGATTTCGAGGGGTCGCTGCCGTATCTCGTCGGCGCGGCGCGCGCGGCCGCGTCGGTGATCCGCGACCGCTTCTCGCCCGACGCCTGGCGCGCGCTCGTGCGGCTCGCCGCCACCATCGATGCGCCGTGGCCGGACGGACCATTGGAAAGCGTGATGTTCGAGCGTGTCGACGCGGCCTTGCGCATCGTCGCGTCATTCTCCGGGCTCGCGCAGGAGAATATGAGCCAGCTCGCCGGCTGGCGCTTCCTCGAGCTCGGTCGGCGCAGCGAGCGCGCCATCGCGACCTGCCGCTTCGTTCGCCAGTTCGCGGACGCGGCGGCGCCCGAGGGCGCCCTCGACGTGCTGCTGGAGCTCGCCGACAGCCAGATCACCTACCGGCAGCGCTACGTGATGGTGGCGGCGCGCGCGCCCGTGGTCGACCTCGTGGTGCTCGATCCCAACAATCCGCGGTCGGTCGCCTACCAGCTCGATCGCATCGAGGCGCATCTGGCGGCGCTTCCGAAGCACAACACGCAAGGCCGGTTGTCGCTGCCGCAGCAGATCACGGCGTCCTCCGCGACCGCCTTGCGCACCGCCGACGCATCTGCGGTCGGCGACGCCTTGATCACGCAGGTCGAGGACGCCCTGATGCGGCTGTCCGAGGCGATCACCGGGTCCTATCTCACCCACAATGAACGCGCCGAGACGGAATGGGAGGCGCTGGCATGATCTACGACGTGCGCCAGACCACCTCCTATACCTACGCCTCGAGGGTCGGCTATGCGCATCATGTGTTGCGGCTGACGCCGATCGATCGGACGCGCCAGCGCGTGCAGGTGGCCGCGCTCGAGATCACGCCGGCGCCGGCCGGGCGGCGCGAAGGCCGCGACTTCTTCGGCAATCGTCTGACTTGGATCGAGCTCGCCGAGCCGCATGACCGCATGACCATACGGGTGGCGGCGCGCATCGTGGTGGATGCTCTCGGCGAGCCTTCGCCGCAGCAAACGCCCGCCTGGGAAGCCGTGCGCGACGATGTCTTCGCCACCAGCGATATCGGCGCCACGTCGCCGGTGCATTTCCTGTTCGCGAGCCGACAGGTGCCGCTCGACCCGGACATCCGCGACTATGCGGGCGAAAGCTTTCCGCCCGGCCGGCCGATCCTCGCCGGCGCGATCGACCTGATGTGCCGGATCAACGACGAATTCGTCTACGATGCCGAGGCCACGACGGTCTCGACGCCGCCGCCGCGGTCATTCGCGCTGCGGCGCGGCGTATGCCAGGACTTCGCCCACGTCATGATCTCGGGCCTGCGCGGCATCGGGCTGCCAGCGGCTTACGTGAGCGGCTATCTGCGCACCGTGCCGAAATCCGGCGCGCCAAGCCTGCAAGGCGCCGACGCCATGCATGCCTGGGTGTGGGTCTGGTGCGGCGCGGCCGCCGGCTGGTACGGGCTCGATCCGACCAACGCGGTGCTGGCCGGCGACGACCACCTGGTGGTGGCGATCGGCCGCGACTATTCCGACGTGGCGCCCGTCGGCGGCGTCGTGTTCGCGTCCGGCAAGCAGAAAATCGACGAGGCGGTGAGCGTGATGCCGGTCCGTGCGGCCTGAGGCCCGCTATCCCGGCCGTACCGCCGCCGGCCGCGCCTTGGCGTCCGTCCTGAATTTCGGGATCACCTCGCCGGCGAACAGCTCGAGCGAGGCGATCGCCTTGTCGGACCCGTACCAGGGCGGGAAGTGCAGCATGATCGAGTCGACGCCGCTCATCTGGCGCAGCTGCGCGATCTTGTCGACCACGGTCGCGGGCGAGCCGTGCAGGATGATGTCGCGGGTCAGCGCGTCGTAGTCGCGCGGGCTCGCGCCGACGTCCTGCGACACGGTGCCGAGATAGCCCGAGGTGTGGCCGCTCGAGAAGTGGGAGAGGTTGCGCATGATGCCGGCCTCGCTCTCGCGCCGCGCCTTGGCGTCGGTCTCGGCCACATAGACCCAGCGCGCGATATCGACATGTCCGCGCGCCGGATTGGCGCGCAGCGGCTGCGGGGTCTGCTCGAGTCCGGCCCGATAGGCCGCGGCCTGCCGCGCCAGTTCCGCGAAGGGCGTCCAGCTCGACAGGAAAAGGCCGAAGCCCATGCGCGCCGCGACGGCGATCGAGCGCTCGGTCGCGCCCGCGAGGAAGATCGGCGGATGCGGCTGCTGCAGCGAATGGGGAAACATCTCGTAGTCGCCGTCGACCTTGAACTTGAAGTATTTGCCCTGATGGTCGGCGCGCTTTTTGTGGAACAGGTCCATCAGCAGCGGCAGCAGCTCTTCCTGGATGTCGCGGCGCGCCTCGAAATCGACCCCGAAGCCGTCGAACTCGTATTTGCGATAGCCCGAGCCCAGGCCGAGCGCGAAGCGGCCATTACTTAGAATGTCGACGAAGGCGGTGTTCTCGGCGATGCGCAGCGGATTGGCGAGCGGCGCGGTGACGACCGCGGTGCCGATGGTGATCCGCTTGGTCAGCGCCGCCAGATAGGCGGCGTAGACGAAGACGTCCGGCATGATGCCGTATTCGTTGCTGAAGTGATGTTCCGCCACCCAGGCATAGTCGTAGCCGAGCTCGTCCGCGCGCAGGATCTGCCGCGTCACCCGCGCATGCACGTCGCGATGCGGATAGGGCTCCGCTTCGGTGTTGGGATGGGACGTGAACAGGATGCCGAATTCCATATTGGCCTCACATGATCGCCAGCTCGACATTCTTGCGGTCGGTCACCAGCATGCTGCCGGGATAATGCGTGATGCAGAAATCCGGCTTCACCGTCGCCACCACCGATTGCGGCGTGACGCCGCAGGCCCAGAACACCGGGATCTCGTCGTCATGCACCGGCACCGGGTCGCCGTAGTCGG
>Ga0208990_1000327_pt1 | contig 11072 bp, 8 predicted proteins | sample MedBloCARef_M3_FD_187854 | JGI IMG/M metagenome (GOLD analysis project Ga0208990, IMG submission 187854) | Forest soil microbial communities from El Dorado National Forest, California, USA - Mediterranean Blodgett CA Ref_M3 (SPAdes) (version 2) | ecosystem: Environmental > Terrestrial > Soil >...
TTCCACATCCACTTCTTGCCCATCACGTACACGTCCATCGAGTCGATGGGCGGCGTGGTCTGGCGCACGAACTCGCGGTAACCGAGGAAGAACCAGGTGGTGAAGAAGAGCAGCGGGACGGTGACGAACAGCGCCTCCAACCACGCTTTGGGCTCGATGTGCGGGGTGGTCTGGGTCTCCGACCGGCGGCGGTAGCGGATGAAGAAGAAGACGGCAGTGAGGCCCACCGCGGTGGACATCACGAAGGTGGTGAGGATGACGAAGTAGTGCAGTTGGTCGAAGTCCTGCGCAAACGTCGACGCCTGGTCGGGCAAGAAGAGCAGCCGGCGGAGGACCTCGTTCATGCCGCCTTCTCCTTCTTCTTGATCTCGCGCCACCAGAGCACGCCCAGGAGCGCCACCAGCCCTGTCGCGAAGAACCCGGCGCCGTAGCGCAGCACACCCATCACGTAGACGTGGTACTTGCGCGAGGCGGGATCGTACTTGAAGCAGCGCAGGATCACGCGGTCGAGCGTGGTGCCCACCTTGCCCTGCGACGCCTCCACCACCGCGAGGCGCAAGTCGCGCGCGGGGAAGTCCACTCCGTACAAGTAGCGGGAGATCCGCCCGTCCGGGCCGAGCACCATGCTCACCGCCGGGTGCTCGTACTGTCCGGACTCCTTGTCCAGGCGGTAGCGAAACCCGAGCGAGTCCGCGAGCGTCCGGATCGAGGTGTCCCCGCCGACCAGGTAGGGCCAGTGCGCCGGATGCGCGTTGCCGGCGTTCCGGAGCGTCTGGAGATACCCGCCCTGCCGCAGCCGCGCCTCGGGAACGGTGTCCTTGGGCGAGAAGCTGACGGTGAGCCCGTAGTAGTCCTCCCCGAGCCGCAAGCCGGTTTCGTTCAGCGCCTTGATCACGCCCTTCTGCACCAGGCTGCAGAGCATCGGGCAGTCGAAGTAGATCAGCGTGAGGACCACGGGCTTGTCGCGCGCCACCAGCTCGCGCAGCTGCACCCGGTGGGACTCGCTGTCCATGAACGGCGCGCTGGCGACCCGCTCGCCCAGGCGCTCCACCACGTCCACGGGCGCGTCCTGCGCCGTTGCCACTTGTGCCACCAGTACCAGCGCCGGGATCACTTCTTCTGCTCCTTCTGCTGCTCCACCACCAGCTCCATCGCGCGATCGATGGGCATGTGGATGACGCCTTGCTGGCGATCCAACCAGCCCCAGCTCGAGAGCCTCTCCAGGCTTTCCCTCCGGTACGCCTGCGCGCTTCGGGTCACGTCGAAGGGCACCTGATCGACGATGCCGATCTCCGGCTGGCCCAGGATCGCGGGCACCGGGTCCGGGCCCAGCGGCTGCAGCTCCTTCTCCCGCAGGTTCATGAACCGGTAGGCCACGAAGGTGGCGATGGCGAAGACGAGCAGCGAACCGATCCCGACGCCGATGACCGCAAACCAGCGGATCCCTTCCTCCGCCTGCGCGGGTGGCGGTGGGAGGTGCTCCAGGGATTGGGACGGCTGGCTCATGGCTGCACGTACCTCAGCGAGTCTTCCAGGAAGGGGTCGCCGATTGGAACCGGCCGCGCGGCGCGGAAGAGCAGGAGCGCGCAAGCGACCGAGATTCCCCCGATGCCGACGAAGGCGGTGAAATGGGTCCAGTGGAGCCCCAGGCGCGATGCCTCCGCCGCCGGCATCACCACCCAGTAGACGTCGACGTAGTGGATGACCAGCATCCACGCGGCCACCGCGGCCAGGGCCGGCGGGCTCCGCTTCACGTCGCGCGAGAGGAGCACGAAGAACGGGAGCACGAAGTGCCCCAGCAGGATCAGGATGCCCACCGGCCGCCACACCCCGCGGCTGCGCACCACGATCCATTGCACTTCCTCGGGGAGGTTCCCGGCCCAGATGAGCATGTACTGGGAGAAGGCCATGTAGGCCCAGAAGGCGGTGAAGGCGAAGAGCAGCTTGCCGACGTTGTGCTGCTGGTCTTCGGAGATCACGGCGGCGAGCGGCGATCCGCTGGAGCGCACCCCGGTGACGATCAGGGCCAACGCGGCGAGCGAGGCCACGAAGGCGCCCGCGTAGACGTACAGGCCGAAGATGGTCGAGTACCAGGTGGGCTGCAGCGACATCAGCCAGTCGAACGCAGCGAACGTGAAGGTGAGGATGAACAGCATCAACCCCGCCGGCGACGCTCGCCGCATCCGCACGGTCAGGGACAGATCGACCGTCTCGTCCTGGCGCAGGGACCAGGCGCGCAGGAGCCAGGCAAAGATCGTCCAGCAGGCGAAGTAGATCACCGCGCGCACCGCGAAGAACCCGAGGTTCAAGTATGGGCGCTTGTGCTCGAGCAGCTCGTGCATTTCCTTGGAAACCGGCTCCTGCGGCGCGACCCAGAACCAGACGTGCTTCGCGCCCAGCAGGAGCGGGATGAAGAGCACCAGGAAGAGCGGGATCACCGCCCCGGCGGTCTCGTTGAAGCGCCGCAGGCTGACGTGCCACTTCGCGCCGGTGCTGTGGTGCGCGAGCACCAGCGTGACCGCGCCGATGGCCAGACCCAGCCAGTAGACGTAGGCGACCAGGTACGCGAGCAGCGCGGGTCTGGGGGAAACCGCCATCCCGATGAGCGTCAGCAGAAGGCCTGCGCCGCCTGCGGCTGTGGTCCCCAACAGCAGCCTCCGGCTGATCGGATAGCGCGCCGGCAGGTCCGCACCGGGAAGAGGCCGTGCCTCGCTCATTTCCCTGCCTCCGCGCGCAGCTTCTGTTGGATGTCCGGCGGTGCATCTGCCAACGTCGCCTTCTGGCTGCGACGGAGGGCCTGCAGATAGGCGACCACTGCCCACCGGTCGTGCGGCGTCAGCTGCGCGGCGTAGGAGGGCATCAGACCATATCCCTCCGTCACGACCTGGAAGAGGTGTCCGGGGCCGGTATTCTTCAGTTGGAGCAGGTTCGGCGGCTGCCGCAGCGACATCTGCGTCGCCACCGGCGAGTAGCCGTCGCCCAGCAAGCCGTGGCAGACGGCGCAGTAGATCTCGAACTGCGTCCGGCCGCGCAGCATCCCTTCCCACGTGACCGCGACGGGGATGGCGTCGACGAGCTGGCCTTTGCGATCACGCCCGGTGGTGATCTCCGGCTGCATCGTCGGCCGCTCGCGCGGGACGGTGCCCTCGGGCGGGTTGCGCATCGCGCGGCCGTCCTCGTAGAGCGGGTTGGCGGCGAAGGCGCGGAACTTGGGCTGGCGCTCCATCGGATCGACGATGGTCGTGTCTCCGCAGCCGGCGCAGAGCAGCGCGAGGAGCAGGACGCTTCTCATACGCTCTCCACCACGTTGTGGACCTTGTGCGCGCCCACCTCGCGGAACTTCCTCTCCAGCTCCTCCAGGGCAGCCTCATCCTCGGTCTCGGCGCTGACCCAGCACTTGTCGAGCGAGGCAGTGCGGAAGCGCTCCGATTCGAAGACCGCATGGTAGGTCCGCGGGAGCTGGAAGAACCCGAAGATCGATCCGAAGAAGATCGAGAGCACCGCGATCAGGATTCCGCTCTCGAAGGTGATGGGAATGTTGGTCCAGAACCCGTGCTGGGGCCGGTTGCCCACGGTGATGGGGTACGCAATGGAGTTCAGGTACCACTGCAGGGCGTATCCGCCGATCGCGCCCAGCAGGCCGCCGGTGAGGGCCACCAGTGGGACCTTGCTGCGGGGGAGGAGCAGCGCATCCTCGATGCCGGGCAGGGGATGCGGCGAGTACGCGTCGAGCCCGCCCACGCCGCTCTCGCGCAGCCGCCGGACTGCGACCACGCAAGCATGCGGTTCCTCGAATTCTCCGAGCACGAAGCGCTTCATGGGTGCGCTCCCTCCGCGCCGGGATGCCCGCGATGCCCGTGCAGCTCGTGGTTGAGCTCCTTCACCTCGCTCACCGCGACCGCGGGGAGGAACTTGAGGAAGAGCAGGAACAAGGTGCCGAAGAAGCAGATGGTCCCGAAGAGCAGGGAGAAGTCCACCCAGGTCGGGTAGTACATCGCCCAGTTGGAGGGGATGAAGTCCTGGTGCAGCGAGGTGACGATGATGTTGAAGCGCTCGAACCACATCCCCACGTTCACCAGCACCGCTCCCACCCAGAGCGTCCAGACGTTCCGGCGCGCCCACCTGAACCAGTACATCTGCGGGACGATCACGTTGCAGAACATCTGGGTGAAGTAAGCCCAGGCGTAGGGACCGCGCGGGCGGGTGACGAAGAAGACGTGCTGCTCGTATGGGTTCCCGCTGTACCAGGCGGCGAAGTGCTCCATCAGGTAGCCGTAGGTCACGATCAGACCGGTGCAGAGCATCACCTTCGCCATCGCCTCCAGATGCCGGGCGGTGATCACGTGCTTGAGGCCCATGTAGCGCCGGGCGGGGATCATGAGCGTGAGCACCATGGCGAAGCCGGAGAAGACGGCGCCGGCCACGAAGTAGGGCGGGAAGATGGTGGTGTGCCATCCCGGCAGGATGGAGAGGGCGAAGTCCCAGGACACGATGGTGTGGACGGAGAGGACCAGCGGCGTGGCCAGGCCGGCCAGCAACAGATACGCGATCTTGTAGTGGTGCCAGTGCCGCGCGCTGCCCCGCCAGCCCAGCGCGAAGATGCCGTAGGCGACGCGCGCGCGCCGGCTGGTCGAGCTGTCGCGCAGCGACGCGAGATCAGGGATCAGCCCGATGTACCAGAAGAGCAGCGAGGTGGTGAAGTAAGTCGAGACCGCGAAGACGTCCCACATCAGGGGGCTCTTGAACTGCGGCCAGATCGAGTTCGTGCTCGGGTACGGGATCATCCAATACGCGAACCAGGGCCGGCCAGTGTGCAGGATGGGGTAGATGCCCGCCTGCATCACCGCGAACAGCGTCATCGCCTCCGCGAAGCGGTTGATGCTGGTGCGCCACTTCTGCTGGAAGAGGAGGAGGATGGCGCTGATCAGCGTCCCGGCGTGACCGATGCCGATCCACCAGACGAAGTTGATGATCCCGAAGGCCCACCCCACCGGGATGTTGTTGCCCCACATCCCGATGCCCCGGGCGATGGTGATGGTGATCGCCGTGAAGAGCACGCCCGTGCCGGCCATTCCCAGCAGCAGCAGCGCGAGCCAGCCGCGGGGAGGCCGGCGCCAGACGAAGTCGTTGAGCGTCTTGTTGAGCGTGCCGTCGTCGTGCCTGCCCTCGATGAGCGGAGGCGGCTCCAGCTGCGCGCGCAGGTCGCTTGCCGTTTCCGCCATCAGCCCAGCTCCGGGTTCGGGTTCGTGACGCGGGCGAGGTAGGCCGTGCGCGGCCGCGTTCCCAACTCGTGCAGCAGGTCGTAGCGGCGCTCCTCCTCGTGCAGCTTGCGGACCCGGGATTTCGAATCGTTGAGATCGCCGAAGACGATGGCCTCGGTCGGGCACGCCTGCTGGCAAGCGGTGAGGATCTCGCCGTCCCGGATGGTCCGCCCCTCGACCCGCGTCCGGATCCGCGCGCGCTCGATCCGTTGCACGCAGTAGGTGCACTTCTCCATCACGCCGCGGGCGCGGACGGTGACGTCCGGATTGAACACCATCTTCTCCACGTTGGTGTAGCTCGAGGTGTAGGAGAAGAAGTTGAAGCGGCGGACCTTGTACGGGCAGTTGTTGGAGCAGTACCGCGTGCCGATGCAGCGGTTGTAGACCATCTCGTTCAGGCCCTCGTCGCTGTGCACCGTCGCGTTGACGGGGCAGACGTACTCGCAGGGCGCGAACTCGCAGTGCACGCACATCAGCGGCTGGAGCACGACGCCGGGATTCGAGGTCTCGTCGCCCACGAAGTAGCGGTCGACGCGCAGCCAGTGCATCTCCCGGCTGAGGATCACCTGCTCCTTGCCGACCACCGGGATGTTGTTCTCGGAGATGCAGGCGATCATGCAAGAGCTGCAGCCCGTGCAGCGCGAGAGATCGATGGCCATGCCCCAGCGGTGGCCGGGATAGTCCTGCGGCTTGTAGGCGGTGAGCGTGGGGCCCCGGTGCTCGGCAAGCTCCTCGCTGGTCTCCTTCAGCTTCGCCGCGGTAGTCCAGGCCGCGATCAGCCGGCCTTCCATCGAGTGGTGCTCTTGCGTCTGCGCGATCTTCACCTTGCGTCCGGTGCGCGCGACGGTGAGGCCGGGGGCGAACCAGGGAGCGTCGCCGTGGCGCAGGTCGCCGGTGTCGAATCCCAGACCGCGGCAGAGCGCCTCTCCCTCCCCGCGCCGGCCGTACCCCATGGACACCGTGACGCAGTCCTCCGCGTGTCCCGGCTCGATCAGGACCGGCGCGTGCGCGGGCGGGCCCCGCACGCCCAGGTCCACCTGATCTCCCTGGGTCACGCCGAGCTTCTGCGCCGTCTTCGGGGACATCAGGGCCGCGTTCTCCCAGGTCAGCTTGGTGACGGGGTCGGGCAGCTCCTGTAGCCAGGCGACGTTCCCGAACCGGCCGTCCCAGACGCGGTAATCGGGCACGATGTTGATCTGCAAGCCGGCGGGGGCGGCATCCGAAGGAGCGACCTGCATCGCCGCGGCGAGGATCTGGTCGTGGCGCACCGCCGGGCTCTCGGGCTTGGTGGCCGTGCGCTCGATGAACCCGTCGCCGAGCCACTTCTCCCACCGCAGCTCGAAGTCATCCGGCTGACGCGATCTCCAGAGCTCCCGCAGCTGGGTGTAGGCGGTCCGGTCGCCCTCGCCGAGGAACGCGGCGAGCACCTCCACCTCCGTGGCGCCACCGTACAGGGGAGAGATGAGCGGCTGCATGAACGTGACCGTCCCGTCGTGGGCGCGCGAGTCGCCCCAGCTCTCGAGCGGGTGCAAGGACGGGACCACCCATTCGGCGCGATCCGCGGTCTCGTCCATGTACAGGGAGCGGTAGACCGAGTGCGGCACCAGCGACACGGCCTTTCCGAAGTTGAGATCGGACGGCGCGCCGTACACCGGGTTCCACGCCGTGATCACCAGCGTGTCCACCTTCCCGCCGCGGACCTCCTCAGCCAGCTGCTGCAGCGCCCGCGGGCCGGCGTCCATGTCGTGCAGCACGGGACGCGCCAGAGCGACGCAGGCGCTTCCCAGCGCGGTGTTGATGGCATGCGCCGCAGCGTGCAAGGCGGGCGGCTGCCGCGGCCCTACGGAGACCAGCGCGCCCCGCCCCGCCTTGACCAGGTCCTTGGCCAGCGCATCCGCGAACTTCGCGCTCTCCGGCGGCAGCGTGAACCGCTGGGCCAGCGCGCCGTACCGCGCGAGCGCCGGGACCTGCGCGGCCAGGCGCCCGAGCAGCGCGAGCCCGAAGCGCTGGATCTCGGTCGGCTTCAGCCGGAGACGGTGGTCCGCGTTCATCCCGGTGACGGTGAGGTTTGACTCGACCGCGTAGAGCCGGCCCAGCTCGCCCTTCCCGGGGTCGCGCTTCGCGGCCCAGTCCGCCATGCCCGGCAGCGTTCCGGGAAGCGCGGCGAGCAGGTCCGAATCGAGCGAGAGCAGGACGCTGGCCCGGGACAGATCGAGGCGAGTCTCGTACGCGGCCCCGAGCGCAAGCTGCGCGCCGTCGTAGATCTGCTGCAGCGGGATCGCGCTCCAGGCGGAGAATTTCGCGCGGGGATAGGTCTCGAGCAGCCGCTGACGGAGGTGGCCGATCAGCGGCGACGAGCTGGGCTCCATCAGGAAGCGCAACCCTTCGCCCTGCCTGCCGCGCAGCCCGCGGGCGTTGTAGACGGTCTCCTGCAGGAAGTCGCGCAAGGCCCGCGGCTGCGACCTGTGCTGCACCACCTTCAACCGCTGCGGATCGTACAGGCGCAGCAGCTCGGCCTGTTCCAGCGGACCCAGGGCGCCGCGGCTGGAGGGGTGCTCCGGATTGCCCTCGATCTTCGTCGGGCGGCCTTCATTGGCGGTGACCAGGAGGCCGGTGGCCCGGCCGTCGATCACGCTCGCGGTCGCATAGTGGAGCGGGTTTCCCGGCGTCACCTCCGGAGGCTGCTTCGTGTACGGCAGGATCTTCTCGTCCGGCTGCTTGAGGCAGCCGCCCAGCGTCGCCAGGGCAGCGGAGGCGCCCAGGAGCTGCAGCACGCTGCGGCGCGAGGTCGCGTCGTCGGCCGGGGGCTCGGGCCCCAACTCGCGCGACGCGGCTGGCGGGGCGGCGTGCTCGTCCAGGCTGCGCCACAGCCTCTGCTGCTGGCCGGCGATCGGGAGTGACTTTAGCGGTGGCATGTCGTGCAGCTCGTGCGCGTGTCGACGTGGTACTGCTCTTTCAGCTGCCGGCCGATCGCGAGCTGATCCCCCTTCGGCTTGTAGGTCATGCTGGTGACCTGGTCGCGCGGCCGCAGGAACCTCTCCGGATGGCGGTGGCATTCCAGGCACCAGCCCATGCTCAACGGCTGGGCCTTCTCGACCTGCGGCATCTCGTCGATGCGGCCGTGGCAGGTGACGCAGCCGACGCCCTGCCTGACGTGGATGGAGTGGTTGAAGTAGACGAAGTGCGGCAGCTTGTTGACCTTGTTCCAGACGATCGGCCGGTCCGCGAAGTAGCTCTCGCGCACCGGCGCGAGCTTCGGGCTCTTGTTCCAGATCTGCTCGTGGCAGTTCAGGCAAACCGAAGTCGGAGGCACGCCGGCGAAAGGGGACTTCTCCACCAGGTAGTGGCAGTAGCGACAGTCAATCCCCTCGTCCCCGACGTGGTGCCGGTGGTCGAACTGCACCGGCTGATCGACCGGATCCTCCTGCTGCGTGAAGAACGGGCTACGTACGTAGATCATCGGACCGGCGACGAGCCCGCCGCCGAGCACCACGGCGATCGCGGCCAGCGCGACGCGAAAGGCGGTGTTCGACGACGGCTTGAACAGCGCACTCATTCCGTTCCCACGTGGTGCCACACTGCGGAGCCGCGCTACGTACCGATGCCGGATCAGGCGGGGGGTTGCTCGATGCCGCAGCGACGGAGCGTCGCAGCCCTCTTTCGCCCTGCGAGCGCGCGAAGGTGGCGGGATGCTGCACAAAGTCTGAGCGACTTGGCAAGCCCCCCCTTGGTCCATGTCGACTGCCCTTCACGTAGCTACGTTGGCGCGAGGGCTTCGGACATGGCAAAGACGGTGGGAGACTTCCTGGTCGAGCGGCTGCGTGCGTGGGGCGTCCAACGCGTCTTCGGCTATCCCGGCGACGGGATCAACGGGGTGGTTGCCGCTTTCGAACACGCTGGCGACGAGGGGCCGCGTTTCATCCAGGCGCGCCATGAGGAGCTGTCCGCGTTCATGGCAGGAGCGCACGCCAAGTTCACCGGCGAGCCCGGCGTATGTCTGGCCACTTCCGGCCCTGGGGCGATCCACCTGCTCAACGGGTTGTACGACGCCGGAATGGACCATCAGCCCGTGGTCGCCATCGTGGGGCAAGCCGCAACCACGGCGCTCGGCGGCGACTACCAGCAGGAAGTCGACCTGCACAACCTCTTCAAGGACGTCGCGCACAACTACGTCACCACGGTGACCACGCCCGCGGCGGCGAGGCACGCGATCGATCGCGCATTCCGCATCGCCATCGCCGAGAAGTGCGTCACCTGCGTGATCCTGCCCAAGGACCTGCAGGAAGAGAAAGCGGTCGAGCAGCAGGAGCACGCGCACAACACCATCCACTCGAGCTTGGGCTACTCGACCCCGCGCGTCGTCCCGCGCGAGCAGGACCTCAAGCAGGCCGCCGACGTGCTCAACGCGGGCGACAGGGTCGCGATGCTGGTGGGCGCGGGTTGCATGCGCGCCGGCGACGAGGTGATCCAGGTCGCGGACCTGCTCGGCGCCGGTTTCGCCAAGGCCTTGCTCGGGAAGGCCGCCGTCCCCGACGAGGCCCCGGGATGCACCGGGAGCATCGGGCTGCTCGGCACCAAGGCCTCCTGGGAGCTGATGAGCGGCTGCGACACCCTGCTGATGGTCGGATCGTCGTTTCCCTACTCGGAGTTCCTGCCCAAGGAGGGCCAGGCGCGTGGCGTGCAGATCGATCTCAAGGCCCGCATGCTCGGCATCCGCTATCCGATGGAGGTGCACCTCCACGGCGACGCGGCGGAAACGCTGCGGGCGCTGTTGCCTTACCTCAAGAAGAAAGCCAACCGGAGCTGGCGCCAGAAGATCGAGACAGAGATTCGCGAGTGGAAGCGGATCCGGGAAGCGCAAGCGCGGGTCACTGCCAGCCCGCTCAACCCCGCGTACGTGTTCTGGGAGCTGAACCCGCGCATTCCCGACCGCGCCATCTTCACCGTGGATACGGGCAGCGCGGCGGCGTGGTACGCGCGCTACCTCGACTTGCGCGCCGGCATGATGGGCTCGCTCAGCGGAAATCTCGCCACCATGGGGCCGGCGATGCCGTACGCGATCGCGGCGAAGTTCGCCTATCCGGATCGTCCGGTATTCGCGCTGGCGGGCGACGGCGCGATGCAGATGAACGGGATGAACGATCTGATCACGGTGGAGAAGTACTGGCGGGAGTGGAAGGACCCGCGCTTCGTCGTGCTGGTGCTGAACAACCGCGATCTGAACATGGTCACCTGGGAGCTGCGCGCGCAGTCCGGCGAGCCCAAGTTCGACGGCTCGCAGGAGATCCCCGACTTCCCGTACGCAGCCTATGCCGAGTCGCTCGGCTTCACGGGCCTGCGCGTGGATCGTCCGGAGGACGTGGCGAGCACCTGGGAGGTCGCTCTGAAGGCGGATCGGCCGGTGCTGGTCGAGGCGGTGGTCGACCCGGAATTCCCGATGATGCCGCCGCACATCACGCTGAAGGAAGTGACGGCGTACGCGAAGTCCGTGCTCAAGGGAGATCCGGACGCGAAGCACATGATCGGAGAGACGATCAAGACCGCGGTCGCCAGCGTGCTCAAGAAGACCGACTGACGCCGCGTCCAGGAGCGGTGGCTTTCGTTCGCTTTCCGACCAGATCTGGCTCCCAGCGACACGTGCATAGCCTCTCCCGATCTGGCGGGGGCTCCATGCGCATCCACGGGCGCCACAACGGGCGGGGTACTCTTTCGAAGTATTCCGCCAGTCTGACTTCATCGAATGCGGAGATTGCCACTCGCCCTCGCCCCGGCGACAAGTCGTCACCACGAAATCACACCGTTACGTTGTTG
>Ga0208990_1000329_pt1 | contig 11068 bp, 10 predicted proteins | sample MedBloCARef_M3_FD_187854 | JGI IMG/M metagenome (GOLD analysis project Ga0208990, IMG submission 187854) | Forest soil microbial communities from El Dorado National Forest, California, USA - Mediterranean Blodgett CA Ref_M3 (SPAdes) (version 2) | ecosystem: Environmental > Terrestrial > Soil >...
CTTGTAAAAACCCTGCCCGGTCTTGTCGCCCAGCCAGCCGCGCTTGACCATCTCATCCACCAGCGCCGGCACTTTGTACATTTCTCGTGATTCATCGTTCGGCGCCGTCTCGTAAATGTTCTTCACGACGTGCACCAGAACATCGAGACCCACGATATCCGCCGTTCGAAACGTCGCCGACTTCGGCCAGCCCACTGCCGGCCCCGTGCAGGCATCCACCTCTTCCACCGTCATTCCGAGCATGCCCATCAGGCGGAGCGCATTCAGCATCGAAAATGTTCCGATGCGGTTAGCGATGAAGTTCGGGGTATCTTTTGCCACTACCACGCCTTTGCCCAATCGCCGGTCGCAAAACTCGCTCAACGATTCGACCACGTCGTTCGAAGTTTTCGGCCCGGGGATCACTTCCACCAGTTTCAGATACCGCGGCGGATTGAAGAAATGCGTCCCCGCCCAGTGCTGCTGAAATTCTTCGCTCATGCCCTCGGCGATCAAGTGCACGGGCAAGCCGGAAGTGTTGGTGGTTACGATGGCTCCGGGCTTGCGAAACTGGGCCACGCGAGCCAGTAATTTGCGTTTGATTTCCAGATTCTCCGCGACCACTTCGATGATCCAATCGGCTTCCGAGCAGCGCGCCAGGTCATCCTCGAAGTTCCCAACCGCGATTTTTTCCGCTAGCGCGGAGGTAAAAAATGCCGCCGGCTTCGACTTCTTCGCCGCTTCCAATCCAGCGCGCACGATTTTATTGCGCTCCCCGGCCGGCGCATCCGCGGGCAAATTGGGCGGGACAATGTCCAGCAAAATGCACGGCAGCCCGGCGTTCGCGAAATGCGCCGCGATTCGCGAGCCCATTGTTCCCGCTCCCAGCACCACTGCCTTTTCGATGCGACGTTTCATGGCACGCCTTTTTAATGGATTTACAGGCCCGCTTAGTTTGCTGGGACAGGTTACAAAACCGGCATGCGCGGGTCAAACGGCCGGCTGATCCGCGGATATAGTACTAAAATGGACAAATGACAGAAGAAGGCAAAATCTCCAGCACTATCGGCTGGTTTCGAACGGCAAAGGACAAGTTCCGCGCCTTCGCCTACGGCGAGCAAAACGAACGCCGGGAGCGCCCGCGCGTGGGCTTGGCTCTTGCGGGCGGCTTTGCGCGCGGTATTGCGCACCTCGGTGTCCTCCGCGTCTTGCGCGAAGCTGGAATTCCCATCGATTGCGTGGCCGGCACGAGTGTCGGCGCACTGATCGCCGTGGGCTACTGTGCGGGAGCATCGCTGGATGCAATGGCCAACGTTGGAGCAGCCACGAGCTTCACGGATTTCGGACGTTGGACACCGTCCTGGCTCGGGCTGGCCACCAACCAGCGCATGGAAAAGTACCTCGCGCGTTATACTCCTGTAAAAACGTTCGAGGAATTGAAAACGCCGCTGGCCATCGCCACCACGGACATCAATGCGGGCGTCTCCGTCTTCTACTCCCACGGTGCGATCGCGCCGCCGCTGCGCGCTTCCTGTGCGTACCCCGGCCTTTTTGTGCCCATTCAATTTGAGGGGAGGACGCTGGTAGACGGATTCCTGACCGCTCCGGTGCCCGTGGAAGGTACGTTGCTTCTCGGCGCAGACGTGGTCATTGCGGTGTACCTGGAAGCAGGTACCGTCGAGCAGCCGCGCACATTCACCGATGTCCTCAGCCGCGCGTTCAACATCGTGCAGCGGCATTCGGACCTCTCCTGGCGCACGCAGGCGGACGTAATCATTGAGCCGGACGTGAAGACTTTTGTGTGGGACGATTTCAGCAAGACGCCGGAGATGATTGCAGCCGGTGAAGCGGCGGCGCTGGCGGCATTGCCGCAAATTCGCGCCGTGCTCCGCGGGGAAAAGCGGGATTCCGCAGCCTAGAGCCGTTCCCCTTTGTGAGCAGTTCTCTCTCGGAGAAATTCCAAGAGTCTATTCGCGAGTGACGAGAACTAGTACGGGCTGGCCTTCGCCTTTGCCGCGCTGCGTCAACCAAGCGGCGAGGCCTTCCGAGAAGCGTTCGGGAGTGAGGCGGAAACTGGCTTCGACCCTGCCATCAGCCACGGGAAGGGTATCGTCAAAGTCGGCGGAGTTAGTGAAGTTGCGCATGCAGAATTGATCGAGCCAATCGAGCGGGCAGGCACGGGTTTCGCCGCGAATCACGACGTTGACATTGAATTTTTGTGCGTACATGAAGCGCAAGATGCGGGGCTAAGGCCCGCTTCTATAGTTTAGGACAAGGCGAGCCAGGTGGCACGCCACGGGTTACGACGCGCGGGGGCGCTTGACGGAGTGGGCCAGGCCAACGGCCTCGAGCATCCAGATGAAATACCACCCGATGTCCGTCTGATACCAGCGAAGGCCAAGGCGCGCGGAACCAGCGTGCGTGTGATGGTTCTGGTGCCAGTTCTCGCCCCACGCAGTCAATTGGAACGGGCCAAGCCACCAGACGTTCATGCTGGAATCGCCTTCTTCGACATGGTTGAGATGCGTGAGGCTGTTCACCAGGCACTGCATGTGCAGCGAGTAAACGAGGCGGATAGCCCCCATCCAGAAGAAGCCCATCCAGCCGAAACCGAGAATCAGGCCGATGCAGATCGAGAAGACAATGACGGGCGTTTCGGCCCAGCCCCAGATTTTGTAGATGCCACCGGTGAGCTCGGGAGCCCAGCGCTTTTTGTCGGCGGGCTGAGTTTGATAGAGCCAGCGAAGATGCGCCCACCAGAAGCCGCCCTGCTTGGGACTGGAGATGTCTTCGGGCGTGTCGGTAACCGAATGGTGCAGGCGATGATACGCGACCCAGCTTGCAGGATGGCCGGAGCCGTTGAAGACGGCCCAGAAGATCAAGATTTGCTCGACGACCCGGTTGGTCTTGAGGGTCTTGTGGGCCAGCATGCGGTGATAGCAGACGGTCGTGCCGAGCCCGCCAAAGGCAATACTGAGCAGCGTCATGCCAACAACCTTGAGGCTTGGTACCGGGAAGAGGATCAGGCCGACGACGGCAAGAACGTGAATGAGAACGAGATAAGTAAAGACGCCTTCTTTGCCGTGAACGGGTTTCCAGAAGGGTCGGTCCCAGGGGCGCTCTTGTTGCGTTGCGATCAATTCCATGTGCTCTCCGGCGGTCTGCTTTGTTTGCTGCGCGAATGCCCGGTGTGCAGAACGTGATAGGCAATCACAAGAATACCATTTTCCGTCGCGGCGCGCTGCAAGGCTATACAGAAGCGAACACAAAAGGTGACTAGCCTTTAGGACAGGTTTATGGAGTTCGAAATACTGGCCTTGTGTCCCTCGGCCTCCCCCTTGCCGCTTCAGCAAGTGTCACCCTCGTGAAAAGTCGAAAGGTGAAGAGGTCTGTTGAGGGGAGCAGCAGGAATCCATTAGCTTGCTCTAAGAATTGAACCATGTTTCAAGTGTCGCGCACTCGCTTAACTCCAGTTCTCTCAACGATTTTCCCCGCTGCCAGCTTCGGTCCCCTTGCCGAGCGCATCAGAAATGAGCTCGCCACGGGTGGCCGAGCCATGCGCGGTGAAAAGAAATCGTCAGGTCGGTGGAGTTTTGGCGGAGCGGAGTTTCCAGAAGATTTGGCGGAGAATGCCGAGGGTAAGATCGGCATCAGTGGCGGATAGGTGCAGTCGGCGGACGAGACGGCGGATTTTTTCTTCGGTGGGAGCGGCGGTACGCCTTTTCTGGGAGCCGATCGGACTCGATTTCAAATAGCCGCTGGAGCGGAGGGCGTCAAGCAAAAGCGCGGTGAGGCGCTCGAGATCGGCAGCGGTGGCGGCGATAAGTTTGTCCGGTTTCGGCACGGCTCGGGGATCGCGTGCGAGTTCGTAGAGGCAGACGGCTACGGCTTGGCCGAGGTTCATGGAGCGATGCTCTTCGCGCGTGGGGATACGCAGCAGCCAGTGGCAGTGGCTGAGGTCTTCATTCGAAAGACCACGCTTCTCTGACCCGAAGAGAAGGGCGACGGGGCTGGTCGCAAGGCGTTTGCGAATAAGGGGGGCGGCTTGCTCGAGGCGCCGGACCGGGTGCTGCAATTGACGGAGGCCGACGGCGGTGGTTCCGACGACCAGTGTGCAATCCGCTACGGATTCGGCGACAGTCTTGAACTCTTCGGCACGGGCGAGCAGAGGCGCGGCGCCGACGGCGGAACGCGCCTCGCGAAAAGCCAGTTCATACGGGTTCACCACGCGAAGATGGAGGAATCCGAAGTTGCTCATGGCGCGGGCGGCGGCGCCGATGTTGAGGGGATTGCGCGGACTGACGAGGACGACGCGTAAGCGGTCGAGTTCAGGGTGGGCAGACAAGGGAGACGAGTTTACAGCAGGAGAGAAGTAATGAAATAAGGAAGTAATGAAGGTAAGGATAAAAGAAAATTAAGGTGCCGCAAGGAAGGCGGCGCTGCGACATGAGGGCGGCTTGCGCGAGCGGCGAGGGGTAACATAGACTGTGGCGGATAGAAGCAGAAAGCCTGCCAGGCTGGCCGGAAGTTCCCGCCTTTGGGCCTGTTGGCATGGCCGAGTCCATTCGTTCCACGACCGCCTTGCGGTCCTCATCTGGAGTGCTACCAGCGCCGCAAGCGGCGGGGGCGCCGCACTTTGGACTAAGTGGCGGCGAAATGCTGGACCGACGGGGGGATCAGGGTGGCAACTCCACTGGAAAGCTGGGTCGATGAAGCGGCGAAGCTGACAAAGCCGGAGCGCGTGGTGTATTGCGACGGTTCCGAAGCCGAGTACCAGCGGATGATCGCGGAGATGCTGCGCGGTGGAGATACATACACGCTAAACGAGAAGACCTATCCGAATTGTTACCTGCATCGTAGCAGTCCGAATGACGTGGCGCGGACGGAGCACCTGACGTACATCTGCTCGCCTGAAAAGGAAGACGCCGGCCCGACGAACAACTGGATGGACCCAGGCGCGGCGAAACATAAGGTAGGTGCGCTGCTGGATGGAGCAATGCGCGGTCGGACGATGTATGTGGTGCCGTATGTGATGGGGCCGGTGAGTTCGCCGATCAGCAAAGTGGGCGTGGAAGCTACGGACAGTCCGTATGTGGTGGCGAGCATGCGGATCATGTCGCGGATGGGCAAGGTAGCGATGGAGCGGCTGGGGGCGTCGAGCGAGTTTGTTCCCGGATTGCACTCGCTGGGCGACCTGGACCCCATGCGGCGGTACATTGTGCACTTCCCGCAGGAAAAATTGATCTGGAGCGTGGGCTCGGGTTACGGCGGAAACGCGCTGCTAGGGAAAAAATGTTTTGCGTTGCGGATTGCCAGCGTAATGGCGCGCGAGCAGGGCTGGATGGCCGAACACATGCTGATCCTGGGGCTGGAGTCGCCGGGAGGTAAAGTGACGTACATGGCCGCGGCTTTTCCGAGCGCATGTGGAAAGACGAACCTGGCGATGATGGTGTCCGCGCTGGAAGGCCAGGGCTACCGCGTTTGGACGGTGGGCGACGACATCTCCTGGATGAAGGTCGGCGAGGACGGATTTTTGCGCGCAATCAATCCGGAAGCGGGATTTTTTGGCGTGGCCCCGGGCACGGGAATGAAAACCAATCAGAATGTAATGGGAGCGCTGCACAAGAACACTCTATTTACAAACGTGGCGATGACTTCGGAGCGGGAGCCGTGGTGGGAAGGAATTGGCAGCGAGGCGCCGGCGGGACTGATCAACTGGAAGGGTGAGGCGTGGGACCCGTCCAAAGGAGCGGCGGCGCATCCGAATGCGCGATACACCGTGCCGGCAAAACAGTCGCCAAGTATTTCACCGAAGTGGGAAGCGCCCGAAGGCGTGCCGATTTCGGCGTTCATTTTTGGCGGGCGAAGAGCACGTGTGGCGCCGCTGGTGTACGAATCGTTTGACTGGCAGCACGGAGTGTTTGTTGGCGCCACGATGGCGAGCGAGACTACCGCGGCGGCGACAGGCGACGTGGGCATCACGCGGAGGGACCCGATGGCCATGCTGCCCTTCTGCGGGTACAACATGGCGGATTATTTTGGGCACTGGCTGGAGATGGGGAAGAAAATACCGAAACCGCCGAAGATTTTTCACGTGAACTGGTTCCGCAAGGGCGCGGATGGAAAATTCCTGTGGCCCGGTTACGGCGAAAACGTGCGCGTGCTGAAGTGGATATTGGAGCGCGTCGAAGGCCGCGGCCAAGCGCAGGAGACGCCGATCGGGTACGTACCAACAAAGAACGGGCTAACACTGGACGGAATGAAGATTTCAGAGGAAGCGGTGAACGAATTGCTGCGCGTGAACCCGGAAGATTGGGAAAATGAGATGGATGATTCGAAACAATTTTTCGGCAAGTTCGGCGAACGACTGCCGCGACAAATTCGCGAAGAGCAGGAAAAGCTGGCGCGGCGATTCCAGGGTGTAGTAACGGCCTAAGAAATCGCCTTAATCTCAGTGATGGCCGCCGCGGCGCCCTGGCGAACTGATGGGCGGCATATCCTCCGAATCAAAAGCTGCGGGTCCGCGCTCGAAATGAAAGTCGGGCCGGCTTTCCAGTAATCGGACGCAACGATTCCAGCGGAGAATGCTGTCGTCATTGCCGGCTGGCCTAATTTTTTCCGCTTGCGCAAAGCAGCGCATGGCTTCTTCCACTAACGGCAAAAGAGTGTGCGGGGCGTAGCCGACCATGAGCTGGGTCTTGGCGTGCCGTTCGTGCAATAAACCGGTGTAGTAAAGCTGCTCGTAGGGATCGCGCAGACCTTGAAAGATGGACTGCACCTGGAGATAGCGATCGCTGGCGGCGCCGATAAATTGGTCGGTGATGGCAAGACCGAGCATGCGGCGAGCGAGCTGATGTTCGGGGTCAACGGCGAGGATGTCCCTGCAGATGGATTCAGCCTCTTCGGGTTCGTTGAGATAGCGGTAGAGCTCGACCTTGGCGATGGCTTCGGGGATGCCGGACTTGGAGATAGACTTTAGTTGGTGTTCCATAAGACCTCCTGTTTCGTGGCCCGTTGGTCAAACCTAACAATCAAAGAATTCTTGCCCGGCAAGCTCACCGAGCTTGCGCGGCACAGCCAAAAGGCTGTGCTACCGGCCGCGGACCTTGCGGAAGAGCATGGTCAACGGATCGTAGAATTCGTCCACCACGCGCTCTTTGAGCGGGATGATGGCGTTGTCGGTGATGCGAATCTCCTCGGGACAGACCTCCGTGCAACATTTGGTGATGTTGCAAAGACCGAGGCCGAGCTGATCCTTGAGAAGGCCGGCGCGGTTGAGGGCGTCGAGGGGATGCATTTCGAGACCGGCGATTCGAACGAAGAAGCGCGGGCCGGCGAAATGCTCCTTCTTGTCGTGTTCACGAAGGACATGGCACACATCCTGGCAGAGAAAGCATTCGATGCACTTTCGAAACTCCTGCACGCGGTCCACGTCGAGCTGCGAGATTTTCCATTCGACGCCGGGGCGCGGAGCGAAAGCAGGGATTTTCCGGTTGACACGGTAGTTCCAGGAAACGTCGGTGACAAGGTCTTTGATTCGGGGAAAGGATTTCATGGGGAGGACGGTGATGGGCTGGTCCTGCGGGAGCTCGTCCATGCGCGTTTTACAGGTCAGGCGGGGACGACCGTTGACTTCCGCGGAGCAGGAGCCACACTTCCCAGCTTTGCAGTTCCAGCGGACGGCGAGGTCCGGAGCGAGGTACCCCTGAATGTAATGGAGCGCGTCCAGGACAACCATGCCGGGCGCGACGGGCACGCGATAGTCGATGGTTTTTCCGTCGTTCGAATCGCCGCGAAAAACGCGCAGGGTTGCTTCGGCCATCGGTGATCTCCGCTCTTCTGATTGGCTCAGTCCTGAGCCAGAATTTGCTTCAATTCCTCGGGCAATTCTTCAACGGGCGATTCGCGGCGTTTCATGGCGCCAGATTCCCGGACGATGATGTTGTGTTTCTTCTCCCAGGCTGTGTCGAGATTCGGATAGTCGATGCGGCTGTGCGCGCCGCGGCTCTCGGTGCGCGCCAACGCGCTGTGAGCGACGGCCTCAGAGATAATGAACATGGCTTTCAGTTCACAAGAGAGGTGCCAGCCGGGATTGAAGAGACGGGAGCCTTCCACGCCGGCCTTTGCCGCACGGGCTTTCAGCTTTTCCAGTTCGACGAGCGCCCTTTCCAGGTCCTCTTTTGTACGATAAATCCCGACAAGATTCTGCATCACTTCCTGCAAGTCACGATGAACGGCATAAGGACTTTCCGCGCCGGTGTTGGAAAAAGGCGCAAGCAATTCCTTTTCGGCTTGCTCGATCTGCACACTATCGATGGAAGCAGGGGAGGCGCGCTTGGCATATTCGGCCGCAGATAGTCCGGCGCGGCGGCCAAAGACGAGCAAATCGGAGAGCGAATTTCCACCGAGGCGATTCGAACCGTGAAGACCTGCGGCAGCTTCACCGGCAGCGAAGAGACCGGGCAGGGTGGTTTGCGCCGTTTCGGCGTCCACACGAATGCCGCCCATCATGTAGTGGCAGGTGGGGCCCACTTCCATGGGCCCTTTGGTAATGTCCACGTCAGCGAGTTCTTTGAACTGGTGATACATGCTGGGGAGTTTTTTCTTTACGTACTCGGCGGGCTTGTGAGAGATGTCGAGATACGCGCCGCCGTGTTCGGTGCCGCGGCCTTCTTTCACCTCTGTGTAGATGGAGCGGGCAACGACGTCGCGCGTGGAAAGTTCCATGCGCTTGGGGTCGTATTTTTCCATGAAGCGCTCGCCTGCCTTGTTGCGCAGGATGCCGCCTTCTCCGCGAACTGCTTCAGTGACGAGGATGCCCTGGACGCCGGGCGGCCAAACCATTCCGGTGGGATGAAACTGGACGAATTCCATGTCCATGAGCTCGGCGCCCGCTTCATACGCGAGAGCCATGCCGTCGCCAGTGTATTCCCAGGAGTTGGAAGTGATGCGCCAGGCCTTGCCGATGCCACCGGTGGCGATGACGATGGACTTTGCTTTGAAAACGATGAGGCGGCCAGTCTCGCGCCAGTAGGCAAAGGCGCCGGCAACACGGCCGTTGTCGGTCAAAAGCCGAGTGACGGTGCATTCCATGTAGACGTCGATGCCCTGCTGGACGCCACGGTCCTGAAGAGTGCGAATCATTTCGAGGCCGGTGCGGTCACCAACGTGGCAGAGGCGTTTGAAGGTGTGACCGCCGAAGGCGCGCTGCAGAATGTCGCCATTTTCGGTGCGGTCGAAGAGGGCGCCCCACTGTTCGAGTTCGCGGACGCGGTCGGGAGATTCCTGGGCGTGAAGCTGGGCCATGCGCCAATTGTTGAGAAATTTTCCGCCGCGCATGGTGTCGCGAAAATGCGTTTTCCAATTGTCGGCGGCATCCACGTTGGCCATAGCCGCGGCGATACCGCCTTCGGCCATGACAGTGTGGGCTTTGCCAAGAAGCGATTTGCAAACCACGCCGACGGAGGCGCCCTGGGCGAGCGCTTCGAGCGACGCCCGCAGTCCCGCGCCACCGGCGCCAATGATGAGAACGTCGTGCTCGCGGGTCTCGTAGTTTGTGGTCACAGGAGCCTCAGGTCACGGATCGCACCGCTAGCGAGCATGCGCACGTAGAAATCGGCAAAGCCGACAGAAAAGAGGCTGCACCAGGCGAAGAGCATGTGGCGCTCGTTCAGAAATGTGGAGACGCGCCAGGCAGCGAAGCGAGACCGGCCGAAGTTCGCGCAAGAGAAGCAATCAAGCTTGCCGCCGGCAAGATGACGGAGCGAATGGCAGGAAAACGTGTAGAGAGAAAGAAGTGAGACGTTGAGAGTGAGGACAAGTGAGCCGACACCCACGCCGAAGCGGCCGTCGAAGAAAAAAGAACGGAAGGCGTCGTACCAAAGAAACGCGATAAAGAGAACAGCAAGGTAGAAGAAGTAGCGATGGACATTTTGAAGGATGAAGGGAAAAGCCGTTTCGCCGCGATAATTCCGGCGAGGAGATTCACCGACGGCGCAGGCGGGGGGATCGAGGAAAAACGCGCGGTAGTACGCTTTGCGGTAGTAGTAGCACGTAGCGCGAAAGCCCAGCGGGCCAGCAAGAATCAGGAGCGCGGGCGAGAATGGCCACCAGTGATGCTGAGGGTCGATGAGCGGCGAGTAGAAGGGCGATAAGTACGGACCCCAGAAATAGTAGGCATTTTCGAAGGCGCGAAGCGTGGCATAAACACCAAAACCGCCGAGCACAACGGCAACGGGGAGAATCTCCATCCACCAGGCGTCGCGTCGCAAGGTACTGCCGAGTCGGGACTCGGGCAACAGGGTCGGGGAACCAGACATCGGGCCACCTCCGAAGTGGCTGTAGGGTAGTCAAAAAACAGATTTTTTCAAATGAAAATAATAGCGGGGACGGATGGATGGAGCCTTAAAGAATCGTTTCAATCTCGGCGTCGAGGGAGACGTGGGTGGCAGGAATTCCGTTGATGGAGAATTTCTGGCCGGCGGCTTCAGAGAATTGGAAGAAGCGGCTGATGTGATAGTCCTCGTCGTAACCGGAGAAGAAGCGTTCCGTTTCTGCGTTCGTCAAACCGAAGACAGAAAGAGCAACCGGCTCGCCAAAATTGCCAGCGTGAGCGCGGTATAAGCGGACGAGATCGCGGAGCGTCATGATGGGAGCGCGATCGGCGGCCTCGGCGCTCATAGGGTTCTCCTGGGCAGAGTCTACTGCTGAGGACAGAAAGAAGGAACGAAATTAACGCGGAGTAGGGGGAGTATCGCGTAGAAGAGCAGAGAAATAGACAGGAGAAAAGATTGTGATGACTGGGGAGGGTGGGAGCAGAAATTTGTAGCGTCTCTCAGGGATTGGTAAGATATCTAGTGAGATTTGCGAGACATAGGAGGAAAGAGTTATGAGTATCGCGGTGGGACAGACGGCGCCGGATTTTATGCTATTGAATCAGGAAAAGAAGGAAGTGAAGCTTTCGGACTTCGCGGGGAAAAAGAATGTCGTACTTGTGTGGTACCCGCTGGACTGGAGCCCAACGTGCACGAACGAGCACGCTTGCTTCGTCAATGAAATGAGGGCGTTCGAAACGCTGGACGCGGAAGTG
>Ga0208990_1000332_pt1 | contig 11050 bp, 10 predicted proteins | sample MedBloCARef_M3_FD_187854 | JGI IMG/M metagenome (GOLD analysis project Ga0208990, IMG submission 187854) | Forest soil microbial communities from El Dorado National Forest, California, USA - Mediterranean Blodgett CA Ref_M3 (SPAdes) (version 2) | ecosystem: Environmental > Terrestrial > Soil >...
CAGCGGCATGGCTACGTTTTCCGCAGCCGTAAAATCCGGCAGCAACTGGTGGCGTTGCCACAAAAATCCGATGGCACGATTCCGAAACTCCGCCAGCGCTGCGTCATCAATGGTTTCAATGGCTTTCGTTGCGAAGTATACTGTACCGCTCGTTGGCGTGTCTAGCGCGGCCAGCAGGTGCAGCAAAGTACTTTTGCCGGCTCCGGACGGCGCGACGATTGCAACCATCTCGCCCTGCCGCAAACTCAAGTTTGCATCCGCCAAAACGCAGATGCTTTTCTCGCCGCTGCCATACGTTTTCTTTAGGCCGCGCGATTCCAGCACAACTGCCGCGTTGTGCGGACCCTCTGCCGCCACCCCGCTCGCGAATTGTGTGTGCTGGACCATACCCCTGCTGCGCCTTTCGACCTCATCACTCGCCGTTCCTACTCTCCACTTAGATGCTTCCACTGCGCTATACGTGCCCTGCGACTGCCCGGGCGCCGTGCTTCAAATGAACCAAAGTATTTCCCATTTCAACCAGTCCATTGCCTGCCGAAAAGAGGGCACTTCTGCCCCAAACCGAAACACCCATAATCTTTCTGTTTTCAGCAGCTTGCGGAGGGCATTTGCTGCAACCGGAGGTTGAGGGACGCGCCACTGTCTCACCCACCTGCCTCTCAGCCTTATAGGAGCAAATCTCGCGCCAAATGGACTCCTGAATATCTTTATCGCTCCCTGGTTCCCGCTTTTCATTCATACCTCAGAATTTCCACCGGCAGGAGCCGCACGGCAGCACGAGCCGGTAAAATCGTTGCCGCGATCGAGATTCCCATCGCCACGGTGGTGATCCACACACCATCGAAAACACTCGAATGAAAAGGCACATAAGGTACGGCGTACACCTGCGGATCGAGAGGAATCAGATGGTAGCTACCCGCCACAAACGAGAACGTGTAGCCGATGAAGAGGCCGATGAGCGTGCCCGCCGCTCCGATGCTGATTCCCTGCCAAAGAAAAATCGTTCGAATCTGCTCGCGGCGCGCGCCCATGGACCGCAGCACCGCGATGTCGCGCGCTTTGTCGATCACTGTCATGGAAAGAACCACCAGAATGTTTAGGCCGGCGACGAAAGTAATCAGACCGATGAAGATCGCCGTGACCAGTTTTTCCAGTCGCAGCGCCCGGAACAGCGCGCGATTTTCTTCCATCCAAGTCGTCGCTGAAAAACCTGGTCCGGCGGCTTGCCGGACCATTGCCGCAATTTCGCCCGCGCGTTCCGGCTGATTCAGCCGGAACTCGAGGACGTTGACGGCGTCTCCGGCGCCAGAAAGTCCTTGCGCCGCGGCCAGCGTCATGAAACACCAATTCTCGTCGTAGTCATAAAAGCCGGAATCGAAAACTCCCGCAACGCGAAATCGCCGTGTCCGCGGCATCAGTCCGAATGGAGTCAACCGTCCCTGCGGACTTGTGAGCGTCACATAATCGCCCGGAGAGATCTTCCATTCCTCCGCAAGCTGTTTTCCAATCAGCAGCGCGTCAATGCCGTCCGCGTCCGGGGAAAAGTCCAGGCTTCCGGCAATGATGCGCTGCAGCGCTTCGTCGCTCTTTCGCTCCTGCCCGGGATCGATGCCTTTCGCGACCACGCCTCGCGCTTGCCCAGCGAAGGAAAGCAACACCGTCTGGTAAACCGCCGGCGTGATGGAGCGCGCGCCCGTCGCGGCGGCTAGCTTCGCGGCCACTTCCTGGTAGTTCTTGATTCCGCCGGTGCCGGGTCTTGTCAGAGAAACATGGGCCGTCACGCCGAGCAGCCGGTCCTGCAGCGTCTCTCGGAAGCCCGTGTTCATGCTGAGCGCGATCACCAGCGTCGCCACGCCAGCCGCCACCCCGATTATGGAAAAGAGCGTGACCAACCGCAGGACCGCCGGACGGTACGGCGACCGCAGGTACCGCTGCGCCACGAACCATTCAAAACGCATTGGGGGAAGGCCGGCCGGTGCGGAGATTGGCGATGGTAGCCGTCAGTGCCAGCGCAAAAGTTGGGAAAAGAAGAAAATCCAAGATGGCATGGCCGGCGTCGGGAGGATAGTGGCCGCCGATCACAGGAAGAATTTGCGTGCGCTGGCTGTAGAAGCTAAAACGGCCCAGATTTTCTGGTGCGTTCTTCGCGTATGGAATCCACCAGTCGAACAAATGTACGGCTGTCCACAGTGCCAGCAAGGAAGTCCCAATCCACATGGAGACACGACGCACTCGTGCAAAAGACCAGGCGATCCACACTAGAAGAAAGCCGATAACGATGTCGGGATAGAACTGATCGTTGTTCACTGGCCAAACAAATTGCCAATTCCATCGGCGTAGGGGAACCCAGCGATAGACTTCGTAGTACATGAAGAGGATCGTCACAGAGACGGCCGCCCAGACGTATGCCCTTCGCATGCGCAACAGCTTATCATTTGGAAAAGGAAGCGTCCTCTTATCCTCCAGTTCGCCGCTAAATCAAGAAGCCTTACGCGCCGTGCGCTTCGGAAGTAGAAGGTGATTCGCCGCCGCCTTCCGGCCGCAGCAAGGGAAAAAGAATGACGTCACGGATCGAGGGCGAATCCGTCAGCAGCATCGTCAGGCGGTCGATGCCAATGCCTTCGCCGGCCGTCGGGGGCATGCCGTGACATAGTGCGCGAATATAATCCACGTCGAGCTGCTTCGGGACATCGTCGCCGCCCTGCGCAATCTGCGCAAGAAAGCGCCGCTCCTGCTCGGCGGGGTCGTTCAACTCGGAGAAACCGTTCGCCACTTCCATTCCCGCAACGTATATTTCGAATCGTTCCGTCAGCGACGGATCTTCCGGCTTTTGTTTCGAAAGCGGCGAGATATCCGTCGGAAAATCGTAAAGAATCGTGGGCTGGACAAGTTTGTCTTCGGCCATGGTTTCGAAAAGGAGGCCTGTCCACTCGCCGTCCTTCAACGTGCCTTTGGCTGCGGCGTACGGCGCACCGGCGCCCTTCGCCCACAGGTTATAGCGTCTTGTCGCTTCCTGAGCGCCGCCCGGCGAGCCTAATTTTTCGGATGTGGGCGCCTCGCCCGCTGCCGCGGGCCAATACTTGACGATCGCCTCGCGCATCGAAAGCCGCTGCATTTTCGAGAAATCAAGCTCGGCGCCGCCGTACTTCACCGTGGTCGAGCCGGTGATGCTTTTGGCCAGCAGCGCGAAGAGCTGCTCGTTCATATCCATCAGGTCGCGATAATTGCTGTAGGCCTCGTAGAATTCCAGCATCGTGAATTCCGGATTGTGCTGCGTGGAAATGCCTTCGTTGCGAAAATTGCGGTTGATCTCGTACACCCGGTCGAATCCCCCGACCGTCAGCCTCTTTAGATAAAGCTCCGGCGCGATGCGCAGATACAAATCAATGTCCAGCGTGTTGTGGTGCGTCGTGAACGGCCGGGCGGCGGCGCCCCCGGCGATGGGATGCATCATCGGCGTTTCGACTTCGATGTAACCGCGCGCATCGAAAAACCGGCGCAATTCCTGAATAATTCGCGCGCGCGTCACGAACACCTGGCGCGATTTTTCATTGACGATCAAATCCAGATACCGCTGGCGATAGCGCAGCTCGACGTCCGTCAGTCCGTGCCATTTTTCCGGCAGCGGCAGCAGCGCTTTCGAAAGGAAGAAAATCTCCTCGACCCAAATGGACAGCTCATTGGTCTTGGTTCGAAACAGGTGCCCGCGCACGCCGATCGAATCGCCCAAATCCAGCAGGTGAAACAGTTGGAATCCCTGTTCGCCGACAACATCTTTCTTTACATAGATCTGAATGCGCTTCCCGGCCCCTTGCAGGTGCGCAAAACCAGCTTTCCCCATGAGCCGGAAAGACACCAGGCGGCCGGCGACCCGGACCTCATTATTCTTAGTTGCTTCTAGCTCCGCGCCGGGGGTCTGACTGTACTTCTCCACCAGTGCGGCCGGTGTATCCGTCCAGCGAAATTCCCGTGGATACGGATCGTGCCCCAGCGCCTGGATCTGCTCAAGTTTCTTCTGGCGCTGTTCAAACTGGTCGCGCGGCTCAAATTGCAATGGGAAAATCCTTTCGGAAGCGATGGAATTCGAGTATAACGGCGCGCGTCATCCGCGAGCAAGGAACACGCCCGTGCATCCCTCTTGCGGGGAGGGGGTACATGGCATGAGGAAACCTCTCAGGTCGCTCGTCTTCGCCTAGGCATCGATAAGCCTAGGCATCCATGAGAAGTCCTGGCATGCCAACGCCGCGCCAGAAGAATAGTATGGCTTGTAGGAGGGTTTTTGCTATACTCCCGACTCGACTCGGTCCGATCGGAGAACACTGTGAATGTCTCTGTCCCCCCCCTCTCTGCCCGCGGCAAGTCTGTCAAAGACGACTGGCGCGCATGGCTGCCAGAAGAAAAAGCACAGGTTTTCCACAAGCAGGTCCACGAACTCGAATCCAGCTACGCCATGCTGAGTGTGTCGCTCGATGAGGCTATCGAACTGCGGCAGCTGGGAGAACCCGGCAAATCTCTGCAGGCCGTAGGCATAACTTCGGGCCTCTGCAAGCTGCTGACCCAGACGCTCGTCGGCTTGCTTCGTGCCTTGTCCGAACACGCCAAGCATTATGGAACCATCCCCAACGCTGCGCCTCTCGATCCCGCGAATTTTCAGGGACAACGAGGCCAGCGATCGGCACGCATGAACAGCCTGCTCAACCACGTGCTGCTTTCCCATCGGCTCCAGTTTCTTCAAAAGGTAAGCACGCTGGAGGAAATGGTCGAGGACCTGGGCAAGGATTTCCGCCGCGCGGCGGATGACCTCGCGGAAGGGGCCTCCTTGAATCCCAAGAAAATGTGGGCGGAGGTGGATGCGGACCACTACGACCTGAATACATGCATGAGAGAGGCCATAGTTGTATTCAAGTCTTTCTTGATCGCCCTGCCTGAGAGCCAGCTCGCGGCTTTCCAAAATGCCCTTTACCAACAATCTCAACTCCAGGAAGCCGGCGTTCCTTCCCACCAGCGTGTGATCAGCCATAGACGAATGACCGCAATCGCGGGAAAATGATCAAGCCTGCTCGCCCGCAGGATCCGGGAAACTCACCCGGGGAATAAGCGCCCCATCGGGGGTTTCTGATTGAGGCATGCGGGCTTCTGCCAGGACAACTCAGGAGGGTACTCGGCGCATCAGACGTTGTGGATGCGCCGCTATTGGACCGTTGGCCCGAAACCGACCAAACGCTCCCGATGCGTCGGCGTCTCGCCAGTCCACCAAACCGGTGACTGAAGCGGAAGCTATCCGTTTGGCCCAGGCCGGAGATGCTGCGGCTTTTGAATTTCTGTACCACTTGCACGGCCGCCGGGTCTACGCCTTGTGCCTGCGCATGGTGAATAATCCAGCCGATGCGGAAGACCTAATGCAGGAAGCTTTTCTGCAACTCTTTCGCAAGATTGGGACCTTCCGCGGAGAGTCGGCCTTTTCGACCTGGTTGCACCGGATGACGGTCAATGTGGTGCTGATGCGGCTGCGCAAGAAGTCGCTCCCCGTGGCCTCGCTTGAGGAAACGACGGATCCCGACGATGAAACGGGCGGCCCCAGGAAAGACATCGGCGCCCCGGATCTGCGCTTGAGCGGCGCCGTCGACCGGGTCAATCTGGAACGTTCGGTTGAAAAGTTACCGCCGGGCTACCGGACGGTGTTTCTGCTTCACGACGTTCAGGGCTACGAGCACAACGAGATCGCGGATATTATGGGATGTTCAGTGGGAAATTCGAAGTCGCAATTGCACAAAGCGCGTACACGTCTGCGGGACCTGCTCCAGGAAGAGATTCGTCAACAGGCACGGCAGGATCGCCATGCGGCGAAAACCCAGACGGGGCATCATGATTGAGCTACAATGTGTGCAATTCAAAGGTGTGTGAGCGACTTCACGGCGGAACATCGGGAATTTGGGCCGAAACGATTTGAGAGAAGTCGAACGGGGCAGGCATCCAGCGCCGGCTCCCGCGGAGTGTAGGGTCATGCAGTGTAAGGACGTGGAAATCGTAGTCGAGCAGGAAGGTCTGGCGCCGCTGCCGGAAGCAGCACAAGCGCACGTGGCCACTTGCAGCCATTGCCAGGGATTTGTCGCCGATCTCGCGGCCATTATCTCTGTCGCGAATGAATTGCCCGCCGAAGTCGAGCCGCCCGCCCGCGTGTGGGTTTCGCTCCAGGCTCAGCTTGAACTCGAAGGCATTATCAAGACGCCCATAGTTCCTGCTCACGGTGAGCGCTCGTCCAGTTGGCATGGGTTCAGCGATCTGTTTCGTGGCCGCGCTCTGGCAACGGCAACTGTGGGCCTGCTCATCGTCGCTTCCGGCGTTCTGCTGTTGCGGCAACCGCCGGATGCCTCCTTGGAGACTAACGGGAGTGTTGCCGGGCCCGTTTGGCAAGTTCCCTTCGCCCAAACTGCCAAAGTGCTGAATGAGCAGGAAATCGATCTCAGAAACATGCAGCCTGCCGGCACTTCTGCGGTGGACGCCTCTTTCCGGCAGAACCTGCAGCAGGTCGATGATTTTATTGCCGACTGCGAGCGCCGTGTGAACGCTGCGCCGCAGGACGAACTGGCGCGTGAATATCTCTCCGATGCCTATCAGCAAAAAGCTGAGTTATTGTCCGCGATGATGGATCGCGAAGGGAGTATCCACTAACATGGGAATTGGAATGATGGGGTTGGCCGCCTTGCGGTGGCACAAGAATTTGAGCGCTCTGGAGTCACCCGTGAACTTCACTCCGGCCCCGCCGGTGCCGCGTGTGAAACTCAGCATGCTGCCGGTTCTCGCGGCCGCAGCTTTTCTCTGTTCGGGCGCGTCCGCCGTTGCGGCAGCGCAGCATTTCGAAAAGCATTTCGCGGTTAAAACTCGCCCCGTGGTTGTGATCCACAACGTCGCCAACGGCCGCATCGAAGTGAAGTCCTGGAAGAACGCCGAAGTGGACGTCCTGGCCAACCAGACTTCCGACAAGATTGGCTTTGACATGGAACAAGCCGGCGACCGTATCGACGTCACCGCCACTATTCTGGACAGGGCGGCGCAACCCCAGGAACTGGAAGCCAGCCTGCAGCTCACCGTGCCGGAAGAAACGGAATTGCAGCTCAAGACGGAGACGGGACTTATTTACGTCGAGCAGGTCATGGGCGATATGACCCTGGAAAGCGTGGCCGGCGATGTCCACCTGAACGAAGTATCCGGCTACATCATCGTCCGCACCACGGAAGGTTCGCTTGTCTGCACGCAGTGCGCCGGCAAACTGGATTTCAAGTCCATCAGAGGTAGCGCACAGGTTCTCCAGCCGGCCCTGACCAACGTCAGTCTCTTCACCACTTCAGGAAATATTCTCTTTGACGGGGATTTCGTCCGCACCGGCCTCTATACCATGAAAAGCGGCAAGGGCCTCGTCGAAGTTCGCTTCTCGGGTAACGATTCCTTTGACCTCAAGGCGCAAACCGCCGTGGGCACCGTCGACAATCAAGCGGCCGCCTACCTGAAGCCCGATTCTCACGGCGCCAAGCACCTGGCATCAAAGTTCACCAAGGGCCTCTTCGGCACCGTCGGACAAGGCCTCGCCAAAGTCGAACTCTCCTCCTACAGTGGTACAATTCGCATTCTGAAGCGCGACTAGTTTTTCGCGCTGCGATCGCGTGACCACTTCACCTCCTCTGCGCGGGCCGCAACCCCGCGTACCGATTCTCTGCCTTGCCGGTTTTATGGGTTCCGGCAAGACCACCATTGGCACACTTCTCGCTCGCCAACTCGCTTGGCGCTTTGTCGATCTCGATGACCGCATCGAAGCATCCGCCGGCCTCCCAATTCCCCAAATCTTCGAACGCCTCGGCGAACCGGCCTTCCGCCAGATCGAAGCGGATCAGCTCCGCGCTGCTCTCGGCCGCGCCGCGGAGCTCAAAGAAAGCACCGTTATCGCCCTTGGCGGCGGCACCTACGCGCAGCCGGGCTGCCCTGATTTTCTGCGCGCTGCCGGCGTCCCGGTTCTGTGGCTGGATTCGCCCATCGAAGTTCTGCTTGCGCGTTGCATGACCATGACCGGCCGTCCGCTTTTCCGTGACGAAGCCAGCTTCAGCGCGCTGTACGCTCAGCGTCTCCCTTCTTATCAACTTGCCGATTACCGCGTGGACAGTTCCGGCGAGCCCGCCCAGGTCGTCGCGGAAATTCTGCGCCGCGGCATTGTTGCTTCCGGTGGAAACGCCGCGCATCTGGTGGTTGAGAAACCCCTCCCCTGAGAGAGAATGGACACGGGGGTAAGAAGCACCGTGAAATTCAGAACCGTATCGTTTGCACTGGCACTCGGAATCGTGGCGTGTGCCGCTTTATCTCTCGCGGCTCAGAAGAAGGCCGCGGAAACGTCCGCCCCCGTTGTCTTCGCTCAGGATAAGGGCAAGCTCACCATCAAACTCGGCGGACAGACCGTCGGCCACGAGGAATTTGAAATCGCGCCGTCCGGCGGCGGCTGGCTCGCCAAAGGCACCGCGGACATCAAGCCGCCCGACGGTGGCGCCAGCAGAGTCTCCGGCTCACTCACTCTGCAGGGCGATGGCGCGCCCATCAGTTATGACTGGAGCGACCAGGCGGAAAAAAAGAACGGCGCGCACATCCTCTTCGCCAACGGCGTGGCAAGCATCACGCTGGAGATGCAAGGCGCCCGCCCGTTCCAGCAGGACCTCACATTCAATTCGCCGCTCATCGTCGTTCTGGACAACAATCTCTACCATCAGTACGCGGTCCTTGCGCGCATCTACGACTGGTCCAAGCGCGGCGTGCAATCTTTTCCCGTGATCATTCCGCAGGAATTGACACCTGGCACGATCACCGTGCAATCCACCGGATCCGCCAGTGCCGACGGCAAGACTTACGAAGGCCTCAAAGTCACCACTTCCGATCTCGAGATTCTTCTCTTGCTCGACGGCAATCATCGCCTGATGCGGCTGGAAGTTCCTGACGCCAAAGTTTCAGTCATCCGCGACTAGTTCCATCGCTAGCAAAATCTTTTCCGCAAAGAAAAAACGCGGCGTCCCGACTAAGTCGGGACGCCGCATTCTTTTGTGCCCTGCCTTGAAAAAAACTTATCGCGCCAGCGGCCGTTGAAAAACGGGCCCACCTGGACGCCGCAGCGGATACCCCTGCGGATTACCATGGGCATGCGTTAGCGCAAACCCATTCGAATGGCCGACACCGATGTGGCCGTTGCCGTTGCCATTGCCATTCGCCGACGCGGGCTGCGGCAGCCGCGCCGGATTACCGATAGGGCGGAGATTGATCGGTGCTGCATGAACGTGGTCGCTGATGGCCTGCAGCCTCTTCAGGATGGACTGCCATTGTTCCCAATCCAGTTGCCGCAGGAACGGACGCAATCCCTGGATGAACGGATCTTCCAGCAGCGCTTCGCCGTCGGATTCCGGGATGAAGAACCGGTTCAAGCCGACGCTGAGCGCCTCGGAGATCTTCTCCAGTGTGCCGAGGCTCGGCGTCATCTGGCCGCTTTCGATGCGCGAGAGGTAGGAGCGCGAGACCTTTGAGCGCGACTGCAGTTGGCTCTGGGTCATGCTGCGCGATTCGCGCAACTGGCGAATGCGCTGGCCGATATTCTCGACCGTCTCCTGGTTGACGAACTTTTCTGGTGTAGGTTCAGCGGCTGCTTCCTCCGGAGGTGCCGGTGGAGGAATCAGGAACTCCAAGCGCTGAGGCAAGGCGCGCACGCAACGGCGGCAATTCCCTGTGCGCGTCCGGTATTGAACGAGACCACATGTCTTACAGCGAATGACTTCCCGATCCATTTCTAACGAACTCATCTCTTTTTCCAATTGTGCAGACACCGGTACTCCTTGCTGACTGTTTTTCCGGCGTGCGGATAGGGGGGAACGCTGGAACGTTCGCTGGGAAGGCAGTTGCTGGCGCACGAGGAGTATCTTGCGGCTGTCATTTTCTGTCAAGGGTATTTTTGTACTTTTTTTATTTTTGCTCGCAGCGAATTGTAACTCTACGCCACACCTTCGCTGTACCAAAGGACACAAGCCCCTCCTCGCTCCCCTTTTTTCCGCAATTCCTTGTGTACTCCCCCGTCCCGCACCGCACCGCTTGTGGTGCTCTCCCGCCTCAGCTTTTCCATACGGCAGCCATCGAAACTCCCTTCTCTTGTGGCACAGCCATTCCTGGCTGAGCTCTTTCAGTTGAAATCAGAACCACCACAGCCGAGAATGGTCGCGTTGCCCGATGACCTTCTATCGCCGCAATCTTCCGCACTGGCATCCGGAGGGCCAAGTCCTCTTCCTTACGTGGAGACTTTATGGTTCCTTGCCTGCAGCCGTGGCCCGGGCAGCCCGCACAGCCAGGAATGGCTGTGCCACAGAAGACAAAGACTCTCCCGGCAAGAGATTCAAACTGCTCGACGCAGCTCTTGACTCTGCCAGATTCGGCCCGCGGTGGCTGGCCGATCGCGAAATTGCTGCTTACACCGAATACCCCATCCTGCGTGGCGCCGAGCTTGCCCGCTACGAATTGCACGCCTTTGTTATCATGCCCAACCACGTTCGCGTCCTGTTGGAGCCTCGCCTAGCCCTTGCGAAAATCACCGGTGTCATGAAAGGAGTGGCCGCGCGGGATGCCAACGCCACCTTGGGCCGCACGGGTGAGCCCTTTTGGCAGGATGAGTCCTTCGACCACTTCCGCTGAATTCGAGCGTGTCCGGCGCTACATCGAATGGAATCCCGTAAGTGCCAAACTCGTGGCCAAACCCGAAGACTGGAATTGGTCCAGTGCCAGCAGAAAATTCTTTAGCGCCCCACCTATTTCTGGCTGTGCTATTACCGCAAATGCAAGACGAGAAGGGCAAGACGCTTAGCAGATCCCGGTGGCACACCCAAATCTGTTCTTGAGGTTTTGTGGCACAGCCATTCCTGGCTGTGCTCTTAGTTCTGCGGCTCACGCCCCTGCTCGAATTATTTGTCATGAGGGTTTCTTCTTGGGGTCGGGCTCTGGGATGGAGTCTGTTTCACAATGTGGCCGATAGCGTCGGTGA
>Ga0208990_1000336_pt1 | contig 10995 bp, 8 predicted proteins | sample MedBloCARef_M3_FD_187854 | JGI IMG/M metagenome (GOLD analysis project Ga0208990, IMG submission 187854) | Forest soil microbial communities from El Dorado National Forest, California, USA - Mediterranean Blodgett CA Ref_M3 (SPAdes) (version 2) | ecosystem: Environmental > Terrestrial > Soil >...
GTACGCTGGATATTGCCGGATATTTCCTGGGTGGCGGCGCCCTGTTCCTCGATCGCCGCTGATATCGCGCCGGTGATCTCGGAAATCTTGCCGATGGTCGAACTGATGATTTTGATCGAGCCGACCGCTTCCTGCGTCGCGGTCTGCATGCCCGCGATCTGGATGCCGATTTCGTCGGTGGCCTTGGCGGTCTGCGCGGCGAGCGCCTTGACCTCCTGGGCGACCACGGCGAAGCCGCGGCCGGCCTCGCCGGCACGCGCCGCCTCGATCGTGGCGTTGAGCGCGAGGAGATTGGTCTGCTCGGCAACCGAGGTGATCAGCTTGATCACGTCGCCGATCCGGTTGGCGGCCTGCGACAGCGCATTGATGCGCGAGTCGGTTTCATCGGCCTGCTTCACGGCGCTGGCGGCGATGCGGTTGGATTCCTGAACCTGCGCCGAAATTTCGCGTACCGAACTGGCGAGTTCTTCGGTCGCCGACGCCACCGACTGCACGTTGCTGGAGGCGTCCTCCGAGGCGTTGGCGACCACGCTGGCAAGCCGCGTGGTGTTGCCGGCGTTGTCGCTCAGCGCCCGCGCGGTGCTTTCCAATTCGCTTGACGCCGTCGACAACGAAGTGATGATGGCGCGGAAGCGGTCGCTCGCTTGCGCAATGGTGTCCTTGCGAGCCTGACGGTTGGAGCCGAAATAAAACGCGACAACGCTTTCGGTGTCCAACATGTTGACCTTGGCGATCGCGTTCAGCATCGAGGCCTTCTTGTCGCGCGCGGCCTGCGCGGCCCGCCCAAAGCGCGGAATCTGAACTTCGGTCTCAACCGCCTTCATCAGCTGGTCGGAGATGAACATCATACGGCAGCCGACATACCATTGTGGCGCAACGCCGGCGCGCTGATTGAGTTCGCAAAAGCGCGCGATCGAGTCAGCGTAAGCGGCGCCGAAATCGCAAGCCGCGATCAGGTCAAAGTGGTTCAGCTGCATGCGAACCGCCTCCTGCATCGCCCCGTCCCGGAAGATGCCGCAAGAGGGATCTGAGTTTCGGACCTTGTCGTAGAACCGTGCCAGAATGCCCGGCAGGGACTTCGCAAAAAACGGCCGCATCTCGCGCAACGTCGCCCGCATCGGCTCGTCGATCTGAAGCAAATCGAGGCGGATTGCGTTCCAGTCGGGGGTCATCGGCGGCTCCAGCGCAAGCATTGTGGGGTCCGGCCTTTTAGTGTGCGTATGGTTAACGGACTGCGAATTTATCCGTAGTTCTGGGAGAAGTGCGCAATTCAGACGCAAGAAAGGCCCCGAACGGGGTCCGGGGCCTCGGTTTTCGCCATTTTGGCGCGGAGAACGGCTATGCCGGCTTGCCGATCGCGACCTTCAGGGTGCCGACGCCATCGACGCCGCATTCGATTCTGTCGCCGGGCGACAGCGCGGCGACGCCGGCCGGCGTGCCCGTCATGATGATGTCGCCGGCGCCGAGCGTGACCTGTTCCGACAGTTTGGCGATAATCTCCGGCACGCTCCAGATCAATTCCGTAAGGTCGCCCTTCTGCCGTTCGGTGCCGTTGACTGAAAGCCAGATCTTTCCCTTTGCCGGGTGGCCGATCTTCGAGGCCGGCTGCAGCGCGCCGCAGGGCGCGGAATGGTCGAACGATTTGCCGACTTCCCACGGCCGTTCTTTCTTGCGCGCGGCCAGCTGCAGATCACGGCGCGTGAGGTCGATGCCGACGCCGTAGCCATAGACGTGGTTTAGCGCCTTGTCGGCGGGAATGTTGAGTCCGCCGCTCTTCAGCGCCACGATCAATTCGACTTCGTGATGCAAATCCTTGGTCAGCGGGGGGTAGGGGATCGTGGCGCCGTCCGGCTCGACCATGTCGGCGTGCTTGGCAAAGAAAAACGGCGGTGCCCGCTCGTCATTCCCCATTTCTCTGATGTGCTCGAGATAATTGCGCCCGACGCACCAGATGCGGCGAACCGGAAAAGATTGCGTGTCGCCCGCGACGGCGATCGATGCTTGCGGAAAGGCGGGAATGACAAAGGATGTGGCGTTCATGAAAAAGGTCTCGGCGGTTGGTTGGAGGCGGAAACTCGCATCTATGCTTTAAGCGGTTGCGCTGATCGGCGCCAGAGTGAGGGGCCCGGCATCACGGTGCTGTATTCGGAAGAAGGAAGCATAGCGCCCGCCGCGGCGCAGCAGATCGTCATGCCGTCCGCGCTCGACGATCTCGCCGCCTTCGACCACCAGGATGGCGTCGGCGTGCATGATGGTGTGCAGGCGATGGGCGATGACGATGGTGGTGCGGTTCTGGCAGAGATGTTCGATCGCTTCCTGCACCTGCTTTTCGGATTCCGAATCCAGCGCCGCGGTAGCTTCATCGAGCAGGATGATTGGCGCATTCTTCACCAGCGCGCGGGCGACAGCGACGCGCTGACGCTGGCCGCCGGACAATTGGGTGCCGTGCTCGCCCACCGGCGTGTCGTAGCCGAGCGGAAAGCCCATGATGAACTCGTGCGCGCAGGCTGCTTTCGCGGCGGCCACGATCTCGGCTTCGGTCGCACCGATCTTGCCGAACGCGATGTTCTCGCGGATGGTGTCGCGGAACAGGTAGACATCCTGCCCGACATAGGCGGTCTGCTGGCGAAGCGATCTTCGCGACACTCCGGAAATGGCCTGTCCGTCGATCAGGATGTCGCCGTCAGTTACGTCATAGAACCGCAGCAGCAGCGCCAGCACCGTCGATTTGCCGCCGCCGGAAGGGCCGACCAGCGCCGTGACCTTGCCGGGCTCGGCCACAAAGCTCATGCGGCTGAGCACCGACTCATCGGGGCGGTAGGCGAAGGTCACGTCACGCAATTCGACCTGGGCATCAGTGAGGTTCAACGCCGGCTTGTCGTCCTCAGCGGGCTCGCTGGCCGGGCTGTCGACGATCTCCAGCAGTTTGCGCGCACCGATCAGGCTGCTGTTCAGCTCGATGTTGAGCCGCGCAAGACGCTTGGCCGGCTCATAGGCGAGCAGAAACGCGGTGAGGAAGGAAAAGAACTGGCCCGGCGTCGCGCCCATGGCGACGACACGATAGCCGCCATACATCAGCCCGCCCGCGATCGCGAAACCGCCGAGCGTTTCCATCAATGGGCTCGCGCGGTTGGAGACTCGCGCCATCTTGTTGGCATTGCGCTCGACCGCGCTGATGCTGGCGTCGATGCGGTCGCGCATGGTCTGCTCCAGCGTGAACGCCTTGACGGTGCGAATGCCCTGCAGCGATTCCTGCATGGTTTCCATGATGTCGGCGGTGCCGGTGAACTGGTTGTGGGCGAGGCCCTTGATCCGCTTCACCAGCTTGCGAAGCACCAGCATCGCCGGCGGCGCCACCAGGAAGCCGAGCAGCGCCATATATGGATCCTGCATCAGCATGACGATGACAAGTGCGATCAACGACAGCAGATCGCGTCCCACCGCGTTGATCAGCAGGTTGAGAACCTGGGTCACGGAATTCGCACCGGAAGTCAGGCGCGCGAGGAATTCGGACGAATGCCGCTCCGAGAAGAAGGCGACGCTTTCGCTCATCAGCTTGGCGAACAGCCGGCGTTGGTTGTTGGCAAGGATTGCATTGCTGATCTGCGACAGGATCACGGAGTGTCCGTAGGTTGCAGCACCCTTGAGAATGAAGATCACGATGGTGACCCCCGACAGGATCGCGATGCCGCGGACGTTCTTGTCGACGTAGGCCTGGTTGATGACCTCGCCGAGCAGGTAGGCCGATCCGGCGGTCGTCGCCGCCGAGACCGCCATCAATGCGAAGGCAAGGAGATAGCGCCGCCAGTACGCTGCACCCTGCTCCATCACAAGGCGGCGAATCAGGATCGCGGCGCCATAGGGGTCGTCAGTGATCTTCTTCGGAAATTCGGTCATCCGCTTTCCATTGACGGCGCTGGCATATACCCGCGCGTCAGGGCTGCTGCGAAACGACTCCTTGCCCGCTATATCAGGGTTTTTCAAGCCAAATCAGGACTTGCGCCGAACGAGATTTTAGGCCGATGCCGCGTGCAGCTCGCCGTGGCGCTCGCGGAACAGTTTCTCTTCCCACGTCAGCGCGTGCGCGGCGATGGTCTCGAGATCGTCGTATCGCGGCGTCCAGTCCAGAGTTGTGCGGATGCGGCTGGTATCTGCAATCATGGTCATGATATCGCCGGGCCTGCGCGGGGCATATTGAACCGCAAAATTACGCCCCGAGACACGCCGCACCGCCTCGATGGTTTCGAGCACGGAGTAGCCGCGGCCGTAGCCACAATTGAACGTCGCCGAAGTCCCGCCGACACGCAGATAGGACAGCGCCGCGCGATGCGCCTGCGCCAGATCGCTGACGTGAATGAAATCCCGGATGCAGCTTCCGTCCGGCGTCGGATAGTCGGTTCCGAACACATCGATCTTGGCGCGCTGTCCGGTAGCCGCCTCGACGGCGATCTTCAAAAGATGCGTCGCGCCGACGGTCGCAAGTCCAATGCGCGCCAGCGGATCGGCGCCCGCGACATTGAAGTAGCGCAACACGACGTAGTTCATGCCGTGCGCCGAGGCGACGTCATGCAACATGATTTCGGTCATCAGCTTCGAGGAGCCATAGGGCGACAGCGGCCGCGTCGGTGCATTCTCGGGAACGGGCACCTGATCGGGGTTGCCGTACACCGCCGCGGTCGATGAAAAAATGAAGCTGTTGACGCCGCACTTCACCGCCGCATTGAGCAGGCTGCGCGTCGTCATGGTGTTGTTGCGGTAATAGGCGAGCGGATCGCGCATCGAATCCGGCACCACCACCGAGCCCGCAAAATGAACGATGCTTTCCACGCCATGGGCTGCGATCACGCCCTCGACGAGGTTCTCATCCGCGGCATCGCCGATGAACAGCGGAACGCCTTCGGGCAGGAACGCGGAAAAGCCGGTGGACAGGTTGTCGATCACGACAACGCTTTCGCCGGCTTCCGCCAGCGCATGAACCATGTGACTTCCGATATAGCCGGCGCCGCCGGTGATAAGCACAGTCATGAGCTCACCCATCTCTCAATTGGCGAAGGCGATGCTATCCGAGCGCGGTGAAGAGTGGGTATCAGTGCCAGCGAACTGGCCACTATGCTTAATGTTGCGTATAGGAAATGCGCGAAACGGAGCCTGACGTGCCGATCGAGAACAATTCCGCTCACAATCTGCAGCTGATCGTGCCGAATTTGCACAGGCGCTATTCGGGCGTCACCGCGACGAACCGCATGGTGGCGCCGAAACTGGCTCAACTATTTCGCGCGGCATGGCTCGGTCCCGATGCGCCCGGCGGCATCGTGCGGCTGGGAGTAGCGGACCTCGCGAAATTATGGCTGCGGCGCACGCCGCTGATCTGGCACGCGCGGCGCAACAACGAGATGATAACAGGCGTGCTGTTGAGATCGCTCGGCTGGCCGCTGAAACTGGTGTTCACCTCGGCGGCGCAGCGGCACCATACCTGGATCACGCGGTGGCTGGTCAACCGGATGGACGCGATCATCGCCACTAATGACATCTCGGCGTCGTTTCTCAAACGCGAAGCGACGGTCATTCCGCACGGTGTCGATACCGATCGCTACGCACCATCAACCGATCGAGCGGCGACGTTTGCGCAAGCCGGATTGCCGGGCCGCTACGCGATTGGCTGCTTCGGCCGGGTGCGCGCGCAAAAAGGCAGCGATGTGTTCGTAGATGCGATGTGCAGGCTGCTGCCGCGCTATCCTGATTTTACCGCGGTCATGGTCGGCGCGATCACAACCGAGCACTTGGCTTTCGCGAACGATCTGAGAAAGCGGATCGAGGCCGCGGGTCTGCAATCGCGCATCGTCATTACAGGTGAACTGCCGATCGAGGACGTGCAGCGCTGGTACCAGCGGCTGACGATCTACGCCTTCACCTCGCGCAACGAAGGTTTCGGTCTGACGCTGATCGAGGCGATGTCGGTGGGGGCGGCGCTGGTGGCGTCGCGCGCGGGCGCCGCCGAGCTTGTGGTCGAGGACGGCGTGACCGGCGTGCTGACGCCGCCGGATGACGTCGATGCGCTTGTGGCAGCGCTCGAGCCGCTGATGCGCGATCCAGCGTCGGCGATGGCGATGGGAATACGCGCGCGGGCAGGGGTGCTGGCGAAATTCAGCCTCGATGCGGAAGCAAACAAAATCGCCGAGGTTTATCGCGCGCTGGTCTGAGCGATCGCTTTCGCGACAAACGCGTCAAGATCGCCGCCTGCGAAAAGAAACCCGGGCAGTCCCGCAGCTTCCGCCGCCTCGATGTCGGTCGGGCGGTCGCCAATGACAAAACTGCCTTCGCGCCGCACTGGCCAGTGCTGCATCAGATCGAGGATCATGCCGGGTGCCGGTTTGCGCCAATGATGGTCTTCGAGATAGCCGGCAACCGATCCATCGGGATGATGCGGGCAATATCTGATATCGTCGATGACAGCACCCTCGGCGGCGAGTTCGGCGCACATCCAGTCGTGCAGCGTGCGCAGCTCGTCCTCGGTAAAGAAGCCGCGCGCCACGCCGGACTGATTGGTGAAGAAGAACACGAAATATCCGGACGCGTTGAGCCGGCGGATCGCCTTCGCCGCGTTCGGCATCCAGCGAATCCGGTCCTGGGTGCCCATGTAGCCGTCATCGTGGTTGATGACCCCATCGCGGTCGAGGAAGGCGGCGGGCCTGGGCGCGGAGCGGGCGGAATCGATGCCGCTCATTTTCGAGAGCCTTCGCGCATCATGGTCTGCTCGATCTCGTCGCAGATCCCGTGCGCGACAGCGAGATGAATTTGCTGGACCACCGGGGTGTCGTCGCTGGGCGATACCAACAGATGATCGCAAAGCGCGCCCAATGCTTCGCCCTTGCTGCCGGTGAAGCCAATGGTGACAAGCCCGCGTTCCCTGGCGGTGCGCAGCGCCGCCAGAATGTTCGGCGAAAGTCCCGAGGTGGATAACGCCAGCAGCACGTCACCGCGCGCGCCAAGCCCCTCAACCTGCCGCGCGAACACCTGTTCGAAACCGTAATCATTGGCGATCGCTGTTAACGCCGAGGTGTCGGTGGTCAGCGCAATCGCGGCCCAGGCAGGCCGGTCCCGTTTGTAGCGGCCGACGATTTCCGCGGCGATATGCTGGGCGTCGGCGGCGCTGCCGCCATTGCCGATGATCAAGAGCTTGTTGCCCGCTCGCAGCGCTGCGACCATCGCCGCCGCGATAGCGCGCGCGGTGGCGAGCAACGCAGGATTGTTGTTCGCACGCTCTAGGGCGGCGAGCGAAAGTTTCAAATGGGCTCCGATAGGATCTTGGCTCAAGACGCACCGTCAGGGTTGCAGTTCGATCTTTGGTAATGACCGCGTCGCGGCTGCGCAAGCGCGCGAGATTAATGTGCAATGCCTGCCTTGGCTTCAGTCAGCACGCGCTCGGCGATTGTCACCACGTCGGATGCGGGGATGTCCCGCATGCAGCGATGGTCGTTCATGGTGCAGATCGGACGGTGGCAGGGCTGGCACGGCACGACGGTCTTGGTCTGAACCGTCGCTGCGAGGCCGTTCAGTGGCGCCCAGTGATAGGGGCTGGTCGGGCCGAAAATGCCCATGGTCGGCGTTCCCAGCGCGGCGGCGATATGCATCAACCCGGAATCGTTGGAGATCGCGACGTCAGCCGCCGCCATCGCCAGAATGCCGTTGCGCAGATCGGTACCCGTCAGGTCGCGGACGTGGGGCCCACCCGCGGCAACGATTTCCGCCGCTAGCGCCTTTTCGCCGGGTCCGCCGACCACCCAGACATCCAGCCCACGTTCAACCAAAAGCCGCGCCGCATCCGGATAATAGGTCCAGCGCTTGGAAGCGCCGACCGACCCCGGGGCCAGCGCCACGGCGGGACCAGTGCCCAGCCCGTTCGCTTGCCGCCAGCGGTCAGTCTCCGCGGCGGGAACAATAAGCTGCGGCACGGGCCATTCCGGCGGCAGCGGGGCCCCGTCCGGCAGCGCCAGCGCCGCGTTCTTGTCGATAAAACGAGGCAGGGCCTTCTCGCCCCAGCGCCATCTGTTGATCAGCCCGAACCTCGCTTCGCCGAGGAAACCCACCCGTTCCGGAATACCGGCCAGCGCAGGGGCAATCGCCGATTTCCAGGTGCGGGGCAGGATCAGCGCGGTGCCGTAATTCCCAGCATGCAACTGCCCCGCCAGCCCCCATTGGTTGGCCACAGCAAGCCGGCTGCGCGGCAGGTCCCAGACGATCCCTGAGCGTACACCGGGCATGTAATCGACCAGCGGGGCGCATAGCGAGGTAGCCAGCAGATCGACGGGCCGGTTAGGCCAGCGCTGCTTCAGGACGCGCACCACGGTATGGCCGCGCACGAAGTCACCGATCCACATGTAGGGAACGATGAGAATCGGCCGGGTATCGTCCAGGTCCCGCATCTTCGCTATATTTGCTGAATCTGTATTCATGTTTTGGAGGTCTAACGCCAGTGTATTCTAATCCCGTCGGTAACTGCTCCTCGCCGGCAGGTAAAGTCACGCGAGCGGAGCGCGCCGTCTTCACCACGCAAGATGACCCAAGTTGCCTGCCGGGCGGGACTGGGGCAAAGCTGGCATCCCACAATCAGGGCAGGGTACGGAATGTTGCTGGTGACCGGTGGCGCCGGTTTTATCGGATCGAACGTCGTGGCCGCGTTGAACGACGCGGGCCGCGCCGATGTTGTTGTGTGCGATGTGCTCGGCCATGACGGCAAATGGCGCAATCTCGCCAAGCGCCAGCTCGCGGACATCGTGTCGCCGGCCGAATTGCCGGAATGGCTGAAGGGCCGCCGGCTCGACGCCATCATCCATCTCGGCGCCATCTCGGAGACCACGGCGAGCGATGGCGATCTGGTGATCGAGACCAATTTCCGTCTCTCGATGCGGCTACTCGACTGGTGCACGGCCCATGCAACGCCATTCATTTACGCCTCATCCGCATCGACCTATGGCGATGGTGTGCAGGGGTTTCGCGACAATCAGTCGATCGGCGCGCTGAAGACCCTGCGGCCGATGAATTTGTACGGCTGGAGCAAGCATCTGTTCGACATGGCCGTTGCCGAACGCGCGGGACGAGGCGAAAAGCTGCCGCCGCAATGGGCCGGCCTGAAGTTTTTCAACGTGTTCGGCCCCAATGAATATCACAAGGGCACGATGATGAGCGTGCTGGCGCGGCGCTTCGACGATATCAAGGCCGGCCGCGCCGTGCAGCTGTTCAAATCCCATCGCGATGGCGTAGCCGACGGCGATCAGCGGCGCGATTTCATCTATGTTGACGATGTGGTGCGGGTGATGATGTGGCTCTTGGCGACGCCGTCGGTCAACGGCATCTTCAACGTCGGGACCGGCAAGGCACGCAGCTTCAAGGATTTGATGCTCTCGGCCTATTCCGCGCTCGGCACACTTGCAAATATCCAATATGTCGATATGCCGGAGCCGATCCGCGACAGCTACCAGTACTTCACCCAAAGCAACGTCGATCGCTTACGCGGCGCCGGTTACAACGGCGGCTTCACCGGGCTGGAAGATGCTGTCGAGACTTACGTCAAGGGTTTCCTCGATCGGGCAGATCGTTTCCGCTGACGGCACAACACATAAGAGTTCCGATGTTCGATTTTGACGCCCTTTCGCATGCGATTATCAGCCAGACGGTACTCTGCGTCGGCGACCTCATGCTCGACGAATTCGTCTATGGCGAGGTCTCCCGGATTTCGCCGGAAGCGCCCGCGCCGGTCATTGCAGTCCAGCGCACCGAGACCAACATCGGAGGCGCCGGCAACGTCGCGCGCAACATCGCCGCGCTCGGCGCCCGCTGCATCTTCGTCGGGCTGGTTGGCGAGGACGAGGCGGGCGCCAAACTGAAGGCCGCATTGTCGCGGGAAAGTCTGATCGAAACTGTGCTGGTTTGCGATTCCGAGCGGCCGACCACGCGAAAGGTGCGCTTTGTCTCCGAGCATTTCTCAACGCATATGCTGCGCGCGGACTGGGAATTGGCCTTGCCGGCCTCCGCTGAGATCGAGCAGAAATTGATAGACGCCATCCTGCCGCTGCTGCCGCGCGCGAACATCGTGTTGTTGTCCGATTATGCCAAGGGCGTGCTGACGGCACGGGTGATCCGCAACGTCATCGATGCCGCGCGCAAGCTCGGCAAGCGCGTGATCGTCGATCCCAAAACCGCCAATTTCGCGGTCTACCGCGGCGCGACGCTGCTGACGCCCAATCGCAAGGAATTTGCGGAGGCGACCCGCAGCCGCGCCGATACCGAAAACAGTATCGCCGATGCCGCGCAAGAGGCGATGCAGCTTGCGGACTGCGAAGCCATGCTGGTGACACAAAGCGAGCACGGCATGACGCTGGTGCCGCGGAGGGGCGAGGCCATCCATGTACCGGCCCATCCGGTCAAAGTCCGCGACGTCTCAGGCGCGGGCGACACCGTTGTGGCGGTGCTTGCGGCGGCGCTTGCGGCTGGGGCCGATTGGGAGGCCGCTTTGCGGATGGCGAACGCGGCGGCAGCGGTCGCCGTCAGCAAGAAAGGCACCGCCATCGTGACGTCAGCGGAATTACGGCGAAAAATTCTGCCGCACGCATTTCTCGCCGCTGAAGAAAAGATTATCGCGGCAAGCGGCGACCTCGAGGCGCATCTTCTGGATTGGCGCAAACAAGGACTGCGGGTCGGATTCACCAACGGCTGTTTCGATATTCTGCATCCCGGCCACGTCAAGGTGTTGACGGCGGCGCGCGGCGCCTGCGATCGCCTGATTGTCGGCTTGAACAGCGACGCATCGGTGAAGCGGCTGAAGGGCGAGGGGCGTCCGGTCCAGGACGAGCGCGCGCGCTCGGAAGTGCTGGCGGCGCTGGAGGCGGTCGATCTCGTCGCCATCTTTGAAGAAGACACGCCGATCAAGTTGATCGCGCAGATCAAGCCGAGCGTGCTGGTGAAGGGCGGGGACTATACCCGTGACCAGGTCGTTGG
>Ga0208990_1000337_pt1 | contig 10992 bp, 6 predicted proteins | sample MedBloCARef_M3_FD_187854 | JGI IMG/M metagenome (GOLD analysis project Ga0208990, IMG submission 187854) | Forest soil microbial communities from El Dorado National Forest, California, USA - Mediterranean Blodgett CA Ref_M3 (SPAdes) (version 2) | ecosystem: Environmental > Terrestrial > Soil >...
CATCACGAAGCCGGAACGGAACACGAAGCGGCCGAGCCGCTCGCGGTAGGAGTCGAAATCGATGATCGGACGGGTCGCCACGCCGGACGCGATCGCCGCCTTGGCGACCGCCGGCGCGATGCGCAGGATCAAGCGGGGATCGAACGGGTTGGGAATGAGCGAGCCCGGGCCGAAGGTGCGCGCCTCGCCCCCATAGGCGCGGGCCGCGACCTCCGACGGCGGCTCGCGCGCGAGCGCCGCGATCGCGTCGACCGCGGCGAGCTTCATTTCCTCGTTGATGCTGGTGGCGCCGACGTCGAGGGCGCCGCGGAAGATATAGGGGAAGCACAGGACATTGTTGACCTGGTTCGGGTAGTCCGAGCGCCCGCTGCAGAACAGCGCGTCGGGGCGTGCCTGCAGGGCGACCTCGGGCATGATCTCGGGAGTCGGATTGGCGAGCGCCAGGATCAACGGGCGCGGCGCCATGCGCTTCGCCATCTCGGGCTTGAGCACGCCGGGAGCGGAGAGCCCCAGAAAGATATCGGCGCCCTCGATCACCTCGTCGAGCCGCCGCTTATCGGTCGTTTGCGCATAGACCTCTTTCCAGCGGTCCATGAGCTTGGGGCGGCCCTGATAGACCACGCCTTCGAGATCGGTGACCCAGATATTCTCGCGTTTCGCCCCGAGCCTCACCAGAAGATTGAGGCAGGCGAGCGCGGCCGCGCCGGCTCCCGAGACGACGATCTTGACCGCCTCGATCCGCTTGCCGGTGAGATACAGCGCGTTCTGCACCGCCGCCGCCACGATGATGGCGGTGCCGTGCTGGTCGTCGTGGAACACCGGAATCTTCATGCGCTGCTTGAGCCGCTCCTCGACCTCGAAGCATTCCGGCCCCTTGATGTCCTCCAGATTGATGCCGCCGAAGGTCGGCTCGAGCGCGGCCACGACCTCGACCAGGCGATCGACATCGGTTGCGTCGACCTCGATGTCGAACACGTCGATGCCGGCGAATTTCTTGAACAGGACCGCCTTGCCCTCCATGACGGGCTTGCCGGCGAGCGGGCCGATATTGCCGAGGCCGAGGACGGCGGTGCCGTTCGTCACCACCGCCACCAGATTGGCCCGCGTGGTCAGCTCGGCGGCCTGGCGCGGGTCGGCCGCGATCGCCTCGCAGGCGACGGCGACGCCGGGCGTATAGGCGAGCGCCAGATCATGCTGGGTGGCGAGCGGCTTGGTGGCCTGGATCTCGATCTTTCCCGGCTTGGGCGAGCGATGATAGGCGAGCGCGCTGAGGCGAAAATCGTCCGACTGGCTGTCCGACGGATTGGATGACACGACGTTTCCTCGTTTCCTTGCGGCGCAATCCTGCTGGCTTTACCCAAAAACGCGGCCGGAAGCGACAGGTTGTTGCGCTCCTCGATGCGGCGTCGGGGCGCTTGACCCGCGGGGTCGAACGGCCGCAGGTTTGCGCCCCGCAGGAAACACCCAGGACCCCCAGGAAATCCCATGACTGCTTCGATCCGCCGGCCGCTGCGCGGCTGCTTCTGCTGCACCGACACGCTCCCGGCCGCCGGACAGGTGAGCCGGCGCAATTTCCTCGCCGGCGGCGTCGCCGCGCTCGGGCTCGGCACGACCCAGGCACGGCCGGCGCTGGCGCAGGCGCAGCCCAGGTCCCGCGTCGACGTGCATCATCATTACCTGCCGCCCTTCCACCGCGAGACCCTGCTCAAGAATCGCGGCGGCGCCGGCCTGCCGGACTGGTCGGTGCAGATGTCGCTCGACGATATGGACAAGGCGGGCGTCGCGACCGCGGTCGTCTCCGCGGTTCAGCCCGGCGTGTGGTTCGGCGACAACGAGGCGGCGCGCAAGCTCACGCGCGAGGTCAACGAATACGGCGCCCGCATGGTGGCGGATCATCCCGGCCGCTTCGGCCTGTTCGCCGCCATTCCGCTGCCCGATCCGGAGGGCAGCCTGAAGGAAATCGCCTACGCCCTCGATACGCTCAAGGCCGACGGCATCGGGCTGTTCACCAGCTATCAGGACAAATACCTGGGCGATCCCGCTTTCGTGCCGGTGTACGAGGAGCTCAACCGCCGCAAGGCCGTGGTCTATGTCCACCCCGTCACGCCGGACTGCTGCCGCGCGCTGGTCAAGGGCATTCCGCCCGGCACGATCGAATACGCCACCGACTCGACCCGCACGATCTCCAGCCTGATCTTCGGCGAAGCCGGCAGCGCGTTCCGGTTTCCCGACATCCGCTGGATCTGGTCGCACAGCGGCGGCACGCTGCCGTTCCTGACCGGCCGGCTGATCCGCCTCGCCAGCGAGCGCAAGGATCCGCGCATGCCCGACGGACCGCTGCCGATCCTGCGGAAATATCACTACGAGGTCGCGCAGGGAAACACGCCCGGCCAGCTCGCCGCGCTGATGAAGCTCGTGAGCGTGTCGCAGGTGCTGTTCGGCTCCGACTATCCCTACCGCCCCGGTCTGGAGGCGGTCGACGGTCTGGCCGACTACAAGTTCAGCGACGCCGACGCGCGCGCGATCGATCGCGACAACGCCTCGAAGCTGCTTCGTAACGTCAAGGCGGGCTAAGCAGAGCGCTCCGGCGGCGCGCCCGCCGGAGCCTCATCCCGCGACGCTTCCCCACTGCGCGACCAGATGCTCGGCGCCGCGCAGCGACAGCGCGAAGATCGTGTAGGTCGGATTCGAGGCGCCTTCGGTCGGGAAGATTCCCGGACCCGCCACGTAGAGGTTCCCGATCTCGTGGGTCTGGCCGTAGCTGTCAGTGACCGAATTGCCGGCCTCCGTGCCCATGATGGTGCCGCCAAACAGGTGGATCGTCGGCATGTTGCCGCGTCCGGACCACACCTCCTTGGCGCCGGTCGCCTTGGCGACCGCGAGTCCCTCCTCGAAATTGGCGTTCCACAAGGCCACGGCGTCGGGGTCGAAGCTGTGGATGATCTTGCCGAGCGGCATGCCGAACTCGTCCTTGTCGCTCGCGAGCTCGATGCGGTTCTCGATGTTCGGCATTTCCTCGCCGAACGCCCCGATGCGGGTCAGCCCGCGCGCGGCGCGTTTCATGAAAGCCGCCAGCTCGGGACCGAACAGATCGAGACGCGCATTGGCATAGCCGCCGAGGTCGCTGGTCTTCTGCCCGGTGCCGGCGACGATGAAGGTGCTGCCGAACGTCCCCTTGTGGCTGGTCTTGCCATAGCGCTCGTAGGACATGTATTGCGCGCCGGTCGTGCCCATGTGGTTCTGGACGTCCTCGTCGAACATCGCCCAGGTGCCCGACGCGAAATGCGCCATCATGTATTTCCCGAGCAGCCCGCTCCCGTTGGCGAGCCCCTTGGGGTGCTTGTCGGTCGCCGAGTTGAGCATGAGGCGCGGATTCTGGCCGGACCAGGCCGCCAGGATGACGACGCTCGCCTCCTGGGTCTGGCGTTCCTTCTTGTCGTCGTAATATTCGACCCCGGTGACCTTGTTGCCCTGCGGGTTGGTGAGCACGCGCGTGACGGTCGCGCGCGCCCGCACTTCGGCGCCCGCCTTCCTGGCGTCGGCCAGGTAGGTCACGACCGGGTTGGCGAGCGCCCCGATCGGGCAGCCGACATGGCACCAGCCGTCATAGATGCAGGCCGGCCGGCCCTTGTATTCGGTCGAGTTCATGCCGACCGCGGCCGGCACCATGCGGATGCCGGCGGCCTCGAATCCCTTGAGCCAGATGTCGCCGTTGCGGAATGTCTTCATCGGCGGCATCGGATAGGGCTTGCCGGCGGGACGCCAGATTTCTTCCGCCTTGGCGTCGCCGGAGACGCCGAGATCATCCGCAACCTTGTCGTAATAGAGCGCGACGTCCTGGTAGGAGATCGGCCAGTCGAGCGCGCGGTTATGCTCGCTCTTGATCTTGAAGTCGTTCGGCAACAGCCGCGGGAAATTCGCGAAATAGTGCAGCGCCGCGCCGCCGACGCCCCATCCGGCCTGATAGGCATAGCCGTAGGGATTCTTGCCTTCGAGCACGAAGGGAGCGCCCGCCGGCTTGACCCGCCGCCCCCAGATGTCCGAGCTGATGAGATCGGAGAGCTGCCAGTCCGGTCCGCTCTCGAGCAACACCACCTTCTTGCCGGCCTTGGCCAGAACGGCCGCATAGGTCGCGCCCGACGCGCCGGCCCCGACGATGACGACGTCCACTTTCTCGTTCGTAGCCATGGTCACCACCTCTTGGTCGGCGCGATATGCGGCATATACGGAACGCCCAGAGCCTCGTAGCCCGCCATGGTGCCGTAGACGACGTCGACCGCGTCGCTGCGCAGCACCAGATACACGAAGGGACCGGGCGGGCCCTGCCAGCCCTCGATCTTGTTCTGCCGCATGAGGTCGATGAATTCGTGCTGCGCGCCGGCGTCGAGCAGGGCGAAGCGCTTGCCGCCGCGCGCCGCGCTGGTGCGATCGATCGCGCCGATCGCGGCCCGGTAGAAGTTGGCATAGGGCGGCCGGACGTTGAGGATGCGCGCCTCGAGCAGCGCCTCCTCGGCCGGAATCGAGATCTGCTGATCGATGAAATTCGCGATGCCGGCCTTGCGCGCATCGGGCACCAGCGTCTCGCCCAACGCCTCGATGGTCTCCGCCTCGTCGGGCTTGAGGCTGCGCAAGGGAACGCCCTGGGCGCGGGCCTCGCCGGGGGTGAGCAGGACTTCCGCGCCGCCGACCATGAAGGCGAGCGCACCCGCGCCTTGCATGAAGGCGCGCCGTTCGATGCCATGCATGACTTTCCTCCCTTGCGGCCACCGGGCGACCGCCACCGTTGTGATCACGGATTGGGGAAAGTGAACGCCAAGCCGGGCCTGGAATCAAGTTGCCGATCGTAGATCTTCACCCGGGCCGGCCCGCGGCTTGCGCATCGTGGATCCGTCGCCGCGCCACAAGCTCAAATCCGCGTGATGCCGACGACCGCGTTTCCCGCCAACGCGTCGATTGCGCTAGGCTCCCCCCGGCCGGCAGACGGGAGCTGCCGGCCCCCCCTCATAGGTAGCCAGTTCACGCTCCTGGAATTGAGAGGATCAGTCCACATGTTCCAGATTTCACGTCGTGATCTCGTGCTGGGCGCGGCCGGCGCCTACGCGGCGTTCGGTCTTTCGAAACCGATCGCCTTCATCGGCGCGGCCCAGGCGCAGCAGACTCCGGCCGGCCCGGGCTTCAAGAAGTACAAGGTGGGCGACATCGAGGTCTTCTCCCTCTACGACGGCGTTTGGGAGAAGCCGCATGACGAAGCCTTCATCAAGGGCGCCAACGTCGAGGAGACCAAAGCCGCGCTCAAGGCGGGCGGGCTGACCGATGCGCACGTGCCGGTCCCGTTCACCACGCTGGCGGTCAAGACCGGCGGGCGCCTGGTGCTGATCGATACGGGCACGGGCGGCGGACAGACCGGCGGCCCGAAGGCCGGACTGCTGACGCAGAGCATGGCCGCGGCCGGTCTCGATCCGAAGGACGTGAAGTCCATCATCATCTCGCATTTCCACGGCGATCACATCTTCGGCCTGATGGCCAAGGACACCAACGCCCAGACGTTCCCCGAGGCCGAGATCATCGTCCCGGCCGCCGAGCTGAAATGGTGGACCCAGCCGGTGGATTCGATCCCGCAGCCACGCCGTGCCCTCGCTCAGCGCGTGCAGGCCACGTTGACGGGCTGGAAGAACATCAAACCGGTCGATGGCGAGGCCGACCTCGTACCCGGCATCCGGGCGATCCCGGCGCACGGACACACGCAGGGCCACACCGCCCATCTCATCAGCTCCGGCGGCGCCCAGTTGATCGCCACCGCCGACGTCACCAACGTGCAGACGCTGTTCGTCAAACACCCGGACTGGCAGCCGGCCTTCGATCACGTGCCGGACCTGGCGGTGGAGACGCGCAGGAAACTGTTCGACCGCGCCATCGCCGACAAGGCCATGGTGGCCGGCTATCACTGGGGACTGCCGAACGTCGGCACCATCTCCAAGGACGGCAACGGCTATGCCCTCACGGCCGCCGCTGCGTCATAACGGGAAGGCCTGAACCTAAACCGCAACGCATGGGGCTGCCCCGAGGGAGGCAGCCCCATGTCGGTGTCAATTGCGCCTCATTCGGGCGCGGAAGACCGGATTACTCGCCCTTCACCGGCAGATTGAGCCGGATGTGCAGCTCGCGCAGCTGCTTCGGCGAGACCTCCGAGGGCGCGCCCATCAGCAGGTCCTCGGCGCGCTGGTTCATCGGGAAGGGCACGACCTCGCGCAGGTTCTCCTCGCCGCACAGCAGCATCACGATGCGATCGACGCCGGGCGCGATGCCGCCGTGCGGCGGCGCGCCGTAGGACAGCGCGCGCAGCATGCCGCCGAATTTCTTCTCCAGCACGTCTTCGCCATAGCCCGCGATCGCGAAGGCCTTCTTCATCACGTCCGGGCGGTGATTGCGGATCGCGCCCGAGGACAGCTCGATGCCGTTGCACACGATGTCGTACTGGATCGCCTTCAGGCCGAGGATCTTGTCGCTGTCGGCGGGGTCGAGCGCGAGGAATTCCTCGGGCGCGACATTCGGCATCGAGAACGGATTATGGGAGAAGTCGATCTTCTTCTCCTCCTCGTTCCATTCATACATCGGGAAGTCGACGATCCAGCAGAACTCGAAGCGGTCCTGCCCGATCAGCCCGAGGTCGGCGCCGACCTTGTTGCGCGCGGGGCCGGCGAATTTGACGAAGTCCTTCGGCTTGCCGGCGACGAAGAAAACCGCATCGCCGACGCCGAGACCCAGCTGCTGTCGCATCGCCTCGGTGCGCTCGGGCCCGAGATTCTTGGCGACCGGTCCCGCGCCGCCCTCCTCGCCTTCGCGCCAGAAGATATAGCCCAGGCCCGGCTGGCCCTCGCCCTTGGCCCATTCGTTCATGCGGTCGCAGAAGGCGCGGTTGCCGCCCTTGGGGGCGGGAATTGCCCAGACCTCCACGGCGTTGTCGGCCGCGATCATGCCGGCGAAGACCCGGAAACCGGAGCCGCGGAAATGCTCGGTCACGTTCGCCATCTTGATCGGGTTGCGCAGATCGGGCTTGTCGGTCCCGTACTGCCGAATGGCTTGCGCATAAGGGATGAGCGGAAATTTCGGCGTCACCGGCTTGCCGCCGGAAAATTCCTCGAACACGCCGCGCATCACCGGCTCGACCGCGTCGAAAACGTCCTGCTGGGTGACGAAGCTCATCTCGATGTCGAGCTGGTAGAACTCGCCGGGCGAGCGGTCGGCGCGCGCATCCTCGTCCCGGAAGCAGGGCGCGATCTGGAAATAGCGGTCGAAGCCCGAGATCATGAGCAGCTGCTTGAACTGCTGGGGCGCCTGCGGCAGCGCGTAGAACTTGCCGGGATGGAGCCGCGACGGCACCAGGAAGTCGCGCGCGCCCTCGGGCGAGGAAGCGGTCAGGATCGGCGTCTGGAACTCGAAGAAGCCGCCCTCCTTCATGCGGCGGCGGATCGAATCGATGATCGCGCCGCGTTTCATGATGTTGCGATGCAGGCGCTCGCGCCGCAGGTCGAGGAAGCGGTATTTGAGCCGGATCTCCTCGGGATATTCCTGCTCGCCGAACACCGGCAAGGGCAGCTCGCCCGCCTCGCCAAGCACCTCGATCGCGCTGATGAAGACTTCGACCGCGCCGGTCGGCAGATCCGGGTTTTCGGTGCCCTCGGGGCGCCGTCTCACCTTGCCGTCGATCCGCACCACCCATTCGGACCGCAGCTTCTCGGCGGTCTTGAAGGCCGGCGAATCCGGATCGGCGACGCACTGGGTGAGGCCATAGTGATCGCGCAGGTCGATGAACAAGAGGCCGCCATGGTCGCGGATGCGGTGGCACCAGCCGGAAAGCCGCACATCGTTGCCGATGTCGCTCGCGCGAAGCGCGCCGCAGGTGTCGGAGCGATAACGATGCATGGGCGGACCTTTCGGGGGCGGCAGATCAGGCCTCTGCCGCTGGCGTGCGGGAAGGTGCATGGCCCCCCGGCTTTGTCAAGAATCGGGCCCTCTCGACAGCGGGCGCCGCGATCTGCACAGTCGGCCCCGAAGGGCGCGCCCACCGGCCCGGAATGCCCCAGCCCATCATGCCCAAATCCCAGCTGCCCACAGCCAAACCGCCCAACCCCAGACGGCGCAAGCCCCGACGGCGCAAGTCCGATCCGCCGGTGCCGATGACCACCGCGGAGGCGACCGTCGGCTCGCTGGTCGGCCACGGCATCGATGCCATCTATGCCTTGCCGGGGGTGCAGAACGATCATCTGTTCGATGCGCTGTTCAAGGCCTCGAACCGCATCCGCACCGTCCATACCCGCCACGAGCAGGGTGCCGCCTATATGGCGCTCGGTGCCGCGCTCGCCACCGGCAAGCCGCAGGCTTTTGCGGTGGTGCCGGGCCCCGGCCTGCTCAACAGCGCCGCCGCCCTGCTGACCGCCTATTCGATGAACGCGCCGGTGCTCGCTCTGGTGGGGCAGATCCCGGAGGATGACATCGGCCGCGATCTCGGCCATCTGCACGAATTGCGCGACCAGGCCGGCATCATCGCCCGCCTGGTCGACCATTCCGTGCGCATCCGCAGCCCGCAAACCGCATCGCGCCTGGTCGCGCAGGCGATGCGCGCCATGCGCAGCGGGCGGCGCGGCCCGGCCGCGCTCGAATGTGCGATCGACGTGTGGGGCAAAGCGGGCCCCGTCGCGTTGCAGCCGCCGCTGGCGCCGCGCGAGCCCGCCATCGACGAGGACGCGATCCAGGCGGCGGCCAGGCGCCTGGGCGCGGCGCGCAACCCGATGATCATCTGCGGCGCCGGCGCCCAGGATGCTGCCCGCGAAGTGACCGAACTCTCGGGGATGCTGCAGGCTCCCGTGCTGGGCTACCGGCGCGGCCGCGGTCTGCTCGACAGCCGCGATCCCCTCAGCGTGACGCTGCCGCTCGCCCATGAATTATGGGCCAAGACCGACGTGGTGCTGGCGGTCGGAACCCGCCTGCTGATGCAGCATCGGCAATGGGGCATGGACGACGATCTCGCGGTGATCCGCATCGATGCCGATCCGGCGGAGCCAGGCCGATTGCGCCCGCCCGCGGTCGCGCTCATCGGCGACGCCGGACCGATCCTGCGGCGGCTCATCGACGCCTTGCCGGCCCACAACCTCAAGCGCCGCTCGCGCAAGGCCGAGATGGCGCAACGCCAGGCCGTCTGGCGCCAGCGGCTCGAAGAGGCGCTGCCCCCGCAGGTCGCATGGCTCGACGCCATCCGGGCCGAGCTGCCCGAGGACGGCATCTATGTGGACGAGGTGACGCAGATCGGTTTCGCGTCCCGCCTCGCCTTCCCGGTCTACCGCCCGCGCACATTTCTGTCGCCCGGCTATCAGGACAATCTCGGCTGGGGTTTCGCGACCGCGCTCGGAGCCCAGCATGCGCGACCCGACGTGCCGGTGGTCTCGATCAACGGCGACGGCGGCTTCATGTTCACCGCCAACGAGCTCGCGACCGCGATGCGCCATCGCATCCCGCTGACCACGATCGTGTTCAACGACGGCGCCTTCGGCAATGTCCGGCGCATCCAGGAAATCCAATACGGCAAGCGGCTGATCGCCTGCGATCTCGCTGACCCGGATTTCGTCCGTTTCGCCGACAGCTTCGGCGCGGCGGCGGAGCGCGCCAAGAGCCCGGCGGCATTGCGGGCCGCACTCCGGCGCGCCTTCAGGCGGCGCGACGTCCCGACCGTGATCGAGGTGCCGGTCGGGCCGATGCCGAGCCCGTGGAAGTTCATCCTGGCGCCGCGCGTGCGCGGCGAAGCGCGCGAAACGCCCGGGCTCGGGCCGGCGGGCCCGACGCCCTAGCGCATGATCCCGAAAAGCCCGCCCCGGACATAGCCGTTCGAAGAACGGCGTCGCTTCGCTCGCCTATGATCCGGGGTTGAAAGACTTTTCGGACAAGATCATGCGCAAAAACAAGAAGCTGCAGAGCAAGATCGCTTCAAACTGAAGCGATCTTGCTCTGCAGGCCGGTCAGAGGCCCGCCAGGGCGCGCTGGTAGTAGGAAAGGTCGAGGTATTTTTCGGGATTCACGTTGGGATCGCCGCCCGCGATCTCGGCGCGCAGCTTCAATGTGTTCCTGAATCCCGCGAGATCGATGCGCGCATCCTTGGCGACCCCGGCCTGCGCCCCGACCGCGGCCTCGACCGCTCCCACGGCGATATCCGGATCGAATTTCAGATATTTCGCCACGATGCCCACCAGTTCGGCCTTGTGGGCGGGATCCGATGCCCATCGGGTGCCTTCGACGATGGCCTGCAAATATTTGACGAGCGTGTCCCCATTGGCTTGCGCCCAGGGCCGCATGACCCAGATGCCGTCCGCCAGATAAGGACCGATCAGGTCGATCGCCCGTCCGAAGCTTCTGTATCCCTCCTTGGCGACGATCAGGTTGCAGGGAGGGTTCAGCATGGCCGCCACGGCGCCACCGCTAGGTTGCAAGGCGGCCCGGCGTTGCGGGCATGCGCCGCCCGGAAGGACCGTATAATCGCCTTTGTGAAGCCCCTTGAGGGCGAGCAGCTTGTAGAGGATCAGCCCATAGGCGGTGTCGGGCGCATCCACCACGACACCCTTGTGGCGGATGTCCTCGTAGGAATTGATCTCCGGCCGCACCACGAGCTCGAGCATCCCGTTGCTGCCGCCCGCCACGATGATCACGTCGGCTTTCTCGTGCTCGACCAGCGCCACCGCGTTGTCGACCGCCGACTGGGCGATCTCGTAACTGCCGTTGATCAGACCGTCGCGCTGAGCCCGCGAACCCGGCGTGATCTGGATCTCGACCGACAATCCGCGCTTCGCAAAAAATCCTTTTTCCTGCGCCGCCAGCAGCCCGACGTTCTGCGGGCCGGCGAAAATGTTGACGCGCAGGCGGGCCTCCTGGGCCGTCGCCGGAAGGGCGCCCACGAGCCAGATCGCCATAGCCGTCATCATCGGCCGGAATGCCGGAAAAGCCCCG
>Ga0208990_1000338_pt1 | contig 10989 bp, 6 predicted proteins | sample MedBloCARef_M3_FD_187854 | JGI IMG/M metagenome (GOLD analysis project Ga0208990, IMG submission 187854) | Forest soil microbial communities from El Dorado National Forest, California, USA - Mediterranean Blodgett CA Ref_M3 (SPAdes) (version 2) | ecosystem: Environmental > Terrestrial > Soil >...
GGTCGAGCCAGTCGCGAACCTTGGGATGCTTGTGGGTGGCGTAGTTGTCGAGGATTGCGTGGATGATCTTGCCGGCGGAAACTTCGCGCTCGACGGCATTGAGAAAGCGGATCAACTCCTGATGGGTGTGCCTTTGCATGCAGCGGCCGAGCACCACGCCTCCAGGACATTGACGGCGGCGAACAGGGTGGTGGTGCCGTGGCACTTGTAGTCGTGGGTCATGGTTCCGCACTTTCCGGGCTTGAGCGGCAGACCCGACTGGGTACGATCAAGCGCTTGGATCTGGCTCTTCTCGTCGATCGACAGCACCACCGCGTGGGCGGGGGGATGCATGTAGAGGCCGACGATGTCCTCCTTTCTCGGCGAAAGCGGGATCCTTGGAACGCTTGAAGGTGCGCCAGCGGTGGGGTTGCAGCTTGTGGGCCCCCCCAGATGTGCTGGACGGTTCTGAGCGACAGGTTCACGGCCTTGGCCATGGCCCGGCCCGTCCAATGTGTGGTCTCGGCAGGCGGATCGGCGCTCGTCAAATAGGCGGACACCGTCATAACTCAAACCGACGAATGGTCAGGTGCCAATAGTACAACCCGATCCCTCAAGGCAGCACGCTGGGCCCACCTCCCCGGGAGGACCCAGCGGCAGCAGCGTCAGGCGACTAGGAGAGGACGCCGGAACCTAGTTGAGATGGTAGATCCGGGCAGCGTTGCCGCCGGCGATCTTGGCCTTCTCCTCTTCGCTGCAGTCGCCCAGAACCTCCTCGATGATCTGCCGGCTCCGCGGGAAGGTGGACTCGACATGGGGGTAATCCGAGCCCCAGAGGAGGTTGTCGACACCGATGATGTGGCGGTCGCGGATCCCCATGGCGTCTTCCTGGAAGCCGGCGAACACGTTGCGGTGGAAATAGTTGCTGGGCAGCATCGCCTCCTTGAACCGATAGCGCTCCTGCTGGACCCGTTGGGTGTACGTGTAGTCGATGCGGTCCAGGAAGTGGGGAATCCAGGACAATTCGTGCTCGACGGTGCCGACCTTGAGTTTCGGATAGCGCTCGAAGACGCCGCTGAAGATCATGTCGCTGAGCGACATCCGCACCCAGTGATCGGCGTTGGCCAGGAAGGAATTGCGGACGCGGTTGCGGTCCTCAAGCGCAAAATCCTGCCCGGGGCCCGGCCGGTTGGTCGCGATGTGCATGCCGAGCGGAATATCGAGATCCTGGGCCGCCGCCCACAGCGGCTCGTACATGGGACTGTCGTATCCCTTTCCCTCAGGCGGATAGACGGTGATCATGCCGCCCGCCAGCCCCATCCTGGCGCAGCGCTGCAGCTCCGCGACGCCTTCCTGCACATCGTCGACGTTGATCATCGCGATGCCCTTCAGGCGCTTGGGCTCCGCGGCGGAGAACTCGGCGAGCCAGTCGTTGTATCCCCGGAAAATCTCCGACAGGAACGCACTGTCCGGGACGCTGTACAGCAGCAGGCCGACCGTCGGATAGACAATGCTGACATCCACCCCATCGGCGTCCATGTCCTTGAGGTGCTCCTCGGGAACGTAGCCGCCGCGCCGGACCCGATCGAAGGTCGTGGTACGGACCATCTTTTCCGGCGCCTCAAACCGCATGCCGGTCTGCGCGCCCGGGCTCAGCCCGATCACTCGGTGGCCATCGCAATACCACCAGTCGCCATCATACTCGCGGACCAGCTGGGGGACCCGGTCCTTGAACGCCGGCTTGGCTCTGCTCGTCCACAGGTCCGGCGACTCAAACACGTGATTATCCGATGATATGACCCGGTAATTCGCCACGATTTGACCCTCCCTTAGTGGTGAGCGCCCTTGTCATTCTGCCGCTTACATGAGCCTCACCCCTCCACTATATCGCCGGCCGCACCCTCGCGGATACGGCGGAGTGTGCTCCGAAAGGCGGTGGCTGCCGGTGCCTGGCCCAAAGCCCACCGCCTGGCGAGCCGCCTGAACGTCTCTTCGGGGGCAAATTGAGCAGCTCCCGCCGCCCGGCCTGGGCGACCGCTTTCCGTTAGGTTAGGAGGCCTTCGCCGGAACGCACGGCAACGGGCGAGAGGCGCCGATTCCGGCCGTTCGCCTGACGATGATTGGTCGGCTCAAGTCGACCCCGAAGCAGTCGTTCGTTGCGCGCGACTGAGACGACCGAGGAATGCCCCGAACCGGAGCTTAAACCCACAGTTCGACGGTCGGGCTCGCCAGAGTGGGCATCAGCTCTTGCCCCGGTTTCGACATATAGAGGATTTGGCAGCCCCTCGCGCAGTTGGCGTCCTGTCTGTGCTGCTTCGTTTCTATCAAAAAGTGGAGGTTAGTGCGAATTGTACCGTTCGGGGTCAGCTGCCGGTACAATCAACGCGGAAAGGGGAAAAACCACCTCAGGCGACTCGCTCGCGTGGAGTGGTCTCGACCTGAATGCGCGGCAGCCGAACCATCGCTGTCGTCCCCTCGCCGAGCACACTGCGCAGGGTGAAGCTGCCACCCAGTGCCTCGGTCAAGCGTTTGGTCAACGGCAGACCAAGGCCGAACCCTTCATGAGTTTGGTAAGCGCTCGCAACCTGGCCAAACGGCGTCATGACCTTGGCGAGGTCTGCCTCTGCAATGCCGATCCCGGTATCGCGCACCGCGATCTCGACAAAATCCTGATTGAACTGACCGGTAATCGTAATAGTGCCGCCAGACCTCGTGAACTTTACCGAGTTGGACAAGAGATTGAGCAGGATTTGTGTCAGCTTGCCATGATCGGTCTCGATTGGCGTGGTGTCGAGATCGGGCGTGAGGTCAAGTCGGATCGCGACTTGGCATTCGGCGGCGTGGCGCTCGGTTAGCCGAACTGCCATATCCACCACCTCGGAAACCCGTACTGGGCTGGTCTCGGGCGTAATCAGTCCCGCTTCGGCTTTCGAGAGGTCCAGGATATCGCTGATTATCTTGATCAGGTGTTCGGACGAGCTGGTAATGTCGCCAGCGTAGGATTTATAACGCTCGTTCCCCATCGGGCCGAACATCTCGTCGCGCATCATTTCCGCGAAACCATGGATCGCGTTGAGCGGCGTGCGCAGCTCGTGGCTCATATTGGCGAGGAATTCGGATTTGGCTTGATTGGCGGCCAAGGCCTCGTGCATCGCTGTGCGCAAGGCTTCCTCAGCGCAACGGCGTTCTGAAATGTCCCGAAAGGTGTAGGTCTGGAAGATCCGGTCCTTCCGAGGATTGCCACGGATAGGTACCCTCGACCGGCTGAGCACTATTTCCAGAACCAATGTACTGCCATCGGGATGCGGGAGCTCGATCTCTGTCGGAGACATCGGTGCGATGGTGAAGTCCTCTTCCGCGTCGTCACACTCACCAAAAGGCTGTTCGGCCGCGGGCAGAGGCACCGGCAAAAGTGTGGGTACTGGCATTCCCAACATGTGATTTGGTGTCCGCCCGAGAAGCCGCCCCGCCGCCGCGTTAGCCATTTCGATGATCCCGTTCTCATCGGCGACCAAAATGCCGTCGAAACTGTCCTCGAGCACGCTTTGCATAACGGCACGGCGTCGCGTCTCCGCAATGCGCTGCTGCAGTAACAACCGCGCCTGCTGCTCGAGTTGGCGGAACCATCCAAGCCAACAATATCCCAGCGCGGCAAAGGCCGGCATCGCTACATCAATGCTTATCGGCATCAACGCCGCTAGAGTAAGTGTCAGCGTGCAGAGGATTCCCCAAACTGCCGTCAATGCCAGCAGATGATGCCGCCAGTCCCATGTCGCGGAAAGCGCCGACAACACGACCAGGATCAATGCGGCGATCGCGATACTCGGCAAAGGGCCGCTTCGATGTAGAGCCCTATGCTGCACGAGAGACTCATAGGCAAGGGCTTGCAGCATCGAGCCGGCGAGCACCTGATGTATCGGGACAGCAAACTGGTCGCCCAGTTCGACAGCGGTTGCGCCGATCAGAACGTTCTTGCCGGATACGACTTTCGAATCGAATTGCTCGTGCAGCGCGTCAACATAGGACAGCTGCGGCAGATCGCGAATGCGAATGCCATAATCGAGGTAGAATTCCCCGGCGTTTGGTTCGCGAAACCCGGCCATTCGGGTTGCCAGGGTAGGTATCGTTCCAGCCCCAAACCCCTCGGCATATGGAAACGAGCGGACGAGGCTGTCGGCCGCCGGATAAACGTTTACCGCCCCGATTAGAACCTTGTCTCGAAACAGCGGATGGGGAAATGTCTCGCGAAGGGACGGGATACCTGCCGCGCTGACCTCTCGCTGAATAAAGACCGGCAAGATCACCTTCCCTGCATGCCGATCAAAGGCTGCAGCGAGCGCCTGGTCGGCCGTATCGGTGGAGCGCGAGCTGAAATCTATATCGATAGCCACCGATCGCGCTCCAGCCGCGAACAGGTTATCGAGAACCTTGGCGTGGTAATCTCGAGGCCACGGCCAAGTGGCGAGTTCCTGTAAGCTTCGCGCGTCGAGTTGGACGATTAGAAGGTCATCGGTCGGAGCACGTTGGATTAATCGAAATCGCAGATCCATGAGATTGCGATCGATGAAGTCTATTCCGCCGGCCCAATAAGCCAAGATTGTCAGCAGAAGAACAAGGACCGTCGCGAGCTGGTGACGCAGCCACAAGCTGCCCTTTCGGAGCTGCAGCACGTTCTCAGCCGGGTCTTGCGATTCCTCAGACGGGTTTTGGGATGAAGTCATGTAATCGATCAAGGGGTTCCCCGGCAGAAACGGCAGTCACCCGGGACCATGGCCTTCGCGAGAATGAGTGAGAGCGTGGCTTGTCAGGGCAAATAGCGGCCTAGGGGCCGGGCGCTCGCGACGGCGTTGGGGAGACGATGTGATGCGTCGACGAGCCAAATCACCGCGCGGGCGCGACGTGTTAAGGGACAATGTTTTTATCTGTGGCTCGGTGCAAGCAGGGAGCCGATATTGCCAATTAGCCCCAGCGGTGGTGCGGGCGAGTTGCTGGGCGCTGCCACGGAAGACGCGAGGGGGGCTGGCGCCAGCCCTGACAAGCCAACCGCAGCCGCGGTGCCGGCGACTGTCGCCATAGCGCCAGTGGCCGACGGAAGGACATTAGTCGTGGGCAAGCCGCCGGGGGTAGGCGCCCCAATGCGCGTCACTCCGCTCGGCGCGATAGACGAGATGCCCGCGACCGTCGCCATGGCGCCGGTGGACGACGGAAGGACATTGGCGTTGGGCAAGCCGCCGGGAGTAGGCGCCCCAATCGGCGTCAGTCCGCTCGGCGCGATAGACGAGATGCCGCCGACCGTCGCCATGGCGCCGGTGGCGGACGGAAGGACATTGGCCGTGGGTGAGCCGCCGGGAGAAGGCTGCCCAATCTGCGTCACGCTGTTCGAACCGACAGACGAGATGCGGCCGACCGTCGGCATAGCGCCGCTGGACAGTGAAGAGAGGTTGGCGGTGGACGAGGCCTGCGTGCCCGCCCCGATCACGAGATTGTTAGTGAGCGCCCCAACATCGAGGTGTGTTTCGCCGATCGCTTCCAGGAGCTGCTGGCCGCTCTGCCGCGTATTTTGAGGCGTGGGTACGCGGGCGCCTTTCGACGGCGGAATTGCGGAACTCTGTCTCGCCCCGCCCGTGAGCTCGTGTCGCCCGAAAGCCGACACCTTCGCGAATTGCCCAGGCCCGAGCAGCACAACCTGATGGGTACCCGTCGACTGCACTTCGACAGCGCCCTGGAGGACATTGACCGTGCTCTCGCTAGGGGAAACGGCAATGGTGAAAGAGGTGCCTTTCACGACGGCTGCGAGATAAGGTCCATCAACCTCAAACCGGCGTCCCGGCGTATGCTCTACATTGAAAAACAGCGTCCCCATGCTCTGGATAATATCCGCCAGCATACCCTTGGCAGCCGGGGCGGGGATCATGAATCGACTGCGCGACGACACCGTCACGCTATCCGCATGACCGCGCCGCTGTAGGACCCAGCGACCATCGGGGCCCGTTTCAACCGAGTCTCCCGCCGCTACAATGTCGCCGCTCTTCAAGGGCGCCGCTCGGCCAGTGGCCGACCAGTGGGTTGCCGTCCCACTTCCTTCGACGACCATCCAGATGTCGGAGGCCGCCGCCGCTGGTTTTGCGAAAAGGCTCGCAGCAGCGCATATCACCAAAATTACGAAATAGGTGTGGCAACAAAAACGTGGCTCATCGCCATGTTCAAGCTCAAAAGCAGCCATCACCGTCCTCGTTTTGTGGAGGCAGCTGCAAGTTTTAGAGAAAAAACATTAAGATCCTGCCTTAAATCGTGGTTAATCTTTGGTGTAATTACACCGTGACCGAGGGTTCCGAGCGTGATGTTTTTACTGTTGTTCGGGTGCTTGCACATTCGCAGCACGCTGGCTAGGAGCCTCATCTGCGGCCTGGCTCAGCTCCTGGTCTTATTGTCGCCGATTGCCTCGCCGAGGGCGGCCGGACCTCCGGTTCCGATACCGACATTGGAGCCGACGCCGACGCAATCGCCAGGGACGATGCCCGAAATCGCCGTTCCCAATGGCCCTGTGTCTCTCGCGCCGAGTTCCGAGGGCTTTGTACTCTCGGCGGTGTCGATTGAAGGTTCGACAATATTCACCGAAGGACAGCTAGAGCCGACATACCGCGAGTATCTCGGGCGCCGTATCGACCTCGATGCTGTTCGGGAGATCGTGAGCAGAATTAGCGCGAAATATCGCGAGATCGGGCTCTTCCTATCGCATGCGGTCGCCCTGCCGCAATCGCTGTCGAGCGGCGTGCTCCACGTCCACGTGATTGAGGGTTACGTTGAAAGGGTGACGATCCGGGGCGCCACTCCGACTCAGGAACAGGCTTTGTACACGTATACGGCAAAGCTCGGCGGAGAACGGCCGCTACGGCTGACAACACTCGAACGCGCCATTCTCCTCGTCAAAGACCTGCCCGGGATCGCCATTTCACCGAGCATCGCGCCCGTCGATGAGGCAGCCGGGAGATACGAACTGGTCGTGATAATCGAAACCGCGCGGGTGTCGGGCTATGTCGCGAGCGATAATCGCGGACCGAGATATCTCGGGCCCTGGGAGGCCGAAGCGAGCGGAGCGGTCACATCGCTCGCAATGCCGTTCGACCAGCTCAGTGCGTATCTCCTAACTGTTCCCAATCTGCCTCGCGAGCTCCTCGCTGGCGGCATCGTATACGACGCTCCGATCGGATCGGACGGACTTCGCGGCTCTTTAACAGTTGCGCGCAGCTCGATCCATCCGGGCGATTATCTCGCCAGCCTCGAGCTGAGCGGTGTTACAAACAACTATATCTCGCGGATTAGTCATCCGCTGCTTCGGACCCGTACCCAATCATTATGGGTAGGAGGTGCGTTCAACATCGTCGAATCGCGCGAGAATGAACCGAGCGTCCCGGTCTTCAGCGACCATCTAAGGGTCGTCCGCGTCGATGCAACGTATTTCGCCACCGATGGCTGGGGAGGGAGCAATAAGGTCTTTGCACAACTCAGCCAAGGCCTCGACGTCCTTGGCGCTTCTAGCCTCGGTTCGGCCAACCTCTCAACCCCAAACGGGCATGCTACCTTCACGAAGGTCACCGGTTCGATAACGCGTGAACAGCCGATCATCGGCGGTTTCGGAATATTCGTTGATTTCGTCGGGCAAAAGGCCGGGCAGCCATTGCTGCTATCCGAGCAGTTTTCGCTGGGCGGCGCACGCTTCGGTCGCGGTTACGATCCGGCGCAGGTGGTAGGGGATGACGCGCTCGCCGGATTGGTTGAGTTGCGCTATGACCATGGGGTTGAAGATGGTTTTCTGCGCGCCTTTCAGGTTTACGCTTTCTACGATCTGGGCACGGTCTGGAACATCAGCCCGAACAACCCCCAACGCAGCGCCTCACTGGCCTCCGCCGGAGGCGGCGTTCGGTTCGCCTTGGCGGAGCGCTTCTTGCTCTCTCTTGAGCTCGCGAAGCCACTGACCCATCCTCTCGTGCCCGACCGAGACAAGCCGATCCGCGTGTTCGCGCGTCTGTCCAAAGCGTTTTGACGATCTGTGGTGCCCCAACTCTGGGGCATGTGGTCCGAATGCGCGGCGTGCGCAAACCGCTTTTCCTCGCGGAGGAAAGAGGAAACGGCTGAAAAGGGGTCCGATGACATGAGAGGGCGCATGTTGACGATAGCTTCAGGTTCATATTGAGCAGCCTGTGAAAGCTTTGCCGCGCGACCGCTTCGGGTGCCGCGATCCGGGCACTTGCTACGTGTTGGGCGAAGGTCGGTAATCCGCCCCACGCAGACCTCGGTTCGGTGCAGTCGAACGTCGGCTGTGGGGCAAGAATTCGCGCTCGCGACGCCCCGGCTGGACGGCTCAATAGCGCCGAGGGCGGTCACTTGACTATTGGCGCGCAATCGGCTGGGGTTCGACCCTAAGCAGTCGCTCGCCTGAGCATCCATCAAGAGAAACGCATATCGTAAAGTCGCACTCAGATGCTTGAGGGTTCGTAGCTGTTCACGCTCAAGCGGCTGGCGAGGAGGTTTGCCGAATGCTTCAATCTCTCGCGGCCTGCACATTGCCATTTCACGCGCTGTGCCTTGCCCGACCCGCTTCAGCCCAGCTCGCCGGTAAAAACATGCGCTAACGGGCGGGTGGCCGGACGCGGTTCAGGTTTGCGTGATCGGGAATTTCGCGAAGATCTCCTCGACCCGCTTGAACGCCTTCTCTGCCGCGGCCTGCGGCGTCGCCCTGTCCTGAATGATCTCGGCCCAGGCCGTCTGCCAGACATGCTCGTTCTGGACCTGGGCATAAGCTGGGTTGGAGGTCCAGAAGGTCGGCACGGTCGGGCCGAACAGGCCCTGCCGGACGTAAGTCACCCGGTGCGGATCTTTAGGGTCGAGCCACCACGGGTCGTTCTTCACGATCGCCAGCATCGCCGGCAGATTGCGGCCCAGCCCCGTCTTCAGCAACCCGTTCAGGACCTGCGGCTGGATCAAATATTTCAGGAAGTCCTTGGCCACCGCCACGTTTTTTGCCCCCTTCGGGATCAGGCCGCAGAGGCTTCCTTGCTGGGCCGGCAACGGATTGCCGTCGTTGCTGAGCGCCAGGCGCATCGTCACGATATCGCGATAGTATGCTTGCTCATCCTTGATGATGGCGACCTCGGTCGAAAGCGAGCCCTCGATATCCATGACGATCTGTTTGGCGTGGAAGGCATTGTTGTCGTCGGCATCGTTCCAGTTGATCGCTCCCGGCGGCACATAGCCTTCCTTGTAGGCGGTGGTCGGATAGGTCAGCATCTCGATCGCCGCCTTGCGCACCTTCGGGTCATCGAGGTGCAGTTTGCCATCCCTGGTGACGATGTCCTGACCGCCATACGCGATCAAGAAATCGTTGGCCCGCGCGTTAGAGTCGTTGCCGGCGGTGTTCAGCTGAAAACCGAGACCATAGACATGACGCATGCCCTGGGCGCGCAATTTCTTCTGCACTTCCTTGAAGAAATCATAGAAAGCATCCCAGGTTTTCGGGATGTCCTCCATCTGGTAGCCGGCCTTCTCGACCAGCGGCCGCCAGATATGGTTCATCGAAGCGCCGACGGTATAAGGCACACCGTAATAGCTGCGCTTCTTCTCGACATTGTTGTAGCAGCGGACCGTGAGCAGCGCGGTCTCGGTGTATTCCTCCCGTTGCGTCTCGACGACCTCGCTCACGTCCACCAGCTTGTCCTGCCAGGCGTAGAGCGCAATGATCTCGGCCGGGGTGTTCTGGAACAGGTCGGGGACGACGCCGCTGGTCATCGCCGCGACGATCTTCTGGCGCATCGGCGCATAGGGGACAATGCTGTAGTCGATCGTGTTGCCGCTGGTCTTCTCGTAATCCGCAACGATGTTCTTGAACGAAACATCCTCCTCCTGCGCGAAACCCTGAACCCACCATACGGCTGCGGTCGTGGCCGCTGCGTTGGCGATGTAGGGACGGGCTAATGTCCCGGCTGCAACTAAGCTGAAAGAGTTGCGAAGCAACGATCGGCGGGTGAGCTTGGCCATCCGTTTCCTCCCCTTCCTGGCGCTATGACATCGCCGCGGGCACCTGAGTTTGTTTCCCGGTGCAATCTACGACGATCGGTCGGCGGGCTCAAAAGCGCAGCACCGAAACCGGCTGCCGCCGATATGGCCGGTGACTGCTGCGTACGGTCTCTCTCTCTCTCTCTCTTTGCGCGGCCAGCCTGGCACTTATCCGGGTTCTGCGTATCGCATAAGAAAGGCGGTAGCGATGGCAAACAGAAACGAGATGGGAGGCGCAAGTATGCCGGTTGTCGCGCCGGCGATAGTGCCGACAATATGAGGTCGCTTTAACCGACTTTCCGCGGATTTCTGGCCTGTTGGGCGAGATGTTCCCTCTCATCGACCCAGCGTCGCAACGGAAGCCGGTTAAACATGCATAACGGCAGGCCACGAATGCGGGCAACGCCGGGCATGTCCGCCGCTTTTCCCATTCCGGCCATTGCCCGGTGCCGATACAGAGGTCTCAGCAGGGGCATGATGACCGTCCAGCCTGAATGACCGCCGTCGGTTAGGTGACGCGACCTTCGCCGGGATGGGCGGCAAGGAGGAACAGCGCCGGAAGCGGCCATCCTTATCCTCGCGTTCGCGGTTAGCGAAACGCTGGGATCACCTTCGAGGCGAACAGCTCCAGGTGCGTCTGCGCCCAGCGTGGCGGCAGCCCGGGCGGCAAGGTCCAGGAGTAGAAGTGGGTGATCGGCACGGTGTCCGCCAAGTCGCGGATCATGCCTATGGCGGTGTGGGGATCGACGACCTGCAGCAGTCCGCTTTGCTTCAGTGCTTCGCGATCATTCAGGTGTGGAGCAAGAGGCTGAAGGCCGCCAGCCTCAAGCCATACCGAATAATTGTTGACCTGATAGATGACGTGATCGGCAGCCTCGGCAAATGTTTTCTCGGGGTCGTCGGATACGATCAGAAACCAAAAACCGCTGGCGAAACGAAGGTCATCTGTCGGCCGGC
>Ga0208990_1000339_pt1 | contig 10951 bp, 8 predicted proteins | sample MedBloCARef_M3_FD_187854 | JGI IMG/M metagenome (GOLD analysis project Ga0208990, IMG submission 187854) | Forest soil microbial communities from El Dorado National Forest, California, USA - Mediterranean Blodgett CA Ref_M3 (SPAdes) (version 2) | ecosystem: Environmental > Terrestrial > Soil >...
GCGCCGATCGGTGAGTTGGAGCAGTTCCTCCAGATACTTCACCATCGATTGTTGTGATTCATACTGGATCTGCGCCTGGAGAACCTGATAATACGATTGGCGAACATCGTCTGTTAGCTTCTGTCCGCGTTGGTCGAAGGACAACTGTGCCGCATCGACTTTGAGCCGCTGGTCCGCGATGGATAGATGGATGCGAATCAACTGTGTAAGCGCCTGGGTCGCGGTGACCGAGGCAATCGCTATTGGACGAGCGGGCGTGTGAAGATTGGTGTCAGAACCCGGGATCGGCCCCGTTCCCGGGAAAGTACCGAGCTCCCCTTTCTTGATTTTGAAATCGATCGGCGTGAGCAACTGGGCCGCGAGCACAGAGGTGTCGAACCGAGGATATAAATGCGTCTTTGCCTCGCCTAATGCTTCTCGCTGCTTGGCTACGTCAAGCCCGTACTGCTTGAGGTCTCGATTGTTTGAACGAGCCAGCAGGAGCGCTTCGTCGAGCGTTAGCGCTGCTCCTCCGCTCGTTTGCGCCTTTGCAAAAGGCAATCGGCAGAGCGCCGCAACCAATACACAGGTTATTGCTGATAGGCGCGCATGCGTCATTGACAGTGGTTCTCCTCGCTCAGCAGCGATACACCATGCTTGCCACTGCCAAAGTCCAAAACATTTCGTTCACCGCGGAGAGATATGCTGCCTGCTCACTCTTAGTAGGCGCATTCAACGGTCCAATCCGACGAAATCAGAGCCGCGAGATCACTAACCTGTGCTACAAGGACTTACGACGGCTCAGACCAGTGGAATGCGGACGGCCTGCATCCGGGTTTCAGGCGAAAGTGCCAATACGTTGACGAATGACAACAGGGGCGTACGGTCGACCCCATTATTAAGACCAAATCGTTTGTGACGGCGTCAGTGCGGACGACACGGGATATTCAGCTTGCGTATCCGGTATGCCAAGGTCGTTCGTTTCATCCCCAGCCGTGCCGCCGCACCGTTCGGGCCTCCAATGATCCAGTTGGATTCTCGGATAGCCCGAAGCACGTGTTCGCGTTCGACCTCTTCGAGAGTGCTCAAATTGGAACTGCGACTCTGAATCGTTGCTTGTTTTAGTTCCGCAAGCGGAGGACGAAGGCTGCTTCCGGGCGACAGTATCACCGCCCGCTCAATAAAGTTTTGCAATTCGCGCACGTTGCCAGGCCACGTATAGCTGGTAAATGCCTCCATCGCTTGGGAAGGAATGGTTTCGATGCGCCGGTTCATTCGCCGGGCGTACTTGTCCACGTAGTGGCGCACCAAGATCGGTATGTCTTCGCGACGATCGCGCAAAGGTGGGACGGGTAGAGGAAAAACGTGCAATCGATAAAACAAATCGGCTCGGAACGCGCCGTCTTCAACCATCTGCTTCAGATCCCTGTGAGTAGCCGCAATGACGCGAACATCTACCTGCTGAGTGCGCGAGCTGCCTAATCTTTCAAATTCATGTTCTTGTAAAACCCGCAGTAATTTGGGTTGCACCTCGAGTGGAATGTCGCCTACTTCATCCAGAAACAGAGTTCCTTTGTCCGCGACCTCGAACCGGCCGGCCTTTCGCATAATGGCGCCGGTAAAGGCGCCCTTCTCGTGCCCAAACAGCTCGCTCTCGAGGAGGCCGGAGGGGATGGCGGCACAATTCAGCTTGATAAAAGGCCGATCACGGCGCTCGCTCAGGTTGTGAATGGCCTGGGCGATGAGCTCCTTTCCAGTGCCCGTTTCTCCTTGAATCAATACACCGGAATCGGTGGGTGCCACGACCTCGACCTGGCGCAGCACACTCCGCAACGCCACGCTTCTGCCCACGATCAACTCAAAGTTCAGCTCGCTGCCGATTTCATCTTCGAGGCATACCCTCTCCTCGCTAAAATTGTCCTTCAGTTTTCGCAGTTCGCCGAGGACACGCGAGCTCTCTAGAGCAATTGCCATCTGGCCGGACACTTGCATAAGGAAATCGATTTCGTCCTGCGTATAGGCGGTTTTCCCGCGCTTGCCCAACGCCAGAATGCCCAGGACTCGATCCCGGATTACAAGTGGAAGGATGCAACAGCCGCTCTTGAATCCCACCGTCGCCCATTTCAGATCGTCGTTCAAATCTATGCCGCCCACCAGATCGGCGGAGACGCCTGTCCATGGCTTGCGCGTGGATAAAACATGAGCGGCGAGTATCTCCGCGAGAGAGTTCACTGCTTCCACGTCAAGCATGGTCTCGTCGGCGAACTCGGAAGCATTGACTTGCAATCGGCCACTCTGTGAATCCAGCAGTGCCAGGATGGCAAAATCTGATTGCATGAGCCGCCGAGTTCCGATCGTCACGTCTCTCAGAAGATCATTGAGTTCCACGTGAGCAACCATGCTGTTAGTGATGTCCAGCAGCAACTGGAGCCGGGCACTTCCTAGGTCCAGCTCAGATTGGAGGGAGTGCCATGACGCTTCGTAGCGTCTGGCCTGCGTTTCCAATCGCATTTGCGGTAGCGTGCTCATGAAAGTTGTCCGCGATCTCGGCCCAAACTCAGTGACGGTCATTGTGCATTCCTCGGTGAATTCCTCGCTCTGGAGAGACAAACGTGCTCAGGGCACAGCAAAAGTTGACACCAGCATGAACGCGATCGGGATTTGTCGCCACCCCAAATGCGCTAGGTTTTGCACTGCATTTTTCTACAGGCAGTGGAGATTGCCCGATTCGCTCTCAAACAATACAGCGCCCTCGAGTCATGTGCTGCCAACCGCTTGTCATTTGCTATGGCATTGACACTCCTCGGTAGGCGGTCAGTTTGCCGTTTTCAACTGTTTACGGATGGCATCAGCGTTGCAATCCCCTTTAGGCTGCCGTCCTCTGTGAATTAGAAGAGGCCACATATTTTGCGCGACGAAATGATCAGTGTTCCGGCTCCAACCCGATCAGCTTCGTGGAGAGGGGACCGTCAGCTGACGACGGCGTGAAAGGATATTGAATGAGCGTAGCAACGGCGTTCCCGGTTTCCCCATCGCTCGACGCGATGGATCTAACCAGCATCAACACTATCCGTACCCTCGCTATGGATGGAGTCCAGGCGGCCAATTCGGGGCATCCGGGAACCCCGATGGCAATGGCGCCTGTCGCTTACTGTCTCTGGCAGAAGTTCCTGCGCTTTGATCCGCAGGACCCGGTATGGCCGAATCGGGATCGTTTCGTGCTGTCGATGGGGCACGCGTCCATGCTGCTCTATTCTCTGCTTCATTTGACTGAAGTCAGAGCGGTCAACAAAGACTACGAAACCCTCGGCGAAGTATCGGTGCCACTCGACTCGATCAAATCGTTCCGGCAACTGGATAGCCGGTGTCCCGGACATCCGGAGTACCGCTGGACATCGGGCGTGGAGACCACGACGGGTCCGCTCGGCCAAGGCGTCGCAACCAGCGTAGGGATGGCGAGCGCGCGGCAATGGCTGGCGGCACGTTACAACCGCCCAGGCTTCGAAAATCTGTTCGACTTCAACGTCTACGCCATGTGCGGAGACGGATGCATGATGGAAGGGATCTCCAACGAGGCTGCCTCCCTCGCCGGACACCTGCGGCTTTCGAATCTTTGCTGGATTTACGACAACAACCACATCACCATCGAAGGCAACACTTCCCTGGCTTTCAGCGACGACGTAGCTACACGTTTCATTAGCTACGGCTGGAACGTGACGCGGGTCGGCGATGCAAATGACCTCGAGATGCTGGGGCGAGCCTTCCGCACTTTTCTAGACACCAAGGATCGCCCCACGTTGATTATCGTTGACAGCCACATCGCATACGGCGCGCCCCACAAACAAGACACCAGCGGAGCCCACGGCGAACCTCTGGGCGAGGACGAGGTCCGCCTCGCGAAACGGAATTACGGCTGGCCCGAAGACAAAAAGTTTTACGTGCCGGACGGCGTCTACGATCATTTCCGCGAAGGCATCGGTAGGCGGGGCAGGCAGATGCGCGACGATTGGTTCGTCCAAATCGGCGAATACCGCAAGCACTATCCCGAACTCGCCGAAGAACTGTTCCGCATGCAGCACCGCCAGCTTCCGGAAGGATGGGACCGCGACCTCCCGGAATTCCCTGCAGACCCGAAGGGGCTGGCTACTCGCGACTCCTCGGCAAAAGTGCTGAATGTGGTCGCCAATAACATTCCCTGGCTCATCGGAGGAGCGGCAGACCTGGCGCCCTCCACCAAGACCAGGCTTACATTCGACGGAGCAGGCGATTTCTCCGCGGAGAATTATACGGGCCGCAATTTCCACTTCGGCATCCGCGAACATGCCATGGGCGCCATGGTAAACGGAATGAGCCTGGTAAAAGTCCGGCCCTTCGGCTCGGGATTTTTCACCTTCGTCGATTACATGCGGGGATCTCTCCGCCTGAGTGCTTTGATGGAACTTCCCGTCATTTACGTGTTTACCCACGATTCGATTGGACTCGGCGAGGACGGCCCCACTCATCAGCCCATCGAACAACTTGCTCACATGCGCTCGATGCCCGGTCTTATCGTGCTCCGGCCCGCGGATGCAAACGAGGTGACGGAGGCCTGGAAGATAATCATCCAGCTTCACCACGAGCCGGCCGTGCTGGTGCTGTGCCGTCAATCGGTGCCGACAATCGACCGCGCGAAGTACGCGCCGGCTTCAGGCTTGGCGCGCGGGGCCTACATTCTCGCGGATACGCCTGGAGCGGATCCTGAAGTCATCCTCATCGGCACTGGGAGCGAGGTTTCGCTCTGTCTGCAGGCTTACGGGCAATTAACGAATGAGGGGGTGCGGACGCGGGTGGTCAGCATGCCGTCGTGGGAGTTGTTTGACGATCAGGATGAGAATTACCGGGAATCAGTTCTGCCTTCGCGCGTGAAAGCAAGAGTTTCGGTGGAACAGGCATCAGATTTTGGCTGGAGCAAATACACTGGCCGCGGTGGGCACAACATCGGTATCAAAACCTTTGGGGCGTCGGCGCCTCTTAAGCAGCTATTGAAGAAATTCGGCTTCAATACGGAAAATGTGGTAGCCGCCGCGAAGAGCCAAATCGCGCGGCACCGGAGCGCGCCTGAATAATAGGAGACAACAATGACGTTGCTTGAATCCCTAAAGAAGTACACAACCGTAGTCGCGGATACTGGCGACATTGAAGCCATTGCGAGGCACCGTCCGCAGGACGCGACCACGAACCCGTCGCTCCTTTACCATGCCGCCCAGATGGCGGTGTACCGGCACTTGGTTGAAGAGGCTGCCGAACTTGCCCTGGAACGCGGGGGTACTCACGAAGAAATGGCGGCAGAGTTCATTGATCGCCTTTTCGTCCTGTTCGGATGGGAGATTCTCAAGGTGGTTCCTGGCCGCGTCTCCACGGAGGTCGCTGCCAGCTTGAGCTTCGATACGGCGGGGACGATTGCCAAGGCTCGTAAGCTCATTTCTTTATATGAAAGGAAGGGCGTGGCGCGCGAACGTATTCTCATCAAGATCGCAAGCACCTGGGAAGGCATTCGTGCAGCCGAGCTCCTTGAGAAAGAGGGCACCCACTGTAATCTGACACTTCTATTCAGCTTTGCCCAAGCCGTGGCGTGCGCAGAGGCCGGAGTAACCCTGATTTCGCCGTTCGTCGGCCGTATTTACGATTGGTATAAGAAGGAGCGCGGAGGCACTGAGATTCCTGCGGAAGAGGACCCCGGCGTTGCGTCCGTCACTCACATCTACAATTACTACAAGAAATACGGATACAAAACGCAAGTGATGGGGGCAAGTTTCCGCAATGTGAATCAGATCGTCCGCCTGGCCGGATGCGATTTGCTCACCATCAGTCCCGAACTTCTTGACCAGTTGGAGCAAACGGAGGGCGCACTGGACCGGAAACTGGATCCAGCAAACGAGCAGGCGACCAAAGAGGAACGCCTTCACCTCGACGAGAAGACCTTCCGCTGGATGCACAACGAGGATGCAATGGCGACGGAAAAGCTCGCCGAAGGCATCCGCAAATTTAACAGCGATGCGCGTCACCTGGAAGAGTATGCGCTGTCCCAGGTTGCCGCAAAGGTCGGGTGAGCGACGGTCCCGCGCACAATCGCAGTTGGACTGCGTGCTTCATGATTTTTCTTGATGATCGGCATTCCCAGACTGTGGCTCGGGCCAGAGAGCGGAGAGCATAAGGCCGACCGCAATCCCTATCGAAACTTCGGAAAAACGGTGAAATGCGATTGACCATGCGCTGGTGGATCGCGTCACGAGCATTACAATCACCAGCGTAGTAGTCGCGTATCGGTAAGCACTTCTCTCAACCCGCAAAACTGCAAACAGCAATCCAATGAGAAGAACGGCTATGCCGAACGTCCAGACGCCTCCATGGAGATAGGTAGCAGTCACTGCTCCAACTGCAGCTCCGATCGCTGTTCCCGCGACATGCTGCACGGAAACCGGCAGTGCAGCCCCGAGCGTCGACCCCATGCCTATCACGGTCGAGATCGGAGCCCAATAAGCTTCAGGCAAGTGAAATAGGCGGGCAATGAGGTAGGAAACAACTGCTGCCACTGCGGTTCGGGCCGCCAGAACCAGGGACGTGGGGTTATCTTTGGCCACAATGAACCTGCTGAGTTGTCCGTGTGTATGTGGTGCGCCAGGAATCGCTTTGGCCGTCGAGTCGGCAGCAATAATAAGGATGGGGTCGGCAGCCATGTTTTAGACTGCCTCCGCTTCTGAGCCACTCAGTTTGGGTGCTGGAAATTCGTCCAAGACGACTTGCGCTTCTCTCTGAGCACGGCCGGGCGAGAGGATCTGCATGGTGATTACAACTGCCGGGATCAGATAGGCGAATGTTACGCAAACCCACATCAGGGCGCCGGCACACTCCTGATCCTGGAGAGGAGACAAATTCACAATGCGGGCCGCAGATAGATAGCCCGGATAAACAACGCGGCCACAAAAGGTAAGAAAAGCGGAAAGAATGTCGCAGGGCAACGTGGCGAGGAAGAGGTACAGCGGCAGGGACCATTGAGGCCCTTTGGCCTCACGCGGTGCATTCCGGACGATGGGCCTCCAGAACAGAAGACCGGCGGACAGAAAGCATGCGTTCTCCACGATGTGCCAAGTGTCGGACGATAGGCCCAACTGGAACAGAGTGGGAATATGCCAGGCGATCACTGCAGCAGTGCCCGCGAGCCAGCAGAAAACAGGATTACTGAGAAAATGTCCGACCAATAGCGGCGTCCTGCGGAAAAGCAGACTACGGCGCATGAACAATTTGGGCAACCCGCACAACAGTGGCAGAGCCGGTGCCCCTAACAGAATCAAAGGAGCGCCTACTGTCATCAACAGAAGATGCTTCATCATGTGGACGGTGAGCAACTGATGATCAAGTTCGGCGAGGGGAGAGCCCAGAGCGATCCATACTGAAAACAGTCCAGCCACAAATGCCGTGGCCCGCCAGGGGGGGAACGACATCGGGGAAGCTCGGCGAAGACGAAACCAGCCGCGCGAGTAGACGAATGCCAGGAGCACCAAAATAACGGTCGTCAGCCCGGTCGGCGAAGAGAAGTGACCGTGTTGCACGTGGGCGTGGATTTCGAATGGCATAGGTACCTAGCGGTCGGCAGCAGTCTCGCCTAGCGCGACAGCGCGAGAAGCATCACGCGCCGGCACTTGAGTTGCCGGATGCAGGGTCTTAAGGAAGGCCACCAACGCTGTTGTCTCCGCCGGACTCAAGTTTTTTCCATAGGCAGGCATATTGCCGCCGCCCTGAATTACCTGGCGGATCAACTGATCTTCGGTGAGTCGCAGAGCAACACTGTCCAAGGCAGGTCCGCGTTCACCTCCCCGATCATCGAGCGAATGACAGTTGTGACACTGCTTGACTTGAAAAACCAGCGCGCCTTGGCGCTCCAAGGCTGTGCGTCCCCGCACATACTGTGAGGGGATCGGCTCACTGCTCCATGCATCCATGACCGGACTCCAGGGCGTGTGCTGACCCAAATGCGTCATAGTGCCGAGAGCAACCGCGATCAAAAGAATTGTGAGCACGGCAATCGGTCTGCGCCTCCAGCTTTTCTCACCTTCTCCGGCGAAGAAAGGAAGCGCCAGAAGCACGATGATTCCGATGGCGGGACCGATCAGCAGTATCGGCGTCTCCGCGGAAGGGGGCAAGAACGAGAGCAGCGCGTAGAGCCAAAGAAAGAAAAAGTCTGGGCGCGGTGCAGTTTGAATAATCGTTGGATCCGGCTGGCCGCCAGGGCCGAAGGGGCCAAAGTAAACCGCGCACGCGGCGATCGCAAGAAGAATGAAACCGGAGAATACGATGTCCTTCCAGACCGCGCCTGGCACGAACGGTATGCCCTGCTTATGCGTCAACTCGCGGTATTCCTGCATGTACGTGGCGCGCCGAACGACGCGTCCCGGCATGGGCCACTCATTGATTCCAAGTTTCAGCACCATGAGCAAATGCACACCGACGAACGCGATCAGCAATCCCGGGACTATAAAGACGTGCAGCGCGAAGAAGCGCGAAAGCGTCGCGCCGGCAATGATCGGGCCGCCGAGCATGAGGTTCACAGCCCAAGGGCCGATCACCGGGACGCGGCTTACAATTGAGGCCCCGATGCCCAGTCCCCAGTACGCGTCTTGATCGAATCGCATGATCTGGCCGGTAAAAGCCATCCCCAGGGTCACGAGTAAGAGCAAGACGCCAACGATCCAGGTGAGTTCTCGTGGAAACTTGTAGGCTCCAAAGAGGAAGACTTGCACCATGTGGATCAGGACGATGGCGACCATGAAATTCGAGCCCCAGCCGTGCAGGGCTCGAATGAACCAACCAAGAGAGATGCCGTGATTGAGAGTCTGGAGGCTGTTCCACGCCTCTCCGGCAGAAGGCACATAGATCAGCGCAAGCAGTATGCCGGTGACAATCTGCAGCATAAAACACGTGAGCGCGGCGCTGCCGAATACATAGAACCAACTTGCGGTCTCGCGCGGAACCGGATGCCTGGCAGTTTCACGAATCGACGTGCCAAGCTGCAGCCGGAGATCGAACCACTCGCCGATTTTTTGAATCAGGCGCATGTCGTTCCTCCGGGCTTCGTGTTAGCCGCACGACCGGGAGTCGGCATCTCGCCGGCCTTTATAAAAATCTTTCCATCTTCGATTTTGTGGTTGTACTGAAACAATCCGCGTTCTGGAGGCCCCGAGGCACGGGACCCGTCCTGGTAGTAAGCTCCTCCGTGACAAGGGCACATAAACAGGCTCGACTGTGGGAACCATCGAACCGGGCATCCAAGGTGCGCACAGTTGATGGCAAAGACCTGGAAAGTCTGACCGTCGACGTTCCGAACCCAGCACGCGATGTCCGCGGTTTCGCCGTCCCAGGAATTGACCACGGGATTGCGATACGTCGCAAGCCGAGTCTGGCCGGCAGGAAACTGCTCCAGTCCGCCGAGCGAGAGCCACGACTCGTATCCAAACTTTTTTTCGCGAGTCACCGGCGAAAAGAGAAAACGCACGATCGGCACGGCCAATACCGCGCCCACGATGGCGTTAAGAAAAATCCCAAGTTTCACGAGCATCACGCGTCTGGACATTCCGTTTTCTTCGCTCATCGCGGTCCTCCCTTGCCCCCGTCCGTGGAAGAGATCGGGTACGGCTGACCCGGAAATTGTGTCCGGTGGCTGGAAAGCCATGCCACGACATCGGAAATTTCTTCTGCCGACATGGGCCGCCCCTCGACATCACCGCGCCAGTCCGGTGCACCCAATTCCGGCCGGCCTGCAATGACGATCGTTCGGAGTTCCTGGTCACTCACCAGAGCGAGGTAGGCGGTATCCACGATCGAGCTGGCCTTGTTCCCTCCGCGGCCATCCACTCCGTGACAAGAGGAGCAATAGATTCGATATGCTTCCGCACCACGTTGCGGATTGCCAGGAGTCCGCGAGGAATACGGTGGAGGAACCACGTTGTTCAGAATGTCGGACTTCGCCCAGGAACGGATTCCATTCACTAGCGCGTCGATCTGTTTTTCGGTGAGCATCGCACCCGCACTCTGCGCAAACGCCGGCATCGATGTGCCGGGTACTCCGTTTGCCGTGGCGCGGCGAATCACGCTATCGTCGGCGATCGTAAGAAAAACGGGATTGGCCAGAGCGATCGCCGCTCCACCCTTTCCGTTCGCACCATGGCATCCTACGCAATTCTGAGAGTAGAGCAGACTGAACTCCATAACCTGGCTTGGCGGGATGATCTCGGAGTCCGATTTAGGCCGGCCCGGCGAACTACTGCAACCGTTGCAAGCCGCGACCGCAACCATCACGACAGCCACGAGAATCGGTTGGTGCGTCACTGATGATGCTCATCTCCGTTGTTTTGCTCTATTGCTCCTGACGCTTCAATTCCGGCGCGAACGCCGAAGGGGACATGCTGCCAGGTACGTATGCGCACCTGCCTGGAAACGACGATTCCGGCGACAACGCCAAATCCGATCTGCGAAAGGACAAACCAAAACCAGTCAATCCGCTGGTTGAGCACGGGGTCGACGGCTTCGAGAATGCTATGCAGTAGACCAGACCAAAGAACCGGTGCGATTACCCCGCCAAGCAGAATCGGGTTCCGGGGAAACATCGGAAGCGCGACGCCGTAGAGAAGGCCGACGAGCAGGGAGCAGAGCAGGTGGACGACGGTCGCCACGAGCAGGGAGTCCCAATGAAAGGCAGCGATTTGCTCGATGGTGGTTCGCGCCGGGAAAAATCCAGCCGCCAACAGATTGATCGGGTACCACATTCCATGGCCGCTCACAATTCCGTAGATCACGGCCAAGACAGCCATGGCAACACTTCCAGCCAGACCGCCCTTTATCCCCGCGGAAATCGGATAAATCTCTATAGGCAATCGCGCGCGATGCAATTCTTGTGTCATCCATTTGACGCGAGCCACTTGCGGCCGTGTGGTAGTGA
>Ga0208990_1000341_pt1 | contig 10943 bp, 7 predicted proteins | sample MedBloCARef_M3_FD_187854 | JGI IMG/M metagenome (GOLD analysis project Ga0208990, IMG submission 187854) | Forest soil microbial communities from El Dorado National Forest, California, USA - Mediterranean Blodgett CA Ref_M3 (SPAdes) (version 2) | ecosystem: Environmental > Terrestrial > Soil >...
TGTTCGGTAGGTATTAGTACTAAAGATAGAGATAGTGAAATAGTAAAATTGATACGTGAAAGAAGGCCTGATATTTTCAAGCCTTATGAAAATAATAAAATATATCAGGGTCAATTAGTAAAACCGATACGTGTAGTAAGCCCTTATGTTTTCAAGCCTCATGAAAATAATAAAACATATCCGTGAAAAGCAGAGTAATATAATATGAATATAGGTAAAAGTAATATAATATTAATTAATTAATATTATATTACTTTTTTATTTAATTTATACCTGTAGGGGATTATGTTATAAAAATAAGAATGGTACCCCATAACAAAGATAGGGAAATGATGTATTTGGATCATCCTGTTTTTTCAGAATGTGATGCGGAGCCGTACTTATTAATGAGATTAAGGAATTAAAAATAAAAATAAGATTTTTCTCAGCCCGTCCTAAAGAGGAACGGAACTTACCCCTCTTTAGTTAGTTTAAGAAAAATAACTTACATAAGTAAGGAGATAGGTGTTGAAATCATCTACTAAAGACTAATTTTTATTAATATGAGTTTTAAATTATTTATTCTGTCTATGTCCCGTCCCCCGTACCACATGTGGAACGGGGGACGGGACTAATTAATAGTTGTATAATTATTCTTATATAATATACTATAAGAATTTAATAAGGATAAAAGTGGTATTATATTAATTAGTAAAACAATGTTACATTGTGATAGGATAAAAATCTTTCTTTTTTTTTTTATTTGTAATGATTATCCCCCGTCTGCATTGCAGACGGGGGGGGTTATTAAATATTAAAATCCCGCGGTCCGTGGACCGCGGGGTTTAGATTAATTAGGAAGTATCACATTAAAAATTTAAGAGATTTATATGTATATATATACTAATTAATAATCAATCAAAAGCTATATAAATAATTGAATGGAATTTATATCCCCTTGTTATATTTGATTATTTATATAAATAATTATTAAAACAATAAAATATGGTGAGTAGATACAAAAAAAGGATAATAAAAAAAGGATTATTATATTATTTTATAACTTAATTATTATAATAGGAATATATTTAATAGTTAGGAATAATTAGAGTTGTGATTCAATAGGTTGTTTTTTTTGTTTGGGATATAAATAAGGCGAATTGAGATTAGAGAAAAAAAAAAATAAAAAGGAATTAATTGTCCCCCCCATCACATTGTGATGGGAGGGATAATTCTTCGCCACGGGGAGTATTATATCTGTAAATATTGTTTGAAAAATAAGAAATGAAAATATATTAGGGGTTTTAGGGTTTTAATACATTATAAATATAAATGTAGTATGTATTTAAGTATAATATTTTTACCCTTTTTAGCATCAATTTTAAGTGGTTTATTTGGTAGAGTGTTAGGAGTTAAGGGTGTACATGTTATTAATATAACTTGCTTATTAATAACAACACTTTTATCCTTTGTAGCTTTTTACGAAGTAATATTATGTAATTCACCCGTTAGTGTAGAACTATTTTCATGAATTAGTTTAGAACAATTAAAAGTAACATGATCTTTTTATTTTGATGAATTAACAGTTAGTATGCTTATTCCTGTTTTAATTGTTTCTTTATTAGTGCATATATATTCAGTTGGATATATGGGAGAGGATCCCCATCAACAAAGATTTTTTTCTTATATATCTTTATTTACTGGATTAATGCTGATTTTAGTTACAGGTAATAACTTTTTAGTTATGTTTTTAGGTTGAGAAGGTGTAGGGGTATGTTCTTATTTATTAGTACATTTTTGATATACTAGAGTAGCAGCAGTTAAAAGTGCTATGAGTGCTATGTTTACGAATAGAGTAGGAGATTATTTCTTAACTATAGGTTTTTTTGTAATTTTCTTTACATTTGGGACATTAGACTATGCTACAGTATTTTCATTAGCTCCTTATATTAATATCAATGTAATCACATTTATTTCTATTCTGTTATTACTTGGAGCAGCAGCTAAATCTGCTCAATTAGGATTGCATATTTGACTTCCTCAAGCAATGGAAGGCCCTACACCAGTTAGTGCTTTAATACATAAAAAAAATAAATGTAGGCTATTTATTTTTGTGTAAAAGAACCAAATTCCGGGGAACTCCTAAAGCCCTAATAACCAAAATTACTAAGGAAACTTTATAATTGGCTTGATTAATGACTCAAGGTAAGGTAATATCATTAGGGATGAAAGAAATTAAATGGACAACCGCGGATCTAAATCATATATATTATTTCCAGTTATTTAATCAGAGATGGTATATATGTAAAAGAGCAACGAGTAGATGGTTCTTCAGTTATTATAATAACTGTAAGGTGTACTCTAGTCACCGGGAAACCGGCTCTTGGGAGAAATTTAATGATAAATATATTTATGAAGTAACTCAAGATTAAAGATACCACATTAGCCTTGACCGCAAAATTATAGAATAATTTATGATTATATTACATAGATTTATAAAAGGTTAAAAATGTGGACGGCTGCTACAATGGTAAATAATGAAAATTATTTTAATAAAAAAAATACTAAATTAGAAAATAATCTTCATCCTTGATTTATAACTGGATATAGTGATGGAGAATCTTCTTTTTCTATACGAGTAAGATATAGTTCATTAAGTAAATTTGGTTTTAACATTAGTTTAGTTTATTCTATAGGAGCACAAATAAATCCTGAAAATTATAAATTATTAGAATTACTTAAAAATTATTTTAATAATTATGGTTCAATTAGTAAATGTGGAAATATGTATGTATATGAAGTGTCTACCATAAAAGAATTAAATATTATACGTAATCATTTCCATAATTTTCCTCTTCAGACTACTAAAATGGTTTATTTTCAATTATGATGTCAAGTTTTAGATTTAATTAAAAATAAAAAAGATTTAACAATGGAAAATTTTCTTAAAATTTTATCTATTAAAAGTGTCTTCCCTAAAGGGTTATCAAATAAAATAAAAAATTGTTATCCTAATATTGATCATTTTTCTAAACCTGAGTTTGAATTAGATTTTAATTCTTTAGATCCGCATTGAATATCTGGTTTTGTTCAGGCAGATGGTACATTTGGTTTGAATTATACCAAGGACCCTAGAAGGATCTTAGGTTATGCATGTCAACCTCAGTTTAGAATTAGTCAACATAAGCGGGATTATTTTGTATTAACTAAAATTATTAAAGAATTAGGTTGTGGTAATATTGTAAAACCATCTATAAATAGAGATGTATATAATATTTCAGTGAGTAATTCAAAAGATTTAATAAAAATTATTATTCCTTTTTTTGATAATTATCCTTTATATGGCGCTAAATTATTAGATTTTAAGCATTTTTGTAAAGGGGTATATATTATAAAAAACAAAGGAAATTTAAATTTCGATAGTTTAAATGAATTAAAATCATTAGCATATAATATGAATACATATAGAAAATTTATGTAGGTAACTATTTATTAGTTAATATTTTTAATTACATTATTAGTATTTTTTTTATTATTAATATTATACACTATGTTGCCGTTATTTTATGAAAATTTGATAACAATTATATTACTGTTTGCTAGAAATTTTAAAATTTTATTTATATAGTTTCATCTTTATTACTTTTTTTTAGATTAGTATTTCGGGGTTCTTTTCGGCATTTAATTATTATTAAGGGTTGTTAAGGAGAGTTGTTATGTTAATTTGTTATAAAAGGAATTTATAATATAATATATTGAGAAATGTTAAAGGTATAAACTTATATTAATAAGATTGAATACTAGCAGGAAACCTATGTGAATTAATAATATGGGGGATCCGGCCCCCCCGTGGCATTGCCACGGGGGGGATGGATCCCCATGTCCCCCAGGCTAAGCCTGGGGGACAAAGGGATCCTCAGAGACTAAACGTAATATGACTTATATCAATTTAATATATGTTAAAGAAATAGTCCTATCCATTATGAAAGTAATGGAAATTATTAGATAATCTCGTCCCCTCTTTGGGGGACGAGGTTATTAATAAAAAAGAACAGCAGGTGTATATTTATTAATCAGATGTTCACCATTATTAGAACAATCTGAATTAGCATTAACAATAATAATGGTTACAGGAGCAGTAACAGCCTTTTTTGCTGCCTCTGTTGGGTTATTTCAAAATGACATAAAAAAAGTTATAGCTTATTCCACAATGAGCCAATTGGGGATGATGGTTATAGCAGTGGGTTATTAAGGCTCATTTAAATATAATATATTATATTTAAATAATAACATTAATAAATGATTAAAACTTCTGAATAGTTCCTGGCCCCCATCCCATCCCAATGGGATGGGATGGGGGCCGAGACTTGTATAGAACAATAATCAGGTAATATTTATTACCTCAGAGACTATTTTTAATGTAGTATACGATTATATTAAATATTAGGTGAATAATTGTGTATTAAAGATATAGTCCTAAATTACATAATAATAAATATAAATATGTAATTATAGATATAAGCTTAACATGTTATACAATTTTAAAACTTATGGTAAATCTATTCGTTCCAACTTTACTCAAGAAAGAAAAAGAATTTATATATCGCCTGAAGAAAAACTAATTTTATCTGAAAATATTTCAGATGAATTAAAGGAAATTATAACTGGTCTTTTATTAGGTGATGGTACAATTAGAAAACAAGGACAATATAGTTTACTGTCTGTACAGCAAACTAATGAAGCTCTTGTTAATTTATTATGATCGAAATATAATATGTATAAATTAGTAAATAAAAAAGTACAATGTTTATATCGTGTTAATCCTATAACAGGTAAAGAAAAGAAAATAGTTTATTATTTTCAAACCTTGACTTTTCCTTATTTTAATTTGTTTTATTATGCATGATATAAATTAGATCAAATTAATAATACTAGAAAAAAAGTTTTGCCGTCGGATTTGGATCTTTATTTTACTCCTTTAGCTATAGCTCATTGAATTATGGGTGATGGTACTTTTGATAAAGGGAAAGCTCAACGTATAATTTTATGTACAGATTGTTTTAGTTTAATTGAAGTTAATCGTCTTAGATCTCTTTTGTTAAAAAAATACACAATAGATTCTTATATAAAATCGTCGAAAAGTGGAAAGAATAAATTAATTCATCGTATAGCTATCTCAGGAAATAATAGATTAAAGTTACAAAATTTAGTGTGTCCTTATATTATACCTTCTTTATTGTATAGAATAGGTATAAATAATTAGAATATTTAATTTAAATGTAATTGTATAGCTTAGTCAATATAATGTAGCATTAATGCATTTAGTATTACATGCTATGTATAAAGCAGGGTTGTTTTTATCGGCAGGATCTGTTTTACATGCAATGGGTGACCAACAAGATTTTAGACGATTTGGGGGGTTAATAAAATTATTACCTTTAACATATACAGTTATATTAATAGCTTCTTTAAGTTTAGCAGCATTACCTTGACTTAGTGGTTATTTTTCAAAAGATATAATTATAGAATTAGCATATGGATCATATTCATCTTTAGGTTACTTAGTATATTTATTAGCTGTTACAGCTGCTTGTTTTACTATGTTATATTCAGTTAAATTAATATATCTAACATTTTTAACTATTGCTAATGCTCCTAAAGGTAATTATGAAAAAGCGCATGAGTCTCCCTTAGTTATGAGTATTCCTCTTATTATTCTAGGTATTCTTAGTGTTTATTTAGGAAATATATCTAAAGATTTTTTTATAGGATTAGGTTCACAAGGATTAGGTATAAGTATATTTAGTCATCCTAATCATATTATATTTAGTGATACTGAATTTGGAGTACCTAGTTTTAATAAATTATTACCTTTAATTTTAAGTAGTATTTGTGCTATTTTAGCTATTTATTTATTTGAAAAAAAACCTTTACTTTTATTAAGTATTAATAAATCAAAATTAGGTCAAAATATTTATAGATTTTTTAATCAAAGATATTGATTTGAATTGTTATATAATAGATGTATTGTAAAAGGTGTTTTATTTTTTGGATATATAACTAATACTGTTCTTGATAGAGGAGTTTTAGAATTAATAGGACCTAGAGGTGCCGTAGCCAGTTTATATAAAATAAGTCATTTTTTTGCTTCTTTTGATTCTGGATCTATAGCTAGATATGGGTTTATTATGTTATCCGGTCTGCTTTTCTTTTTATTAATTTGAATTACTATATCTTAATATTATATAGAATAATATTAACTATTTATTAATTTATTTATTGAGATATTTTATTATTAATAAATTTATTTTATTAATAATAACATGAATAATTATTATATATAACTGGAGTATGTATTTATATCCTTGTTATATTAGCTGTGCTTAAATTATAATAGTATTCGTTTGTATTTGATAATATGTGATGTAAAAAATAATATTAATAAATATTTCTTCTTCTTGTATATTTAATCTAGGATCTCCCCCGTGGCATTGCCACGGGGGGCCGGATATCCTTATTATTATAACTATTATTTCCCGCGATCCTTTGGGTCGCGGGAAATATTTTATATCTCCCTTCACAATGTGATGGGGGTTTTCTATTATTTTAAAGGCATTCTTAACGTTTAATGTATTTTTAGTCTTATAGACCATTGTCCCGGTTCCCTAACTTGAGGGACGGAACAATGGGATGTAGGAATAGTAAGAAAAGTAAGTTTACCTTACAAATATATAAGTAAAATAAAGAGAATGATTAAATTAATAACCCATACCTCATATAGGGTGCAGGAAAGAATGTATGTATAATTTATATTAATTTTTTACATTTGGGTCTGTATATATAAATATAACCCCAAATACCTAAACTTATTTATAATTATCCCCCGCGATCCAATGGATCGCGGGATAATCTAAACTGATTTTTAATAAAATATAAAGAAATAATGCTTATTATAATTTACTTAATAAATTTATAAAGATTTATTATACTAATGGATATGGCCAGAAAGCTAACTGGGATTATAACTATAAACCCAAATAAAAACACATGTGTTTTTATTTGGGTTTATAATTATAATTTTATAGAAATATAATCTATCTAGTTGTATATATAAAACGTATTATATATATATGAGAAACAATCTTTCAGCTTAGCTGAATATATACTGCATGCTGGTGCGTATGCCTATTGGCATGATTTAATAAAAAAAAAAATATGATAGATTTAAGTTATTTAATAACAATACCTGTATTTATTCTAGGTGGAATAGCATTAATTACTAGTAATTATAAAATAAGTTATACACCTATTGAATCGAATACTTTAAAATATATGACAATATTAGAAGAGAATCAATATATGATTTCTTCTTTACTTCGCAAATACATTAAAAATGTAATAAATAGTACAGTTAATTTATTCTCATTATTAAAAACTAATTCATTTTGAGATAATAATAGTGAAAGTGAAATAGAAAAGTTTGAAAATAAGAGAAAAGAAATGATTACTGATATTATAAAAAAAATAGGACTTTCTCTTTCATTAGTTACATTTAGTATAATAGTAATTACATGAATTAGATTTAATAGCATGGATAGTGAATATCAATTCTTAGTGAATCTAGGACCAACTAAACCAATTTGAAATTCAAATATATTATTAGGATTAGATGGTTTCTCATTACCATTTATACTTTTAATAGGGGTTATTATGCCAATTGTATATTTAAGTAATTGATCTACAATAGATTATAATGAAGCATATTATATATTACTAATAGTATTATTAGAATTATTTTTAGTAATAGTTTTTTTAGTTATTGATTTAGTAATGTTTTATGTCTTTTTCGAAAGTATTTTACCCCCTCTTTTCCTATTAATAGGATTATATGGGGCAGCACAAAAATTTAGAGCTGGTTATTATATATTTTTATATACATTAGCTGGATCCTTATTTATGTTATTATCCTTTGTAAAAGTAGGAAGTGATGGAGGTAGTACTTTTTTTGAATCTTCTGCGACTGGTAATTTTTTTATGTTATATCAAGAACTTCTTTGATTAACATTATTTATGTCATTTTCTGTTAAAACACCATTAATGCCTGTACATATTTGATTACCATTAGCTCATTCGGATGCTAATGTATCTGGAAGTATTATATTAGCTTCTATTGTTTTAAAATTAGCTCTTTATGGGTTTATTAGAATATTAATTAGTATTTTTTGTACCGGCACTTCTAAATTAACACCTGTTTTCTATGCTCTATGTTGTTTAAGTGTAGTGTATGCCAGTAGTACTACTATGAGACAATTTGATTTAAAAGTAATAGTTGCTTATTCTAGTATAGCCCATATGGCTTCTTCTTTATTAGGTACTTTCTCTGATACTTTAAATGGTATTGTAGGTAGTATCATTTTTGGAATATCTCATGGATTTGTTTCTCCAGGTTTATTTATAGCTGTAGGAGCTGTTCTTTATGATAGATGTGGTTCTAGAATTATTAATTATTATAAAGGTTTAAGTAATTTAACTCCTTTATTCGCTATTATGTTTTTAATTTTAATTTTTGGAAATATGGGTGTTCCTTTAACTGGTAATTTTATTGGTGAATTTTTATCTTTATTAGGAGCTTACCAACAAAATATTTTTATTGCTAGTGTAGCTACTACTTCTGTAATTTTAAGTGCTGTTTATAGTATATATACATACATTAGAGTTACAAGTGGTTCTGTTTCTCCTCATGTTTATACTATACCTGATTTATATAGAAAAGAATACTATATTTTATTACCTCTATTAGTTTTAACTATTATTTTAGGTATATTCCCTTCTATTATAACTACTGATATAGAATTTGCTATATCTCATTGTTTATTATTTTCTATATCCCCTATTGTATTTAATGATAATGATGATAATGAAAAAGATGTGCAAAAATTACATGAGACTAATTGTAATCCCCATAATACTCCTGTTGTTAATAATGTACTCCCTCCTTCTTCTAGTAGAAATTTAAATCCTTCTATAAATAATGAAGATAATACAGCAAATACGTCTAATTCTTTACAAGTTGGAAATCCTAACTCTGAGGAAGGAAATACTCCTTTTGTAGCTTTAGACGACAAAAAGAATAAAGCTGTTGATCCTCAGGAATTAACTGATAAAATTGAAGATCATCTTGTGGAAAGTGAATTAAAAAGTAATATCAATAATTGATCTTGATCTAAGAATAAAGATTTAGTTGAAAATAAAGATATAGTAGATAATATTAATGATGTTATTAATAATAGACAAAAAGATATTGAAGATAATAATACTAAACCTGATAGCATAGAAACTATTCAAGAGGATTTAAAAGAATTAAATATATCTAAAGATCTTAATTTAAAATCTGATAATATTATTACCGATAATACTTTAAATTCTAAATCTACTGAAAAATCATCTCAGTTAGACTCAGATGTAGATTCTTCATCGAATTCTAATCCTACTAATTCTAATGGGGGATCTGATTCTAAGAGTGATATATTGGAGAATGATTCCAATAATATGTCTGGTACTAATGTACCACAAAAAAAAAGCTATGTTTATGATTCAGATGATTCTTTATCTGAAGCTGAATCAACATCTAGTGAGGAAAGTTTTAATTCTCGTAATTATCTTGAAAAACATTCCGGAAGGAAAGATAAAGATTTTATTGAAGAGAATATTGAGAGTCAAAATAATGATGTAGAAAATTCTCAAGAGGATACTAACAGTCAAACAGGTGACTTAGAAAATTCTCAAGAGGATACTAGCAGTCAAACAGGTGACTTAGAAAATTCTCAAGAGGATACTAAAAGTCAAAATGATGATATAGATAATAGTCAGGAGAAAAATATGAGTACAAATAAAGGTAAAGAAATTCAAAAAGAGGATTATGATTCAGATGAGGATTCTGTTCTATCTGCTTCTAGTTTAGATACAGTTGATTCTAAAAATTATCATGAATTTTATGGAAGAAGAGCTAGACGAAATCAATCAGAAAATTTGGAAAATAATAATGAAATTAATCGAGGTGATAATAACAATAATAATAATATAATTGAAAATAATAATTCTTCAAATAATTATACTATTTCTAATTTTGATTCTTTAAATAATACTCATCATGGTGATTTCATATATTTACCTGATTATCTCTTTTTTATTTCTGAGTTTATTAATAATATTACTTTTGATTTTTCTAGTGTTACTCCTACTCATTTATTACTTTTATTTATTACTTTTATTTCTTATTATAGATATTATATTCTATGTATTTCTATTAAAAATTCCATTAGTCAATGTTTCATTGTGTTAAATGCCTGAGTAATTAAAATTTTCTCCTTCTTTTTTTATAAGTAATATTTTCTTTTTTATTACCTTTATTACCGTATTAACTGGTCTTTTTCTAATCTAATTATTTATTATTTTTATATTAAATTATTATGTGATTCATAATTTGTACTTTTAGACTTTTTATGCCTCAATTAGTTCCATTTTTTTTCTCTCATCAGATTATTCTAGTTTTTTTAGCTTTAGGATTATTATTATCATTGTTTTCAAAATATATTTTACCTAATATTCTTTCTATTTTCTTAGGTAGAAATACTTTAGCTAATAAAGTGAATTCATAATTATTCCTCTATTTTTATTTTTTAGATTCGGCCCGCCCCTAGGGGAGTTGAATCATCCCCGACCGCTAATCCCCGTGGCCCCACTGGGGCCACGGGTTTTAAATTATTTCCCTCCAGGGGGGGGGGAATAATTCTATTTAAATAATAAAAATAAATAAGTCACCCCGTCCCGTCTGCATTGCAGACGGGACGGACCCGAATCTATTTATTTTTTTTTATTATTTTAAGCAGACAGGTATCATTTTAATATAAATATATAAAAATTAATTATTACAGAAGTAATTCCTATTTCTACATTTTTTTTTA
>Ga0208990_1000343_pt1 | contig 10939 bp, 6 predicted proteins | sample MedBloCARef_M3_FD_187854 | JGI IMG/M metagenome (GOLD analysis project Ga0208990, IMG submission 187854) | Forest soil microbial communities from El Dorado National Forest, California, USA - Mediterranean Blodgett CA Ref_M3 (SPAdes) (version 2) | ecosystem: Environmental > Terrestrial > Soil >...
GAGGCCGCGAGCTTCGCGGCGTCGACCCTGGCTGGTTGGGGTGGCGCGCATCCCACCGGGCTGGGGGCCCTCGCCGGAGGAGGCGGAGCGCTGGAGAAGGAGATGTGGCAGCAGCGCCGGCGCGAGGAGCCGCGCGAAACGGGCGAGATCATCGCGGGTCTGCATCCGGCGCCGGAGCGGACGGCCCTGCGCGAGCTGGCCCGCAGGGCCGAGCTCAGGGAGCAGCTCGCGACGCGCTCGGTGCGCAAGGGCCCGCCGCCTTCGCAGATCACGGGTGCGGCGCTGCTGGACGCAGCTCGAGAGCACCCGAAGGGACGTGCCTTCGCCGCGCATCTCGCGCCGGGAGGTCCGCTCCGCGCGCTGTGCGAGACGGTGCAGCGCGGCCATGGCCTCCCCATCGGCCAGGCGGCGCAGCACTATCTGGCCTCGCGTGGCGGCAGCCATCTTTGGAACGCCGTCGCCACCTTCAATGCGCTGGCCAGGGAAGGGTACACCCCACGCTTCAGCCTCGGGAGCTGGCTGAGGAAGAACGTGTCCGACCCTGCCTCCCATGCGCTGGGCTCGCTCCCGGGGACGGTGGGCCAGGGGGCGCTCGCGGCGGCGAGCCTCGGTTTCGGCGCGCGAGAAGGGATCAGCAGCCTGGGCCAGCGCGCGCGCGGCGCCGTTCTGGACGTGGCGCGGGGCGGCGGGCTCAGGGGCAGGAAGCTGCCGAAGCATGCCGGCCCGCTGAGAAACTTGGAGAAGGCGCTGTCCAACCCGCGCGCCCGCAGGGTGATCGGCGCGCTGGAGCGCGCCGGCAGCAGGGGAGTGAAGGGCGGCATCTGGGTGAGCGGGAAGGCGGCCAGGGCGCAAGACGCCCTCGACAAGGCGGTGAGCGCCGGCGAACAGGTGCACGGCGCGCTCTCGCAGGTGCACGATCTCGCGCCCGGGCTCGCCGAAGCGCTGGGCGACAATGCCGCAGGGCACTTCGTTGCCCGTGCCGGCGACTGGGCAGGTTCGAGCGACGACAGGCTGCAGAAGGCCCTCGGATACGGGCAGAGGGCCTCCGGCGGGCTGTCCCGGTACCGCGGCTACCTGGACAAGGGCCTCGGCTACGCCGGGGTAAAGGACCCGGCGAAAGCCTACGAGAAGATGAGCGCCCGCGCCGACCTGCACGCAGGGCGGAAGGGCGCGCTCGAGCACCTGGCGCAGCTCGAGCTCGAAGACCATCGCCGCAAGCACCCTGAGCTGCATCTGGCCGAAGCCACCGGCATGCGCGCGCGGCGGGTCCACGGCGAGGAGCAGCTTCTCCCCCGCAAGCGCCTGCGGAGGGAGGCAGGCGGCCTGGAGAAGGCGATCGCCCGCGGCCGGGAGCTGATGACGAAGGGACAGGGGGTCGCGCAGGGCGCCCATGACAAGCTCGGCAAGGTGCACGACGTCGTCGAACGAGGGTTGTCTGGAGCCGGCAGGGTGCAGTCCGGTCTGGAGAAAGCCATCGGGCTGGCGCGGCAGGGCGCCGGCATCTTCGGCGAGGACAGCGATCTCGGCCGGGCCCTCCTCCACGCCGCCGATCGAGCGGACCAGATTCACGACCATCTCGAGACCGGGATCGACGCCGCCCAGAAATTCAACCAGAAGGTCGTCGCGACGCACGATCTGCTCGGGAACATTCCAGCCGTCGAGGAGAAGGGCGAGGACGAGGCCCCTGCGTACCTGGAAGGCGGGCGGAGGAAGAGGTCTCCGCACGGGCACGCCGAGCCGCCGGAAGCGCAGGTTGCGCCGCCTCAGGAAACGGAAGAGCAGCGAGTCGGGCGCCTGCGCCGGGCCTGGGAGAGGATCGGCTCCGTCTCCTCGCAGGTGCAGAGGTTCGAGCAGGAGTCCGCGAAAGCGCAGCTCCGGATCCAGGAGCTGCTCCGAGAGGGAAAGGCCAATGGGGCGAGCACGGAGCTGATGGGCCTCGGGTCGCGGTGCGAGCAGATCGATCGCGCCATCCGCGAGGCCAAGGCGCTCTCGAGAGGAGAGGAGAAGTACGAGAAGCAGCTCGGGCTCTACGAGGACTGGCACCGCCGGACCCGGGAGAAGCTGCACGCCAGGATCGCGGACACCCAGGGACTGGGAGGCCAGGTCGCGATCTCCGGATTCGGGATCCAGGAGAGCACCCATCGGGACATCTTGGAGAAGGCGGCCGCGCCAAGAGAAAGGAAGGTGGCGGGAGTCGCCGAGCAAATGAGCGAGATGCTCGGCGAGACTTCCGCGCTGGGCCAGCTGGCGCAGCAGCTCAGCGAGGGCGCGGGAAAGGAGCACGGGCACCACGCGAAGGAGATCGGGAAGGGCGCTTCCCGGGAGGTCCAGGAAGCGCCGCATGAGGGCTGGGACCTTACCGCCCAGGACGTCCAGGTTGTCTTCGAGTCCGTCAACGGGTTGCACACGCGCCGGCCGCAGCCGCGTGGGGCAGATCGGGACGCACCGCCACGAATCGAGACCGACGGCGAACCGACCCTGGCGGTCGTCGCCCATGACGATCGAACACAACACGATCCCTTCTCGGACCTGCTCGACGACATGTTCGCCGGAGGCGACGCGCGGATCCACGTGGACCGCGGTGGCGCGCGCCTCGACCTCGACGAGCTCGACCTGCAGGACGTCGATCCCGCGGCGATGGACACCTGGATCGGTTCTGGCGAGGCCGTGAAGTTGTTCTCGGAGGTGTTCGGCGCCTTCATCCCGGCCGAGGCGGCCATCGTCGTGCACGCCGGTGGGGGCCATGGGCAGGGGAAGGGCTCCGAGCCCGGAGAGCCCGCTCGCCGGGGGCGGCGACGGCGCCGACAGCAGCGCGGCGGCTTCTTCGCCAGGCTTTTCGACCAGCTGGAAGGGTTCGCCGACCGGATCGGCGGCTGGGCGAAGAAGGGATCGCGCTTGCTCGGCAAGGGAATGCACTTCGCCGAGCTGGGCATGCACGGGCTGTCGCGGATCGAGGGCGCGGCGGAGCGGGTCCAGGGCTTTGCAGGCAGGTCGGAGGGTTTTCTGGAGAGGATGGGGCTGCACCGGCTGGCCGGCTACGCCGGGTGGATCGGAGCCGCCGCCGGCGGGGTGGACGAGGAGGCAAAGCTCCTCCACGGCGGCCTGAGAACCGCCGACCAGTGGATGAGCAAGAAGGCCACCGGCGTGGTCGAGCAGGGCGCCCATGCCGCGGCGGGCATCTTCGGCCAGGCGGCGCAAGGCCGGCCCGGCGCGCTGGTCAACATCTTCAGGGCCTCCAGGAACGGGGACGGCATCGACGGGAAGCTCTCGCCCGACCGCGTACCGCTGGGGTCGGTGTTCGACGAACCGCGCAGGCTCGACGTGAGCACGCTCTCGAGAATGGGATCGTTCCTCGGCGGCGATTTCTCCGGCGTGCGGATCCACACCGGACCGGGCGCCGCAGAGGTGACCCGGCGATTCAACGCCGAGGCCGTCACGGTCAAGGACCACATCTTCTTCGCGCCGGGCCGCTTCAACCCCGCGACCGTCGAGGGCCAGAAGCTGATCGCGCACGAGCTGACGCACGTCCTGCAGAAAGGGCGCGCGAACCTCGACGTCCGCACCGCCGAGGGCGAGGCGCTGCATTCCGAGCACAGCTACGGGCCGTCGCCATCGATGGAGACCCTCAACCTGCGCCGCCCGGAGCCTGGTTTCCGGATCGCCGCGGACGGCGAGGGGATGGGCGCTTCCTCCGGCATCCACACCGCGAAGCGCACCCGCAGCCGCGGCGACGAGACCGGCAGCAAGGACACGCTCCCGGACGGCGAGGACCTCCTGGAGCAGGTCTCCGGACGCGTCTACGAGCTCCTGATGGAGGAGCTGGAGCAGGGCTTCCAGTCGCGCTGACGTTTTCTTGCCCGGTCCCCGCCCCGGTGTAGCGTCGTCGGGACGTGCTGGCGAAGCTCTCACCGCGGAGGAAGCTGGTGTTCGGCGCGTTCGCCGCCTCGCTCTGCCTGGGCGCGATGTCGCTGGCCGATCCCAAGGGGTTGCGGCGCCTGGAGCGGCTGCGAGCGGACATCGACCGGCAGGAGCAGAAGAACCGGGAGCTGCGGGCCCAGAACGCGCGCCTGGTCAAGACGGTGCGCGAGCTGTCGCCGCCGATCCAGCCCTCGGCCCTGGAGAGGACGGCCCGGGAGCAGCTCGGGTTCGTCCGGCAGGACGAGTTGCTCTTCAAGTTCGAGTGACCGATGCCGCCGCGGACCGGCACAGCGCGCAGGTGGGCGGCCCTCGCGGCGCTCCCCGCCGCGGTCGCCGGGCTGTGCGCGCTCCTGCTCCGCGGTGCGTTCGCCACGCCGCACCCCGTCCCCTGGGCATTGTTGATCGCGACGGGGATCGGCGCGATCGCGCGCTGGGGGTTGGCCCGGCAGCGCAAGACCTGGCACTCGCTGGAGGACGGACTGCTCTGCGCCGTCTCGATCCTGGCGCTTGCGCAGATGGCGCCGCCCCTGCAGCCGCTCATGTACCTCCTCGCGGCTGGCTACGTGCTGGCGCTGCCGCTGAAGCTCGCGCTCCCGCTGGTCGGAGCGCTGCTCGCCCTGGACGCGGCGATCACGCCGGAGCTGCCGCAGCTGCTGGCGCACGCCTCGTTCACCGCGCTCTTCGCCGCGCTGTACCATGGGCTGCTCGGGGCCCGGCTCGCCGCGGCGCGGCGAGCGGAGAAAGTCGCGGTCCGCAAGCGCGTCGCCGACGCGGAGGTGCGGGCCCGCGAGCTGCGCCTGATCGCGGTCTCCTCCGATCCTCCGGACGCGGCGGAGCGCCACCTCCTCGCGGGCGTGGCCGAGGTGGAGGAGGTGCTGCGCAGCGCGCTGGCGATCGCGGACGCCGCGCTCCGCCCGCACACCATCGCCGTCTTCCTGCTCTCGCCGGACGGGGAGAGCCTGCGCCTGCGGGAATGCGCCTCGAAGAGCGACCGGCTGTTCCGGGGGGCATTGTCATCGCGCGAAGGGGCGCTGGGAGCGGTGCTGTCGACTCCCGGCCCGGTCCGGCTGGAGGACGGCGCCGCGCAACTCACCTACTACGAGGATCGGGCGCCGGTTCCGTGCTTCTGCGGCGTGCCCCTGCAGGAGCGCGGCGGCAGACTGATCGGGGCGCTGGCGGCGGATCGGGCCACGCCGTTCACTGCGGAGGAGCAGCGCGTCCTCGAGGCGCTTGCCAACGAGGTGACCCGGGCGGTGGAGGCGGAGCGGCTGCTCGGCGCGGTCCGCAAGGAAAAGGAGGAGAAGGCCCGCTTCTTCCGCGCCCTCGAGGAGCTGAACAAGACCACCACTCTGCAGCAGGCTGCCGAGACGGCGGTGGCGCAGGCCCGGCAGATGTGCGGGGCGCTGGACCTCTGCGCGGTCACCCTGTTCGAGCAGGGCCGGCACCGGGTGGCCGCGGTGGACGGCGAGTCGACCTCGGCGCTTCGCGAGCTCTCGTTCTCCGAGAACGCCGGTCTGGTGAGCAACGTGGTCAAGCTGGGAGCGCCACTCCCCGGGCGGCCGCTCGCGGCAATGGACCGGGTCCAGATCTTCGACGGCGGGACGGTCGTGCGCGGGCTGGCCGCTCTCAAGATCTTTCCCCTCAAGGCCGGCGACAGCGTGGTCGGCACGCTGGTCTGCGGTTCGCGCGACGCGGGGGCGCTGCCCGAGCCCGCGCAGAAGGAGCTGGCGATGCTCGCGCTCCAGGCCGCGGAGGCGCTGCTGCGCACGCGCCTCTACGAACAGGCGGAGCGCCTGGCCACCACCGACGGCCTGACCGGGCTCCTCAACCGGCGCACGTTCAACGCGCAGCTTCAAGGCCGTCTTCGGGAGGCCCAGCGCTACAACCGCCCGCTCTCGCTCTTGCTCCTGGACGTGGACCACTTCAAGAAGGTGAACGACACCTTTGGCCATCCCGCGGGCGACGCGGTGCTGAAGGGGATCGCCGCGGTCGCGCAGAAGCAGGCGCGCGAAACGGACATCGTGGCCCGCTATGGCGGAGAGGAGATGGCGCTGATCCTCCCCGAGACCGACGCCGCGGGCGCGCACGCGATCGCAGAGCGCATCCGCAAGGCGGTCGGGGCAACCTCGCATCCCACCGAGCAGGGTGCCATCCAGGTGACGGTCAGCATCGGCCTCGCCACCTCGCCCTGTCCGGGCGACGCAGAGGCAGTTCTCGAGGCGGCCGACAAGGCGCTGTACCGCGCCAAACAAGGCGGAAGAAACCGCGTCGTCGCCGCAAATCCCGCTTCCCCCGGGGTCCGTGGCGATCTACGCTCCCTCCTTCCCGGGAGCCCAGGTTGAGAAAGAACTACGTCCTCGACACCAACGTCCTGCTCCACGACCCGCGCGCTCTCTTCCAGTTCAAAGACAACAACGTCATCATCCCCATCTACGTCGTCGAGGAGATCGACAAGTTCAAGCGGGACTTGTCCGAGCTGGGCCGCAACGCGCGCCAGGTTTCGCGCGATCTGGACGCTTTCCGGGAAGAGAACGGCAGCCTCACCGAGGGCGTCCCGCTGGAGAGCGGGGGCACGCTCCGCGTCCTCTTCACCCAGCGCGAGCTGCCGCGCGAGCTGATGAACCAGCACATCGCGGACAACCGCATCCTCGCGCTCGCCATGGACGTGAAGGAGCGCGAGCCCAATCTGCGCTGCGTGTTCGTGACCAAGGACATCAACCTGCGCATCCGCGCCGACGCGCTGGGGCTGGTGACCGAGGACTACGAGAACGACAAGATCGAGAACCCCGAGGTGTACATGGGGGTGCGCGAGCTGGAGGTGGGCAAGGGCGACATCGACGATTTCTACTCGCGCGGCGAGCTTGCCCCTCCGGAGGGCATCAACGGCGTCTACCCCAACGAGTTCGCGCTGCTCAAGGACAGGAACGCTCCCAACCACACCGCCTTGAGCAAGTACAACGCGCAGAAGGGCCGGTTCGTCCCGCTGCTCAAGTCGCTCAAGGAGGGCGCCTGGGGACTGCGGCCGAGAAACAAGGAGCAGAGCTTCGCGCTCGACCTGCTGCTCAACGACGAGATCAAGCTGGTGACCATCGTGGGAAAGGCCGGCACCGGCAAGACGCTCCTCGCCATCGCGGCCGGCCTGCAGAAGACGATGGAGGAACAGGTCTACCAGAAGATGCTGGTGAGCCGGCCCGTGTTCCCGCTCGGCAAGGACATCGGCTTCCTTCCCGGGACCGTGGAGGAGAAGCTGAATCCGTGGATGCAGCCGATCTACGACAACGTCGAGTTCCTGATGGGGTTGTCGCGCGCGGACAAGAAGGCAGGGCGCAGCTACCGGGAGCTGATCGACCTCGGCCTGGTGGCGATCGAGCCGCTCACGTACATCCGCGGCCGCAGCATCCCCAACCAGTACATCGTGGTGGACGAGGCGCAGAACCTCACCCCGCACGAGGTGAAGACGATCATCACGCGCGTGGGCGACAACACCAAGATCGTGCTCACCGGCGACCCGTACCAGATCGACAACCCCTACGTGGACTCGACCAGCAACGGCCTCGTCCACGTGGTCAACAAGTTCAAGCACGAGCGACTGGCCGGACACATCACCCTGACGAAAGGTGAGCGTTCCGCGCTTGCCGAGCTCGCGTCCAACGTCCTCTGAGAGGGGCCAGCTTCCTGGCTCGGGGCCGGCGATCTGGCCCTTGGAATTCGCGCAGTTTCCCTGTAACAGGCAGGAAGAACTGGCCCGATTTGCGGCACGAGCTTTGAAGGTCTGATCAGCATGCCGTCTGCAAACTTCGTCTTCCCCGTGCGCTACGTGTCGGAGGGGGTCGCCGTCCAGAGCACCTCGCGGGAGCTGAGCCCCCTCGGCATCGCCGTGCGCTCGCTCGCTCCCCCACAGGTGGGCGCCCGCGTCTCGATGGCGTTGTACCTGCCCAACACTTCCGTTCCGGAGGTGGCGATCGGCCGGGTCGCGAAGGCGAAATCCGGCGTCGCGGGCGATGCCGGATTCTGGGCGGACTTCATCGTGGTCGACCCCCAGGCGCGCATGCGGATCTCGCACCTCCTCTCCGATCGCGATCAGGGCGATGCCGCCAACCATCGCGGCTTTCCCCGCCATCAGGTCACGCTCCAGGTGCGCTTCCGGACCGCGCGCGATTTCGTGCTCGAGCACGCCAGCAACATCAGCCGCGGTGGCATCTTCATCCAGACCGACGACCCGCCGCCGATGGACGCGGCGGTGCAGGTGGAGATCCAGCTCCCGGACGAGCCGGCCCCCGTGACCACGAACGGCGTGGTGGTGCACCGCCAGCTCGCGGTCGGCGGAAAGATCCCGGGCGTCGGCGTGCAGTTCGTGGACGGGAGCGACGGATTCCGCGAGCGGATCGACCGCTACATGGACTCGCTGCTCAAGGATTGAACCGCGACTACCCGCGGGCCCGGAAGTCGATCAGCTCCAGCGGCCGCTCCGCCATCTCGAAGATCACTTCGCGGCGGTAGCCCTCGGCGTCGCCGCCGACCTGGAGCGGCATTTCCCGGTCGAACTTGATCAGCACGCGGTCGCAGTGGAAGTCGTAGATGCCCGCGGGAGCCGGCCCGCCGCGCCAGAGCGTGCGCAGGTTGGCGAGGATCTTCGGCACGCCGATGGCAGTGAGGCGGAGCTGGAACCTCCCCGGCGCCATCAGCGCGTGCGGAAAGATTTGAAACCCGAATCCATAATTTGGCACGGTGCCCGCCGCGGCAATCTTGCAAGGGCCGCGGAAGAGGATCTCGCCGCGCTCGATGTCGCTGCCCACCTGCTTGCCGTCCGGGCCGAGCTGCTGCACGGGCCCGCCCAGGTTCACCACTTCCACGGTGGGAACGCTGCGCTGGAGCAGGCAGGTGGGAAGCGTCTTGCCGACGATGGAGCAGAAGTAGCCGGCCGCGCCCGGTCCGAGTCTGTCCTTGACGCTCACGTAATCGTTCAGCACCGCGGCATCGATGCCCAGGCCGGCGAACGGGGCGCGCTTTCCCTGGTGCGAGAGGAGGTGGAGCGGGCGCGCGACGGAGACCTCGCCGGAGCGCGCGCGCAGGATGTCCTCCACCACTCCCAGCCGACGGCCGCTCGCGCCGGAGTAGTCGGCGAGCGCGTTGCCCGTGCCGAGCTTGAGGACGCCGAAGCGGGGCAGCTGCACCGCGTGCGCGGGGACGGGGAGCAGCTTGTAAGCGCCGCGCAGGGTCGCGCCGCTCGGCTGTTGCGCTTGCTCGAACAGGCAGTTCACGTAACCGACGAAGGTGCCGTCGCCGCCGCCGGTCAGGATGGTGTGGTAGCCCTTGTCGAGCACCTGCCGCGCGATGGTGCGGGCATCCTCGAAGCAGCGCGAGTAGTAGAGGTCCTCCGGAGGCACGAAGTTCTCGAGCTCGCGCTTGAGGCCGTCGGAAACGTTCCTCGCGTTCGCGTTCAGGAGCACCGCGACCTTGTCGGTCCTGCGGGCCAGGAGACGTTCGACGTTGCCCATTGGATTGGTAGGTAGCAAACGGGAGGCCGCGAGGCGTCGCGGCGCGTCAGGACACATTCTCGAAACATTCTCGACACTTCGTTTTATTGCATGTACTCCCTACACCCACCCGTTCCCGCGTACCGGCGGTGGCGGTGCGAAGATTGCTACGCAGGTCACGTTTGCTCTTGGCGGGCCGCTGCGCCCGGCGTACACAGGGCGCTTCATTCTGGAGGGACATGCATGAAGGTCTTCCTCACGGGCGGCAGCGGGTACATCGGTTCGGCGGTCGCGCTCGCGCTGAAAAAGGCGGGGCACGACGTGCTCGCGCTCGTCCGCTCGGAAGCAAAGGGAGAGCCCTTGAAGAAGGCCGGCGTCAAGCTCGCCGTCGGAGACCTGGGCAACCCCGCCGGATACGCCGGGGCGGCCTGGGGCCGGGCGGCCTTCGTGAACGTCGCCCAGGATTGGTCGCCGCAGGGTCCGGAGCTCGATCGCAAGACGATCGGCAGCGCGCGCGATCTCCTCCGCGGCCAGGTCGGCGCGACCTTCATTTATACCAGCGGCTGCTGGGTGCAGGGGCCGACCAATGGCGTCGCGGACGAGAGCGCGCCGGTCAAGCCGGCGCGTGCGGTCGCCTGGCGTCCCGCGCACGAACAGGCAGCGCTGGAGATGGCCAAGGACGGCATCCGCTCCGTCGTGGTGCGACCGGGCATCGTCTACGGAGGCAGCCGGGGCGGCATCCCGGCCATGTTCTTCGGGACCGCACTGAAGCACGGAGCCGCGCATACCGTGGGAGCAGGCGAGAACCATTGGCCCATGGTGCACATCGACGACCTGGCCGAGCTCTACGTGCGGCTGGTCGAGCGCGCGCCGGCGGGCTCGGTCTATCACGCGGCCGACGCTTCGCGGCTCACGCAGCGTGAGGTCGCCGAGTCGGCGTCGCGCGGGGCGGGCAAGGACGGCAAGGTGCAAGCGCAGCCGCCCGACGGGACGCCGTACCAGGAGGCGCTGACCCTCGATCAGCAGATCTCGAGCGAGAAGGCGCGCAACGACCTGGACTGGCGGCCCCGCCACGAGAGCTTCGCGGCCGAGGCCGCCTCGCTCTTCAACCTCTGGCACTCCGCGCAGTAGCTCAGGCGAGAGCCGTTGCCTTCAGGGCTTCTGCGCCTCGAGGGCCGGCGCGATCGCGTCGAGCAGCGATCGGTCCGCCTGGATGGCCACCCGCTGGGAATAGAGCTGGAGCCCGCGCAAGCCGCCCAGCTCCTCGCCGCCGCCGGCGTGGCCGGGGCCTCCGTGCAAGAGCTGCGGCAGGACGGTGCCCGGGCCCATCGTCTGGCCGGCCACCTTCTCGCTGCCGACGTAGATGCGACCGTGGTACGGCGCGATGGCGAGGACGCACTGGCGCAGGAAGTCGCGATCGTCGCTGTACACGGAGCAGACCAACCCGCCTCCGCCGCGGCGCACGAGCTCGGCCGGTGACTTGGCGGGCGCCAGCGTGGCGACCGGCCCGAACACCTCGTCCTGGTGCATGAACCTTGCGTTCC
>Ga0208990_1000344_pt1 | contig 10919 bp, 13 predicted proteins | sample MedBloCARef_M3_FD_187854 | JGI IMG/M metagenome (GOLD analysis project Ga0208990, IMG submission 187854) | Forest soil microbial communities from El Dorado National Forest, California, USA - Mediterranean Blodgett CA Ref_M3 (SPAdes) (version 2) | ecosystem: Environmental > Terrestrial > Soil >...
GCGTCTCCGGCGTGGCGAAGCCCGGATTCCACATCAGCGAGCCGTAGCCGAAGACCCAGCGTGGCCGGGCGCTGTCCGCAAGCAAACGCCTCATCCTGAGGAGCACGCCGCAGGCGTGCGTCTCGAAGGATGGGACCGCGCACCGCGCTTGTTTCCACCCTTCGAGACGCGGCCCTGCGGGCCGCTCCTCAGGGCGAGGTGGTGGTGGTGGTGATCCGGAGTCGAGCTCACGCCTGGTGGAGATGGATCAGCGCGCGGCGGATCTCGCGGGTGCGCGTGAACAGGTCGAACAGCTTGTCGCCCTCGCCCCAGCGGATGGCGCGCTGCAGGTAGAAGAGATCTTCCTGGAAGCGCTGCAGCACTTCGAGAACCGCCTCGCGGTTGTTCAGGAACACGTCGCGCCACATCGTCGGGTCGGAGGCGGCGATGCGGGTGAAATCGCGGAAGCCGCCGGCGGCGAAGCGCAGCACCTCGCTGTTGAGATGGCCGGCCAGATCGTCGGCCGTGCCGACGATGCTGTAGGCGATGAGATGCGGCAGATGGGACGTGATGGCGAGGATGCGGTCATGGTCGGCCGGATCGAGCCGCTGCACGTCGCTGCCCAGCCCTTTCCAGAACGCCTCGAGCTTGTCGACGGCGGCGGGATCGCTGCCGGGCAGGGGGGTCAGGATGGTCCATCGGCCGTCGAACAGGTCGCTGAGCGCAGCCTCCGGACCGGAATTCTCGGTGCCGGCCACCGGATGCGCCGGCACGAAATGTACGCCCGCCGGAATATGCGGCTGCATGGCGTCGACCACCGCCTGCTTCACCGAGCCCACGTCGGAGACGATGCAACCGGGCTTGAGCGCAGGCGCGATGATGCGCGTGGCCTCGCCGCAGGCGCCGACCGGCGTGCAGACGATCACCAGGTCGGCGTCCTCGCAGGCGGCCGCGAGGTCGGTGCCGCAGTGGTCGACCAGCTTCAGGCGGTTGGCGGTCTCGGCTGTCTCGGGCCGCCGCGTGGCGGCCACGATCTTTTTGGCAAAGCCGCCGCGCCGCGCCGCGAGCGCGATCGAGCCGCCGATCAGGCCGATGCCGATCAGCGCGATCTTGTCGAACATCGGCTGGCCCTTGGGGGACTTGCTCATTTGCCGGCGACGAAGCGGGCCAGAGATTCGCGCACGGCCTTCATCTCGGCCTCGGTGCCGATGGTGATGCGCAGATGCTCGGGCAGGCCGTAGCCCGCGACCATGCGCGGGATCAGCCCGTCATTCATCATCCAGTCGTTGGCGGCGGCCGCGCGCTCCTTCGAGCCGAAGCCGACCAGCAGGAAGTTGCCGACGCTGGGCAGCGGCTTCAGGCCGAGTTTCGCAAGCTCGGTGCTGAGCCAGGGCAGCCAGATGTCGTTGTTGGTGCGGCTGGCATCGGTGTGGGCGATGTCCTCGAGCGCGGCGATGCCGGCGATCTGCGCCGCCAGGTTGACGTTGAACGGCTGGCGCAGCCGGCTCATGACGTCGACGATGCCGGCCGGGCCGTACATCCAGCCCAACCTGAGACCGCCCAAGCCGTAGATCTTGGAGAAGGTGCGGGTCATCACGACATTCTCGGCCTGGTCGACCAGCTCGACGCCCGATTCGTAGTCGTTGCGGCTCACATACTCGGCATAGGCCGCGTCGATCACCAGCAGGACGTTCTTCGGCAGGCCGGCGTGCAGGCGGCGCACGTCGTCTTTCGTCACGTAGCTGCCGGTCGGGTTGTTGGGATTGGCCAGGCAGACGATGCGGGTCTTGTCGGTGACCTTCGCCAGCAGCGCATCGACGTCGGCGCGGTAATCCTTCTCCGGCGCGGCGACCGGCGTGGCGCCGACGCCCAGCGCGTTGATGGGATACATCAGGAAGCCGTACTGGGTGTAGAGCAGTTCGTCGCCCGGGCCGCAGTAGGCGCGCACCAGCAGGTTCAGCAGCTCGTCGGAGCCTGCGCCGCAGACGATGCGCCGGGCGTCGAGGCCGTAGTGCCGGCCGATCGCTGCGCGCAGCTTCTCCGCGCCGCCGTCGGGATAGCGATGCAGCTCGGTGGCCGCCTTGGCATAGGCCGCCATCGCCTTGGGGCTCGGTCCCAGCGCGCCCTCGTTGGACGACAGCTTGGCGATCGTCTCCTTGCCCTCGACCGAATCCTTGCCCGGCACATAAGGCGCAATCTTCATGATACCCGGCCGCGGGGCGAGGGCGCTCATGGCAGTCTCCCGTAAGAGTTGATCAAGGCCTGCCCCTAGGTCCGAGGCGTGGCCGGAACGGCATAGGCGCCAATCGCCGCGACTCGGCCGCTCGTCAGTCCCAAGGCGGTTCCGAGCTCGTGCAGGCGCTCGTCGCCGTCGGCCAACACGCCCGGAAGTTCGACGAGATAGTGATGCACGCCGCCTGCAACCTGGTCCAGCGCCGACGTGAAGGCGGGCAGGCCGACCTTGGCCAGCGCGCCGGCGATGCGGTTGCGGCTGAGCCCGTTGGCGGCCTCGACCGAGATCAGGGTGCGATCATCGCCGGAATCTTCAGGCTCCATGCGCGCCAGCACGAAGGCCGATATGCCGCGGGCCCGTGCGTTGGGCATGTCCAGAAAGGGCAGTCGGGCCACCACGTTGGGCAGCGTCGCGTCGCGGCCCGCAAGCAGCGGCCACCACGGCGTCGCGTCGGATTCGATGGGCGTCGGCACGACGCCGATGGTCGACGGGTTGGCGCGCACCGCCGCCAGCACCTGGGCCGGCGTGTCGTTGGCGACGAACGGGATCTGGCAGCCGAAATGGTCGCGCGCGAGGTCCCAGTATCCCGGCTGATCGGCGGGTCGGCAGATGGCGATCTTGAGGTCCGGCGTCTGCATCAGCGTGAAGGCGCACATCATCTCCCGCCACATGCGATAGATGGCGGTCGACGGGAACGGCCCCTTATGCGTCGCCAGCCGTTGGCGCATGACCTGGGCCTCGCGACCCGGTCGCAGCGCCAGCCCACCGGGCGGCTTGGCGGCGGAAATCCGGTCCACCAGGTCGGCCCGACGCCGGACCATGGCGTGCAGCTCGCTGTCGATAGCGTCGATTTCCTGCCGCAAGCTGTCGAGACTGGGAGAATCCATGAGGCCGGTGATCCTGTGAGGCAGCGGCGATACTACGTTCCGTCCCTCCGCGTAAAGGCAAACAAAGCCTTGAAATGCTTGCACAGCGCCGGCGAGGCCCTTATAGAAACCCCCGTGGAATTTGAGCCGACCGGCTTGCGGCCACGTTAATCCTCGCTAAAAGGTCGGAGAGCTTGAGAAAAGCCCCCGACCTTCACGGTCGGGGGCTTTTTCGTTGCGCGTTCGTGCTTGAGGAGTGGGCAGTGGCCGTGGAGCTGGACGACCTGACCGAGGCTGAACGGAAGGCGCTCGCCCAATGCCGCCACGCGGTTCTGGGCACCGAGCGCCCGCTCCGGCTCGACTGCGGCGTCGATCTCGGCCCCTATCGGGTGGCCTACCAGACCTACGGCACGCTCAATCCCGACAAGTCCAACGCCATCCTGGTCTGCCATGCCCTCACCCTCGATCAGTTCGTCGCCGAACAGCACCCGGTGACCGGCAAGGAAGGCTGGTGGGAGAGCCTCGTCGGGCCGGGCAAGGTGATCGATCCGGCGCACTACTTCATCATCTGCGTCAATGTGCTGGGCGGCTGCATGGGCACGACCGGCCCGCTCGCCCGCGAGCCGGCCAGCGGCCAGCCGTGGAACCTGCGCTTTCCGGTGGTGACGGTGGGCGACATGGTGCGCGCCCAGGCAGCCCTGCTCGATCACCTCGGCATCCCCGACCTGTTCTGCGTCATCGGCGGCTCGATGGGCGGCATGCAGGTGCTGGAATGGGCGGCGAGCTATCCTGCCCGCGTATTCTCCGCCGTGCCGATCGCTTGTGCGGCCCGCCATTCGGCGCAGAACATCGCGTTCCACGAGGTCGGGCGCCAGGCGATCATGGCCGACCCCGAATGGCGGGGCGGGGACTATCGCCTGCACCAGACCGCGCCGGCGCGCGGCCTCGCGGTCGCGCGCATGACCGCGCACATCACCTATCTTTCGGAGCAGGCGCTGCAGCGCAAGTTCGGCCGTGCCCTGCAGGACCGCAACGCGCTGGGCTTCGGGTTCGACGCCGACTTCCAGGTCGAGAGCTACCTGCGTTACCAGGGCTCGAGCTTCGTCGACCGGTTCGATGCCAACAGCTACCTCTACATCACGCGGGCGATGGACTATTTCGACCTCGCCGGCGCCCATGGTGGCGTGCTGGCCACCGCCTTCCGCGGCACGCCGACGCGCTACTGCCTGATGTCCTTCACCAGCGACTGGCTGTTCCCGACGCGCGAGAGCCGCGAGATCGTCCACGCGCTGAATGCGGCGGCGGCCAACGTCTCCTTCGTCGAAGTCGAGAGCGACAAGGGCCACGACGCCTTCCTGCTGGAAGAGCCGGAGATGTTCCGCACCCTGGCCGGCTTCCTCAAGGGCGCGGGCACCGTGCGCGGGCTGAAGGACGCGTCGTGAACGCCGCCATTCGCGTCGATCTGCAGCTTATCGCCGACATGGTCAACCCGGCCACGCGCGCGCTCGATGTCGGCTGCGGCGACGGCGCGCTGCTGGCCTATCTGGTGAACTTCAAGCGGGTCGACGCGCGCGGCATGGAGCTGAGCCAGGCCGGCGTCAACGCCTGCGTGGCCAACGGCCTGTCGGTGATCCAGGGCGATGCCGACGCCGACCTGCGCGACTATCCCGACGATGCCTTCGACTATGTGATCCTGAGCCAGACCCTGCAGGCCACGCGCGAGCCGCGCGAGGTGCTGCGCCAGATGCTGAGGGTCGGCAAGCGGGCGATCGTGTCGTTCCCCAACTTCGCGCACTGGCAGGTGCGGCTGCGCCTGGTGTTCGGCGGCCGCATGCCCGAGACGCCGTCACTGCCCTTCAAGTGGTACGACACGCCCAACATCCACCTCTGCAGCATCGACGATTTCCGCGCGCTGTGCCGCGACATGGGCGTGCGCATCGAGCGCGCCATCGTGCTCGACCGCGCCAGCAAGCCGATCAGCCTGCCGCCGCTGCTCGCCAATCTTTTAGGCGAGCAGGCGGTGTTCATGCTGCGGCGGGACTAGATATCCGGTGGTTCTGAAGGGATGGACATTTAATGATCCATGCCCCATATAATGGGCCGCATGCCGCGTGATCGACCTCGCAAGGTCCCGGTCGTCTTCTATCGCACCGCTGCTGGCCGCGAAGTCGTGCGCGATTGGTTACGCGGCCTGGATGAGAGGGATCGCAATGTGATCGGCCAGGATTTGATGCGCGTTCAATACCGCTGGCCGATCGGCATGCCGCTGTGCCGCGCAATGGGCGATGGCCTGTGGGAAGTGCGCAGCGATCTACCTGGCAATCGGATAGCCCGCGTGCTGTTCGTCGTCCGGCAAGACGAGATCCTGGTCGTCCATGGCTTCCTCAAGAAGACTCGGAAGACGCCAGACGACGATCTTGCCTTGGCCCACAAACGCAAACGCGAATTCGAGTGATGAGGATTGGCTGTGAAGAAAAAAAAGACCCGTCGTTCTGCGGACAAGCTGACGACCCTCGACGATTTTCTCAAAGGCGAAGGGAAATTCGAGGAGTTCGAGGCAGTCGCCGTGAAGGAAGTGCTCGCTTGGCAGATCGGTGAAGCGATGAAGGAGCACAACCTTTCGCGCAAGCGTCTGGCCGAGCGCATGAAGACCAGTCGCAGCCAGATCAGCCGGTTGCTCGATCCCCGGGACGGCAATGTGACACTCGCTACACTGCAGAGAGCTGCGACGGTTGTCGGGCGAAAGCTTCGACTTGAGCTTGTGTGAAGGTTTGGCTCGATCGGCAATCTGCAACGGGTGTCATCGCATATGCCCTCAATCGATCTGCCCATTGTAATATCGGGGCTTCCCGCCTAGCGCGCCCGGCCGTTCGTACTCTGCCTCGATGTCGTCCTCGGCGAGCTTTACGAAGCCGTGCCGCTCGTAGAAGCGGTGGGCGGGACTGCCGCGCAGCACTTCCAGCCGCACCGGCAGGTCCTGCGCATCGGCCTCGGCCAGCAGCACTTTCAGGATTGTCGCGCCGAGTCCGCGATTCTGGTAGCGCCGGTCCAGATAGAACGAGTCGATCTTGATCTCGCCTTCACAGATCCGGAAGCCGACGCAGCCCGCCCTGTCGCCGTCGACCAGGATCAGCCGCAGGCCGGGTTCATCGAAATGCTCGCGGAAGATCCGCCGCGCCCGCTCGGGCTCGTAGCGAAAGACGCGTTCCAGGTGCTCGCGCATGACGTCGATACGCAGCGCCAGCAACGGCTCGAAGTCGGCCTCGCTCACGGGGCCGAAACGCCAAGTGTCAGCCATACCTCTGTATCGAAGGGCTAGTTGATGTGGCCGAACAGCCTTGCGAGCCGGAAGGCGTGCGGCCATTCCGCCACATCGAACCAGGCGACGGCCGGATCGCGTGACAGCAGGACCAGATCGGCGCGGGCGACCAGATTGTCTTCCGGGACGAAACCGACGCCCCCGTCTTCGGCGGCGATCCGGCTGTCGAGGGAATTGTCCCTGTTGTCGCCCATCATGAAGTAGTGCTTCGGCGGCACGACGAACGACGGCGTGTCGTCGTGCTGTTCGGCGTCGGAGATCTCCACGAGTTCGTGCTCGCGTCCGTTCGGCAGCGTCTCGACATAGAGAGTCGAGGCGATGCCGCGTCCGCCGACATCGTTGGCGAACGGACCGATGGCCCGGCGGGGAACGATGGCGTCGTTGATGTAGAGTCGCCCGCCTTGCATTTGGATGCGATCGCCAGGCAGGCCGATCAGGCGCTTCACATAGGTCGTCGACGGATCGCGGGGCAGGCGAAAGACGATGACGTCGCCGCGCTCCGGTGCTTCGCCGAACAGACGGCCAGAGAAATCCGGCATCAGGCCGATCGGCGAAGAATATTTGCCGTAGCCATAGGCGAACTTGCTGCCGATCAGCTCATCGCCGACGAGAAGCGTCGGGACCATCGACGGCGACGGCACCCTATAGGGCTCGGCGACCACGGTTCGCACGATGAGGACGAAGCCAAGGGCAAGCAGGATCGGCTCCAGTTGGCGACCCCAACCGATGAAGCGCTGCCGAAGGGGGGACGAACTGTTGTCCATGGCAGAAATCTCCGATGCAGGTCGCCCAGCCTAGGCCTTCGCCGCGATCCTGGCCACGCGCGGCTTGGCGACGGCCAGCCAGTCCCTGGTATCGAGCTCCATCGAACGGTCGAGCCGGCCGGCGTTGAAGAACAGCGTGTCGTTGGCCAGCAGGTCTTCGTCGACCACGAGGGCGAGCGCCGGATTGAGCGCGAAGGGCGGCACCGAGCCCATGACGCAGCCGGTGATTTCCTGCGCCGTATCGGGCGAGGCGAAGCCGCATTTGCGCGCCTCGAAGAGCTGGGCCACCGCGCCGAAGTCGAGCTTGCGGCTGCCCGGCAGGATCGCCAGCACGTGACGACGGCCGCCACCGCCGCCGCGCAGGTCGAGCACCATGGCCTTGGCCGCCTGATCCGGCCGGTTGCCGCGGATGGCACTGATCGCTTCCGAGCGTCCCTCGGCTTCGTGCTCGATCACGCGGAACTTTGCCTGGGCGTCAGCCAGCAGTGCGACCAGCTGGTCGAAGACTTCACCGGCCACGGACGACCTTCTCCGACAGGATTTTCAGCGCCTCTTCCAGGCTCGGCACCTTGCCGTCGGCCGGCGCAATCTGAGCGTCGACCGTGCGGCGGTGGCTGCGCTCGATCACCTCGGTCATCAGCGGCTCGACGCCGGTCTCGCGCAGGGTCTGCGCCACAAGGCCCATCTCCTCCCAGCGCCGATGGGCATGCACGATGTGGGTCTGCACCAGCATGGCGACGAAGTTGGCGAAGCTGATCTGATCGACGTCGCCCATGCAGCCCATGACTTCCTTGAGGATGCCCTGGCGCTCGGCGGTGATATAGGCCTCGACGCCCAGCGCCTCGACACCCTTGATCAGCACGCTGCGGATCATCTTCACCGACGAGGCGCTGCCGGGCTTCGGCCCCAGCACCTTGGCCGCAAAGCCGTTGGCGTTCATCCAGGCCACGACCGGCTCGACATCCCCGCCGGCGACCAGCATCGGTGCCTTGATGCCCTGCTTGAAGAAGCCGCCCATGACGGCAATGTCGATATAGCGCCCGCCCGCCGCCTCGATCGGTGCACGATCCTCGTCCGACATCCTGCCGGTGACCGTGCAGAGATCGAGATAGTGCGCACCCTTCTTCAAGAGCGGTGCAGCGGCTTCGGCCGCTTCCAGCGCGTGCTCTCCCTGGACCGCGCAAATCACGAGATCGGCCTGTCTCAGCGCCTCGGTGTAGCTTCCTTCGATCGCGACATCGAGCGCTCTGGCTTGCTTGCCGAGCGCCGTGCCGCGCGCATCCTTGTCGAGGGCGGTGTCGATGGCGATCAGGCGGCGCGGGGCGTTGTCGCCTGCTCGCGGCGTGCCGCGCCAGCCGCTCTCCGCAGCCAGCCCGCGCGCGATCGCCGATCCCGCCTCACCAAAGCCCAGCAGCGCGATCACGCGCGGAGACAACGACATGCGAATGCTCTCGATGGTCTAAGGGGGGCAGATCAGGAGGCCGGCGCCTCGCCGTCCCCGGCGTTGCGCGCGGCATGGGTATCGCGCGAACTGGCGATGCGCAGCTTGGGCCGCGCGGCGACGAGCGCGGGAGACTGGCTGCGCTCGGCGACGCCGGCATAAAGCTGCTTGCCGGATTCGATGACGCTGACGCCGGCAAAGCGACCGAGCCAGCGCTGGCCGAAGCGCTCGACGGCCGGCGCCATGCGCATCATGAGCCGCGAGCGGGTCGGCGGCATGAAGAGCGCGCGGGTCTGTTGCAGCGGCGCGAACATGTTGGCGCGCAGCAGGGCGGCGAGCTGGCCGGGCGAGTAGGGGTGGCCCTGGTAGAAGGGCGAGCGGTCGATCTGCGACCACAGGCCGGCGCGCGTCGGCGCCACGACGATCAGGCGGCCGCCATCGGCCATCACCCGCCAGATCTCGCGCAGCATCGGGCGTACCTGCTCGGTGCATTCGACGGCATGGATCAGCAGCACCCGGTCGACCGAGCGGTCGGGCAGCGGCAGGTCCATCTCGTCAACCAGAGTGGTGAGGTTGCGGCCCTCTCTCGGCCAGCGCGTGACCCCCTGCTGGGCCGGCATGAACGCCATGGTCCGCTCGGCTTCCTCGATGAAAGGCCTCAGGAAGGGCGTGGCGTAGCCCAGTCCGAGCACGGTTTCACCGCGCACGTTGGGCCAAACCGCGCGCAGCCGGCCGCGCAGCAGCCGCACGGTCGTCTGCCCGAGCGTGCTCTTGTAAAAGTCGTTGAGATCCAGGACGTCCGTCCACATAGGGCGATACTAGCAGAAACTGCGCCTTCACGGCCATGGCCGGCGCAAGGGAGCTTTGCTAGCGTTGCATCATGAGCACAACCCTAGACATCGTCCGAATCCCCGTCCTCAACGACAATTACGTGTGGTTGATGCGCGAACCCCAGAGCGGCGCCGTCGGCGTCGTCGACCCCGCCGTGGTCGGGCCGGTGCTGGCCGAAGCGGAAAAGCGCCGCTGGAAGATCACGCATATCCTGAACACGCACCATCACGGCGACCATGTCGGCGGCAACCTCGAGATCAAGAAAGCCACCGGCTGCACCATCGTCGGCCCGCGGGTCGACCGGGCGCGCATTCCGGGCATCGACGTCGAGGTCGATGACGGCGACCATTATCGCTTCGGCGAAGCGGAAGCCGAGGTCTTCTTCGTGCCGGGCCACACCAGCGGCCATATCGCCTATGCTTTCCGCGAGCAGAGGGCGCTGTTCTGTGGCGACACCTTGTTCGCGCTGGGCTGCGGCAAGATGTTCGAGGGCACGCCGCAGCAGTTCTGGACTTCGCTCGCCCGCCTGCGCGCCCTGTCCGACGACATGCGGGTCTACTGCGCCCATGAGTACACCCAGTCCAACGCGCGCTTCGCCGTCGCCATCGAGACCGACAACAAGACGCTTATGGACCGCTCGGCCGCCGTCGATGCGGCGCGGGCGCGCGGCGAGGCCACGGTGCCGTCGCTGCTCGGCGAGGAAAAGGCCACCAACCCGTTCCTGCGCGCCGACGTGCCGGCCGTGCAGCGTGCGGTCGGCATGATGGGTGGCGATCCGGTCAAGGTGTTCGCCGAGGTGCGGCATCGCAAGGATGTGTTTCGGTAGGATCCGAACGCACGAAAGCCGCTACGCCATAACTGTCATCCCGAGCATAGCGAGGGACCTTTCCTGCGGCCTTAAAGGTCCCTCGGCCTTCGGCCTCGGGATGGTGCGTGGATGACTACCGAGCGCCGAGTCAGCGACGAACCAGGCAGAAGTAGGCGCTCAGGCCGAGCGCCATGGCCAGCGCCGCGTAAAGCGGACCTTGTGCCACGTTCAGGAACAGCCACGGCGCGCTGAGCGGGCCTGCGGCGGCGCCGAAATCGCGCCAGGTCGAATAGCTCGCTTGGGAGGAGAGGACGCTGCCGTGGCCGCGCTCGATCACCAGCACGGGGATCAGCGTGTTGAACATGCCGCGGGTCATGACGACCATCAGGGCGCCGATCACTTCGTGATCGATCGCGATCAGCCCGAAGCCCGCCACCAGCAGGACGCCGTTGACGATCGAGATGCGTTGCGCCCCGAAGCGATCGCCGACCCAGCCGCCGAAGATCTGAAACAGCAGGTACGGATATCCAAACGCCGATTGCAGGAATCCGAGCTGAATGTTCGATAGCCCGAGCTCCCGCTTGATGGAATCGGCCGCCGTCGAGATGTTGACGCGGTCGACGTAGGTAATGAGGTACATCACGCACAAGAGCGCGAGCACCACGGTGGTCGGCTTCG
>Ga0208990_1000348_pt1 | contig 10893 bp, 11 predicted proteins | sample MedBloCARef_M3_FD_187854 | JGI IMG/M metagenome (GOLD analysis project Ga0208990, IMG submission 187854) | Forest soil microbial communities from El Dorado National Forest, California, USA - Mediterranean Blodgett CA Ref_M3 (SPAdes) (version 2) | ecosystem: Environmental > Terrestrial > Soil >...
GAGGATGCTCGCGCTTTGCGTCGTCCTGTACTCAGATCCAGAGGTAACCACGCGATCCAGTCGGGGTTGAAGTTGAACTTCTAGCGTTAGTAACGGCCGAGGCTGTGACGCATCTAAAAAAAAACGATACCTTTGGTCTCACATCACCAATCACATTGGATGCGTTAGAGGTTATTCGCAAAAACACACAGGAGGAAAGAACACATGAAATCGAATCGCAAACTGGCCTTGGCAGTCCTGATAGGAATGGCGATCGGCATTGCGGGCGCCACGGCAATTCACGCTCGGCAAATGAAGATGGCGCCCGGCTACGTCATCGCGGAAGTTGATGTAACCGACCTCGGTACGTTTCAGAAATATGGGGCGAAGGTCCCGGAAACACTGACGCCCTTCAATGGTCACTATCTCATTCGCGGCGGCAAGACTGCGTCTGTTGAGGGCGATGCGCCAAAGCGCTTCGTAGTGATCGCCTTTGACAGCATGGAGAAAGCGCAGGCCTGGGAGGATTCGCCAGCCTACGAGGCGATCAAGCCGATTCGGCATAGCTCCGCGAAGAGCCGCGTATTTATCGCCGAAGGCGTCGCACCCAATTGACGCCACACGTTCGTCCATAAATCTGAGTTGACACAGCTCGATGCTGGAAAGCCCACGGTTTTGTCGACCATCATTTTGGGTATTGTCCTAATTTGAAAATTGTCGGAATGACCGTGGGGTTCAGGAGGTCGGGGCTTCAGCCCCGACGTTCACGTTCCCACACACCAGGGCTTTAGCCCCTGAAGCTTCAGGGCTTGAAAGCCCTTCTCAGACCGACCTGTATGTCGGGGCTGAAGCCCCGACCTCCTGAAATGCAAAAAATCAGACTGCTCTCAGGATGTTTCTTCAAATTGGACACCACCTCATTTTGGGGGAAGCGCGAACACGGTAATGGTGGGGTTCCCGCCGCTGATTTCGGGGATCGCCTTTTTATTCATGACCCCACCGTCCCCCGAAATCACTGCAACGTGCTGCACAGTATGCGCCGAATAGGTAATGACGCCCCCCTGCATCGAGTCGGCTAAATTATAACGAAGGAGTATTTTCCCCGTTTGTGCATCAAAGGCATCAAAATAGCCGCCAACTTCACCCGTAAAAATAAGGTTGGAGGCGGTGAGAGCAACCCCGGCAACCATCGGCGTAGGTGATTCATAACGCCAGCGCTCTTTGCCGGTAGCTGCAGTAAATCCGGTAAGCCGCCCGCGCGCCTCGGAAAAGGGATCACGGTCCTTCGGGCCGTTGAAGGGCCCCCCAAAGTATCGGACTTCTCCGGCGTTCGCCTTCTCGACGCTGGGCGGATCTTTGTCCTTCTTGATCATCGAGCACCAATGGTCGACCGCGGGGACCACCAGCAGATCGAGGTTAGGATTGTAGCCCCCGCTGTTCCACTCATCTCCCCCCAAAATTCCAGGGCAGACATGTATGGCGGTGCTGCTGAGTGGCGCCTCCGCGTTCAGGCGCGTCGTGAACGGAACGCTGTAGAGAATTTTATGCGAGTCGCGATCGAGTACGCGGAGAACGCCGTCTTTTCCAGTCGCGGCAATGGCAGGTCTCGAGTTTATCTTGAAGATTGGATTTACATGGATGACGTCGTAGTCGTCCACGTCATGCGGAATGAATTGGTTGTACCACACCAGGCGGCCCGTCTTCCCGTTCAGTGCGATGATGGAGTTCGTATACAGGTTCGAGCCCGGCCGTGCATCATCGTAAAAATCTGGGGCTGGGTTGCCGCCAGGCACGTACAACAAATCTCTTTCCGTATCATAGGACAACGGAGTCCAAAGCGCGCCGCCCGCATGCTTGCGTGCGTTCGGGTCCGGTCCCCAGGTGTTCGCGCCCGGCTCACCATCCGTCGGCACGATATTGAATTTCCACACTTGCTCTCCGTCACTCAATCGGAAGGCGCCAATCCACCCGCTGCTGGCCCATTCCGATCCAGCCGGCCCGATGTAGATCAAGTCTCCCTGCACGAGCGGCGGCATACTGATAAAGTAGCCGTCTTTCGGATTCGCAATTTGTTTTGCCCACAGCAGTTTTCCAGTCTCGGCATCCAAAGAAATCAAGTAATCATCCCCCGTGCCACGAATAATCTTTCCATTGGCGAGCGCGGCGCCACGGTGGGGATGCACGAAGTCGCGATCGCGCGGCTTCCATTCATAGCTCCACAAAACGTGGCAGTCAGCTCCGTCGACCGCGACGGTGTAGTGGTCGCTGGTAGCGTATAGGATCCCTCCGGATGCAAGCGGCGCCGTCTCGGAAGGCACTTGCTCAGGAAATGTGTAGGAGCAAACCTTTGCGAGTTGATTCACGTTTTGTGGAGTGATCTGGCTTAGCGCGCTGTAACGCGTCCCGCCGATATCGTGGTCCGCGTATGCCCAGTCACCGTCGTCTGCCGCCGCCACATTCATGACGATCGATGAGCCTCCCAACCCGCGGATGTATGCGAAGGATAGCGCCACCAATATGCCCGCGAAACTGAATACTGTGCGCCAGCGGACCGCTGCCGCTCGGACACGGATCGCATCTTGCTTCATATGGTTCGCCCCCTAATTGGTGATCGGAGTTATCAAACTATTTCGTGGGGTAAGATTCTGCCGAGTTGGGTCCGGATGTCAAGCAAATCCGGAAACAGTAAAGCTTCATAACACTCTCGCAACCGCAGTGCACTCATACTGTAGTGCAGCGAGTCCCAGAATGACGAAACAACATAGCCCACCGCGCTTGCCCCGAACGAAGTGAAGGGGGAGCGGTGGGAACACCGGTCGAGGATGACTAGAAAAGCCCGACAGGGGTGACACATGGAATTCAGCGATGTGACGCTAGCCTATTGCACCAAAGCGAACACGCCGAGGGATGCCCTCCCACAGGGTGTATAATTGCAGATTGCAAGAATGGGTGCAGGCTCCGCGGCGAGCCTGCGGAAAAGAAGCCGAAGAAAAAGTTCCCCGCCTCGAATCGCCATGCAGGAATTAAAAATATTTCAGAAGTCGGAAGCACTCCACGAAGGCCGCTGGTGGGAGCCCATGTCCGAAGGCCGCGTGCACTGCTATCTCTGCCCGCGGCATTGCCACATCGGGGAAGGCCAATCCGGTTTCTGTTTCATTCGCGTCAATCAGGGCGGAAAACTCTACAGTTTAGGCTACGCTTCACCGGCTGCCCTGCAAATCGATCCCATCGAGAAAAAGCCGCTCAACCATTTTCTTCCCGGCACGCGCGTATTCTCACTCGGCACAGCGGGCTGCAACATGGGCTGCTTTTTTTGCCAGAATTGGGACATCTCGAAATCGAAATCCGATCAGGTCCGTTCGACGCACATCCCGCCGGAAGACATCGTCGCTCTGGCGATCCGCAACGGCTGTCCCTCCATCGCCTTCACCTACAACGAACCGACGATCTGGGCAGAGTACGTCATCGACATCTGCCATGCCGCCCGGGAAGCAGGGATCAGCACCGTAATGGTTACCAACGGCTACGTTACGCGCGAAGCCTTCCACGATATTTATGACCACGTGGACGCCGCCAACGTGGACCTCAAAGCTTTCACGGAGGGATTCTACGGCCGCACCACTCTAACGCATCTGCAGCCCGTCCTCGACACGCTCACTTGGCTCAAGCAGGAAACGAAAGTCTGGTTTGAAATCACGAATCTGATCATCCCCACTCTGAACGATGACCCGCGCGAAATTCGCCAACTCGCCGATTGGGTTTTGGAGCATCTCGGCCCCGACGTCCCAGTCCATTTCACGGCATTTCATCCCGATTTCAAACTGCGCGATAAGCCCAACACCCCGCCGGAAACGCTACACGCCGCGCGGCGCATCGCTCTCGATGCCGGCCTTCACTACGTTTACGAAGGCAACATCCATTCCGACGCGGCCCACACGTCCTGCCCCGGCTGCGGTCAAATCCTAATCCGCCGCTCCTGGCACGACGTCCTGCAAAATTCCCTGCGCGATGGTGCATGCCCTTCATGCCATCTTTCGATCCCGGGCCGCTGGAGCACTCCTCAAATCCCATCCTCGGCATCCTCCCGAGGCGGTGACAAATTTGCCGCCAAGTACAACGCACTCAATTTGTAACGAACATCTCGCCGGCCTTTCCCGAAATCAACTCCTAGAACCATATGGAACCGAGGAGTGTGTCTCATCCTCCATCTCGGAGTGTGGCGCATCCTGCTCTCGTGGATCTGCACCGTTTTACTTGTCGCCAGCGAGACCTTTAATGAATGCTGAAAGATGTTCTCGATACAATGCGGGGGCGATTAGGGATGCCTCTTCATGGCAGTAGCCATCAATTCTCAAAAAAGACTTTGGTTCCACTGCTAGTCGATAGACCTCCTGTCCCAAGGCGAATGCAATCACAGGGTCTTGGTTGCAATGTGCGATCATGACAGGGGGGTGAGGTCTTGCGAGCTTGCCACCTGTATCAAACTTCGACTTGGCGATTAGCCCAAGTCCAGGGAGAAATGGATAAATTCGGTTTGTAACTGCCCTCACAGAAGGAAAGGGGGCCTCCAGAATCACACCAGCAAGTGGGCGTTTCGTTGCCAGGTCGACCGCGACCGCCGTTCCTAGAGATTGACCGAAAGCAACAATTCGATTGCGTGGAATGCCACGCTCGTGAACTAGATAGTCGTAGGCCGCCTGGGCATCCAAATAGAGTCCTGCTTCGTTGGGCGTTCCCTCGCTGCGCCCATACCCGCGGTACTCTACCGCGAGAACGTTGACCGGAAGCTCCGAGAGGAACCGATACACATCCGCTCTTTGACTGATGTTACCCGCGTTCCCGTGGAAAGCTATAAACGTAAACTCAGCGCGAGGGTTGGGAATCCACCACGCATGCAGCTTTATTTCGCCCGGCGACGTAAGCCAAGCATCTTCGATCGGCAAGCCCTTCGGGTGCCAATCTCCGGTCAAACGCCCTTCATAGTCAGGGAAGAAAATTAAGTGGGCTTCGAAAATGCGCGCAAGTATTAGCACTGATACATAAGCGATCAGCATGCCAGCGAGTAGCACTTTTACTCTTCTCCGGACAAAGTTGCCGTCTATTCGCACTGTTAAGGCCTATCCGGGAAAAGGCACGATGCTTGGCGCCAGTTCGTTCTTCGAAGCGAATTGAGGCAATCAATTTCCATTTCAACTCCTTGTCGAACTAATGGCTCGTCGACATCGGCACCTCCATCGGCATCGCCATCGAATGACCCGCAGGCGGCATCCCCGCAATATACGCGTACATCCACATCTGCCATTTACGTTCGAGCTCCATCGAGGTTGTCCCAAGCGCTTTCGTCACCTCGGCCACGTCGAGTTTCGTCATCTTCGCCGAATAGAGTTTCCGAACTTCCGCGGCCCCGCCGAATTCCGCAATCGCATTGACCCACGCCGCCCCGAGCAATGCCCGGTCCTGCGGTGAAATGCCCGCGTCGGGCGACTGTCCCAGCAAACTGGCAACCTGCTTGTGGCCAACTCGCTGTTCCACTTCGGCTGCAGCCATGCCCAACTCCTGTCCCTGCCATCGCCCAATCAACCACAGCGCCGTCCAATGAGCGATAACCGCACTCCCCGGCTCGCCCCAGGCCACATGCAGCAGCGCCTCCGCGTCCGCCGCCGGATCGAGTTGCGGAACCCGCCCGCTCAGCCCAATCCGGACCGTCGTGCCCGTCACGTCATAAGCCCGTGCCACACCCGTTGATGCCGCTGCAGCTTTGAATTCAGGATCAAAGATCACCCGGATCTCCGAATTGGATGCAGCATCGTTGAGCTTCCGATCCACCGCCACGAAGAGCATTTCCCGTTGCGTCGCGAATTGCGTCATCGCCTCATGCGAAAGCGCTCCCGGAGGACAGAGAATTTGATAGTGCGCCGATGTCACTCGCTGCATAAGTGATTCCCGCACGTATCGCCGCAGCGCATGGCCAAAAAAAACCACAATCACCGCGAGGGCCACGCAGGCGAGCGCGAACGCCGCCCCTACCTTGCTGAACCCGCGTTCCGTTGGCGCCTCAAATATCATGTTTCAATTTTCCTTGATTATCGTGGTGCACACTCGCGCCGGGCTCATCCGCCAATGAACACAATCGGCGAGCCACTTTTAATGACTCCTCAATGTTGGAAAACGCCGCAGCACAATATTTCTCCAAGTCCACGTCAGGAAATCCTCGATTGTTCAGGTGCACAGCCAGACTCGCATTGGAAAGCCGGTCGTGAAGCAGCAAGGAACGAATCGATTCAAAGACAATCTGGTGTTCCGGCTCAAGAAAGGCGTAGTGCTTAAGAACATGTGCCAGCTCGGCACGCAGGTCGTGCGGGACATCCCGGTTGCAAAGCGTGCCCAGTACCTGAACTTCGGCCGTCAATTGAGCCACGCGATCCATTCACAGATTATCGTACCGCTTCAAGCGATGTCCGGGGAAATGATTAACGGGGAAGAGGCTGCGGCGGCGCGTTGCCTCGCAAGCGCTGGGCGGCTGCCTGGGCCATCCGATCGGTGGGATCTGTTTCCAATCCGCTTTCGAATTCGTGAAGCGCATCGTCTGGCTTGCCCGTCGCTTCCAGCAGTTGTCCCAATCCAAAATGCGCGTGGCTGTTGAAAGGATCCAGAGCAATGGCCCGCCGAAACGCTTGTTCTGCCCGCAGACGATCTTGCGACAGTTGATAGATGTCGCCAAGCCGGTTGTAGGCGTCTGTAGTGGGATCCACGGCAACGGAGCGCTCGAATTCGATTCGAGCGTCATCCAGGCGTTCCGAATCGAACAGAAACTCCCCATACGCGTTGTGCGCGCGCGTCGAGAGAGGAGAAAGGGTAGTCGAAATGCGGAATTGCCATTCCGCTTCCCCTGTCCGCCCCATCTCCGCCAGCGTTTCTGCGAAATTCAGGTGCGCCATCATAAAACTTCGCCGCGCTCGCAACGCGCGCCGCGAATAGTCGACCGATTCGATATATCGCTTTTGGCGGTGGCGCAACAGCGCGAGATTATCGAGCGCGAACGCGTTCTCCGGTCCGGCGCCTAGAGCTTCGAGCCACTCTTGCTCCGCTCCATCTAAATTATTGTCGTTGAAATAAAGGGCGCCGAGATTGTTGCGGATCAAGCTTGCGTCGCCTTGTTCGAGGGTCTTCTTGAACAACGCTTCTTCGGTTCGCCAATCTCGATTGCGCACCACCGTTTTCACCGCGTACGGGAAAGCAATGGCGGCAAGCAGGATTGGGGTTGCTCGAGAAAGCGGACGCAGGAAGCTCGGCCCTTCGGCGCGCCAGAGACTTACAGCCGCCCACGCGACCAGCCAACAAAAGCCGATCGACGGCATGTAGAGATAGCGCTCGGCGAAAACGCTTGCCGACATCCATCGCGCGTTCAACACCGGCCCGAGGGGCAGGAACAGGAATACCAAGGCAAATGAAATCATGTGGACGCGCCGCCATAGTAGAACAAAAACTACGCCGCACAGGCAGAGTCCCACGAGCCCAAGGAGGACGCTCTGGTCGAGCAGATGGCTGCTCTTATGAAAAACATAAAATGCGGAAAGCTGCGCAGGCCACAGGAGTTTCCAAAGGTATGCCCCGATGAGCGAAATGGCGGAAAGTCCGATTTCATACCATGAGAGGCCTGGGCGGGCGGCAATGCTGGCAACGCCGCCTAACAAAATTCCGCGCATGGCAAGATACAGAGCTACCGTCGCCCAGAGCGGCCCGTATCGGGAAAGCTTTTGGCGGGCGGAAGTCCTTTCCCGGTCCTCCCGGTAAAAGTATTCGAACAGCGTGGCAAGTACGGGGAGTGTGATCGCCTGCTCCTTCGAAAGCAGCGCGATGGCAAAGCACCCGCACATCGCCGCGCGAATCCCGATCCCGCTGGCCGGGTCCTCCAGCCGCAGGTAGAACAGGAATGCCAACAGATAGAACAAAGCGAGTTCGAGATCGGTGACGCCGGCGATCCATGCGACGGATTCGGTATGAATCGGGTGCAGCGCAAACAACCCTGCCGCGATCAGCGCGATTCGCTCCCCGCTCAGCCGGCGAAGGACGCAAAAGACCAGCAAGACGACCAGCGCATGCAGGACGATGTTCGCCAGGTGAAAACTGAACGGCACCGGCCCCGCAATCTGGTAGAACAATAAGTATCCGAACGACATCATCGGCCGGAAATAATTTGTGGTGCCTTGAGCGCCCTGAAACGACCACACCGTCGTCCCGAAGATTTTTGGGAGATACCGGAAGGAGTGAACGTAAGGATTTTCAACGACCTGGTAATGATCGTCGTACACGAAACTCCCTAACAGCGTATTCGCGTAGGGCAAGCAAGCGAGAAGGAAAAGCACGAGAAACGTAAGCGCTTCCCGTTCCTCCTTGGCGGATGTCTTTCCTCTTTGTTTTGCCCAAAACGCCATATTTTCATGCTACTGGACTTGTCACCAGGAATCTATCGTTCCCGTGAATCGGCGTGACACAAGAGTCAGCCATTTGCAGTGGGAGTTGCCTTTGTAGCGGCCGCCCGATTTTTGAGCGGGCAGCTTTTTTTGTCGAGAACCCAGATGATACGCAACCCAACCGGTATAGAAGAAGTTGACTTCATCCAGCGTCTCTGGAGTAGACTAGCCCGCGTCGGAAAACCAGATTCGTAGCTTGTGGGTGAATTCATCATGAAGACTTTTTTCCTCTCATTACTCCTCACGCTTGTTTTCGCCGGCAGCGCATTCGCGCAGGCCACTCCTGACTGGACAAACCCGTTTCCGCCGTATCGCATCATTGGAAATGTCTACTACGTCGGGAGCCAGGGCCTCGCCTCCTATCTGATCACAACAAAGGAGGGCCACATCCTCATCAACAGCAGCCTCGAAAGCTCCGTCCCGCTGATTCGCGAGAGCATCGAAAAGCTGGGATTTAAATTCGGCGACGTCAAGATTCTCCTGATCAGCCATGCGCATTGGGATCACTGCGCGGGCAGCGCATCCATCAAGGAACTCACCGGCGCAAAGTACATGGTCATGGACGCGGACGTGCCCGAAATTGAAGCCGGAGGCAAAGGAAATTTCCAGTACGGTGACTCGCCAACTTCGCGCTACCAACCGACCAAAGTCGACCGTGTACTCCACGATGGTGAAGTGGTAAAGCTCGGAGACGCGGTCCTGACCGCGCACCTCACGCCCGGGCACACCAAGGGCACGACCACGTGGACCATGAAAGCCAAGGAGGGAGATAGGACTTACAACGTGGTCATCATCGGCAGCCCCAATGTGAACGCCGGCTACAAACTCGTGAACAACGCGATCTATCCCCAGATTGCGTCCGACTACGAACGCATGTTTCGCATCTTAAAATCGTTGCCCTGCGATGTCTTTCTAGGCGCCCACGGAAATTACTACGGAATGGAAGCAAAGTACGCCCGAATGAAAGAGCACGCCGCAAACCCGTTCATCGATCCCGAGGGTTATAAGAGTTACGTGGCCGAACGCGAGCAGACTTTCCGCACGGAACTTGCAAAACAGACCGCCGCCGCAAAATAATCGGTCGCGGTTAAATCTAGCGCTGTTCTAACGACGCATGTTGCGAAAAATCGCAAGCTTTGTGGGTCGTGCCTTCAGGCACGACGTAAAGCTAAGCTCTCTTCAGGGGTTTTAACCCCTGACGTTTGCGCTGATCTAATCCTCTAGCGCCGCACGTTTCGTGTCTTCTTCTTACCTTCCACATGCTCATCGATCCACTTCAAAATCAGATCGGCGACCTGCAAATTATTTTTGTCCTGCATAAGCATGTGGCTGTTCCCAAATTGTCCATACTTGGGCAAATGCATCATGATCGCGTCGCCTCCAGCCGCATTCACCTGGTCAACCACTTGCTGGCACGTTTTAAATCTGGCCGGCCACAGGTCCGCATGCCCCGGAACATCCCCCAGGTGATCGCCGAAGACCATAAGGACCGGAATTCCGGCGAGAGCAGAAATCTGGGCGGGAGTCAGCGTCGTTGGGCATTCAGTCTCGATCGTGATCAAGCCTTCCAGATTTGCTGGATTGACGAGTGCCGTTCGTTCCGGGAAAAAACCTGATTCGGAGTGACCCATCAACACAACGCCGCGCAACTTGATTGCGAGCCCCGACAAGTTCGTCCACGTCGGATTGTCCGCGGCCAGCCCGGCATTTAAATCCGGAATCACCTGTTTTCCGAATTCCTCGAAAGCCTCCACCGGAAATTGTTCATTCGCAAACGGTGTGCCCATCTCGGGCCCGAAGCGGAATAACGTCCAGGCAATTTCGTGGCTCGCGGTGCGGATCGCCGGCATATCAGCAGCTGGCCGCTTACCCAACCGGATCTCGTTGTACACCGTCGCATCGAACCCGGAGCGCGCCCGTGAAACCTGATCGGGCAGGTAGACAGCCCGCCCCTTGCGTAGAAAATATTCGTTCCATCCCATTCGCCCATCCGGTGTGGTCTCATAGCTCTTCGCGCTGAGGCAACATCCGTGCACCATGACAACCGGCAGATGCTTCTCGCCGCCCTCCGGGATCTGGTACTGAACGTACATCTGGTCGACGGTAATGCTCCCCGTGTTAATCTCCGTATTGAGGAACCCACTGGAAGTCCCCGTCAGCGCGTCCGTAGAAATCGTTCGGCCACCAACAAAGAAACTTCCCTGGGACTTCAAAACAAGTGAATCCGCAATCGCTACCCCCGCAGCTGATAAAACAACGAAAGAAATTACAGCGGCAACGAAATACTGCCGCCCTTTTGTGGCAATTCGACGGTTGTCAATCACGAGATGCTCCTTTCGGCCAATCCCTTCAACGATTCTTGGTTCATCACCGGTATTAGCTTCCGGATAATTAAATATCCGCCCGAGTGATCGCCCCCAGAGAAGCTGAACTCACCAGC
>Ga0208990_1000351_pt1 | contig 10854 bp, 7 predicted proteins | sample MedBloCARef_M3_FD_187854 | JGI IMG/M metagenome (GOLD analysis project Ga0208990, IMG submission 187854) | Forest soil microbial communities from El Dorado National Forest, California, USA - Mediterranean Blodgett CA Ref_M3 (SPAdes) (version 2) | ecosystem: Environmental > Terrestrial > Soil >...
CGGCGGAGAAATAGGCTGACTAAGAAAACATCCCGCTTATTTCTTGGAGTTAAACTCGCTGCCTAAAATAGGAAGCGCAGTCCCATTTGAATAACACGTGGAGTGGAAGTCGTGCTGGTGGCGACACCGAAATTAGGGTCGTTGATGTACATGTCCGACGGATTTGCGCCAGTAATCCCGAACGCATAGGACGGGTCTCCCACCGCAAATGTCGGGTGATTCGAGGCGTTGAACATTTCGACGCGGTACTCCAGTCTCTTAGACTCGGAAATCGGAAAACTCTTTAAGATGCCGAGGTCCCAGTCAAAAAAAGCAGGACCGTTGAACGCATTGCGTGGCAGGTTCCCCACGGCCCCTGGATCTGGATTGCAAAACCCTCCGGAAACCACCGGAGCACAGACCAGCGCATCATTAGGAGCGCCGCGTCCGTCCGAACCGATGTACTTCGAATTGATCAGCAGAATTGCGCCGTTCGACTGGCGGTACACACCGAGCTGGCCAGCGATTTGCTGGGGTGTTGACATCGTAGACGCTGTATTGGATCCGGCCGACCTGTAGGTCACCCTGTCTAACGTGCCTCGTCCGGACAGAATGGAGAACGGGGGGCCGCTTTGCCACGTGAAAATCGATGCAACCTTCCAGCCTGAAATCAATTGACTCAAAATCCTGCTCGATGGCGCCCAGCTATGACCCTTGCCAAACGGCAATTCGTAGAGGAAGTTCGCCTTAAACGCATGAGTGAGGTCAAAATTCGCTCGAGCCCACTCCAAGCCCGGCTGAGCGTTATCGAGATATGGACGGAAACGGATCGCGTCGAACGTGGCTTCCGCGCTGTAATCGGTAAAGACTTTGCTGAACGTATAGCTCGCTTGGAAATTAAGTCCTTGGCGGAAGCGCCGCCGTATATCAACGCTCCCGCCATGGTATACCGATCTAGAGAGGTTCCCTAATAGGTCCGCAGTCTGAAGAAGCGGGTTGGGTGAAACCTGCAAAGTTGGTCCGTTAGTGTATTGCTGGTACACGGATCCATAGGAGTGATAAAAATTCGCAAGCTCTCCTGCCTCTCCACGCTGGATCAAGCCCTGAACGGTCGCATTGCTTAGCCACCCTTGAAGAAGCAAGTTATTGGTAAAAATTGGCAACGGCTGGCTGCCCGCGATCGTTGAATTATAAGATGGGTCAAAAACGCCCACTGAGGGATCCGCCAGCGCCAAGAAACCATTCTTCCTGGCGGCAACGAAATCATTCAGAAATCCGTTCGAGTTGATAATGACTTGGTTCAGATCGATCGCGCGATAAAGCTTCGACCCTTTGTTTCCGACGTACGACACGACAATGGAAGTATTCCATCCGATTTCATGCTGGACGCTCAGGTTCCACTGCTGCACATATGGCGTGCGGAGGTTTGGATTAATGGCCTCACTAAAATTGCCTCCGGGGAAACCACCCAGGTTTGCCAGATTCCCGGAAAATGTACTGGGTATGGAAACCGGGGGAGCGCTGATGGTGGGGCGTGATGAAGCACTGATGGTCGTATCAAGATTAAAATTTCCGGCCAGGGTGTTGAGACCCGGATTATCCACAGCAGCAGAATAGGGGGCACTGACAAGCTCGTCGTTGACGTAGTTGATGCTATACCCTGCGCGGACGGAGGTCCTGCCATTGCCGAAGGGGTCCCAGGCGATGCCGATATTGGGAGCGAAATTGTTCAAGTCTTTGCCATATGGCTGGCGTCCAGATTTTCCGCCGAAATAATTGATCGTTGCGTCGGTGAGCAGAGTTTGCTGGATCGTTTGGCCTGGCGCAACTACAGGCAACACCAGCAACCCATCGCGTTCATTGAACGGACTGTAGTACTCCCAGCGAAGGCCGTAGGTGAGAGTCAGGTTCCTGCGAATTTTCCACGAATCGCCGCCATACAACGACCAATCATTCCAGCGGAAATTTTGGGTGGAGGCTGCGCCCGGAACAAAACCCGAAGTTTGACTGGTCACGTTAAATTGTTGCTGCTCCTTGGAAATGATTCCCGCGAGGCTGCTCAGAAGGGCGTTGGCCGTCTGCAGATCGCCATCAGATATCCCTCCCTGGCTACCGAAATCAGACGATGCGAGGGCATGGGTGCTGAAGTCATCGCCGATCGTCAGGTTGGCGACCGTATTGGCATAGTTTTGCGCAAATATTGTGACCCTTTGCACCTGCATCCCAAACGCCAGGGTGTGATTTCCTCGCGACCAACTCGCATTGTCTTGCCACGACCACGTGTTAGTTTTTCTGCCTGATGGAAATTGGTTATTGTCCGGATTGTTAAACAGTGTGTTGCTGACAATGAAACCGCCGAACTGTTGCGTTGTGAGGAAGTTGATCGGGGCCAAATCGAAACCGAATCGGACTTCATTGGTAAAGGTGGAGGACGGACTCCACCGCCACGCTGTGGAAAGAAAATTCTCCTTGTCGTTGTTATAAGCGGCGGGGACAGAGTCGTAGGTGTCGGTAATTCCCAGAGTGGCGCCTGGGCGGTCCAGTAGGTCACGGTTCCATGCATATGTCCCGCTAAAGGAGTGGTGCGCCGCAGGATTCCAATCCAAACGAATGCTGGTGTTGTCGCGCGTTTCGTTGTCACGCTGGTTGAACGAGTACCCCCCTGTGTTCAGACCGTCGCCAATCCCTGGCCTATTGATCGTCGTGGGGACGCGGGCCAGCAGGTTGGCGATAAAGGGGTCAACCGACAAACCCTGGTGGGCGAGCAAATTGAGCGACTGGATGGAACCAGAAGTGACGCCCGATGGGCAATTCGTTGTGCAGCTTGCACGCCATTGAAAAATGCCCGAGCGGGCAGAATTCGTGAGGACAGTGGTGTCTGCGGGACTCTGATGGCGCCGTCGAAAGAGTTCATATGCCCCGTAAAAGAACAGCTTATCCTTGACAATCCGCCCGCCAACATCCCCGCCAGCCTGATTTTGTAAAAGGTTAGGTTTTCCGATCCCGTTTGCGTCATTGAACCAATCGTTGGCCGCCAATGCGGTTGTTCTGTAATACCAGAAGCCTTCCCCGTGCCAATTATTATTACCGCTCGGCGTGACCACGCTCACTTGCGAGGAACCGACTCCGGCTTGAGGCCCGGCATTTTGTGTCGTCGTCGTAAATTCTTCAACCTGGCTCATTAGCAAGTTGTTGGGTGTGTAGTCCAGAGACGCCGAGCGGACGTAATTGTCCTGGATGTTGATGCCGTCAAGCGTGAAATTACTGAATGATTGGCGCTGCCCGTTGATCACAGTGACAAAAACGCCGGAAGCATGGCGATTCTGGCTCACGCCAGCCTGCAACTCCAAAAGATTCATCGGATTGCGGTCAAGAATCGGCAACTCTTCGATCTGTGTCCTTTCGACGGTGTCCGTCAGCTCGGCCCCGGCGGTGCGCACCAGATTGGCGTCGGCTTCAATCGTGACCGTGTCCGTAACCGCGCCGATCTCAAGTGTAATCGGGGGCACGGAATATTCCGTCGAAGCATCCAATTTGATCTTGTCCACGACTGAGATCTTGAAACCTGCTTTGGAAACTTCGACTTTATAGACACCGAAGTTGATGTGAGTGAATTGGAAGGCACCGCGGGAGCTTGTCGTTGCGGCTTGCGTTCTCGCCGTGCCTTCGTTGGTCAGGAGGACCGTCGCCCCCGGGATCGACAAGCCCTGCGAATCCTTAACCGTTCCCGCAATCGTGCCCGTCGGAACCTGTGCGAACGCATCCAGTCCTGCGACGCCGAGCAAGAGCAACACAACTACAGGGACTCTCCAACCACAGTGGAGATTCATCCGGGCCTCCCGGTCCATTGTCAAGGCGATCAAAATGCTCACTTTGCGGCGGTTTTCCCTATGCCGTCCCTCAGAAACCGCCACACGCAAGCACCACTTCACACATCTTAACGCGGAATTAAAAATCTCAGCTATGTCCTCATGAACGTCGTTAGCCCATTAGTCACCATGGCTCCCAAAGGGAGCTATGCCAAATTATTCACTTTGGTAAATCTACCCTAAGTCTACTGGGGCAAAGATTAAGATTGGCTGAATAGGATCGATGACCGGCACTGGAGCGAGCCTTGCAAGACGTGCGCGCTCAGGGTCACTTTCGGAGTCCTGCCGCGCGAGCCGCTTGAGACATCGCACCGAGCAATGGCGCCTCTTCATTGAGCACCATTTGAATGGGGACTTGCGCCAGCAGCGCGCCGAATTTTTCTTTTTCACAGAATGCCCTGAAGAATGTGCCGTCTTCCAGTTTCTTGCGGATCTTGACGGCGATCCCTCCGGCGACCCATACGCCGCCACGAGCAAGAACCTTCAATGCCAGATTTCCCGCCTCGGCGCCGTACACAGACGTCCAAAGGTCAAGCGTTTGGACGCAAACCGGACACTGCCCCTCGAGGCCCAAGCGCGTGATCTCGGGAGCGGCATCGCCATCGGGGCCATCGAAGCTGGGGTGCCGCACAGATGCATCCAGAAATTCGTGCACCGTGCGAAACCCACGGCCGGACAGGATTAGCTCCACGCTTACGAACTCGTTGCGCTTTTTCATGTGACGCAACAGCTCAATTTCACGCTCGGTGCGTGGCGCGAAGTCGGCGTGGCCTCCCTCCGAGCTTGCCACGACGTAGCGATCTCCATTCCAAAATAAGATGGCCTCACCCAACCCCGTCCCTGCGGCAATCAGCGCCTGCGTGGCTCGCGGGGAGGGTACTCCCCGGTTGAGAGTTGAAATTTCCGATGGGTCCAACAACGCGAGGCCGTAGCCGGTAGCTTCCAAGTCATTCAGCAAAACAATGTGATCGGTGGCAAGCTGCCCTGCCAATGCGGCTCCGTCCACCGTCCACGGCAGGTTTGTCGCCTTGACGCGATTATCGAGGGCTGGTCCTGCCACGCCAAAACCCGCCGCTTCGATCGCTTCCGCGCCAAATGCTGCTTTCACTTCGCTGGGGATTTCTTCCAAGAATTTCGCAATGATCGCATCAAAAGAGGAAAACTTGCGGCTTTCATAACGGCAGTTGGTAATTTGCTGGTAATCATCTTCACGGACCCGGTACAAGGCGAGATTGCACTTCGTGCCGCCAACATCCCCAGCCAGGATCACTTACTTCTCCCGGGTTTCGCTCGTATCGTCCCCGCGGGTTTCTCACGGGATGAGTCGCCAGGTTGCGAAGGTCCTGGTTCGAGCAGTGCGGCCGCCGCTTCGTCCACCAGGAACAGTTTCACACCATTGTCGCGAGGCTGGACCTGCTGCGCAGGGTACGGCGGCTCAGCCTTCCCCTCCAGCACGGCCCGAAGGGTCTCCGCCTTCTCCCGGCCAACCACCAGGAAAACGACGCGCAGCGCCGCGTCAAGCACGGGCATCGTGAGTGTCATGCGGCGGGCGTTGAGTTTCACAACCATTGGTGTGGTCACCCATCGCGATGTTTGGCGGGTCACGCGCGTGCCGGGAAAAATCGAAGCGGTGTGGCCATCGGCGCCCATACCCAGGAGAATTAAATGGAATCGAGGGAAGCCCCGATCGTCGAGCTCCAGATATTTTCGCAGGACTTCCTCATATTCGTGCGCCGCGCGTCCGAGGTTTGCTTTCTCGGCTTCCATGCGGTGCACGTTTCCCGGCGGAATAGGCACGCGGAGAAGCAGTGCGCGGCGCGCCATCCCGTAATTGCTATCCGGATGATCGGGAGGAACGGCGCGCTCGTCGCTCCAGAAGACGTGCACTTTGGCCCAGTCCACCTGGCCACGGAATTCGGCCGACGCAAGCAACTCATACGTCATGCGCGGGGTATTGCCTCCCGACAGCGCGACGAAGAACTGGCCGTAGCGCGAAATCGACTGCCACGCATAGTCCACGAAGAGCCGCGCCGCCGCCCGCGCGACCTCGGTTGGGTTCGGATACACGCGTACTCCGTGCAGGATTTCTCGCGGTACGCTTTTAAGGTTTTCGCCAGTGTCTGCCATCGCGCTCCAGGAGTTCGTCGGCTTCCTTGGGACCCCAGGTCCCCGCCGCGTAATTTGGAAATTTCGGTTTGTGCGATTCAAAATAGTCGAGAATAGGATTCACCAGCGCCCAGGCGGCTTCGACGCCATCGGCGCGGTCAAACAGCGTGGCGTCGCCGCGCATGCAGTCATTCAGTAATGTGGCGTAGGCGCTGCGTTCGCCTCCGCCAAATTCCTTTTGGTAACTGAAATCCATGGTCACCGTTTTCAATTTCATTTCCTGGCCCGGCAGTTTCGCATGGAAAGAAATCGAGATTCCTTCATCGGGCTGGACGTTTAGCACGAGAGTATTGGATGAGATATTCTGCCCGCGAAACACCAGGTGCGGCGCCCGCCGGAACTGAATTGCAATTTCGGTCACGCGGCTCGGCAGCCGCTTGCCCGTGCGCAGATAGAACGGAACACCCGCCCAGCGCCAATTGTCGATCTGGAGTTTTGCCGCGACGAAGGTTTCTGTCGTCGAATCCTTCTTGACGCCGGGCTCCTGCCTATAGCCCGCGAGCAGGGAAGAGTTTCCAGGCATTCTTCCGGGGCCGTATTGCCCGCGCACAATCTCGGTTTTGATGCTCTCCTCGGTGAAGGGCCGGATCGACTGCAACACTTTGATCTTTTCGTTTCGCACGGCGGTGGCGTCAAATGCCGCCGGCGGCTCCATCGAGACGAGCGATGTCAATTGGAGCACGTGGCTCTGAATCATGTCTCGCGTAGCGCCGGCGGTCTCGTAGAAGGCTGCGCGCTGCTCCACGCCGAGCGTTTCCGCGGCGGTGATTTGCACGTGGTCCACAAAATTCCGGTTCCAAAGCGGCTCGAAGATCCCGTTGCCGAAGCGCAGCACCAACAGGTTCTGCACCGTATCTTTTCCCAGATAGTGATCGATGCGGTAGACCTGCGGCTCATCGAATACTTTAAGAACGGTTTGGTTCAGTTTTTGTGCCGATTCGAGATCCCGGCCAAACGGTTTTTCGATGATGATCCGCACCCAGGATTTTCCGTTGGGGTGCTTCGCGAGGCCGGCTTTGTGGAGTTGCTCGATGATCAGGGGATAGACGTCCGGCGGCGTGGCCAGGTAGAACAACCGGTTCCCGGTGAGCTTGTGAGCGCGGTCGAGTTCCTCCAAACGAAGTTTCAGCTTTTCAAACGCTTCCGGGTGGTGATATTCGCCGGATACGTAAGCAAGGGACTGGGCAAATTCCTTACATTGAAGATCGTTACCCGTGCCATTATCTGCGAATTTCATTACCGAATCGATCGCCAACTGCTGGAACGCCTCGTCCGCCATCGGCGTCCGTGCAAATCCAATGATTGCGAACCGCCGCGCCAGGCAATTCTGCGCCGCCAGGCTGTACAGGGCCGGGATCAGTTTCCGGCGCGAAAGATCACCCGACGCGCCGAAGATCACGATGGTGCAAGGGTCCGCCGGCGAAATCGAACTCCTTTTTGCGGGTTCACCGGCCTTGGCAGTGCTGGGTTTGCCTGGCGTCATCGTGGGGTCCTCACTTTTTTGCCGCCGACTTGATCGCGTGGCCGCCGAACTGGTTTCGCATCGCAGCGAGCAGTTTGTCCGAGTACGAATCGGTATCGCGCGAAGCCAGGCGTTGCAACAGGGACAACGTAATCACCGGCGCGGGCACGTCGAGATCGACTGCCTCGGCAACGGTCCAGCGCCCTTCGCCCGAATCCGAGACATAAGGAGCAATGCCCGCCATCTCGGGATTTTCTTTCAGCGCGATGCTGAGCAGGTCCAGCAACCAGGACCGCACGACGCTTCCTGTCCGCCAGATTTCGGCCACCTGGTGCATGTCGAGCGCGAATTCGTTTTTCTTTTTCAGGATCGCGAAGCCCTCTGCGTACGCCTGCATCATGCCGTATTCGATGCCGTTGTGCACCATCTTGACGAAATGCCCCGAGCCCGACGGCCCGACGCGCCCCCAGCCTTTGTCCTTCGCGGGCGCCAGCGTTTCAAGCAAGGGTCGCAGGCGCTCCACGGTAGCCTTCTCACCGCCGACCATCATGGCGTACCCTTCCTTCAACCCCCAGATTCCGCCACTGGTCCCGACGTCCACGAATGGAAATCCTAGGCCCTGCAAGGCCGCGGCGCGGCGTTGTGTGTCCTTGTAATTGCTGTTGCCGCCGTCGATCAAAATATCGTCCTTTGCAAGATGGGGCAGGAGCGTCGCAATTGTTTCATCGACAGGGGCGCCCGATGGAACCATGATCCAAATGGCTCGGGGCCGCGCGAGTTTTCCCGCCAGGTTCGCCAGCGAATCGGCGCCCTCGGCGCCCGCTGAAACCACGCGCGCCACGGCTGCTGGATCACGATCGTAACCCACCAGGCGGTGTCCGCCGCGCACCAGGCGTTCCACCATGTTCGCGCCCATACGCCCCAGCCCGACCATTCCGAGTTCCATGTGTGCCTCCGAATTATTTCCCTGCCACGGTCACGCCGTTGGACTCCAAATCTTGCCTCAACTGCGCCGCATTTTGAAAATGAATCGTACGCATCCCGAGTTGCCGCGCACACTCCAGATTCAATGCCCGGTCATCAATGAACAAACATTCTTCCGCGCGGCGCTGGGTTACATCGAGCGCCAACCGGTAGATTCCTTCATCGGGTTTCCGGATGCGGACAAAGCAGGAACTGAAAAAAACGTCAAACTCCCGGCGCAGATTGAATCGTTCGATCCTCTTGAGGTTGAGTTCGAGGGGCTCGTTATTGATCGTTGCAAGAAAATATTTGCCCGCTTGCGCCAGCCCCGAAAGAATCGCGCGCGAATCTGGAAGCTCTTCCGACTGGTCAAAAATAAAAGCAGTGAACTCGTCCCGCGTGAATGCACGCTTGCGGTAGAACACGGTCCTTTGGAGATAAGTATCCAGCGTAATCTGGCCTGTTTCAAACGCGGGGCTTGCCAGTTCGTGCCGGTCCTGAAAATCTTCCCAGTCCAGGCCGAACTTTTTTGCGGCTTCGGCGCGTGCCGCGCGGTCCCAGCCGTTCGAGAGAATCACTCCGCCGACATCCCAGAACAGCGCCGTCACTTCCCCCATCGCGCCTCCCGCCCGACTGCCCCGCAGGCCCAGTTATTGTAAGCGAACCAGACAAATGAGGTTTGCCCTCTTCATCCGAAGTTCCCCCGCAGGACCCATCCTAATATCTCACAGGTTTGGATTTCACCCGAACTTGCAGTATCGTAGGAAGGTAAATCGAGCGAGCCGTTCGACGGAGGATGCAGATGGCGGATGATTCCTGTGGACCAGTTAAACCTGCGGCTCCGAGCGCGCCGGCAAAGCCCGGCGCCCGCGTTGTCCATTGCGTGAAATTCGACAAAGATATGCCGGGCCTCGAGCGTATTCCCTGGAAGGGCGAACTGGGAAAGCGTGTGTACGAGAGTGTTTCGCAGGAAGCCTGGAAAATGTGGATCGAGCACTCCAAAATGCTCATGAACGAGTACCGCCTGAATCCCCTGGACCCTCAGTCCCAGAAAATCATGGAAGAGCAGATGGAGCAGTTTTTCTTCGGTGAAGGCGCGAAGCTGCCCGAAGGTTACGTCGCACCCAGGGCCAAAGGTTAACTCACTACTCCTGTGACAGGGAGTTTTCGCGTCACGGGATGCTCCACCGGCAGCCGTTGCACAATCTCAAATTTCAGATGGCTGTGCGCGAGACGAAGCGCCGATTCGACCTCGGCTGGCGATGACCCGCGAGCAAAAATGAATCCCAGATAGCTCGATCCTTCCGGCCACGCGGCGATGAAATCGTGCAGGCGCGCCGTGATTTGCACGTCCTCGACGCCCGGAGTCGCACGAGCTAGATCTTCTCCCTGAACGCCTTCCAGCACACCCGATGCGGGCACCGGAATCATCATTACACCCGACGCTTCCGCTTCGCGGTCGAGATCGCTCCCGTCCATTTCCAATGCATGGCGGACTAGCAATTCTTCGAGCAAGACACGCTTCGGTCCAAATCGCAAGGCGCGCGAACACAAACCGCCAATCGGTCTCGGTGCTGCTTCGAGCACCCATGGCCCTTGTTTGTTCACGCGGAATTCGGCGTGTACGGGTCCGTGTTCCAAGCCCAACGCTCGAACCGTCGCCGCCGCGCAGTCCGCGATACGTTCCTGCGTCTCTTCCGGCAAGCGCGAAGGCGTGACGTAGATCGTTTCTTCGAAGTAGGGCCCTTCCAGCGGGTCCGGCTTGTCGAAAATCCCCAGAATTCGTAGCTTGCCGCGAGTGAGGAGACCTTCGACAGCTACCTCTGCGCCGGGAATATATCGTTCCACGAGCAAACGGTCGAGTTCCGCTTCATGAGTCACTTGAATTTCCGGAGACTCCAGCAACGCCCGAATCCGTGCCACGGCCGCATGAAATTCCTCAGAATTGTTTGCGCGAATTACGCCCTGGCTGGCAGCCAGCCGCAGGGGTTTGACCACGCACGGAAATTGGACGCGCGGGAGAATGCGCTCCAGACGCTTGTCGAGACGGAAGGAGAAAAATCCGGGCACCGGAAGGCCCGCTTCGCGGAGGATTTCGCGCTGCCGGAGTTTGCTGCGGCAATTCTCGACGGCCTCGGGATGATTGTAGGGCAAACCAAGGGCGCGCGCGGCATAGGCAGCTGTGGTGGTCGGCCGGTCGCCCAGGGCAATCAGGCCGTCCACGGGCCGCACCAGCAACTGAGCAACGATGCGGCGCGCGGCCTCCTCCGGCCGATCAAAGTGCGACGCAATCGCGCCGTCCGACCAAGGATCTTCGAGCTGATGGCAACGGTCGCTCGCAAAGATAACTTCAACACCCAGCGCGCGCGCAGCTTCGGCGAAGCTGCGCGTCTGGTAGCCGAGCTTGCTGGCGAG
>Ga0208990_1000352_pt1 | contig 10850 bp, 6 predicted proteins | sample MedBloCARef_M3_FD_187854 | JGI IMG/M metagenome (GOLD analysis project Ga0208990, IMG submission 187854) | Forest soil microbial communities from El Dorado National Forest, California, USA - Mediterranean Blodgett CA Ref_M3 (SPAdes) (version 2) | ecosystem: Environmental > Terrestrial > Soil >...
AAATTTGCGAGCGATCCGAATGGATTTCTTCCCTACAAGCGAGACCCGCAGACTCTGGCGCGGCCGTGGGCGGTTCCGGGAACTCCTGGGCTCGAACATCGCATCGGCGGCCTGGAGAAGCAGGATCCCACCGGCAACATCAACTATGAGCCGTTGAACCACGAAAATATGGTGCGCATCCGGGCGGCGAAGGTCGCAGCCGTCGCGCAGGAAATTCCCAATATGCTTCCGGCCGGGGATCTGGAAGGCGATTTGCTGATCGTCGCCTGGGGCTCGACGTGTGGAGCGATTACTGCGGCACTGAAGGCGCAGCGTGCTAAGGGCCGCAAGATCGGCCACCTGCACCTGCGGTACCTCAATCCGCTTCCGTCGAATCTGGGCGATATCTTCAAACGCTACAAGAAGATTCTGGTGCCGGAACTGAACATGGGCCAGCTTTTGTGGGTTCTGCGCGCAAAGTTTCTAGTGGATGCGGTCGGTCTCAACAAGATTCAGGGACGGCCGTTCAAGCAAGCTGAGCTGGAACAGAAAATCGAAGAGATGTTGGAACTTTAGGGGGATCGACCATGAGCACAGCGACGCTGCCACCGCCTCTTACTAAAAAAGATTTTCAGACCGACCAGGAAGTGCGCTGGTGCCCCGGCTGCGGCGACTATGCGATTCTCTCGGCGGTGCAGGCCGTTTTCCCGGAACTCGGGATCAAGAAAGAAAATTTTGTCATCGTCTCCGGCATCGGTTGCTCCAGCCGCTTTCCGTACTACATGAACACGTATGGCTTCCACACGATTCACGGCCGCGCTCCGGCGGTGGCGACCGGTCTCAAGGCCATTCGTCCCGACCTGGAAGTCTGGGTGGCAACCGGCGACGGAGATGCGCTCTCAATTGGCGGCAATCACACCATCCACATGCTGCGGCGGAATGTTGGAATCAAGGTCTTGCTTTTCAATAACAAGATCTACGGGCTGACCAAGGGGCAATACTCGCCGACTTCGGAACTCAACAAGAAAGCGAAATCGACGCCCTTTGGATCGCTAGACCGGCCGTTCAATCCCGTTTCGCTGGCCATCGGATCCGAAGCCACCTTTGTGGCCCGGTCCGTTGACGTTTTCCAGGGACACCTGAAAGAGACGCTGAAACACGCGGCCGCCCACAAAGGTTCGGCCTACGTGGAAATTTTGCAGAACTGCAACATCTTCAACGACGGCGCGTGGTTCTCGCTGACGGACCGCGATGCCCGCAGCGAGCACGTCCTCCAGCTCGAACACGGCAAGCCCATGGTTTTCGGCAAGAACCGCGACAAGGGTATCCGCCGGAAACCGGACGGCGACATCGAAGTCGTACAACTCGGCAACGGCATCACCGAGTCTGATCTGATCGTTCACGACGCGCACCATCCGCGTCCGGCATACGCCTTCCAGCTCTCGCACATGGAGCACCGCCCGGACTTCCCAACGCCCATCGGGGTTTTCCGCGCGTGGGGCGACGTACCGCGCTACGAAGACGTGATGAACCAGCAGATCAAAGACGTCATCGCCAAGCGCGGCCGCGGCGATCTCGGCAAGCTCCTTCGCGCGGGCGACACCTGGGAAGTGAAATAGCTTCCCGCTTCCTCCCAACACCTCTTCATTAGCGCCATGGTGGAGTGCCGATACTCCGCTGCCTCGGCGCACCACTTTTTTGTCTTGAAGATAGTTGTCTGAGCCTCGATCTCAGAAAACCTCCTGCTCTGTGTGCGATCGTTTTCCTCTCGCAAGTCCTTTCCTTTCAACCCGCCAGAAAACAGCCTCCCGCGACATAATGCGACATCTCTCCACTATACCGGCTTGGCGTGCCTTGTCGCTTGAGCAGCGCGTTCGCACTGCGTAGGGTCATCTCAGCGGCGGTATCGTGTTCCGCTCCGGTGGCCGCCAGGAAAAAGTGGAAGGAGAAGCACCCATGTTTTACCAACGCCTGCACGCCACATTCGTCGGAGTCGTCGCGACGCTCGTGGACTCCGTCATCGTCGCGGAATTTGCCGGGTACTGGCTGCACCGGCTTCTGCATAGCGACATGTTCCCAGCCCTCAGCCGCGGCCATCTGATCCATCACTTCTTGATCTATGGCCCTCGGCAACCCATGCGGGCAGAGGACTACCAAGACGCTACCGATAATCGTTTTTCCCTCGGTAACGTGGGGATTGAATGGCTGGCGCCCTCGGCAATCATCCTTTTGTTCTGCTGGGGAATAATGGCGCTACTGGGAGTCCCGCTTGTCTACCAGGTGCTGGCGCTTTGCACCCTGCTCGTCTGGCCCACCCTGATGTTCAGCTACCTGCACGACAGGATGCACATCGAGGATTTCTGGATGACGAAAGTTCCCCTCCTGAAATCGTGGTTCTTGAGAGCGCGAAGGCTGCATGACATCCATCACCGCAGCGTAAACAGCAGAGGCTTCATGGACAAAAATTTCGGCATCGGCTTCTATTTTTTCGACCGTTTCTTCCGGACCATGGCGAAGCGCCATCATCCCTTCAATTGGACGGGATATCAGGCGGCCATCGAGCGCTATGGATTGGACGAGACGGAGCTGGTGTCGCTGCGCGGCTGCAGCAAGGCGTTGTTCCATAAGGACGAGAGAAAACAGCGGAAACCGCTCAAAACTTGAATTGCAGATTCAGTTGCATCCGCCGCGGTGGAAGAGCCGATACGGCTTTGCCGAAATAGACGGAAGAAAGAACTCCGACGTACGTCGCATCGTTTTGGTGATTCAGCACATTAAATGCGTTCAAGCCCACCGTCAGTGCCGGGCCTTCCTTCTTCCCTTTCACAAACAAAAAGTCATGCTCGAGATTGAGATCGAGATTGATCAAGCCCGGCCCGTGCATCGTGTTGCGCGCAAACACGGCCGGCAAAATGGGCCGGTCGTTGTAGATGCCATCGTGGTTGTCGTCCGCACCGGTCGTAACGTTAACGGGCTTTCCTGAATACAGCGAAAGCGCCGCGCCGATCGAGAAATATTTCGCAATCTCCGTTGATCCCAGCAGATCGAATTTGTGCCGCCGATCGTTGTCCGAACGCGCCCAATCCGCCGCCGCAAAGTAGCTGTTCCCTGGGAAATAGGTAATCCCGCTCGTGTTGTTATACGTTTTTCCGAGCGTGTATTGCACCTGGCCGGCGAAAAATCGGCTCGGCCTGCCCCGAAATGTCAGCTCCAGCGAATTGCTTTTTTGATAGCCTTCGGATTCGATTTGGCGCTCCTGCCCGAGATTTGGATTGGGCCTGGCGACAAAATTCGGCGGAGGCGGGGCATTGATATCGCGCGAGCGGAAAAGGTCAATCCCGCGCGATCCAATATACGTTGCGCTGAACGTGCTCTTCGCGGTGACTTGCCGCTCGATTCCCATGCTGTATTGAACCGTATAGGGAATTCGCAGCCGCGGATCCAGCATTACGACGCTCGTCGGCGCCCCTGCCAGTTGCGCGGGCGTCACCGGATAGCTGAATAGGAAGGGCGGGGTTTGCGGATTCGAAAGGATGAACCGCAGCAGATTCACGCCGTTGAAGTGCAGCAAATCTCCAATCGGCCGCGGGCCCGAGCGGTCGTAAAACACTCCCGCGCCGCCCCGAAGGACCGTCTTGCTGTTTTTTGTGGGCGCCCAGGCAAACCCCAAGCGCGGAGCCAGGTTGTTCGGGTCGTCGTGAAAATAATTCTGCCAGTAGTAGCGCAGCCCGAGAGAAACTGACAAATTCGGCTTCAGGCGAATCGTGTCCTCGATAAACCCGGACAGCACCCGTTCCAGAAAAACCACATGACCATTCCCTTTTTGTATTAGGAAAGTGCCCGGCTTGTTCGCTTGAAAATCCGCCAGGCTGGCGAACGTGTAGGTTCCCGCCATATTCGTGAAGTCGTCCATGCCCCGCCGGCTGATATCCGGAATGTCCACGCCGAACAGCAACTGGTGATTGCCGTTCACGTAGGTAAGAAACTCCGTCCCATCGAAGTGATACTCCGTCCTCCTCGCATCGGCCTGCGCGCCGCCTCCCGTGAAAAACCCGGAGACGACAATTTGCGGATTTTCATTCAGGCTGAAAGTGGGCACGTCATAGTGGCCGACAAGAAATTGCAGTTGGTTCACCCACTTCGGCGAGAAAATGTGCCGGTAACTGACGTTGATCTCGTGCTCCAGGAATCTCGTGTTCGTCGCCGCTTCCGGAAGCACATTGCCCCCGGCGCCCACGTTATTATTGCTTTGATGCTCGAAGGAGTATCCGATCCAGAAGTGATTTTTGTCGTTGAAGTCGTGAAAGACGCGCCCAGAGCCAAAAAAGTGCCGCATCGCCTGAGGTACATTTTCGTTGATGGCCACGTTGTTTGGGCCGGTGGCCACCACCGCGGCCTGGTTGTTGTCCTTGTCCCATTCCAGCGACAAGAGAAACGAAGTCTTCTTGCTCTCGCCGATCGGCCCAGTCAATGAGCCCTCGTAAAACTGCCTCTGTTCCGGCGGCTTCCCCGCCGCAAAAGTATTTCTGGCGTCAAAAACCGCATCGCGAAAAAGAGAATTCACCGATCCATGATACGCGGGCGTACCGCCCTTGGTGATGATCTCCAACCGCGCGCGGCCCGGCCGGGCAAATCTCGCCGAATATGGGTTTTGGTTGATTCGGACTTCCTGGACGGCCGACGGCGTAACTCCCGGCCCGTTGGCCTCAATCCCGTTCACGATCAGCGAGACGCCATTCGTCCCGATGGTGCTGTCATCCAAAAAACGCGAAAGCATGCTGATGTAATCCCGATCAAACACCGGCACGCGATCCAGCGCCGATCGGTCCAGGTTATTCGCATTCTGATTTTCGGACACATCCGTTGTCACCACGAGTGACACGTCGCTTCCGGCCACGTTCACCACTTCATTTTGCTCCGCAATCGGCAGCACCACTCGAAGCGGAGTTGCTGTCCGCGAGCCTAGCTTCAGTTCAACAATCGTGTCACGGAAGCCCGCGGCTTGTGCCTGGATCTTGTAAGCTCCCACTGCCAGCTTTTCAAACTGAAAGCCGCCATCTTGGTCTGAGGTGATCCTGGAGAGCTCTTTGCCATCTCCGGAGAGAAGAATCACGTCCGCGCCGGCAATGGCTGCGCCGGAAGGATCCAGGACCATACCCGATATGGACCGCAAGCCCGCATTCTGTGCATCCTCCCTCGAAGAGGAAAAACGAGTACCGGATGAAATATCGCAATAGGATAGAGCCGTACAGCGGCCCGTATCGGGTAGCCATAGAATGCTGCCGCCGAGGCAAGCAGCCATGACGCAAATTGGAGTACCCTTCATTCTGGAACTGTTCTCACCAGGCAATTTTTTGCCAGGCAAAAATGATAAGCCAAAATCGCGTCCCTAAGCTTCGAGTTTTTTATTAATAATCGTTCAGCTTGGCAGTTGCCATTACAAGGCAGCGCACGGCGCGAAAATGATTTGTGCAACCGAACTCAATCTGTTACATCAAATAGGGCACTGGCGGAGCGGCGGCAGCCACGATGGAAGACCTTTCAAAAATCGGCTCTTTTGCGCTGTTGGGTGACGCTGACCCCGTCCCGCAAAGCCTGTTCCAATCTCACCCGGAACAGGCCAATACGCTCGCTCTGCTCTACGAAGTCAGCCGCGAAGTCACCTCCATCCTTGACCGCGAAGAGCTCCTTCGCCGCGTCGCCGAACGCGTCAAAAAAATTGTGAACTATGACGTCTTCAGCGTCATGCTTTGGAATGAACAGACCCAATTGCTGGAGAGCGCTTTCGCCATGTGCGCCACGGATTCGATTGCAGCGCGCCTTCGCATCCCTCTTCACCGGGGCCTCACAGGCACTGCCGCAGGAGAGCGCCGCGTCCTGCGGATCAATGACGTCACCGAAGATCCGCGTTACATCCGCTGTGAGACCGGCGTGGAAGCGCGTTCCGAACTCGTTGTGCCCCTGCTCATGCAGGACCGCCTCATCGGGGTTCTCGATCTGGAAAGCGCGGTGCCGCATGCATTCACTCTGGAACACGAGCGGATGCTATCCACACTTGGCTCGTATGTAGCCATCGCACTCGAGAATGCCCGGCTCTTCGAGGAAGCCAAGGAAAACGAGCGACGGATGCGCACCGAACTCGATACAGCGCGAGAGATTCAGCGCCAACTCCTTCCCACGGGCGCGCGCGGAGTGCCGGGCCTCGACTTGGCAGCCGGGTATGTTCCCGCACGCGAGTTGGGCGGAGACTTCTACGACTTTCTGCCCTACGGACAGGGCCGCCTGGGATTCATGCTCGGCGACGTTTCCGGCAAGGGGACCGCCGCGGCGCTATATGGTTCCCTGGCGATCGGCACCGTTCGAGAAATCGTCGTCGATCACGCATGCGAGCCGGCCTGCATGCTCGCCCTTCTGAATCAGCGGTTGCTCGGCGCACGGCTTGATTCGCGATTCATCGCCATGCTGTTCGCCGTTTACGATGCATCGACTCGGAAACTCACACTCGCCAATGCCGGCGGACCGTATCCCCTCCTGGTCCGCAAAGGTCAGGTGCAGGCCATCTGCCTGGAAGGCGTGCCGCTCGGCCTCATTCCCGATACCGAATACGATGAAACGACCATCGACTTGCGGCCGGGAGACGTCGTCGTTTTCGCTTCCGATGGCATCCTGGAATCGGAGAGTCCCGCGCAGGAAGAGTTTGGTCCGGAACGGTTGAAGGAAATTCTTTCCGCTATTTCTCTGCGGGATTCAGCTCGAGAGATCACCGAACTAATCATGGCCGCAACGGACGGCCACGGCGGGGCAGGCATCGCCCCGCACGACGATCGCACTCTGGTCGTGCTGCGCGTGATCGACGACTCATCTTCCGACTTTTCGAAACTCCCCATCATCTATTGACTGCCGCAACGCGGAACGTTGGGTATTAGCCGGAGAATTTGACTTCGGGGGGAATCAGTGCGTTTCGGCTGGGCTGGAAGGAGCGCCGCTGGCTTGAAGTAACCCGGGGTTTTTCAGCAGCGGGAGCCATTTCTCGCGCACGGCGGCAAACTCCGGCAGGTTTTTCTTTGAAACGGGATCGGAGGGAGGCAGGCCAAGTTTTTCGAAATTTTTGTACTGGCCCTTTTGCAGAATGCGGAAATCGAGGTGGGGCCCTGTGGAAAGGCCCGTGCTGCCGACTAGGCCGATGGTCTTGCCGATTTCCACGTGCTCGCCGTTGCGCACAAACATGCGCGACAAATGCAAATACATGGTCTCGTAGCCGTTGGAATGGGTGATCTGCACTATGTTGCCTTCACCGCCCTTGCGGCCCGCGAATATCACGCGGCCGCTCCCAATCGTTTGCACCGGAGTGCCGACGGGGGCGCCGTAGTCCGTACCCATGTGCGGGCGATAGGTCTTCAGAATGGGATGAAATCGCGCCCGGTTGAAATGAGACGTCACCGGCGCACCGAATTTCAGCGGCGAGCGGAGAAACGCCTTCTGCAATGACTTTCCATCGGCCGAATAGTATCCCGGCCGCCCGGCAGGGTCGTGGAAGAGCAATGCCTGGTATTTCCTCCCCGCGTTTTCGTATTCCGCGGCGAGAATCCTTCCATACCCGGCCGTCTCGCCATTGGCATATTTTCTCTTTTCAAGAACGATGCGAAACGCGTCGCCCTTGCGAGGGTCGGTAAAGAAATCGAGATCGTAGCCGAATATCTGCGCGAGGCGCATGGCCAGTTCCGCAGATTCTCCCGTGTCTTCCACGGCGTTAAAAAGGGAATCGTCCACGCGGCCTGTCACCGCTGCCACTTCCGTTTTCGAAGGAATTTCCTTGACCTGCGCCGTAAAGCCGCGATCTTCCGGGACGATCCTCAGCATGCGATCGGAGTCGATTTTGTAATCGATCTCGCGCAGCGTTCCTTCGACCGAACGCCCCACCGTGATGGTATTCCCGGCGCGGACCTGGCGCAGGTTGAAGGCCTGCTGAGCGGCAGCTGAGGCGCTGGCTGCTTCACCGGCGCTCAAGCCGAATTTCTGGAGCGCGGCCGTGAAATTCTCCCCCGCAGGAACTTTCTTTGCGGTTGGCAGGATGATTTGCTCGCGGATACGTTCCGCTTCATCCTTTGCCAGCTTCAGCTGATGGTCGAATTCCGCCGCGGTCGCAAGCCGCCGCTGGAACACATGCACCAGAGTTGCCGCTCCAGCGGCGCATACGAACAGTACTAAGAACAAGAAGCGACGATTCACGATTCCCCCCAAGTCGCTCGCTGCCGTGCCCGAATTAGGCGGAACTTCCCCGGGCGAGTGCTTGCCTTCACCTTGCCAGAGTAACGCCCCTCATTCTTTTGGCGCAAATTGAGCCTGGCGTCAAACGCGTTTCGCTTTGTGTGCGCTCAATCGTCCAACTGCATGAACCGGCTGAAATAGACGGGACACGTGTCCAGTATTCCACTCAGGCCGCACCGCTATCGGTCAAAGCTGAATGTGGCCCTGAAAAGAGAAGCGCTGCGGATATTCTCCGCAGCGCGAAAAAAAACGATACCCAAAAACTTAAGCTGAGTTAGTTGCCCGTGTTGAGGGCCACGGCGTGCGCGGAGTCCGCAAAATAATTCTGTTCACGGAGCTTGCGGTAGATACGGCCCGCCACTTCGGCGGCGGTCGGCCCCTTCACGCGGCGGGTATTCCCGCGAAGTAAAACGGCCAGCGCGATTTTGGGATGCGCATCATCGGCGTAGGTGATGAACCATCCGATTTTCGATGGAGTCGTGCGGTCGTCGCAAGTCCCCGTCTTGCCGAGCGGCATCTCGTCACCGCCCCGGTCGAAACTCGATTTGCCGGTGCCATACAGGACCGCGGCGAGCATGCCTTCGCGGATCTCCGGCAGAATCGTGCTGATGTTTAATTCGCGCTTCACGCGCGGAGTAAAATTCTGAACTTCCTCCTGGCTGTGGGGGTACTGCAAGTAATAGAGAGTTCCGCCGTTCGCGAACGCCGCGGAAAGTGCCGCAAGTTGCAGCGGGGTTGCCTGAATCCCTTCGCCAAAGCTGGACATTCGCGCTACTCCGCCGAAGGCAGGCGGCACCGTCGGGAACGAGCCAGGATGTTCGTCAGGCAAGTTGTACCCGGCGAGTTCTCCCAGGCCGAGAAGACGGCCGTACTTGGAAACCGTCTCGAATCCCATACGTGACCCAAGCTGCTCAAAAAACACGTTGTTCGAGTGCGCCATGGCTTCCGTCAAGTTCATATACTTGCGGCGCCCAACCTTGAGCATGGTGTCGCGTGTGATGACGTTTTCTTCCAGCGCGGCAATTGCAATGGTCGGCTTGATCGTGGAACAAGGAATGTAGCCTGCGCCAAACGCGATTTTTTGATTTACGACGGTAAGGATGCGCCCGGTGTTCGGATCAACCGCGACGACCGCTCCGTTATAGCGGCCAAGAGCGGAAACCGCGGCGGCGCGAACAATGGGATCATCGTACGCACCATCGTCGGTGCTGGAAGAATCCGCAAACGTTGGGACTCCGCGATAGCGCGCGGCGGACTTGTGAGTGCGCCTAACCGCCGTTCCCGCACGTGTCGTCGCGGGCAGAGGAAAGGCAAAGACTGCTGACATCAGTATTGCGAGAGCGGCTTTTCCGAACTGCTTCACTTTCTCCACCTTTTCAGGGTGACCGCAACCGGTCAATCCTGGCCTGCCCCCTTACCAAATAACCATTGAGGTCAGAGTTTTACCTTACGTCGCACCTGCGGTCAACAAACATTCGCAAAGACCGTTCGTTGCCTCGGCTGCTCGCCGCCAGGGGACCTGCTCCAGAGACTTTCTGCATCCCGCTGGCCACTCAAACACACCCTCATTTGATGCCACTTACGGGTGTCTCGGATGGCAGCCTATCCACCTAAGAGAAACTTTTTCTCTCAGTGTGAGACATATGTTGACCTTTAAACCGTTCTCACGCAATAGCCGTCTCGGCCAGTACGAGGCTATGTGCTTTGTTTTGAATAGCTGACCGTCAGGTCAGGAGCCTGAACCTCCGCACAGTCAGGGTTGCTTGCTGCCGCCTGAAGACAGGCGGCACCCTTGGCCTTAAAAAGACTTGGCCCTCTGCATGGTCGGCAGAAGGGCCAGTCTTCGTAATCGGAGAGTTGCGTCTAGCGAGTGGGGCGCGCTTTGGACGCGTCCGCGCCCGCGACTGCCGCGGAGGCCTTTATGGGCGACTTGTCGCTGCTTGCGGGAGTAGCCGCGTGGCCGTTCGGCCCAGGAGCGGCGGCATTCGAATGACCCGGCACGGGGATTTCGAGCTTCTTCCGCAGCGTGTTCTCCAGCTTGTCGCGGATATCCTTGTTTTCCTTCAGGAAGACACGCGCGTTTTCGCGGCCCTGGCCCATACGCTCGCCGCCAAAGCTGATCCACGTGCCGCTTTTTTCGAGCACGCCCTTTTCAACGCCCAGATCGATCAGGTCGCCTTCGCGCGAGATGCCTTCGCCGTAGACGATGTCGAATTCCGCTTCGCGGAACGGCGCCGCAACCTTGTTCTTCACCACTTTCGCGCGCGTGCGCGAGCCGACGACCTTGTCGCCTTCCTTGATGGCCTGAATGCGCCGGATGTCCACGCGCATGGACGCGTAGAACTTCAGCGCGCGGCCCCCCGTGGTGGTCTCCGGGTTGCCGAACATCACGCCGATTTTCTCGCGAATCTGGTTGATGAAAATCAGGCAGGTGCGCGACTTCGAAACGATGCCGGTAAGCTTGCGCAGCGCTTGCGACATCAGCCGCGCCTGCAAACCCATTTGCGGGTCGCCCATGTCGCCTTCGAGCTCGGCTTTGGGTACCAGCGCCGCGACAGAATCCACCACGACGATGTCCACGCCGCCGGAGCGGATCAGCGTTT
>Ga0208990_1000353_pt1 | contig 10845 bp, 14 predicted proteins | sample MedBloCARef_M3_FD_187854 | JGI IMG/M metagenome (GOLD analysis project Ga0208990, IMG submission 187854) | Forest soil microbial communities from El Dorado National Forest, California, USA - Mediterranean Blodgett CA Ref_M3 (SPAdes) (version 2) | ecosystem: Environmental > Terrestrial > Soil >...
AAGGGCGAGGGGAGCAGACTCAAGCCTGCCAGGGCTCGCCTTACGCATCAAGCGAGGCGGTCTTCTTCAGCCGGCCCGTCACCACGTGCGCTTGAAGCCGGCTCGGAGACTCTTGGACATGTCGCCGGTCGGGGTTTCGCTCACCGAGCCGGTCACGCTGAACGGTCCGCCCAACAATTTCTGCTCGGCGCTCAACGTGCGCAGCCACTTATCATCCGTGCTCGAAATGTCGGCGCCGATTGAGACCGTCGTGTCCGTCGGGAGCACATTGAAGCGCAGCGCCTGGCTGCTTGCCCAGCCATGGCTTTGCGCTCCCCCGCTCGGGAGGCTTCGCGTCACCGAGACGCCGTTCTCCACGGTCACCGAGACGTCGTCGCCGACCGGCACCGAACGGCTCAGCCTGGTGCCGAGCTGGCCCTGCTCCTGCGAGGGATCGACGCGCGTCTCGATCGCGGTCTTGTCCCAGCCGAGCGCGGAGCCCAAGCCCAAGTCTGAGCCCAAGCCGGGTGCGGTGACCGTCGCCCAGGCCACACCGGTCGATTGATCTGGGATGGCGCCGGCGGTGAGCTGATCGGGCTGAAAATTCGTCGCGGGAATTGAGGGCCTGCGGTAATCGATGCCGGCCTTGCTGTCCCACGGGGAAACGACCGGCCGGTCGACAAACGGCCTGGCGGCCTTGAGTTCGTCCGGCTCCGGCGTCGACAGGTCTATCGGCTCGTCGGTCGGCAGTTCGAGCGCCGGCCCGGAAGGCGCATCGGCCGGCCGTTGTTGCGGCGCTTGGGCGCGGGCGAGGCCCGCAAGCAGGACCAGCGCCATCGGCATGGCGCACACATGCAGCAGTCGTCTCGAGGCCATTTTCATTTCCACGCGTTCGATTCCTCGCCGCAGTCAACACGATCTCTTGGCATTTTGTTGGCAAGCAGCGGCGCGGCGGCCGGGCGGGGGTCCGTTCGTGCGGGATCGGTTAATGGCACCCATATTTTTGGTGTTCACGCGTTTTCGCGGCAAGAATTTACCGCGTCATGCCGCATCGCTGCTCCGCTCGGTATCTGCGTAATGGGCGATACGCGTCGTCTCACGGCCAATGCCAGCGCGCGAACGCGGCGATCGCCGGCGGCAACGGCACCAAGGCCAGCACGTGCTCGATATCGAGCGAGAGCGCGACTGCGCCGAGCAGCGACAAAAATGTCCCCAGCACCATTCTGCCGCCGAATATCTCATGGTGAGGGTTGAGCACGCGCGCGAATACCAGGCGCAGCGCGAGATGCAGCTGCAGGATTGGCGTCACCACCGAGATCGGCGCGATTGCATAGGCCATGTAGATGAACATCTGGGCGATGCTGACCGAGATGCCGGAATAGGTGAACCACTTCAGCGATTCCGGAGTCACTGCGAGCGCGTGACGCAACTGGCCAGGCCACAGCATCAGCAGCGCGATCGCCGCGGTGGCGGCCGCGTAGGACACCAGGCCGCCGGCCACGCCGGTGCCGAGGTCGCCGCCGATGACCGCCAGCCGGATCAGCAGCGGCGTCACCCCATAGACCAGCGCCGCCATGATCGAAAAGGCGTAACCCTCGGCATAGCGCGGCTGGAATTTCGGCAGGCCTTGGTCCGGCGCGCCGATCGCCTCGGCTGTGGCATTGCGCATGAGTGCGGGCGCCAGCGCGAGCAACGCGATTCCCAGGATGCGCAGCGGGGTCATTGTTTCTTTCAGCACCAGCACCGCCAGTACCAGCGTAACGCCAAGGCTGAGCTGGATCACCGGTCCCGACAGGTTGGCGCCGATCGCCTGGGCGGCGCGGAAATTGCCGTAGCGTCCCACCACGAAGTGCAGCACGCCGGCGAGCGCCAGCAGGCCGATCGCTTCGCTGGAAAAGTGCGACAACGCGCCGAGATAGCCGGTGGTAAGCGCGGCGACGAAGAAGACCGGCACGCCGATCGGCACGGTGATCGCGAGCGCCTGTGCCACGGAACCGGTCAGGACCCCGCGGCGCGCGCTGGCATTGTTGAACGCAAACGTGGCCGCGGACAGCGCGGCGAGCACCACTCCGAGCACCCGGCAGCCCTTCGTGATTGACGCGATGGTTAATGGCGATGGCGTGGGTAATGTATTGAAAACACTGCCTTTATGCAAAAATCTTCGTGGATGGTCGTGCGGCTTCCGGGCAACACGCGGCGATGAAACGTAAACCGCCCCTCGCGCGTTAAGGAGGTGAGAGGGAGGCAACTCTAGCGTTTGGAGTGGAAGGTTCGGGAGCGAGACGGATGTCCTCCTTGCGCAACGGCATGGTTATGGTCACGCTCGTCGCTTGCGTGGGCCTTGCCGCGGCCGCTCATACGAGCCTCGGCAGCCGCGCCGGCGGCCACGAGACGGATGCATCCCTGATGGATGAGACCACCGGCAGTGTCGGTTCCCCGAAATCCACCGAGCTCGCGCTGAGCGACGAGCAACGCGGCCGCATCTATGACGGTGTGATGCTTGTGCCGGACGCGCAGGTCGCGCACGTGGCGGCGCCCGCGGTCGCCGATCCGTTGCCGCGCGACGTGCCGCTGCATGATTTGCCTGCCGGCGTCACCCGCGACGTTCCGCTGGTTCGGGGCCATCAATTTGCGAAGTTCGACGACCGGATTCTGGTCGTCAATTCGGCAAGCCGCGTGGTGGTCGCGATGATCCCGCGCTACAAGCTGCTGCCTTAGCAAGCTTATTGCAGATTGTCGCAATCCCGGCGATCATCGCGCCACGTTCGCTGAGAGTTCGCCGGCGGCCGCAGGTCGTCCCCACCGCCTCGCCAAATCTGACGCCCCCAATAATCCGCGGGTTCCATCGCTTGCAGGTGGCAGATGTTGTTGCGAATCCCAGTTTTTCTTTGGCTGATGCGACGCCATCGTCGCCCCTACGACATTTCGTATCGAGGAAAAGCCATCCGGATTTTCCCCGGGGTGTTCAGCCCGAAATATGATTGGTCCGGAAAATTCGCCGTGGACTGCCTTCCCTCACTTCACGGCAAGAGCTTTCTTGAGATTGGCGCCGGATGCGGGATTGTCTCGCTTTTTGCGGCTGTCGGCGGAGCCAGGCTCGTCGTTTCCGTGGACATATCTCCGAACTCCGCGAGCAACACCAGGTTCAATTTCGACGCTCACCGCCTCCCGAATGCTCATGTCATTCAAGGTGATCTGCTCGCGGCGATCGCGCACAAGTTTGATTTCATTTTCTTCAATGCCCCTTATTACGGAGAGCGCCCGAAAGATTGGTTGGAGCGAGCTGTGACCGATGAGAATTATGACACTCTGAAAAGGTTCATCGCAGATGTGAAGCGATGTCTTGCGGTCGATGGCGTTGCCATGGTCGGCTTTTATAAAGCTCGTGAACCGCTGCTTCATGCGGAATTGCAACGTGCAGGGTTGAAGATCGTCTCTGTTAAAGAACAGAGGAGATGGGGCTACAGGTGTAAATATTTCACGCTGAGCGTAGCGTAGACAGCGCGCGCGCTGGCTCGGGATTTCCTGGGGCCTCGGGTGCGGACCGGTATCGCACGCACTGGTCACGCATGCGGCGGCGGCCTATCATCGGCAATTCCAAAATCGACAGAAACGCAACGCGTACAAGGGAGGGATTCACCATGGAGATGGATCGTGGCATCTCGCGCCGGCGCATGTTGGCGATGTCCGCGGCCGCGGGCGGCGTCGCCTTGGGTGGCGACGTCGGCCGTGCTGTCGCACAGACCGACAAGCGGATCGAGCAGCTTGCTCCCGAGTTGGACAAGATCATCGCGACCAGCGAGCCGATCAAGGAACTGGCCACCGGTTTCGGCGGGCCGCTTGGACCCGCCGAGGGCCCGCTGTGGTGGAAGGAGGGCGGCTTCCTTCTGTTCACGGATATCCACAACAGTCGCCGCATGAAGCACGTGCCGGGGCAGGCTCCGACCGTGGACCTGGAGCCGAGCAATCGCGCCAATGGACTTACGCGCGATCTCCAGGGCCGGCTGCTCTCGTGCGAGCACGATACCCGAAGGGTCACGCGGCGCGAGCTCGACGGCGGTCTCACCGTGCTCGCGAACAGCTTCCAGGGGCGGCGTCTCAACCGGCCCAATGACGTGGTGGTCAAGTCGGACGGCGCGATCTATTTCACCGATCCGTGGAGCAGCCCGGCCGCGCCCGAGCAGTGGGACCTGACCTTCGCCGGCGTCTATCGCCTCACGCCCGACCTCGGCACGCTGAGCCTGCTGGTCGACAATTTCGTCTTCCCCAACGGGCTTGCGTTCTCGCCGGATGAGAGCGTGCTCTATGTCAATGACACCCGCCGCGGACACATCCGCGGCTTCGACGTTCTGCCCAACGGCACGCTCGCGAAGCAGAGCGACCGGGTGTTCGCCGACCTGCGCGGCAGCGAGCCCGGCGTGCCCGACGGCATGAAGGTCGACGTCGCCGGCAACGTGTATTGCGGCGGTGCCGGCGGGATCTGGATCCTCGATCCCCAGGGCAAGAAGCTCGGGCGCATCGTGCACGGCTATCCCGCGACGACCAACATCGCCTTTGGCGGCGACGACTGGAAAACCTTGTACTTCACCAGCCGCACCCATCTGGGTTCGGTCAACGTGAAGATATCAGGCCTGCCGGTGCCGGCGCCGAAGAAAAGCGGTTGAGCCGCCCTCGCAGCGCGGCGGCGGCCGACCCTAGTTTCGTGTGATGGAGGACGTGAAATGCTGACGTTGTATTACGCTCCGGGCGCATGCTCGATGGCGGCACATATCGTGCTGGAGGAGAGCGGCGAGAAGTACCAGCCGCAGAAGGTCGACCTCGCCAACGGCGAGCAGCGCACGGAGACCTATCTCAAGATCAACCCGCAGGGACGCGTGCCGGTGCTGCGCCTCGACGAGGGCGAACCGCTGGCCGAGAACACCGCCATCCTGCCCTATCTCGGCAAACGCTTCGGCCTGTGGCCGAAAGAACCGCTCGCCGATGCCAAGGCGCTCTCCCTGATCGGCTTCTTTGCCGCGAGCGTGCATCCCGCGCACGCCCATGTCGGACGGCCCGAGCGCTACGCGACAGACCCGTCCGCCTATCCCACGCTGAAGGAAACCGGGCTCAAGACCTTCCATGGCTATCTCAAGCAGATCGACGCCCGGCTGGCGGGACGGGAATGGTTCGCCGACCAATACTCCGTGCTCGATCCCTATGGCTTCGTGTTCTACACGTGGGGCGTCCGCCGCGAGCTCCCCATGGGTGAGCTCAAGAATTACACCGCGTTCAAGGACCGCATGGTCAAGCGTCCCGCGGTCGAACGCGTCATGGCCGACGAGAAGATCAAGGTCTGACCGCCCGCGTCTTTCGCTTGCGGAGCTCGAGCGGCAAACTCGGTCTGCTCCCTCCCCCACGCGCCCCGGACTTGTCGGGGTCGCGGTTTATCGTGCGCAAGCCGGGCAGGCCCGACTTGCGATGGGGGAGGGCTGGGGAGGGGGTGGTGCGCTTGGCACCGCAGGTGCGTCATGTTCTGCCGTTGACTACCCGACACTGTTGATCTGAACACGGAGGCTCACCGAACGTTCGCGTGCCACCCAACGTAACAAGCTGGTCGGCCACCACGCATTCACACGCGAACCAGGTTTTCCGGAGATTCGTCAAATAGCCCCCAACTGGGCGGGGTCGCGTGCGAGCGCTCTGTCTCGGCAAAGGAGCAATTGAGTTGGAGAGGCAGTTTTCGGTGCCTTCGTCTCCAGTCTTGAAATCCCGCTTCCCGGAAACGGAGGCCCTCGCAGGCAGGGACTGGAGTTTCGCGAGGGTCCCGACCTCACCTTAGTCGGTCGCGCGACTCATCAAGAAAATAATGCTTGAGCCGCTGACGATCTCCGAGTTGGGCCGCCCAATCTGAGACCGGGGATTCATAACCGCCGCCAATCGTATCGTGCGCGATGACCGGCGCTTCTTGCGAGCGAGCAACCGCGACGTGGAAAACCATGCCGGTTACCGCAAAACCGATGGCAGCCGCCGTCGCTCGGATAATCAATGCCCTGGTGCCTATTCGCATGATCGCCACTCCATCCATCCTAGCGCCAGACTAGAGACCGCAGTGAACTAAGTATGTGACGGCCATCACGAAAATGCGCGAACTGCAAACTAAGACGCTGTTTCAGCATGCGTGGTCGGAAGCCAATCATGATCTCGGCTACAAGCCAGGAGGGAGTCCATTATCCTCAAACGCAAAGCGGCCGGCTCGCATTTACGTCTGCGCAAGCTTGGGGAGCAGACCTGATCTTTGACGAGCTATTTCGGGAGCGCGAGGGTTTCAGGGCAGGCCTCGACAGTTAGCACCTGTGGTATGCGCATGCTCCAAGGCCAACCCGCAGCGCGGTTCTCCCGCTGCGAAGATCTAAAGGTGCAGTTGATGCACGGCCATTTGGGCGACAAGAAAGGGCGCGACCCGCCATACGAGCTGCGCCGAGTCAGCCGGGGCGTCCCGGAGTGCGCAAGATCGCGGCTCAGTTCGGGGTCGATCCTTCGACCGTGCAGCGCATCAGCCGATCGCCAGCGATGACAGTCTGATAAAGCCTGTCACCATATGGGCGGCGTGCTACCGCCACCACCGCCAACTACGCTAGACGTTGCGGCGTACTGGGCGCCCTCCACGACGTTCGCGGTGCTTCTGGCCTTGGCCCATGTCATTGCCGCGAGCAAGACCACCACGACCGCCAAAGATTTCACCGCCGGGGATTTCATGGTGCGCGTCCTCATTCCGTGTCCATGCATAATGCCGGTGGTCTGCCTGGGAGACTGTGATGTCGGTCACAGAAAGCGCGTTTCAGCCGAAACGACCGCTGGCCACAAAAAAAGCCGCGAAGCTCGGCAATCGGTCCGGGCGACTGCACGTGGTCTACGAAGCCGGACCAGTTGGTTGTCTGTACCGAAAATTAGATTCTGCAATAGTGGTGATGAAGTCCGAAGACGAGGTCGAGTAGCCCGAAGTCGGGTAGAACGAGGCCGTCAAACTGTTCAGTGGGGAGGAAACGATGAAAACGCGTTACATCGTCGCGTTGTCTATCTTGGCAGGAGTTGCGGTCGGCGCTGCTGCCGTTCAGGCACTCCATGCCCAGGCCAAACCGCCGGCATATGTTGTCGCGGAGATCGATGTGACGAATGCAGAGCCATATGACAAGGAGTACGTGCCGCCTGCCGCGAAAGCCATTACGGACGCAGGTGGTAAATATGTCGTTCGCGGCGGCAAGACCGTTGCCATTTTCGGTGAGCCACCCAAACCACGCATCGCTGTGATGGTCTTCGAGAACATGGAAAAGGCACAAGCCGCATTTGACTCTTCTGCCTATAAAGAAGCCAAGAAGGTGGGGGACAAATACGCGAAATTCCGCGTTTATGCCGTGGAAGGCTTGTCGCAATAGCAGTCTTACCGGAAACCCCATCCGGCTAGCGAGCAGACGGCGAATCCGTGATGTTCGTGCCCGATGATCGATTTTCTCATTTTGCTGGCATGCGTGCTGACCAGGCTCTTCCGATCGAGGGCGGAGATCCTTGTTCTGCGCCATGAGCTCAACATCCTGCAGCGCAAATCGACCGAAGAGCGGCCTTCAGCGTCCATTCTTGTACCACCGCGCCCAGCTAGCGCCGCGGCCTCGGTCGTTCGGATCGAATTGTTCGCCGCCAAATCTGACACGGAATTTCTCGGCGTGTTCCGGGTCTGCAAAGCAGAAGACGATCCACCACTTGTCCTCGTGGAAGACGCTGTGATGCCGCTCGCACACCGACAGGTCGAGGCAGAAGGCTTCCATGAACCGGCCGTGCGAACCGGTGCAGTCGGTCGCCGGGACAGCGACTTGATGCGGCCAGCCGGGATCAATTCCGGCCGCGGTTAACTCGCCCTTCCTCCGGCCCATAAGCGCCCCATTGACTCTGTGTTCCTTGTTTGTTCTCATGACATACAACGGGAGTCCAGGCGTGAATGCATCGGAATGCTCGTCGGAGCCCGAAGCCGACGCCGCTGCGTCGCTGGAAGCGGAAGTGGACGAGGCCATTGCGATGTGCGGCGGGGATGCACGCGCGGCGTCGCGCGCGACGCTCGTCGCAAATGCCTGCCTGGAGGCCGAAGTCGAGCGATTGACCGAAGCAATCTCAACTGGCTTCGCCCGCGGGCGGGTTCGCAAGCCACCGTGAAATTTCGCAGAACGGTCGGGATGGAAACGACAGCCACCATCCTCCATGCGGATCTGGATGCATTCTATGCCTCCGTCGAGCAACTGCTCGACCCGTCCTTGCGCGGCAAGCCCATCGCCGTCGGCGCGGGAGTCGTGCTTGCCGCTTCATATGAAGCCCGGGCCTTCGGAATCGGTGGCGGCATGTCGGGACGGCGGGCGCGCGAGCTGTGTCCGCAACTGATCTTTGTCGGCGGCCATTTCAAGAACTACCAGCGGCTGGGAGATGCTGCCATCAAGGTGCTCAATGATTTCACGCCCCTCGTCGAGCGGATTTCCATCGATGAGGCCTTCGCGGACGTCGCGGGGTGCACTCATCTCTTCGGTCCGCCGGCTGCGATTGCAAGCGCGGTACGGCGCCGTGTGCGGGTAGAGGTTGGTCTTCCAATCTCGATCGGCGTGGCACGCACCAAGCACTTGGCGAAAATTGCCTCGCAAGTGGCCAAACCCGACGGGTTGGTGGTTGTCGATCCCGACACCGAGCTGGACTTCCTTCACGACCTGCCTGTCGAGTTGATGTGGGGAGTGGGCCCGGTTACCAGGGCGCGGCTGGCCGAGATCGGCGTCCATACCATTGGGCAGCTGGCGGAGATGCCGGGATGGTCGCTCGAGCGGTTGCTCGGTCGCGCGGCAGGAGAGAAGCTGACGGCGTTGGCGTGGAATCGCGATCCACGGGAAATCAAGACGCATCGTCGGGCGCGATCGGCCGGAGCCCAGTCAGCGCTCGGCAAGCAGCCTGCTGAAGCGCGAGTTTTCCGGCCCACGCTGCGTCATCTTGCCGACAGGGTCGCCACCCGGCTCCGGGCGAAATGCCGGCCGGGTCGGACGGTGACAGTCCGCGTTCGCTTCGCCGACCTTCGCTCGGTCACTCGTTCCGTAACGCTCGATACGCCGATTTCAGCGACCGCGATCCTTGCCGAAATTGCCGAGGAACTGGTACGCACGGCGCTCGCGGATCACCCTGACGAGAGGACCATCTCGCTGCTGGCGATCTCCGTGTCGCAGCTCGAGAAGCACTCGGACGTGCAGCTGGAACTCCCGCTTGGGCTTGAAGGTGAGGAGCGCCGGCCCGGCACCAAAAGAGGCATGGCACGCTGGATCGCCGATCGCGCTGTTGACATGATCCGCGATCGTTTCGGATGGGAGGCGGTCGGATACGGGTCGGTCGCGTTGGGACTCTCCCGTTCCGTTCCCGACGCGTTTCGCGAGCTCGCCGAAAAGGACCTTTAGTTGGCGACGCCGCCTCCGTTTGAAGCCTCAGAACTCCATCAGCGTTTCGCGGAGAGTCGGCTTGGTGTACTCGGTGCGGACAAGGCCAAGCCGCTGCAGGGCGGGGACGAGGCCATCCGTGACCTCGAGGATATAGCGGCGGTTGATGTGATGAAACGGGTTGCGCAGCAGGAACCCGTCGCCGCCGACTTCCTCCATGATCTCGCCCATCTTTGCGGCGACCTGATCGGGCGTTCCGACCACCTCCACAGAGCTCGATTTTCCACCTTCCTTGATCAGCTGACGCAAGGTCTTGCCGCTGCCGAGCTGCGCAAACCGCTGGAGCGAGCTCGACTCGCCGTTGGTCGTCAGATCCTCGGGCAGGGGCTTGTCCATGTCGAACTTGGAGAAATCGATGTCGGTGATCCCGCTCATGAGAGATAGCCGGCGTTCGGCGAACTGCCGTTGCGACATGCCGCGCTCGTTGACCATCTTGGCTTCTTCCTCGGTTTCGCCCATCACCGGCGAGAACAGATAGAGCACTTTGATGTCGTCGGGGTTGCGCCCGAGCTTCACCGCCCTGGCGCGGATGTCGTCGCGAAGTCCCTTCATGGCCTTGGTGCCGTTGGCCGCGGCGATGATCGAATCCGCATGCTTGGCGGCGAAGTCGCGCCCCTTCTCCGATGCCCCCGCCTGGACATAGGTCGGGCGGCCCTGCGGCGACGGCGCGGTGTTGAGCGGTCCCCGCGACTTGAAATACTTGCCTTCGAAATGGATCGGCCGAACCTTCGTCCAGTCCACATAGGTCTGCGTCTTTCGGTCCATGACGACGGCATCAGGATCCCAGGACGCGAATAGCTGGTTGACGACATCCATATATTCGTCGGCCATCTCGTAGCGCAGATCGTGCGGCGGCAGCTTGTCCAAGCCGAAATTCTGCGCCGCGGTGTCTTCGCCGCTGGTGACGATGTTCCAGCCGAAGCGCCCGCGCGCGAGATGATCGATGGTCGCCGCCACGCGCGCCAGCAGAAAGGGGGGATAGCCCAGGGTCGACATCGTCGCGACCACGCCCAGGCGCGACGTGTGGGATCCGATCACCGCGGCGAGCGGCACGGGATCGTGCTTGGGCACCTGGATCGCGCCCGTCAGCGGCACCTTCGCGTTGCCCCCGTAGGACTCGGGCACCATCAGCGTGTCTTCCAGGATGATATAGTCGAAGCACGCGCGCTCCAGCGCCTTGGCGAACTCGATATAGAAATCTCCGGTCCATGGATTGCCGCCGGCCGACGAAAATGGCTCGTTCCATTCGTCGACGACGAAACTGGCGAACCAGGCTAAATGAAATTTCTTGCGGCTCATTGCTGCTCCTTTCGGGCGCATGTCCAGGCTTGCTTGCTGGCGCGTCTCCGCCGGTGCAGGGCGCGCTATCTTCGTGACC
>Ga0208990_1000355_pt1 | contig 10832 bp, 9 predicted proteins | sample MedBloCARef_M3_FD_187854 | JGI IMG/M metagenome (GOLD analysis project Ga0208990, IMG submission 187854) | Forest soil microbial communities from El Dorado National Forest, California, USA - Mediterranean Blodgett CA Ref_M3 (SPAdes) (version 2) | ecosystem: Environmental > Terrestrial > Soil >...
GTCTACACCTACAAGCTGCGCGACGACGCCTATTTCCACAACGGCCGCAAGATGACGGCCGACGATGTCATCTGGTCCTGGACGCGCATCATGGACGGCAGCAAGGGCTATCCGGGCGCGCGCTATGTCCGACTGATCAAGGGTGCGATCGCCGTCGAGAAGGGCGAGGCCAAGGAAATCTCCGGCCTGAAGAAGATCGACGACTTCACGCTCGAGATGACCATCACCGACATCACCGATCCGGGCTTCTCCTTCTTCGACGGCACGACCGCGATCCTGCCCAGGGAAGAGGTCGAGAAGGGCAACTTCGCCAACAATCCCATCGGCCTCGGTCCCTTCAAGTTCAAGGAGCACGTGCCGGGCTCGCGCGTCGTGCTGGAGCGCTGGGAGAAGTTCTACAAGCCCGGCAAGCCCTACGCCGACCGCATCATCGTGTCCCTCATGGCTGAGGCTGCGGCGCGCGACGTGGCGTTTCGCAACAAGGAGATCGACACGTCGATCCTCGGGCCCGCCCAGTACGTCGCCTATCGTGCCGACCCGGAACTCTCCAAGGGCATCCTCGAGGTCGCCGAGATGTTCACGCGCTCCATGCGTATGAATCCCAGCTTCAAGCCGTTCGCCGACAAGCGGGTGCGTCAGGCGATCAACCATGCCATCGACACCGACCTGATCATCAAGCGGCTGGTCAAGGACAAGGCTTATCGCGCCGTGAGCTGGTTGCCGCTCAGCTCGCCTTCCTTCGACAAGACGGTGAAGCCCTACGCCTTCGATCCCAACAAGGCCAAGAAGCTGCTGGCCGAAGCGGGCTATCCCGACGGCTTCGAGTTCGAATGGACGACCAGCCAGAACGAGAGCTGGGGCCTACCGATCGTCGAGGCGGTGATCCCTTATCTCGCCAAGGTCGGCATCAAGGTGAAGCCCAAGCTGATCGAGGCCACCGTACTAACCGACATCCTGCTCAAGGGCGAATTCCAGGCAATCATCAGTTCTAGCCTGACCGGTCCGGACTCGCTCGCACAGCTGAAATGTTTCCATTCCAAGACTCCGCGTACGGCCTGCAACACCGTCATGTTCAACAACGCCGCCTTCGACAAGTTGATCGACGAAGCTGGTCAGACGACCGACAGTGCCAAGCTCACCGACTTGCTGCGCCAGGCCAACAACATCCTCTATGACGAGGCACCGGTGTGGTTCTTCAACTACAACAAGGCGGTGCTCGCTTATCAGCCGTGGATCCACGGTTTGCAGGCAAATCCGACCGAGATCACGCACCAGTACACCGAAGACGTCTGGGTCGACGACCGCTCGCCGGCCAAGTGACGACGGGCTGATTTCGACCTGATGCTGCTCGTTCTCGGACGCCGCCTCTTCAACGTCATCCCGACCCTCCTAGCCGTCATCGCGCTGGTCTTCCTGCTGTTCAGTGTCCTGCCGGGGAGCTTCATCTCCGGCATGGGCGAGGACGGCCGGACGACCATCGACCCGGCGGTGATGGAGCGCATGCGCAAGGAGATGGGCCTCGACGACCCGTTGGCCGAGCGCTTCGCCAGGTACGTCGCCCATACCGCAATGGGCGACCTCGGCACCTCGTTTCGCACGCGCGAGCCGGTGACCAAGCTGATCGGCGTCCGCATCTGGCCGTCGCTGAAGCTGGTCTTTGCCGCCATGACCTTCGCCATCTCGGTCGGCGTGACCCTGGGATTCCTGGCGGCGCTGCGGCCCGGCAGCCTGCTCGACACGGTGTCGATGGTCACGGCCATCTCGGGCCTCAGCCTCTCGCAGTTCTGGTTCGGCCTGATGCTGATGTACCTGTTCGCGTTGCAGCTGAACTGGCTGCCGAGCTTCGGCTACGGCGACGGCGGGTTGCGCAACCTCATCCTGCCCGCGGTCGCGCTGGGCGTGGGCCCAATGGCGCTGCTGGCGCGCACCACGCGCGCCGCCGTGCTCGACGTCCTCAATGCCGACTTCGTCCGCACCGCACGCAGCAAGGGCATGAGCGAGCGCCGCGTCGTCGAATGGCATGTGCTGCGCAACGCGCTGGTGCTGGTCATCACCATCGTCGGCCTGCAGTTCGGCTCGCTGATGGGCCAGGCGGTGGTGGTCGAAAAGCTGTTCGCCTGGCCGGGCGTCGGATCGCTGATGGTCGATTCGGTGTTCCAGCGCGACATGCCGGCGGTCCAGGGCTGCATCCTCTTGATCGTGGTGTTCTTTCTGTTCATCAACACGCTGGTCGACATCGCCTACGTCGTGATCGATCCGCGCATCCGCTACGGCTGAGGCAACCGGATGAAGTGGGGCTCCAACACATGGGTGGGCGGCGGCCTGGTCGGCCTGGCGATCGGCGTGGCGATCTTCGCGCCGTGGATCGCGCTCACCGATCCGGTGATGGACGCCAACCTGATGAACGCCGAGCTGCCGCCCAGCTGGGAGTTCCCGTTCGGCACCGACGCGCAGGGTCGCGACATCTTTTCCCGCATCGTCTACGGCGCGCGCATCTCGCTCACCGTCGGTTTCGTGAGCCAGATCTGCAACAGCCTGATCGGCGTCACGCTCGGCCTCACCGCCGGCTACTGGGGCGGCTGGTGGGACGATCTGGTGAGCGGCCTCACCAACCTGATGCTGGCCATCCCCTCGCTGGTCTTTGCGCTGGCCATCATGGCGATCCTCGGGCCCGGCCTGGCGAGCCTCGTGATCGCGCTCGGCCTCACCAGCTGGTCCTATTCCTGCCGCATCGCCCGCGCCCAGGTGCTGTCGCTCAAGAGCCAGGGCTATGTCCAGGCTGCGCGCATCCTGGGCTACGGCGATCTCCGCATCATGTTCACCCAGGTCCTGCCCAACATCCTGGGGCCGCTGATCGTGATCGCCACGCTGGGCATCGGCGGCGCGATCCTGGCCGAGGCTGCCCTCTCGTTCCTGGGCCTCGGCATCCGGCCGCCCTTCCCGAGCTGGGGCAGCATGCTGTCCGAGGCACGCGACCAGATCCGGGCGGCGCCGTGGCTGTCGGTGTTTCCCGGCCTCGCCATCTTCTTCACCGTGCTCGGCCTTAACCTTTTAGGCGACGGGCTGCGCGACATCCTCGATCCGCAATCGACCACGCGCCGCGCATGAGCACACCCCTTCTCACGGTCGACGATCTGCACATCGCCCTTGCCGGCGACGGTGCGACCTACGGCGCCGTCGAGAAGGTGTCGTTCGAGATCGGCCGCGGCGAGGCCTTCGGGTTGGTGGGCGAATCGGGCTGCGGCAAGAGCATCACGGCGCTTGCCATCATGGGCCTGTTGCGCCGCCCGCTGTCGCTCAGCGGCGGCAGGATCGTGCTCGACGGGGAGGAGATCCAGGACGCGTCGGCCGCCGAGATGCGCCGCCTGCGCGGCAAGCGCATCGCCATGATCTTCCAGGAACCGATGACGGCGCTCAATCCGCTGTCGCCGGTCGGCCGCCAGATCGCCGAGATGTTCGTGCTGCATCAGGGCGCCAACTGGAACGAGGCGATGGATCGCGCGGAAGAGGCGCTGCGCCAGGTCCGCGTGCCCTCGCCCGAGCGGCGTATCCGCGACTATCCGCACCAGCTCTCGGGCGGCATGCGCCAGCGGGTCATGATCGCCATTGCGTTGGCCTGCGGGCCGGAACTCCTGATCGCCGACGAGCCGACCACGGCGCTCGACGTCACGGTGCAGGCCGAGATCATCGACCTGATGGCCGAGCTCTGCGCCGCCAAGGGCACCGCCATCCTGATGATCAGCCATGATCTCGGGCTGGTCGCCAACATGTGCCGGCGCGTCGCCGTGATGTATGCCGGCCGCATCGTCGAGAGCCAGGTGGCCGGGGCGATCTTCGCCACGCCGCGCCATCCCTATACGCAAGGTTTGGTCGATTCCCTGCCCCGCCTGGGCGAGCGTTCGAGGCGCGGCCAACAGCGGCTGCGCGAGATCTCGGGTGTCGTGCCGTCGATCGCGGCCTACCCCGGGGGTTGCCGCTTCAATCCGCGCTGCCCGGCCGTCACCGATATCTGCCGGTCGACCGCACCGGACATCACCCCCCTGCCGGCGGACGGCCTCGTGCGGTGCCATCATCATGGCTGAGCCGCTGCTGAAGCTCGACGAGCTCGCGGTCCATTTCACCGTCGGCGGCGCGCTCCGCGGCGGCACCAAAATACTGAAGGCGGTCGACGGCGTGAGTCTCGACGTGAAGCCCGGCGAATGCCTGGGCCTGGTAGGCGAATCGGGCTGCGGCAAGTCCACCCTGGCGCTCGCCATCATGGGCCTGATCCCGCCGACGCATGGCGGCATCGCCCTGAACGGCCAGGCGATTTCCGGGCGCGACCGCATGGCGACAGCGCGCACGGTTCAAATGGTCTTCCAGGATCCCTACGCCTCGCTCAACCCGCGCCAGACCGTGCGCCGCACCTTGGCCGACCCGCTGCGCCTGCACGGCGTCACCAACAGGAGCGAGGTCGATCAGCGGGTCGCGGACATGATGGCCAAGGTCGGCTTGCGCCCCGATCATGCCGACCGCTATCCGCACGAATTCTCCGGCGGCCAGCGCCAGCGGATCGGCATCGCCCGCGCCCTGATCCTGCGGCCCAAGCTGGTGATCTGCGACGAGCCGGTGTCGGCGCTCGACGTCTCGATCCGCGCCCAGATCCTCAACCTGCTCGAGGACATGAAGCGGCGCTATGGACTGACGCTTCTGTTCATCGCCCACGATCTCGCCGTGGTGAAGGCGGTCAGCGACCGCATCGCCGTGATGTATCTCGGACGCCTGTGCGAGGTCGGACCGACCGAGCCGCTGTTTGCGCGGCCGGCGCATCCCTACACGGCGCTGCTGCTCGAGGCGATCCCCGTGCCCGACCCGACGGTCAAGCCGGCCGCCAACCTTGCCGTCGGCGAGCCGCCGTCACCGCTCGACCCGCCGTCGGGCTGTCGCTTTCGCACCCGCTGTCCGCGCGCCGACGCGATCTGCGCGGCGGAGGTGCCGGAGTTGCGCGAGCTCGCCGCCGGGCAGTTCGCCGCCTGCCATCACCCGCTTTAGACGAAACTCGCTTAGACGAAGCTTGGGCGCGCTTTTAGCGAGTCGCGGTCGAAGCCCGCCACCTTCTTGTAGCGCTCGGAGATGGCCTCGAGCTCGGTTCTTGAGATCACGTCCTCGATGCGCCCGAAGCGCTGGCCGCCGGAGCGCTGCCAGACTTCGCGCAGGATGGCGTCGGGTGGATCGGTGCGATTGGTCAGCACGACCTTGGCCGTCGCCGGATTGCGCACCGCCTCGTACTGCTGCAACGCCGCCTCGGTGGCGCCAAGCTTCTTGATCTGGCCGGTGAGGAAGCGCGCGTCGAGGATCGCCTGGCCCGCGCCGTTGGAGCCGCGCGGATACATCGGATGCGCCGCATCGCCCAGCAGGGTGATCCGCCCGAAGCTCCAGCGCGGCAGCGGGTCACGATCGACCATGGGATATTCCAGGATCTCCTCGGTGCTCTCGATCATGCCGCTGATGTCGAGCCAGTCGAATTTCAGGCCGGCGAAGGCCGGCATGATGTCCGACAGCCGGCCGCGGCCGGTCCAATCCTGGCGCACCGCCTCGGGCCGCTCGATCTCGGCCACCCAGTTGATCAGGGGCAGGCCGCCGGTCTCCGGCGTGCCGGGCCGGATCGGGTAGATCACGGTCTTGCCGACCGTCATCCAGCCCGTCGAGACCATGGTGTCGCCGCCGAGATAGGCCGGCCAGCGCACCGCTCCGCGCCACATGTTGACGCCCGAGTATTTGGGCGGACCTTCGTTGGGAATGAGTTGGCGGCGCAGTGCCGAATGGATGCCGTCGCAGCCGACCGCGACCTTGCCGCGCTGCGGTTCCATATTATCGAAGTGGATGACGACGCCCGCGCCGTCCTGATCGACCTTGAGGCAGCGATGGGCGAGCCGCACGGCGTCGCTGCCCAGTCGCGCGCGCACCGTGTCGAGCATCACCTTGTGCAGATCGGCGCGATGGATCGAAAGCTGCGGCCAGTCGTAGCCGGCGAAGCGGCCGCGCGGCTCCTTGTAGATGAACTGGCCGTGGCGGCTGTAGAAGGCGAGCTCGCGGGTCTCGATGGCGTGCGCGGCCAGCGCCTCCTGCAGGCCGAGCTCGCTCAGCTCGCGCATGGCATGCGGCAGCAGGTTGATGCCGACGCCCAGCGGCAGCACGTCGGGCGCGGCCTCGAACACGCGTGCCGAGATGCCGGCCTGGTGCAGGCTGAGCGCCAGCGCCAGCCCACCGACGCCGCCGCCCACGATCAGAACATCGGGATCACTCACTCGGGCCCTACTCAGGTTGAATCCCACGCTTGGCCACGACATCGGCCCAGCGCGCACGATCGCGCACCACGATCTCGCCCAGCGCCGCCGGTGTCGAGGTGGCGGGGCTGAGGCCCTGCGCCTCGAATACGCTCTTGGCTTCAGGCGAGTTCAGGATCGCCGCGACCTCCTGGTTCAGCCGCGCAACGATCTCGGTTGGCGTGCCTTTGGGGGCGAAGAAGCCGTACCACATGTCGACATCGACGCCCTTCAATCCGCTTTCGCCCAGGGTCGGCACGTCGGGAAGCGGCGGCAGGCGTTCGGGACTGCCGGCGGCGATCGCCTTCAGCTTGCCGGCGCGGATGTGCTGGGCGGAGACATGGACGGGCAGGAACATGTAGCCGATCTGGCCGCCCAAAAGATCCTGCACCGCGCCCGCCGTGCCCTTGTAGGGCACGTGCACCAGCTCGATGCCCGACGCAGTCTCGACCAGCGCCATCGACAGATGATGCGGCGTGCCCACTCCCGGGCTGCCGTAGGTGAGCGTCTTGGGCGCGGCCTTGGCCGCCGCGACCAGCTCACCGAGCGTGTTGGGCTTCTGGCTGGGATGGGCCACCAGCACCAGCGAACCCCAGGCCGTGAGGCCGAGCGGCGCGAAGTCGGCCACCGGATCGTAGGGCAGGTTCTTGTACAGGCTGGCGTTCATGACCAGCGTGTTGACCGACGACATCAGCGTCTGGCCATCGGGCTTGGCGCGCGCCACCTGCTGGCTGCCGATATTGCCGCTGGCGCCCGCGACATTCTCCACCACGACGGGCTGGCCGAGCCGGGGCGACAGCCGCTCGGCCACGAAGCGGGCGATGATGTCCGGACCGGTGCCGGGCGTGAACGGCACGACCAGCTTGATCGGCTGATCGGGCCAGGCGAAGGCGGTCTTGAAGGCCAACGGCGCGACCGCGAAGCCGGCGATGATAGGCAGGAATTGGCGGCGGCGCATGGCGCCATTGAAGCAGCCCCCCGATAACCCGTCGATACAACTTGTGCGTGTTTTACTTATATGTAATTCGTTCTATAAGTGTTCCCGTCAGATCAGCGGAGAGGGGTATGCAGGCAAAGGTTCGGACTGTTTCGTTCCAGGGTATCGACGTCGTGCCGGTCGACGTGCAGGTGCTGGTGGCGCCGGGCCAACTCGCCTTCGCCATGGTGGGGCTGGCCGACAAGGCGGTGGGCGAAAGCCGCGAGCGGGTGCGGGCCTCGTTCCGCGCGCTCGGCCTGGCGCTGCCGCCGCAGCGCATCACCGTCAACCTCTCGCCGGCCGATCTCGCCAAGGAAGGCAGCCACTACGACCTGCCCATCGCGCTGGGCCTCTTGGCCGCCATGGGCGTGATCCCGCGCGAAAGCGTCTCGCGTTTCGTCGTGCTGGGCGAACTGGCGCTCGACGGCTCGCTGTCCCGGGTGCCAGGCGTGCTGCCGGCGGCCATCGCCGCCCGGGCCGCGGGGCGCGGCGTGATCTGCCCCGCGGTGTGCGGCGGCGAAGCGGCTTGGGGTGGCTTCGATGCAGCCTCCCATGACAAGGATGGCGACACCGGCCAGCCGCAGATCATCGCCGCGCCCTCGCTGCTGGCGCTGATCAACCATCTGCGCGGCCAGCAGATCCTGCCCGCGCCCCAGGCGCTGGTCGCCGAGGATCGCGCCAGCTATCCCGACCTCGCCGAGATCAAGGGCCAGGAGAGCGCCAAGCGGGTGCTCGAGCTGGCGGCGGCCGGCGGGCACAATCTCCTGATGATCGGCCCGCCCGGGTCGGGCAAGTCGATGCTGGCGGCGCGGTTGCCCGGCATCCTGCCGCCGCTCGAGCCCGACGAGGCGCTGGAAGCGTCGATGGTGCGCTCGCTGGCCGGCGACTTGGGCGAAGGCAAACTCTCCCGCCGGCGCAATTTCCGCGACCCGCATCATTCGGCGACCTTGCAGGCGCTGGTCGGTGGCGGCCTGCGCGTCCGGCCGGGCGAGGTCTCGCTGGCCCATCACGGCGTGCTTTTTCTCGACGAGTTGCCGGAATTCAACCGCGCTACGCTCGAGGCGCTGCGCCAGCCGCTGGAATCGGGCCGCGTGACGGTGGCGCGCGCCAATGCCCATGTCACCTATCCCGCGCGTTTCCAGCTCGTGGCGGCAATGAATCCCTGCCGCTGCGGCCATCTCATGGAGCCCAACCGCGCCTGCGGCCGCGCCCCGCGCTGTGGCTTGGACTACCAAGGCAAGCTCTCAGGCCCGCTACTAGACCGTATCGACCTCGTCATCGACGTGCCGCCGGTGAGCTCGGCCGATCTCGCTTTGCCGCCGCCGGCCGAAGGCTCGGCCGATGTCGCGGCCCGTGTCGCCGCCGCGCGCGCCGTCCAGCGCGAGCGCCTGGCCGAGCTCGACCGCAAGGGCAAGCTTTTGGCCGTCGAGGCCGACCAGTCGGCCGGTTTGCTCGCTGACCGGGCGCGTGGCTGGTCAAAGCCGCGCTGCAACGCCGACACCGACGGCGCGCTTTTGGCCGCCATCGCCGAGCCCGATGCCGAAGGCCGCGCCCTGCTCACCCGGGCGGCCGAACGGCTCGGCCTTTCGGCCCGCGCCTGGCATCGCACGCTGCGTGTGGCCCGTACTCTCGCCGATCTCGATGGCGCCGACGCCGTGCGCCGCCTGCACATTGCCGAGGCGCTGAGCTATCGCCGTCCGCAACCTCGTGCGGCAATGGCCGCCTAGCGTCTCAGCAATCGATAGGAAGACATCTCGCCTGTGCGAGTGCAAAAACTCGGTCCCGCGCTACAATAATGTCACGGGCGTCCGAGATTTGTGTCTCTACCATTACGAACGTATTTCGTGACGGAGACAACTCATGACGGCGCTCGAACAGGTTGATAGCGTCCTTACGCTATCGGCCAATCGATTTGCTGGTCGCGATATCTCGCTCGATACCTTGATCCACGACATTACCGATTCGCCGCTGTTGAAAGGCGGTGTGTTCCTCGCCGCCTATTGGTGGCTGTGGTTCGAGGTCGACAGGGACGGCGTTCATGGCCAGCGGCGCCATGTCGTGGTTGCGCTTCTGTCGGGTACCGTCGCGGCAATTGCCTCCCGCCTGCTGCAGGTCGCCTTGCCGTTTCACCTTCGGCCGTTGCACACGCCAGGACTCGGTATGCACATGCCGCTCAGCGTCGACGCCGTTACGCTCAATGACTTCAGTTCTTTTCCCAGCGACCATGCGGTCCTTTTTTTCGCGCTCTGTGTTCCCCTATGGAAGCGCTCGCGGTGGCTCGGCGTAGCGGCGTTTCTCTGGACGGCCCTGGTGATCTGCTTGCCACGGCTCTATCTCGGTTATCATTGGACGAGCGATGTGATCGCAGGCGCGCTCATCGGCATCGCCCTGATGCTTGTGCTGTGCCGGCTCATCGGCGCCACAGGACTACCCGACAAGGTGTTGCGCCTCAGCGCAACGCATCCCCCGGTGTTTTACGCGATCGCCTGGCTGCTCACCCTCGAGGTCGCCGTGCTGTTCGCCGATCTCCGGCATTTCCTGCTCGACACGGCACACATTGCCAGGGCGCTCGTGTGATGACCTGGCAGGCCAAGCCGGACTCCGTCACAGATGCCGCGTCTCCGCCGGCGCATTCCACCAGTTGTCGTGACGGCCATCCATGTATTTGACCGGCGCCTCGGCGAGCTCCGTCGGGTCGAGATCGTCGAGACAGGCGAGGTTCACCGAATAATAGGCGCCGCCGATCTGCTCGATGTAGCCGTGACCGAACGCCGGGATGCCGCAGGTCTTGCAGAACCGGTGATGGCCGCTCTTGGTGCCGAACTGATAGTCGGCCAGCTCGCCTTCGCCCGCGAGCAGTCGAAACGCCTCCGGCTTGATGATGGCGCCCCAGTAGCGCCGCTTGGCGCAGATCGAGCAGTTGCACTTGCCCGTGCCGGCGCTCAAGTCGAGGTCGGCCTCGTAGCGGACTTTGCCGCAATGGCAGCTTGCCTTGTAGGTCCTGGTCATCGATCGATTTCCTTCAACGGTTTTCGGTCGCAAGCTTCAGCCCAAGGCCGACCAAGGCCGCGCCGGTGATGCCTTCGAGGGCGCGCCGGATTGCCGGGCGGCGCAGCACCTTGCCGATCCGCGCGATCGCCAGCGTATAGGACACCAGCCAAAGAAATGTCAGCAGGCTGAACAACAGCCCGAGCAGGATCAGGCCCGCGAAGCTCGCCGCGTCGGGCGGCACGAACTGTGGCAACAGGCTGGTGAAGAAGGCCGCCATCTTGGGGTTGCTGAGATCACTCACCAAACCCTGGCTGAAGGCACCGCCCGGTGCGAGCGGTCGCGCGGCCGCAATCGCGCCCTGGCCAGCCGCCGGCCGAAAGGCTGCGCGCAGCGACTGCAGCCCAAGCCATACCAGATAGGCGGCGCCGGCATACTTCACTGCCAGGAACAGCGGCTCGGAGGCGACGAGCAGGGCCACGACGCCGGCGCTGGTGGCCAGCGCCCAGATCGCCTGGCCTGTGGCGACGCCCAGCGCCGTGGCGAGGCCGCCGGCGCGGCCC
>Ga0208990_1000358_pt1 | contig 10816 bp, 7 predicted proteins | sample MedBloCARef_M3_FD_187854 | JGI IMG/M metagenome (GOLD analysis project Ga0208990, IMG submission 187854) | Forest soil microbial communities from El Dorado National Forest, California, USA - Mediterranean Blodgett CA Ref_M3 (SPAdes) (version 2) | ecosystem: Environmental > Terrestrial > Soil >...
GTTGTTTATGACGGAAGCTGTGTTTACACGCCTGCCACCCACATCGAAGTTGGTGGCAATTCCAAGCCCCCAACCGAGACCAGCCCAATCCACGACTGTCGGCTGCACCACTACCACCGGCGGTTTTGCCGCCGGTTGCTGTGCCGACGCCCGATCCGAAATTAAGCCGCATCCGGCTAGGAGAGCCCCAATTGCGCACGCTAGTCGTTTAGCTCTAATTCGCTTCCGAAAAAATTGCACAAGCATTTCCATCTCCCATTAATGTGGGAGGCGAACACCTTTCGATACTGCCCGCAGATTTCGCGAACACGCTTACGCGATACGCGCCGCTACGCTGCGTCAACAATATGGATTTGAAGCCGCCACCCCACTCAGCCACCCCCCGTGGCGTGTGAAATGCTACTTGCGGTTGCTCAATCAGGGGCAGTCCTTGCGAGGGTTTTCCACCTTATACACGCAGAATCAATTGATTTTCGGCAGGTATATTCTGCGTCGCGAATACACGCTAAAATTGTTCGCCATCCGGCTCGATGGCGCAGCAAATCTCTACAACCCAACTCAGAGCGCCGCTGTGACCGTGAACAAACGCGCACAAACGTGAATGATCTTGATCGAGAAACGCTGATTTTGCTCGAACTTCCCGCCAGGGTGCTGCGCTCATAACGGTCTGGTTGCAGGTTCGAGTCCTGCCGGGCCCACCAAAGAAGTTGGGCGGCATAACGTCTCCAATGATGCCCATCTCGAAACCGCGCAAGACTGGCCCGCAAGCGGCATAGCCCCCGTCATCATTGAAGCGGGAGAACGCGAAACGTTTGCCGGTACGAATATGGGTCGCAGACGTGAACTCGCTTCTGCTCCAGCGGCGTGACGCCATCGGCGAAAACGAGGCCGCCGGATTGGTACTTTGCTAACCCCGAAAGAAGCGAAGGAAATCAAATATCCAAAAAATTCGGGATTCTATTAGAGTATACTTCAAATATAGATATGTATTAATTGGTATTTCAGTAAAATTTTATCACTATTTTTCTTACTTTTTATCCTTAACCAAGTGTTAAGTTCATAGATTTACATAAGCTATTCTTGGTTTACCTTGCTTTCACCGATTTGAAATCAAGGAAACCAAAAATGCGTCGCTCGTTAAGCAGAATCGTTTGCTCAACCGTGCTCCTCCTTGCGGTCGGAAGCGTGGATGCTCAGACGATTGAGAACCAGCCGGCGCGCGCCTCTCTCGAGGCGCTGGCTCTGGGCCCCAAAGTCAGCTGCTCCTCGCACGGAGCGCCCGCAGAACCGTTCGATCCTTCGGCAACATCTGCACTACCTCACAACGAAAAGTTCATGGCCGGCGAGCATTTCAAGGAGAACATTTCGCCGGCGGCCGAAGCCAGGATTTCGTGGCTCGGTGCGACTTTCATGCGCCGCTTCGCCGTCAAAATTGAAGACGATCCAGGTGATGTGATGCTTCAAACTTATGCTTTGAACAGATCATCAAGCAATATCCAAATCATCGCCGAACTCGATGATCGCCCTGAGACCAAACTCACCGATCTTTGGTGCCTGTTAAAGCTCCATGCGAACGGCGAAGACGGGGCGTTGCAGACCAATGCCGTTCCAAACATATTTTTTGTGCGTGACGCCGCAGGCGTGCTTGGCGCGGTAGATGCGATCTGGGCAGGCGCGGGATGGGAAATCGGAGCGAGTCCAGTGGAAGGCCAACGCCAATGGCCTTCAGGATCGCGCGTGATATCCCGCTGACACATTCGAGCGACTGCTCCCATCATGACCCGGCTTTACTGCCGGTTGACCGGCATAAACCCGTCCGTCAGCGTCTGCATGAAGAGAACGAGCGCGTCCTCTTCTGCGTCCGACAGATCCAGACGACCAACCCGGCTCGTATTCATATTGGCGGTCGACTCTGGCGCAGGCCAGCAAGTCGTACCTTCGCCAGCGTCATGAGGCTGGCAGCGCGGCAGGACATCGCGCGTATTGTAGAAATGCACGATCGCCTTCAGGCTGGTGAAATATCCGTTATGCCCGAAGGCCTTCACGAAGGCCGGATAAGGCCGCTTGTCGACATTGCGAAGTGTCGGCACCCGAATTCGCGCTTGATTGTCTGGCGCGAGCTTGAGCCATCGCTCATCTACCGCGGAGGGCTGGCTCAGTAGATGTCCGTTGCTGAGAAAACTGCCGACACCGCCATCGACGAACGACGACCCTTGCGGGTTCGCGACATAGCCCAATGCGTCGGGCCGATTTTCCTCATAATAGGGAAGCCTCGGATTGGCAGGGGTTCCAATATTGCTGGCGGTGAAGTCGGTGAACAGCGGGTCCTCGCCAGGCCCGCCGTCGCGGTGACAGGTGTTGCATTGCGCCTTGCCGCGGAACACGTCGTAGCCTGCTTGTTCCTGCGGCGTGAACTGCGCTTTTTTCGCAAGCACCGCGTCGTATTTTGAGGTAAACGGCGTCACCTCCGCAGAAGCCTCATAGCCGGCGATGGATTGCGCCATCTGATCGAAGGTGGCGCCGACCCGGCCGCGATCAATCGGGCTAAGATGAACCGGCAGCGGCTCGCCGGCGGTCGGCGGCCCAGGCCGGTCGCAAACCTGTTCCACGTCATCAGGCCAAGCGATCGCGAAGGCCTGTGGTCCCCACACGCTTTCGAACAGGGCGCGATAAGGCCGCTGTGAGGCGCGATAGACCGCGCAGGCGATGTCGGGCAGGCCCATTTCCACCGGGTTGGTCGGCGGACCTTGCGCCTGCTCGGCGGCGGGGTTGCCCAGTCGGCGTCCTGTCGCACGCATGTCCCAGAAATTGCCGCCGACGAGGTCGCCCTGCCCGGGATTGTAATGCAACACCGGCGAGAGCGGCGCATAAGCGTGCGTTTGCGGTTTGCGATTGCTGAAGCGCGTGCGCACCGACCCGGGATAGGCGGCGGTGGTCCGGTTCAGCTCCGACACCGGACCGGTAAAGCCCGTCTCGGGCATGTGACAGAAGGCACAAGCCTCGTTGCGGTATACCGACAAATCCTTGTCGTACAGCATCAGCTTACCGAGCAACTCGATTTGCTGGATCTGATTGTCCGGTGGCGCCGCAAGCCGCTCGATCGTCCGTGCCTCGATGCTGTCGATCTCAGCCTCGACCTGCGCAATCTCCTGCAGCGCCCGGGGCGAGAGCGTTGTGCTGCTGTCCTCCGCGCCCGGCGCATCAGCGCCCATGGTGGCCGCGACTATGGCAATTGCAATCGATGAAACCGCGCGCTGTATCTTGTGCGCGAATGGACTGGCAAATCGCATGGAGGTCCTCTCTGTTGGAACCTGCGTTATGGCTTGCGGTTGATTCGCTGCATTCCAGCTTCAACAACGGCCGCAAATACCCTGCAAAAAAGTACGCGATCTTGTTGCGCGTGCCATGTCCAATAGTATGCGCTTGCCGTCAAAAACAGTATCGCGATAGTGCCAACGAAAATTTGAACCCAAAGTGAATTCAGGCTGGTCTCGATGGCAGCGTGGGCACAAAATGCAAGCACGATGCCGACGCAGAACACCGCCAACGAACAAGCCATGGAACACGCCTCATTGCGGCGACGTTTTCGAAGGAGATGCGGGTGCGGCGGCCTGCGGCGTTGCTGCAGCTACGCGAACCGTGTCGCCCGCTGCCAATGTTTCCGGAGGATTATTGATAATCCGATCGGACGGCGACAGGCCCGCGATGACCTCCACGCTGTCGCCGAGGTCGCGGCCCAATTGCACCTTCTTGAGGACGACCTTGTTATTACTGTCGAGAGTAGCGACTTGCGTGCCCTGATTCCCGGTCACAAGCGCCGTGGATGGAATTGTTACTAAATTCGCATCGTTCGGAATTTCGAAATGCACATTGCAGTAACTGCCGGCGAAAAACTTGCCGGCCGCGTTATCAGCCTGAAGCTCAACCTGCATGGTGTGGGAAGTCGCATTCATGGACTTCGAAACGTGGGAGAGCGTTGCGTCGAATTGCGCTCCCGGGTACTGCGGCATTTCGAAAGTCGCTTTCACTCCCGGGACGAGCCCGGCCGAGAACGATTGCGGCACCTGCACGTAGATGCGAACCCGGTGCAGGTCCGAGACCTCGAAAAGCGGTTGACCAGACCCTCCTGAGCTGATCAGCGCCCCGAGCTCCACGTTCCGCGCGGTCACGACCCCATCAAAAGGCGCGGCGAGCGTCTTGAACGATTGCATGGCCTCGAGTTGCCGGACGTTTGCCTCGTTGGCGTCGACGACGGCTTTTTTCGCGGCGGCGTCCGCTGCGGTCTGGTCCGCAAGCTGCTGGGCGACGATCTGCTTCTGCACCAGGATGTTGTTCCGGTTGGCGGTCAGCGTTGCAAAATGCTCATTGGCCTTTACGCTCGCCAACGTCGCGTTGGCTTGACTGAGCTGCTGGTCGAGATCGGGCGCATCGATGGTGGCCAGAACTTGCCCGGCCTTAACGGACGATCCAATGTCATGGTCCCAACTCTTCACGTAGCCATTCACCCGCGCAAAGATTGCCGCTCTGTTGTAGGGCTGGATAGTCCCCGGCAGCGTCAGCGTTTGATGCGTGCCGCCAGGGGTGAGTTGAGCGAGGGCAACGGTCGGGATTGCTTGCGCGCTCGTCCATTGCACGACTTCCTGCTTGCTCTGAGCGCGGTTAACGAAGCCATAGCCGACCACGACGCTCGCAAGCAGAACCGCGGCTGTGCCGGCCGTCAGGAGGCTGCGCCGACTTGGAGCTTTGATGTCTTGCGAGGGCATTTTTTCTCCGCTCAATGTGACGATGCAGTTCCAGCGTGGGCCTGATTTGCAGTGTCAAGCTGCCGGCCGTGCACCAGGCTAAAGATTGTGGGCACCAAAAATAGTGTGGCGCAGGTGGCAAAGATCAGCCCGCCGATCACTGCACGCCCCAGTGGCGCGTTCTGTCCGGGCTCGATCGCCATCGGCAGCATGCCGATAACCATTGCGAGAGCCGTCATCATGACCGGGCGAAACCGCGAGCCGCCCGCCTCGAATGCAGCCGCCGTTGCATTGAGGCCTGCTGCCATCCGGTCGCGGGCAAAGCTGATCACCAGGATGCTGTTGGCGGTCGCCACACCCATGCACATGATGGCGCCGGTGAGCGCGGGAACAGAAAGCGTGGTCCCGGTCCCGAACAGGATCCAGACGATGCCGGCCAACGCAGTCGGCAGCGCCATGACTATGACGAAGGGATCGACCCAGGATTGAAAATTAATGACAATCAACAGGTAGATCAGCACGATCGCTGCCGCGAGGCCCACGAACAGCTGCTGATAGGCGCTTGTCATCGTGCTGACTTGACCACGCAACGCGACGCTCGCGCCCTTCGGGAGGTCTGATGCCGTCTGGTGAATGATCTTCTGAATGTCCGAGGCGAGCGCGCCGAGATCGCGGCCCTGAGGCGTTGCAAAAATGTCGATGACCGGCTGAACATTGTAGTGGGATACGACGGCGTTGCTATTCGTCCGCTCGACATTCGCCAAGCCGCCAAGGAGTTGTGCACCGGCGGCACCGGAGGACGTGACTGGGATATTTTTTAACCCAGTCATTGTGTTGATATCGCGCTGAGGGGTCTGAACCGAGACCGCGTAAGACACGCCATTGGTTGGGTCCAGCCAATATGTCGGGGCAGACTGCGAGCTTCCCGACAGCGTCGTCAGCATGGCGGTGGCGACATCCTTTTCGCTGAGGCCCACAAGCGACGTCAGTGAGCGGTCGACGTTGACATTAAGAGTTGGCTGCTGAAATGCCTGCTGGATACGCGCGTCGGCGATGCCGGGGATCTCCCTGACCTTTGCCAGCAAGGAATTTGCATATTTGCGGTTGGCTGCGAGGTCCCTGCCGGCGACCTGCAGGTCGATTGGAGCGGGCATCCCGAAATTCAAGACCTGGCTGACGATGTCGGCTGGAAGAAAAGCGAATGTCGTGCCGGGAAACTGCTGCGGCAGCTTGGTCCGCAGTGTCTTGATATAGTCGTCAGTCGGCGCATGATTGGGCTTGAGGCTGATCAGGATATCGGCATCTGCAACGCCGATCGTGCCGGAATTGTTGTAGGCCATGTTGATGCCGCTGACCGTCAGCCCGATGTTGCTCACGATGCCATCGAGCTCATTTGACGGAATCACGGAGTGGATTGCCGTGCCGATCCGGTCGGTAAGACTTGTGGTTTCTTCGATCCGCGTTCCCGTCGGTGCGCGAATGTGAAGCTTGATCTGGCCGCCATCCACGGTGGGGAAGAAGTCCTGGCCGAGATAAGGCGCGAGGCCGAACGACAGAAGGCTGAAGCACAAGAATCCGGCGATCACCTTGATCCGGTTCTGCTGACAGAGTTGCAGCAAGCCCAGATAGGCCTTGCGCGTTTTTTCGAAATAATGCTCGAAACCGCGCTGGAAGCGTGCGAGCGGATTGCGGCTGGCCTTTTCCGGGACGTGATCAGCACCATCGGACGAGTGATGTAGCTGTTGATTGCGCAGAAGATAGTTTGCCAGCGTTGGCACCAGCGTGCGCGACAGGACATAGGAAGCAGCAAGCGCGAGCATCACCGCCTCGGCGAGTGGCCGGAAAAGGTAGCCGGCGACGCCACCGAGCCCAAACATCGGCACGAAAGCGATGCAAATGCAGAGCAGCGAGACTGTCGCCGGCACAACGATCTGCTGCGCGCCATCGAGAATGGCGGGCTCGATCTGCTTGCCCTGTTCAAGATGCCAGTTGATGTTCTCGATGGTCACTGTTGCGTCGTCGACGAGAATGCCAACTGCGAGCGCCAGACCACCGAGCGTCATGACGTTGATCGTCTCGCCGAGCAGCGAAAGGCCCGTCAACGCCGCCAATATCGCAAGCGGGATCGATAGCGTGATGATAAGTGTTGAGCGCCAGCTTCCAAGGAACAGCAGGATCATCATCCCTGTCAGCGTTGCCGCGATTACGCCTTCCCTGACGACGCTGGACACCGCATCGGTAACGAAAACGGATTGATCACCCACTGCCGTCAGCTTCAGGCTGCTCGGAAGCGTCTGCGATACGGAAGGCAGCAGGCTCTTGACGCCATTGATGATGTCGAGCGTCGAACTTGTGCCCGCCTTCATGATGGTCAGCAGCACGGCGCTGGCGCCGTTGACGTGAACAGCGTTTATCTGCGGCGGGCTGCCATCATGCACGTAGGCGACGTCGCGCATATAAACGACAGCGCCGTTGACGGTTTTCACGGGAAGATCGTTGAAGGCAGTGATCGCCGCCGGCGAGTCGTTCAGGTTGACGGTATATTCGTATGTTCCGATCTTTTGGGTTCCAACCGGCGTGATCAGGTTTTGCAGAGAGAGCGCGTTGATGACGTCGTTCGCAGAAACGCCGTATTGATGCAAAGCCTGCTGATTGAGATCGGCCTGGACCTGGCGCACCTTGCCGCCGAAGGGAAGAGGAAGGGCGGCACCTGGAACGGGAGCCAAAGCCGGGCGGATAAAATTCAGCGCCGAGTCGAAGATCTGGGTTTCGGACAGCTTGTCGCTTGAAAGGGCAAGCTGCAGAATTGGGACGCTCGAGGCATTGAAGCTCAGGATCAAGGGCGGTGTGATGCTTGGCGGCATCTGCTTCAGCACGGTCTGCGACATGCCGTTGACCTGTGCCAACGCGGCGTTGATGTTCACGGTCGGCTGAAAGAAGATTTTAATGATTCCGTAGTTGGCGATCGATTGGGATTCAATATGCTCGATGTCATTGACGCTGTTCGGCAACGACCGCTCGTAAAACGTGACGACCCGGCCGGCCATATCGTCGGCAGGAAGGCCCGTGAAGCTGAAAACCACGCTGATGACGGGAATGTTGATGTTCGGGAAGATGTCAGTTGGCGTCCGCAAAGCGGAAGCTGTCCCAAAAATCAGGATCAGCACCGCCATGACGATGAACGTATATGGCCGTCGCAAGGCAAGCCGGACGATTCCAATCATGGCGTTCTCCCTCGTGAACGATGTTCCAGCCGCTCTAGCCCTCCGATGCTTAGAGCCGCCTCAGCGCCGCTTCCGTTTGGAACTTCAGTTAGTGGCGGAAGTCGTACATGCCGCGCCGAGTGCAAGCTGTTCCAAGCGACAATCAGGAATCTAGCGTTGAGTTTCGCATTCGAAAAATGCATTCTCTTCATCCGCACATGCTCAATTTGAATTATGAGGTTACGATCGCTTGAACAAGACAGCCCCCAAGTTAGGTGCGATCGACCTAAACCTGTTGGTGGTGTTCGACGCCATTATGAGGGACAGATCGGTCACACGGGCCGGCCATCGACTGGGTCTCAGCCAGCCCGCGATGAGCCATGCTTTGACTCGATTGCGTCACATGTTGAAGGACGAACTGTTCGTCCGCAGCCCAAACGGGATGATGCCGACGCCGTGGGCCGAAGAGCTCGCCACGCCCGTCAGGATTGCACTTGACGGGCTGCAACAATCGCTGGAACCGGTTCAGTTCGAGCCGTCAAAGGCGGCGACAACCTTCCGGATTGCCGTCGACAACTATGCGGCGATCGTTCTCGTCGCCCCGATAGCAGCGCAGATTGCCAGGATTGCTCCCGGGGTAACGTTGGATTTTCGGCCGAGCGGCACGTTGAACGTTCTCGAACTGCTTGATCGAAGCGAACTGCATTTGGCGATTGGTCCGCCCAGTGTCCAAGGCGAGCGATTTTCCCTCAGGCGCTTGCTGCAAGATCAATTCGTCGTTGTGCATCGCAAGGGTCACCCCGCAGCGAGAGCACAAGAGTTCTCGACGGAGAAGCTAACAACTCTCCCCCAACTGGAAATCTCATCCGCTCAATTTGGAGCCGATTTTGTTGACACCGGCCTTGGAAGATCAAAGCCTAACCTGAGAGCAGCAATGCGCGCGCCGTTCTTGTCAGCAGCGCAGATTCTAGCGACATCGGACCTGGTATCGGTGCTTCCGCTGAACGTCGCCAAAAACATGATAAAGTCTCACCCCCTTGTTTTCCATCAACTGTCGCGTTCGCCTAAACCGGTGGAGGCTGCCATGACTTGGCTGCGACGGCTCGACAACCAACCCGCGCATGCGTGGCTGCGCGATGTCATCAGCCACGTAGCCAATGACTTGCGGGCCAAATGAACCCGTTTGCCGGGACGCGGCGCCTGTTCGAACAATACACTGCGCTCGGCGAGCCCGCCGCCATGAACGAACTTGGGGCGATCTGCAAAGGGCGGCAAGGCGGCCAGATGACAGCTAATCCGAAGCCAAGCTACTGGCTGGCCCAGATCCCGCGAGGGGTCTGGGTGCTCGGCTTCGTGTCGATGCTGATGGACATCTCCTCGGAGATGATCCACGCGCTGCTGCCGGTCTATCTGGTGACGGTGCTGGGCACCTCGATGGTGACGGTCGGTTTCATCGAAGGCATCGCCGAAGCCACCGCGTCGATCACCAGGATATTTTCGGGCGCGCTCTCCGATTGGCTTGGCAAGCGCAAACTTCTCGCGGCCATAGGCTATGGGCTGGCCGCGTTCACCAAGCCGGTGTTCCCGCTGGCCCCCACGGTAGGCTGGCTGGTTGCTGCGCGCTTTGTCGATCGCATCGGCAAGGGTATTCGCGGCGCGCCGCGTGATGCGCTGATCTCGGAGATTTCGCCGGTTCATGTGCGGGGCGCCAGCTTCGGCCTGCGCCAGTCGCTCGATACCGTGGGAGCCTTCGTCGGCCCGCTGCTGGGCATCGGCCTGATGTGGTGGACGGCGGATAATTTCAAGGCGGTATTCTGGATCGCGGTGATTCCGGCATTTCTGTCGCTGGCGCTGATCCTGTTCGCGGTTGAGGAACCGGGGCGGCCGCCCGGTATCAGTCGGGCCGAAAATCCATTGAGTCTCCAGGCGATCAAACGCCTCGGGCCGGTTTACTGGCGCGTGGTGATGGTCGGCGTCGTGTTCACGCTCGCTCGTTTCAGCGAAGCCTTCCTGGTCCTGCGCGCCCAGAATGTGGGGCTGAGCGTGATGTGGGTGCCCGCCGTTCTCGTCGGGATGAACCTCGTTTATGCACTGTCAGCCTACCCCGCCGGGGTGCTGTCCGACCGCCTCAATCGCAAGGGATTGCTTGCGGCAGGATTGGTCTTGTTGGCCGGAGCCGATCTGGCGCTGGCCTTGATGCCGAACCTCGGCGGTGTGGCCGTCGGCGTCGCGCTGTGGGGCCTGCACATGGGATTCACGCAAGGTTTGTTTGCCACCCTGGTTGCCGATGCCTCGCCATCCGAGTTGCGCGGAACGGCTTACGGGTTTTTCAATCTGCTGACGGGCCTTGCGATGCTCGCGGCCAGCGTTATCGCCGGGGCGCTGTGGGATGTCTACGGCCCGGCAGGCACGTTCTTCGCCGGCCTGGTTTTCGCGCTGGTCGCGCTTCTCGGTTTGCTCACCATGCGTGGCGAAATCAGCAAGGCCGCGGTTGAATGAGCGTCGCGTTCCGGCATCGGTTCGCGTTAAGCAACGCGTCAAACAAGAAAAAAGGCGGCCTCACGCCACCGCCAGCCGCTGCCGCGCCCGGATCAGCAGCGACACCATGATGGTGATATTCAGCGCGTTCCACGCCAGGCCATTCAGGAACGCCGCGCCATAGGAACCGGTAGCATCGAAGATCACGCCGGAGACCCAGCCGCCGAACGACATGCCGACCACCGAGGCGAGAATCACGATGCCGACGCGGGTCGCCGCTTCGCTCGCCGGCATCGATTCACGGACGATGATGGCGTAGCTCGGCACGATGCCACCCTGAAACAGGCCGAACATCGCGGAGATGATGTAGAGCGAGGTCAGGCCGTCGAAAAA
>Ga0208990_1000359_pt1 | contig 10792 bp, 12 predicted proteins | sample MedBloCARef_M3_FD_187854 | JGI IMG/M metagenome (GOLD analysis project Ga0208990, IMG submission 187854) | Forest soil microbial communities from El Dorado National Forest, California, USA - Mediterranean Blodgett CA Ref_M3 (SPAdes) (version 2) | ecosystem: Environmental > Terrestrial > Soil >...
CGAGCAGCGTCACCTCGGCCGAGCCGAGCGCCAGGCTCGGCACCGCCGGCAACTCCGATTGCACGCCGAGGCTCTTGGCCAACGCGATGACCCGATCGATCCCGACTGTCTGCGCCAGCTGGGCGGCCACCGAGTTCAGCGACTGGGCGAAGGCGGTTCGCAATGTGACACGGCCGCGATACTCCCCGTCATAATTCTTCGGCTGCCAATCGCCGATCTGGACCGGCTGGTCGATCATGACGCTGTCGGGACTGAAGCCGTTGCTGAGCGCGGTCAGATAGACGAAGACCTTGAACAGCGAGCCCGGTTGGCGGTGCGCCTGGGTCGCGCGATTGAACTGACTCTCGGCATAATCGCGCCCGCCGACCATCGCCAGGATCGCCCCGTCCGGCGCCATCGCGATCAGCGCCGCCTGTCCGACATGGCGGCGTGCCCCCTCGCCGGTCAGCCAATTCCTAACCACCTGATCGGCCGCATCCTGCAGCCGCGGATCGAAGGTCGTGGTGACCGTCAGATCGAGGGGCGGCGCGCCGACCAGCCGCTTGACCTCGACCTCCGCCGTATCGAGGAAATAATTGTCGCCGGGCTCGGGCTCCGGTCGCATCGACAGCTGCGGCGGATGGCTTCGCGCTTCCGCGGCTCGCGCCTTATCGGTCGCTCCGGTGTCGACCATCGTCTGCAGCACCAAATCCATGCGGCGAGCCGCGGCCTGCGGGTTGCGGCTCGGCGCGAGGTGCGAGGGAGCGCGGATCAAGCCCGCCAACATCGCCGCCTCGCCGACGTCCAGATCGGCGGCTTTCTTGTCGAAGTAGCGCTTGGCCGCGGCGTCCGCGCCAAACGCGCCGGCGCCGAAATAGGCCGCGTTCAGATAGCGCGCCAGGACCTCCTGCTTGCTGAGACGCGACTCGAGCCAAAGCGCCAGCATCGCCTCCTGCACCTTGCGGCGCAGCGTGCGCTCGGGCGAGAGATAAGTGAGCCGCGCCAGCTGTTGGGTGATCGTGCTGCCGCCTTCGGTCCCGCGGTGGCCCGAGAGGTTGCGCCAGGCGGCGCGCAACATGCCGCGCGGATCGATCCCGCCATGGTCGAAGAACCGCCGATCCTCGATCGCGACGACTGCCTGGACCAGGTTGGACGGGAGATGGTCGGCGGCGAGTTTCTCGCCGCGGTAGACGCCGCGCGCGGCAAGCGGCTCACCGGTACTGGTGTCGAAGACAATGGCTGCGGAAGACTGCTCGGCGGTTGGCTGATTCAGCGGCAGGGTATAGGCGCAATAACCGAGGAAGACGGCGGCGACCAGGATCCCGAGCCCCCCGATCAGCGCCAGCCCGAGCATCGCCCGCCGGAAGGCCTCGAAGATCGACATGTCGCTCCGTTCTTCGCGCATCCCCGCGCCCGAATTGGGGACGGATCGCGACAGCAGCGCGGTACCGCCCGCGCCTGATCGAACGGAAATCGGAGGGTCTCTGTTCCCAGCCAGTGCTCCTTTGCGCGATCAGCGGAACAGGTATTGCCGCGCGCCCGTTATCCGAGGTGATCACGCAGAGGTGTATCGTGGCGCTGCAGGCGATACAGGTGGGCTTGCTTGCGATCGGGGTGACGGCGTTGCTGTGTGCCTGCACCCCTTCTGATCGGCCCGCGGCGGCGCGCCAGGCCTCGCCTGTCGATGGGCCGGTGATCGCCGCCGCTGTCGAAGCATCGCGCCATTACGGCAGCTCGACTGAGCCTCGCACCCGTCATCGCGCGACCGTGAGACATGCCCGCCATCGTTATGAACGGCAGCAAGCGCGAGCCGAAACGGTCAACCCGCCGTTCGATGCGGGGGAGTGACTTCCGGGTTTTTACCGAGCGCGCAGGGTGGCTGACCTGTGATCGGCTCCAGTGGTAAGGTCGCGAATTCGCATCGCCGGGAGAAGACGAGCCATGCCATCGAGCGTCAAACAGATGCTGGCAGAAGCCAATGCCGCCGTGCCGCGGGTGCCACCCGCCGAGGCGCGTGCCCTGATGGGTCGCGGCGACGTGCTAATCGTCGATGTCCGCGATCCCTCGGAGGTGCAGGCGAGCGGCAAGATCAAGGGCGCGGTCAACGTCTCGCGCGGCATGCTCGAATTCCGCGCCGATCCGGATAGCCCGTACCACGACCCCGCCTTCCAGACGGACAAGACGGTTCTCGTCTATTGCGCCTCGGGTGGGCGCTCCGCCTTGGTCGGCAAGACGCTGAAGGATTTCGGCTACGCCACGGTCTACAATGTCGGCGGCTTCAAGGAGCTGGCCGAGGCCGGGCTGGAGACTGAGCCGGCCTAGCCGAGAGGCGCAGCGTCGCAGCTAGATCGGGTCTGGTTGCGGCCCCGGTCAAAGCCGGTTAAGCATTCGCCGCATTGCCGCGGCGCGGCCCCCTCACCCACCTTTCCTGTCGAGAAATGTGCAAGATGAAGCGGATTTTGACCACGACCTTTTTTGCTGGTCTTTGCCTCGTGTTGGTCGCGGGACCCGCCAATACGCAGCAGCGCGAGGAATACTGTGAGGCCTTAAAGATGCTGCTGCAATCGGCGAAGGACGGCTTCACGCGCGCCCAGACCTTCAAGATGGCGGGCGCCAGCGTTTGCAATGTCGAGAGCGAGACGCGGTCCTATGGCTGCATGTGGAGTTTCGACAAATCGTCATTGGCGGCGGCGGGCTATCAGAAGGCGATGCAGGCCGCTCGCGCCTGCTTCCCGAACGTGACCCCAAAACAATCGCGCAGCCCGCGAGGGACGCTCCATACCGAATACGATTTCGGCAAAGGCGAGGCACTGATCGATATTTCCCGCGGCCGGCCGGGCAGCGAAGAGGGCGACTGGTACAGCATCGATATCGTCGCGCCGTAGCGCGCGGCAATCAGCAAACGGTGGTGTCGCCGACCCGTTCTCGTTCAGCTCACGAATTCGGGAGCTTGAATCCGACGAGGGCCCGAAGAAGCTCGCTTTCACCGCGGCGAGGTCCTCCGCAAATAAGTTGCGCATGCAGGTGGGCAACGGAAGCGCCGGTGAACTCCGTCCTTCCCGTGCGCAACAGGAGAGTGGCGCCCTCTAGCTGGTAATCGCTGACGAGCCGACGGTAGGCGCTCCCGAGCGCCTCCCACGCCTCAGATGGCAGCACCTCGGCGCTTTCGATATGCTCGCGCGCGATCAGCACGAATTGGTGGCGCGTACCCTCGTAAGGCCAGGCATTTTCCGTCACGATCCAATGCGCGTTCCTGAACAGGATCGGCTTACCGTGATGCTTCGGCAGATGCTCCTCGCAAAACGGGCAGATGCCGGCTTCTTCGATTTTCGCCAGCGCCTGTGCGTACTCACCGCGCGCTCGTGTGCTCGCGTTCTGCACGTCCACCCGTCGGCCCATAAAGGCTCCCTCAGAATGCCCCGGAGGAGCCATACCGATGTTCGGTCAAGGTGGTAGCGGGGGAGGGATTTGAACCCCCGACCTTGGGATTATGATTCCCCTGCTCTAACCAACTGAGCTACCCCGCCGGGAGGCCCCGGATATAGGAGATGGCCCTGTTGGGGTCAAGTTTGGGGGAGGGTCAAGCGCGGCTCACGCCGCCGCGATGGCGTGCTGCGCCGCCTCTTCCACTGTCTGCTTAACGGGACCGCGCCGGATCCAGCCGCCGCCGAGGAGCCGCTCGCCATCGTACAAAACCGCGGCCTGGCCGGGCGCGACCGCCCCGGCCGGCTCGGACAACACCAATTCCGCTTCGTCGGGTATGGCGGTGCGATAAAGGGTCGCCGAAACGGGCGACTGGGCCGAGCGCAACTTGGCTAAAACCGGCACCCCCTCCCCCACTGTCAGCGGCGGCCCAAGCCAGTTGAGCTCGGCGAGATGGACGCGCGTCTCGCACAGCGCGCTCTTCGGGCCGACGACGACGCGGCGGTTCTCGGGGTCGAGCCGCAGCACATAGAGCGGCTCGGCGGCGGCGATGCCGAGCCCCTTGCGCTGGCCGACCGTAAAATGGGCGATGCCATGATGCTGGCCCAGCACCCGGCCGGCCCGGTCGACGATGTCGCCCGGCTCGCCGGCTTCCGGGCGCAGCTTCTCGACGATCGCCGCGTAGGAGCCCTGCGGCACGAAGCAGATGTCCTGGCTGTCGGGCTTGGCCGCGACCGGCAAGGCGAAATCGCGCGCCAGCCGGCGGGTCTCGTCCTTCGCCAACCCGCCCAATGGAAAGCGCAGGAAATCGAGCTCACGGCGGCTCGTACGATAGAGGAAATAGCTCTGGTCGCGGCTCGGATCGGCGGCACGGTGCAATTCGGGCCCGTCGGCCGAGGCTATGCGGCGGACATAATGCCCGGTCGCGAGGGCGCTGGCGCCGAGCTCCCGCGCGGTCACCAGCAGATCGCGAAACTTGATGCGCTCGTTGCAGCGGATGCACGGAATCGGCGTCTCGCCGCGGCGATAGGCCTCGGCGAAATCCTCGATCACCGCGGCGCGGAACCGCGCCTCATAATCGAGCACGTAATGCGGAATGCCGAGATGAGCTGCGACGCGCGCCGCGTCGCGCACATCCTGGCCGGCGCAGCAGGCGCCCTTGCGGCCGACCGCCGCGCCATGGTCATAAAGCTGCAGGGTGATGCCGACAACAGCAAAGCCGGCCCTGGCGAGCAGCGCCGCCGTGACCGACGAATCCACGCCTCCCGACATCGCGACGACGATGCGGTGATCGGCCGGATTGCCCGGGAGATCGATGTCAGCGAGCGGCATCATCGCGCAGCCGCGAGGCCCATCCGCCAGAAATCGGCTTCGAGCCGGGTGGCAGTGGTGAACGTGGCGGCGAGCGCGGGCAGGCGCCCTTCCCCGCCGCGCCGCTCGAACTGCTCGTCGAGAGCCGCCGCGGCCTCGCGTGCCAGGCTCTGATACTCGTCACCGGCATACATCAGGAGCCAGTCCTGATAAGGGTTGCCGTCATGCCGGGTTGCCGGATCGGCCATCCGCTCGGCGGCGATCTCGGCATAACCGATCATGCACGGCGCCAGCGCGATTTCGAGGTCGAGCCGGTCGCCGGCGACGCCGCGGTCGAGCACGAAGCGGGTGTAAGCGATCGTTTCCGGCGCCTCCGGCTCGGCGTTCATCGCCGACTCCGACAGGCCCCAGCCTCGGCAGTAGTCGATGTGCAGACCGATCTCGACATCGAGCGTCGCGGCGAGCAGGGACTGCGCCCGGCGCATCTCGGCGAGCGTGTCGGATTTGTAGACCGCCAGCCCCCAGGCGCGGGCGAAATGCAGCAGGAACAGGTAATCCTGCACGAGATAGCGGCGGAACGCGCCCTCCGGCAGATCGCCGCGGGCGAGGTGCAGCACGAATTCGTGCCGCGTATAGGCGGGCCAAGCCTGTCCCGCGGCATCGATCAGCCGCCCGTACAGCTTACCGGGGATAGTCATCGCTGCATCATGTTGCGGGTGGCGGCCGGCAGCCGCACGGTCAACCCGTCGAGTTCCTCGGTGATGATGATCTGGCAGCCGAGCCGCGAGGTGGCGGTTAGGCCAAAGGCAAGGTCGAGCATGTCCTCCTCGTCCTCGCTAGCGTCCTGCAGCAGCTCGTACCATTCCGGATCGACGATCACGTGGCAGGTCGAGCAGGCCAGCGATCCCTCGCAGGCGCCCTCGATATCGACGTCGTTGCGGTGGGCGATTTCGAGCACCGACAGACCGAGCGGGGCGTCAACCTCGCGGCGTGCCCCATTGCGTTCGATAAAGATCATCTTCGGCATGCGTCGGTACCCGCTACGGACCTGCGACCGGAGGCACCAGTTCCTCGGCCAGGATCGCGGCCGCCAAGGCCGGCGACTCGCCGGCGCTCGTGTCCGGCGTCGCGATGCGCAACAGCGTCAGCTGGGCGGCCGCCGCGGCGGGTTGGAGGCGCTCGGCCAATGATCCGTCGGCCACCACCACGGCATGCGTGACCGGCCGGGCCAGGGCGCGTTCGGCGCGCAGCCGCGCCCGTTCGAACAGCGCCTGCCATTCCGGCATCGCCGCCGTCAGTGACGGTACGGTCAGATCGACCTCGAAGCCGTCGCGGTCCTCAAGCAAAGCGGCGTTGCCGCCGACCGCAATCGCGACCTCAGCTCGCGGGCCGCTCACGTCGATGCCGATCGCCGCGCCGGGGGCATCGGGATCGGCGGGCGAGCCGTCCGGCTCCTCGATTTGGAACAGTTTCACAAGTCACCACCTTCGGACCGCAGCCGTCGAGGCGGCATGCGGGCGAGACGCCCGCGGTCCTGATTATCGCCGTCCTGATTATTAAACGTGGAAGGACTCGCCGCAGCCGCAGCGGCCTTTTTCGTTCGGATTGCGGAACACGAAGCCGGTTTGCAGCTTCTCTTCGACGTAATCCATCTCGGTGCCGATGATGAACATGACCGCCTTGGGATCGACCAGGACTGTGACCCCCTTATCCTCGACGATTTCGTCAAATTTGCCTTTTTCATCAGCGTATTCAAGTGTGTAGGTCAGGCCTGAGCAGCCGCGCGACCGCACCCCAACCCGCACTCCGACCGAGGGCTTGCCGCGGCTGGCGAGCAATGCCTGGATGCGTTGTGCTGCGGCATCCGTCACGACCAAAGCCTGCTTTTGCGCCATGTGTGATGTTCTCCCGATGCCCTTCATATTGCTGGCATCGAACGATCCGTCAACCTGATGTAGGCATTCCGCCGGCGTTCCGCACCCGGGAAACGGCGGCGGCGATCGCGTCGACCGCGAAATCGACCTCCGCGGCGGTCGTAAAGCGGCCAAGCCCGAGGCGGATTGAGGCATTTGCCCGATCGTCCGGCAAGCCGAGCGCGCGCAGGACATAGGATGGCTCGACGCTGGCCGAGGTGCAGGCGGAGCCAGTCGACATCGCGATGCTCGGGCAGGCCTCGATCAGCGTCGATGCGGTGACCCCCGGGACCGACATATTGAGGCTCCCGGGCAGGCGGTGCTCGAGGTCGCCATTGAGCTGCAGATCAGGCACGCGGCGGCGGAGATTCGCGTAGAGCCGGTCACGCAGATGGCGCAGCCGCGGCGCCTCCTCGCCCATTTCAGCGCCGGCCAGGACGGCGGCACGGCCGAGACCGATGCAGAGTGGGGTCGGCAACGTGCCGGAGCGGAGCCCCCGCTCCTGCCCGCCGCCATCGATCAATGGCAATAGCCGCACCCGCGGCCGGCGGCGGAGATAGAGCGCCCCGATCCCTTTCGGGCCGTAGATCTTGTGGCCCGAGATCGACATCAGATCGATCCGCATCGCCTCGACATCGAGCGGGATCTTGCCGAACGCCTGCGCCGCGTCGGTGTGGAACAAGACACCGCGGGCGCGGCACAGCGCACCGATCTCGGCGAGCGGCTGGATCACGCCGATCTCGTTATGCGCCGCCATCACCGAGACCAGCAGGGTCCGGTCGGTGATCGCACCGGCCAGCCGGTCGAGCGAGACGAGACCGTTCGGCTCGACCGGCAGATAGGTGACCGCAAAGCCTTCGCGCTGCAGCGCGGCGGCGCTTTCAAGAACACATTTGTGCTCGGTCGTCGGAACGATCAGATGGTCCCGCAGGCTGCCGCCCGCCGGCGGATGGGCGCGCGCGAAATGCGCTGCGCCCTTCAGCGCCAGGTTGTTTGCCTCGGTAGCGCCCGAGGTGAACACGATCTCGCGCGGGTCGGCCTTGATCAGCCGCGCCACCTCGCCGCGCGCCACCTCGATCGCCGCCATCGCGTTATCGCCATAGACATGGCTTTCGCTGTGCGGATTGCCGAAATGCTCGGTGAAATAGGGCAGCATCGCCTCGAGCACGCGCGGGTCGAGCGGCGTCGAGGCCTGATTGTCGAGATAGATCGGCAGCGCGTTCGGGCGTTCCGCGACGGCTGCGTTTGACGCGCTCATGCTGCCCTCGCTGCGGTGCCGCGGGCGATGACCCGCCGGCGCATCGCCGTCCAGGCCGTCAGGAAATGATCGATCTCGGCCTCCGTCGTGCTCCAGCCGAGGCTGATCCGGATCGTGCAGCCGGCAATTTCCGGCGCGGCGCCCATCGCCTGCAGGACATGGCTCGGCCCGACCTTGCCGGAGGAGCAGGCGGCGCCGGCGCTGACCATCACGCCATCGAGATCGAGGGCGATGATTTGGGTCTCGGCCGATACGCCCGGCAGTGCGATCGCCGTGGTGTTGGGCAGCCGCCAGGCCGCGGCGCCGATTACGATCGCCTCCGGCGCGGCGGTGATGAGGGATGCATCGAGGCTGTCGCGCAGCTGGCGAACGCCGTCGTAACCGGCCAGACCATCCATTGCCGCCACCGCCGCCGCGGCGAAACCGGCGATGCCGGGCAGGTTCTCACTGCCGGCCCGCCGGCCGCGCTCCTGGCCGCCGCCGCGGATCATCGGCGAGAGTTCGGCCATGCCGCGCACGATCAGCGCGCCGATACCGGGCGGGCCGCCGAGCTTGTGCGCCGACAGGCTCACCAGATCGGCGCCGATCGCCGCGACGTCGACCGGAATCTTGCCGGCCGCCTGCACCGCGTCGCAGTGGAACAGCGCGCCATGGCGGTGGGCAATCGCGGCGATTTCCGCGACCGGCTCGATAACGCCGGTCTCATTGTTGGCGAGCATCACCGAGATCAACGCCGGACGCGGATCGGCGGCAAGCTGTTGATTGAGCCGGGTCAGGTCGACAATGCCGTTGGCATCCACCGCGATCCGCTCGGCAGCCGGCATCGCCTGCAGCACCGAACTGTGCTCGACCGCGGAGACCAGAACGCGCTCGCGCTCGCTGCCAAAGAGGGCCAGATGGTTGGCTTCGGTGCCGCCGCTGACAAAGACCACGCCGTCGGGATCGCCGCCGACCAGCGCCGTAACCGCCTCGCGTGCGCGCTCGACCATCTGTCTTGCGGCCCGGCCCCAGCGGTGCACCGAAGACGGGTTGCCGCAATGGGCCAACGCCGCCGTCATCGCCGTCGCAGCCTCGGGGCGCAGCGGCGCGGTCGCGTTCCAGTCGAGGTAGCTCTCGCGTCGGTTCATGGCGGTCAGGAAACTTTGGCGGTCCGGTAATTTTCGCGCTGCGCGAGGCCGCTGGTGCCGAGGATGCGCCGCTCGCAGACATCGCCGAGCGATACGGAGCTCAAATAAAGGTGGATTTGGTTGCTCAACTCTTCCCACAAATCATGCGTCAGACATCGGCTGCGGTCGATGCGGCAGCCGGTAGCGGCGCCGGGGGTACATCGCACCGCGTGGATCGGTTCGTCGACCGCGAGAATGATATCGGCGATGCGCGTATCGTCGCGGTGATGGGCCAGCAGATAGCCGCCGCCCGGGCCGCGCACGCTCTTGACGAGCCCGTTGCGGCGCAGCTTGGCGAACAACTGCTCCAAATAGGCCAGCGAAATCTCCTGCCGCTCGGCGATTTCGGACAGGCAGACAGGCGCGCCGTTGCTGTGACGCGCGAGGTCGACCATCGCCATCACGGCATAGCGTCCCTTGGTGCTGAGCTTCACGGGCCCGCCCTGGCGACGCGCGGACGCACCTGCTCCGGCGGTGGCTCGGCAGGGGTCGCAGCCTCCCGTTCGCGCTCCAGCTCGGCCACCCTTGTCCGCAGCGCGGCGACTTCGTCGAGCAGCGCGGTCAGCGGGCGGGCGATCGGATCCGGGATCTCGCCGCTGATGCCGTAGGGCTCGAAAATCGGCGGAGCGTCTTCCGCGGCGCGCCGGCCGACCTGGCGGGCCGGGTTGCCGACCATCGTGGCGCCCTCGGGCACTTCCTTCAGCACCACCGAAGCGGCGCCAATGCGGGCGCCATCGCCGACGCGAAACGGGCCGAGCACCTGCGCGCCCGAGCCAACGATGACATTGTTGCCGATCGTCGGATGGCGCTTCTGCCCGCCCTGCTCGCGCGTGGGCCGGGTGCCGCCGAGGGTCACCCCGTGATAGAGCGTGCAATCATCGCCGATTTCGGCGGTCTCCCCGATCACGACCCCCATGCCGTGATCGATGAATAGACGGCGGCCGATACGGGCACCGGGATGGATCTCGATCCCGGTCAGCACCCGTCCCACATGCGACACGAAACGGCCGGCCAGATACCAGCGGCGCTGCCACAGCCAATGGGCGAGGCGGTAATAGAGCAAGGCCTGAAAGCCGGGATAGCACAGCACGACCTCAAGCCGCGAGCGCGCCGCCGGGTCGCGCGCCAGAGTCGCATCTATCTCGTCCCGCAGGTTTTGGAAAAGCATCGGCAATCACTATGTTATCGTCACGACCGCGATGGGCCGTCGCTTGCGCAGCGAGTCGCGGAACACCGGCAACAGCATATAATTGTCCAACTAATGCGATCAAGTATGAGGGCGAGGGTGGCGAGAGCATCGCTGAACCGTATCGGTCAACCTACCCGACTAAATAAGTCGGATTTATCTCGGATTCACCATGCCTGAGGTCATCATCAACGGTCCGGAAGGGCGCATCGAGGGCCGCTATCACCATGCCCGCGGCGGCACCGCGCCAATGGCGCTGGTGCTGCATCCGCACCCGCTGCACGGCGGCACGATGAACAACAAGGTGGTCTATACGATCTATCAATGCTTCGTCCGCCGCGGCTTCTCGACATTGCGCTTCAATTTTCGCGGGGTCGGACGCAGCCAGGGCAGCTTCGACCGCGGCGAGGGTGAGCTCGCCGATGCGGCGGCGGCGCTCGACTGGCTGCAGGGCTATAACCCAAATGCCGTGACGTGCTGGGTTGCCGGCTATTCATTTGGCGCCTGGATCGGCATGCAGCTGTTGATGCGGCGTCCCGAGATCGACGCCTTCATC
>Ga0208990_1000360_pt1 | contig 10784 bp, 10 predicted proteins | sample MedBloCARef_M3_FD_187854 | JGI IMG/M metagenome (GOLD analysis project Ga0208990, IMG submission 187854) | Forest soil microbial communities from El Dorado National Forest, California, USA - Mediterranean Blodgett CA Ref_M3 (SPAdes) (version 2) | ecosystem: Environmental > Terrestrial > Soil >...
GCCGCCGGGGCGGGCCGCCTTCGACGCTCAGCTCGACGTCGTAGAGCCGATGGGCATGGAAACGATGGTCTATTTCCTGGTCGATAGCACCGAGGTGTGCGGCCGGGTCGATCCGGCGGTTGCTGGCAAACCCGGCGAGACGATGCCGCTCGTCGCCGACCTCAACCACATGCATCTGATCGATCCAAAAACCGACCAGGTGCTCTGACCCGGATTTCGACGTCTCGGCCAAGCCGCCGCGCGAGCGGCGGCTTGTGCTTTTTGTGCAAAGGCCTTTTTGTGCAAGGGTTGGGCGATGCTGGATGTGCAGGACAAGGTCGTCGCGATCACCGGCGCGGCGCGCGGTCTCGGGCAGGAGTTTGCCTGCAGCCTGGCGGCGGCGGGCGCTCGCATCGTGGCCGGCGACATCAATGACTGCGCCGAAACCCTCGATCTGGTGCGAAACGCCGGCCGGGAAGCCGTCGGCGTCAGGCTCGACGTCACCGACCCGACCTCGGCCCAGGCCATGGTCGAAGCCGGAACGCGCGCCTTTGGCCGGCTCGACGCGCTGATCAACAATGCCGCGCTTTACGGCGCCTTGCATGGCGGCCGGTTCGACGGGATCGACGAAGCGGAGTGGGACGCCGCGATGGCGGTCAACGTCAAGGGCATCTGGAATTGCTGCAAGGCGGCGGTGCCGGCGATGCGGCAATCTATCGCCCAAGGCGCGGGCGGCGGCAGCATCGTCAACATCGCCTCGCTCGCGGCAACCTACGGCATGCCGTACGGGCTGCATTATACGACCTCGAAGGCCGCGGTGATCGGCCTGACGCGGGGCTTGGCGCGCGAGCTCGGCCGCGACCGGATCCGGGTCAATGCGCTGGCGCCCAGCGCCGTCATGACCGAGGGCACTCGCGAATTTTTCGGCGCGAAGCTCGATCGCGCATTGGACGCCATCAAGACCGGCCAGACCATTCAGCGCAATTTGCAGCCATCGGATCTCGCCGGCACGATGCTGTGGCTGATTTCCGACGCCAGCGGCTTTGTCACCGGCCAAACCATCGCCGTCGATGGCGGCACCGTGATGCTGTGAGGGGAGGCGGCGCATGCAGCTGGCGGGAAAAGCGGCCCTGATCAGCGGCGCCGGCGGCGGCATCTGCCGGGCCATCGCGGTCGCCTTCGCCAAGGAAGGCGCCGCGGTGGCGTGTTGCGATGTCGACCCGGACGCCTCGGCGGAAACCGCCCGTCTGGTCACCGAGGCAGGGGGCCGGGCCTTGTCACAAGCCTGCGATGTCACCGGCGAGGCCGCCACCCGCGCGGTTGCCGACGCGGCATATGAGGCTTTCGGCCGGCTCGACATTCTGGTGCATGGCGCCGCGCCGCATGATCCGAGCGGCACGGTGATCGAGACCAGCCTCGCCGATTGGCAACGAGTGCTCGACATCAACCTGAGCGGGGCGTTTCTGCTAAGCCGCGCGACGCTGCCTCACATGATCGCCGGCGGCGGCGGCTCGATCATCTTTATCGCCTCGCAGCTCGGCCGCGTGGGCAGCGCCGGCCGCGCCGCCTATTGCGCCACCAAGGGCGCGCTGATCCAGCTGGCCAAGGTCATGGCGATCGACCACGCGGCGCAGAACATCCGCGTCAATACGCTGTCGCCCGGCGCGGTCGAGACGCAGCGCACGCTGAACCGCTACGGCTCGTTCGCCATGGCCAACCAGCAGATCGGCGGCAAGCATTTGCTCGGACGGCTCGGACGGCCTGACGAGATCGCCGGCGCGGCGGTTTATCTGGCGAGCGATATGGCGAGCTTCGTCACCGGCAGCGATCTGTTGGTCGATGGCGGCTATACCGCCATCTGAGCCTTAGCCCTGCAGCAGATCGAGCACTTCCCCGCTCGGCGCGAAGGCGGCGGCGAGGAGCGGTCCGCCGCGGCCGGCGCCGGCGTCGAGCGAAATGGCGAAATCGCGCTGAACGAGCCCCCGGCGGTCGCGGTCAAAGCCGCGAATGACCCGGCTGAAGCGCTCGAACGGGCTGATCAGCCCGAGGATGTCGTCGGCGCTCCACCAGAACGCATCGCCCTGCTCCTGCAGCGATCGCGCTGGGGCGATGCCGGCGTGAACGAAGAGAAGCCGCCCGTCCTGGGTCATCGCGGCGTGACGCAACGTCGAGAACAGCGTGGTATGCCCGGGCGTCGCGTTCATCGCGTCGCGCATCCGGCTCGTCCAGCGGGTGATCTGGAGAGGACCGTCGCGGCTCGCCGCAAAGCCTTGCCGCAGATCGGCGCCATAGGCTTGCACGGTGGGCTCGATGCCGTTGCGCACCATCCAGCCCAACACCTCGCGCGGGTTCTGGGCAAACTGCAGCTGCAGCAATTTTTGCCACATCTCTTCCTGCGCGCCGCGCAGGAACACGACATCGCAGGCAAACGCGCGCGGCCGGGCGAGCACCCGGCTGCGGAAATCGATCAACTCGTTGATTGTCGCGCCGACCGCAGCGCCATGGCCAAGGTAATTGCCGAGATAGACGATGCGGTCGCCATCGGCGAACCGGGACGCGATCTGATCGTGCAGGCGGGTCAGCCGCAGGGCCTCGCCGTGGATCGCCGCGACCGCCCAGATCCGCCGCGCGCCCCGCAAGCGGGCGAATTTTTTTCCGTCTGCCTCGCCGCCGTTCACTCCGCGCTCCGCGCGGCTTGCTCGCGCCCCGGGTCCGTGGGGCCGGTCAGGCCGCCGACAGCAGCTGCTCGACGCGCTGGACCGCCGTAGTCTCGTCGATGCGCTCGACCGCGGCGAATTCGCGCACCAGCCGATCGAGGGCGGCCTGATAGATCTGGCGCTCGCTGTAGGATTGCTCGGGCTGGCCCACATTGCGGAACAGGTCGCGCACCACCTCGGCGATCGAAGCGGGGTCGCCCGACGCGATCTTCGCCTGGTATTCCTGCGCCCGCCGGCTCCACATCGTGCGCTTCGCCCGGGAGCGGCCGCGCAGCTTGGCGAGGGCGGCATCCATTTCCTTGCGGCTCGACAGCCGCCGCAAACCGGAACCTTTGGCCTTGGCGAGCGGCACGCGCAGGGTCATGCGGTCTTTGTCGAACAGCACGACAATGACGCTGAGGCTATACCCGGCGATCTCCTGCATCTCGATGGCGGTAATCTTGCCCACGCCATGAGTCGGATAGACCACGAGATCACCGCTGGTGAAGGAAACCTTCTCGGCCGTCATATTATTCGTCTCTCACACTACTGAACCGACGGCGCTCGTCGGATGCCACCAGAGGCCGCCAAACGCGGGGCGACCGTCCACACCTCAAGCAGGACCGCGGAACCGAGGGGGAAGGCGGCGATAAGCGCCGATCAAATTTGTATCATAATTTTGCCTGTCCGGCCAGCAGATCAGCCATGCCGGACCCGCAGAGGCGCGGGTCAGCCTATATGGCAGGCAGGCTCAACGACCGCCTGGATTAGGGCTGAAGAACTTTTCGTACTTGCCCTCGGTGTCTTTCCACTCATCGGCGTCTTCTGGATAGGGTTTCTTGCGCGTAATGTTGGGCCAGGTCGTGGCATATTGCCGATTGACCTCGAGCCACTGCTCGGCCACCGGCTCGCTGTCCGGGATGATCGCCTCGACCGGGCATTCCGGCTCGCAGACCCCGCAATCGATGCATTCGTCGGGGTGGATGACCAGCATGTTCTCGCCCTCGTAGAAGCAATCCACCGGGCACACTTCGACGCAATCCATGTACTTGCAGCGGATGCAGGCTTCGGTGACGACGTAGGTCATGATGTCGCGTTCTTCTCCTCGGGGTCATCGGCGTCGTACGCGCCCAGCATATGGTATCGCCGAAGCGCCGCCGCCGACAAAAACATGCGCGGCCGTCCTACCATGCGGGTTGCCGCCCGGGCAAGCCTGCGACCCTTGCTCCGGGGCGGCGCGCGCCGCGGCAATACGCCGGCGGAAATTTTGCCGGCGTTCGGCCGTTATCCGCGGGTATCTCCTGTCAGCCGGGTTCCCGTGAGCAAGCGCGGCAAGATCGTCCTCCTGCACTTCGTCGGCCAGATGCCGCTCGCCGGCATCGCCTGGCAGGCGGTGCATTACCTGGTCGCGCTGGAAAAGCTTGGTTACGAAACCTGGTACGTCGAGGATCACGGCGCCAACCCCTACGATCCGCGCATCAGCAGCGTCGTGATGGATTGCGGCTACAACGTCGACTATCTGCGTGCCGCGATGGAGCGGCACGGGCTTGCCGGGCGCTGGGCTTATTGGGACGCGATCAACGACGTCTATCACGGGCTGTCCCGCGAACGGGTCCGGGCCCTCTATGCCGAGGCGGACGGGCTGATCAATTTGTGCGGCGCGACCCAGCTGCGCGAGGAGCATTTGCGCTGCCCGGTGCGCATCATGATCGACACCGACCCGGTCTACGAACAGATCAAATACGCCAAGGCCGATCCGGCGGCGCGCGCCTATGTCGACGCGCATACGCATTTTTTCACCTACGGCGCCAATCTCGGCAGCCCCGAATGCGCGATCCCACTGTCCGGAGTGCCGTGGCGCGCCACCCGGCCGCCGGTCGATCTCGACCTCTGGCCGGCGCCCCGCGCCGGCGCCGGCACGCCGCCATGCTTCACGACGATCGCGACCTGGGAAAACAAGGGCAAGAACATCGATTTCGCGGGCACCAGCTATCTCTGGTCCAAGCACACCAATTTTCTCGAATACCTCGATCTGCCGCGGCATCGCCCGCAAACCTGCTTCCGTATGGCGATGCTGCCGCCGGACGAGGCGGTGCGCCACACCGTCGAGGGAGCGGGCTGGGGCCTCGTCGATCCGCGTCCGGTTTCCGCCGATATGGCCGCCTACCGGGATTTCATAGCCGGCTCGCGCGGCGAGTTCACGGTCGCCAAGGACATCTATGTCCGACCGAACAGCGGCTGGTTCAGCGACCGTGCCGTCTGCTATTTGGCGGCCGGCCGGCCGGTCGTCACGATGCGCACCGGCTTCACGAGCTACTGCCCGGCCGGGCATGGCTTATTCGACTACGCCAGCCGGAACGAGGCGCTGGCCGCGATCGATGCGATCGCCGCCGATTATGCCGGCCACAGCCGCGCCGCCCGCGAACTGGCCGGCGACTGTTTCGCCGGCGAGCGGGTGATTGCTCAACTGCTTGCCGAAACAAGCCTATGATATAGGCAACCGCTGGTTTTTCAGGCAATTCGGCTTGACAGACATCGCGCGCGCGGCGCAAACGTCAATCTGAGACAGGTAGACTATCATCTCACCGCATCGCTACAACCAGCATACACCGGATGGCCTTCGTTAGAACATTGCCGGGCGCGGACAGGTGCTGGAATGCCCTCGCGGCGGCGCTGCTGCTGGGCGTCGCCGTCCTGATCGGCCTGACCTTCACCGATTATGGGGTGACGTGGGACGAAGACGTCCACAACTGGTACGGCTACTTCGCCCTCGATTATTACTTGTCCTTTTTCGCCGATCAGCGGGCGCTCAACTGGCTCAATCTCTATAATTACGGCGCCGCTTTCGACATGGCGGCGGCGGCCCTCAACAAATTCTCGCCCCTCGGGGTCTATGAGACCCGCCACCTGCTGAACGGGTTTGTCGGGCTTTTTGGGCTGGTCGGGTGCTGGAAGCTCGGGCGGGTGCTCGGCGGGCCGCGCGCCGGGGTCATCGCGCTCCTCTTCCTGGTGCTGACGCCGAATTTTTACGGGCAGATGTTCAACAACCCGAAGGACATCCCGTTTGCCGTCGGCGGCGTCTGGGCGACCTATTACATGGTCCGCATCCTGCCGAGCCTGCCAAGGCCGCCATTGCGGCTGCTGGTCAAGATGGGGCTGGCGATCGGGCTGGCTCTCGGGGTTCGGGTCGGGGGATTGCTGTTCCTATGCTACCTCGGGCTGCTGCTGGGATTGTCGGCGGCGTGGCAAGGCATGGCCGCGCGCCGCCTGACCACGATGGTCGCAGCCGGGGTGACGAGCCTGTGGCGGGTGTTGCTGCCGGTTGCCGGCGTAGCCTTTGCCGTCATGCTGGTGTGCTGGCCCTGGGCGCAGCGCGATCCGATCGAAAATCCGCTGCGGGCGCTGGCCTTCTTCTCGCACGAGACCTTCCCGTTCAACACCTTGTTCGACGGGCGGTTCGTGCCGGCGAGCGATCTGCCCTGGGAATATCTGCCGACCTATCTGCTGCTGGCCCTGCCGGAGCTGGTGCTGGTGCTGCTGGTCGCGGCCGCGGTCGCGGCGGCCACCGGATTGATGCGGCGCGGCGTCTGGGGTCAGCGAGAAGCCGTCCTCGGCCTGTTCCTGCTCGGCTTCACGATCGTCTTTCCGGTCGCTTATGCGATCGCGATCAAGGCGGTGCTGTTCGACGGCATGCGCCACTTCATCTTTGTCCTGCCGCCGATCGCGGTGGCCGCGGCGCTGATTGCCGATCGCGCGCTGACCCGGCTCGCCGCCCTCCCCTATCGCGCTCCGATTTATGCCGCGCTCGCGCTTTATGGCGCGGCGCATGTCGCGACGATGGTGATGCTGCACCCCGATCAGTATGTCTATTACAACGCGTTTGTCGGCGGGGTCGACGGCGCGCAGCGCAAGTTCAAGCTCGACTACTGGGCCAATTCCTACGCGGAGGCGGTGCACGGCCTCGAAAACTACCTGCGCCACCAATACGGCGCCAATTTCGAAGAGCGCGAATTCACGGTCGCGGTATGCGGACCGCCGATCTCGGCGCGGTATTATTTCCCCGACAATTTCCGGCTGCTGCACCGGCAGGACAAGGCCGAGTTCTTTATCGCCTTCACCAAGGACAATTGCGACCGCTCGTTGCCCGGACGCTCGGTTTACCGGGTCGAGCGCATGGGCGCGCTGCTGTCGGTGGTGCTCGACCGGCGCGACATCGTCGCCGAGCAGCGCATGACGAGGCGGCCCATGGCCGGTGCTTTGAGCCATTCACCGGCTTCGGCTTATCCGTAACGGAATAGCCCTCCTCGCGCTGCCGTTTTCTCCGGGCCTGCCCTGCAGCTCAGCGTCGCTGAGCGCTTTTAGGATTACTATGCCGCGCTATGACGGCAACCATCGCCGGTAAATGGACCCCGCCGAATACGCCAAGCTCGATCGTCTGGAAGAGCGGATGTGGTGGTTCGCCGCGGCGCACGCCAATTTGCTGATGCTGGCCCGCGATTTCAGCCCATTCGCAGCCCCGAACCGGGTGCTCGACGCCGGTTGCGGGACGGGCGGGCTGCTCGCGAAACTCGCCGCCGATCGTTCCGCGAGCATCGTGATCGGGCTCGACGCGGATCAGTCGGCCTGTACGCGCGCCCAAGCCAAGAGCGCGCGCCCGGTGTGCCGTGGCTCAGTGAACACATTGCCGTTCGCCGACGCCGCGTTTTCGACGATCTTCAGCGCCGACGTGCTGTGTCACCGGGATGTCGACGAGCGGCAGGCGTTGCAGCAGTTCCACCGGTGCCTGACACCTGATGGCGTTCTCGTGCTCAACTTGCCAGCCTATCGTTGGATGCTGTCGCGCCACGATGCCGCCGTTTACAATGTCAGGCGATACACGCGCCGGGGCGCCGCGCGGCTGTTGCGCGATGCCGGGTTCCGATTGCTCTACGCGAGCTATTGGAACGTGCTGCTGTTCCCGCTGATGGTGATTACCCGCAAGCTGCTGCCGTCGCGCGGCATTGCCAGCGACGTTAAATTGTATTCCGCACCGGTCGAAACGCTGTGCCGCGCGGCGACCGCTTTCGAGCGGGCCCTCCTAAAGGGGGGCTTGCGCTTTCCTTTTGGCGGCTCGCTGATCGCAATCGCGGGCAAATCCGCCACACTCGAGAACGCTCATGTCTGATACCATTTCGAACACCTCCACCTCCGTCCCGCTGCCGCGCTTCGCGCTGTCGATCGTGATCCCGGTCTACAACGGCGCCAGCAGCATCGCCGAGCTGGTCGGCGCGCTCGAGCAGCTGCAGATCCAGGGCGGCCACGAGATCGTGCTGGTCAATGATGGCAGCCGCGACAACAGCCTCGCGGTGTGCCGGGCGCTCGTCGAACGCGCGCGGGTACCGATCGCGCTGGTCGATCTGTCGCGCAACTACGGCGAGCACAACGCGGTCATGGCCGGGTTGCGCCACGTCCGCGGCGCACATGTCATCACGATGGACGATGATTTGCAGAACCCGCCCGAGGAGGTCGAGCGCCTGCTTTCCTACGCCCAGCACAGCGGGCATGAGGTGATCTACACCTGTTACGACGAAAAACAGCATGCGGTCTGGCGCAATTTGGGCAGCCGCTTCACCAACTGGGTCGCGGGCTTTGTGCTCGACAAGCCGGAGGGTTTCTATCTTTCCAGTTTCCGCTGCATGAGCGCCTTCGTGGTGAACGAGATCACCCGATATGACGGCCCCTTCCCCTATGTCGACGGGCTCATTCTACAGGTGACGCAGGACATCGACCGGCTGCTGGTACGCCATCTGCCGCGCGCCGAGGGCCGCAGCAATTACACGGTGCGCCGGCTGCTGCGGCTGTGGCTCAGCATGTTCGTCAATTTCTCGGTGATGCCATTGCGGCTCAGCACCCTGACGGGATTTGTGCTGAGCGTCATCGGGGCGATCGGCGGCTTGGCCGCAATCATCGAGGCGCTGTTTTTCGCACCGCCGGCCGGCTGGGCTTCGCTGATGGCGGCGGTGCTGCTGCTGTCCGGGGTGCAGCTCGTCATTCTCGGCATCGTCGGCGAGTATCTCGGGCGGCTCTACCTGACCGCCAACAAGAAACCGCAATCGATCGTCAAAACCGTGACGTGCGCCGAACCCGCGGTGACGGCGTCGGCGCCCGAGGCATTGCGCCTGCGCGAGCGAGCGTGACGGAGAACCGGGTGGCGATCTATTATCTGAGCCTCGTCAGCGCGATCCTGTTTGGCGTGGTCGGGCAGATCGCGCTCAAATCGGGCGCCGTCCAGTCACAGACGCTGGTGGCGCAATTCGCCAATCCGCTGACGATTGTCGGCTTCGCGATCTACGTGTTCGCCGCCCTGTTGTACATCGTCGCGCTGAAGAAAATCCCGGTGTCGGTGGCATTCCCCTCGGTCGCGGCAAGCTATGCCGCAGTCGCGATCATCGCCCATCTGATGTGGAACGAGCCGTTCGGCTGGCCGCAGCTCGGCGGCCTCGTGCTGATCGGCAGCGGGATCCTGCTGATCCACCAGCATTGAATTGCTCGGGATAGAACCGAGCGCTGCCCAAGTTCCAGCGCGAGGTGGCGGATCAGGTGTGGATGGTCCAATTGGCCGGGGCCCAGCCGACATTGGACCAGGTGGCGTGTCCATCGCTGATCTGGAACTGACTGGTAAAGCCGCTCGACGGATCCTTGAAAAGGATGTCCGTGGTGCCGTCGCCGTTGTAGTCGCCGGTTCCGGCAATCTCCCAGCCGGACGGCGCCCACCCGATATCGGCGAAGGTCATTCCGCTGTCCGTCCGCAATTCGGCGACATCGCCGGTTGTCGAATTATGCAGCAGGATGTCGCTGTAGCCGTCGCCGTGGAAATCGCCCACCCCGGCAACCCTGTAGCCGGACGGCGCCGACCCGAGCCCCTTCCAATTTTCCTGGCCATTATGCATCTCGAACTCACCGAGCAGACCCGTGGTCGGGTCGGAGAACAAGATGTCGCTGGTGCCGTCTGCGTTGAAATCGCCGGTATCGGCAACTTTCGAGTCGGGCGATGCCCAGCCGATATATTGCCATGTGGCCTGCCCGTTCTGCATTTCGAACTGGCTGACATTGCCGGCTGAATCGCGCAACAGAATGTCGCTGGTGCCGTCTCCGTTGAAATCTCCGGTACCGGCGACTTGCCAATTGCTCGGCGCCCAGCCGATGCTCTTCCAACTCGGCTGACCATTCTGCATCTGGAACTGGCTGACGAAGCCGCTCGACGGATCCTTCAACAAGATGTCGCTGGTGCCGTCTCCGTTGAAATCGCCGGTACCGGCGATTTGCCAATTGCTCGGCGCCCAGCCGATAGTCTTCCAGGTCGGCTGGCCATTCTGCATCTGGAACTGGCTGACAAAGCCGCTTCCGGTATCCTGAAACAGGATATCGCTGGTGCCATTGCCGTTGAATTGATCCGGTTGTGGCGCGACGATCGTCAGATTGAATGCCGCGGACGCCGGGCTGGCAAAACCGAGGCCGCTGGTCTGCGTCGCGGTCAAGCTGTGAGCGCCCGGCGTCAGCTTGCTCGTCGCGGCCCACCAAACCCCATCAGATCCAACTGTTCCGCTGCCGACGGTGGTTCCGGCATCGCGCAGCGTCACCGTATCACCGGCGACACCGCTACCGAAGATAACGGGCGTGTTGACGTTGGTTACAGCATCATACTTGATCCCGCTATCGCTGCTCGACGACAGCACCAGCCCGTGCGGCGCCGGCACCGAGACGCTCGCCGCGCTGACCGTCCAGCCTAGCGCCTCCATCAAGGTGACATCGGTCGTGCCGAGGCTGTTCACCTGTCCCGGCGGGCTGAAGGCGAGGAAGGCGTCGGCGCCGGTACTATTGGCCCAATCGCCGATGTCACCGCCCGAAAGCGTGTTCCAGTTGTCCAGATTTGTCGTGCCGCCATCGGTCGAGAAATAAGCGGGGCTGCCGGTGCCGGTCTGGTGAACTCCCGCGGACCGGTAGCGGTACAAATCCATGACGCCGTATTCGCCGCGCACGTCCAGATAGGAGGTGCGGCCCATGATCTCGGTGATTTCGTGCTCGAGCACACCGACGAGATAGTACTGATTGTTTCCTGGCGTCGCCGTG
>Ga0208990_1000362_pt1 | contig 10768 bp, 12 predicted proteins | sample MedBloCARef_M3_FD_187854 | JGI IMG/M metagenome (GOLD analysis project Ga0208990, IMG submission 187854) | Forest soil microbial communities from El Dorado National Forest, California, USA - Mediterranean Blodgett CA Ref_M3 (SPAdes) (version 2) | ecosystem: Environmental > Terrestrial > Soil >...
CCACTGGGAAAGATAGTGCTCGATCCGGCTGGCATCTCGCGTGAGGCCTTGAAGGATCTCGGCGACCACCAGCCCCGTCAGAGCAAAGGGCTCGGCGTCGCTGATCATCCGCCGCAACTCATCTCCCGCGCGGCCAGGTGCTGAACTGAAGAAATCGATCCACACCGAGCTGTCCACCAGGATCAACCGCGGTTCCTGCGCATCGCCTTCAAGTCACCTTTCCAGATTCCCGTTCCATAATGCCGAAGGATGCCCTTGCGGCTTTCCGAGCGCACCAGGAGTTCCAGCGCTTTGTCCACGATTTCCCGCTTGGTCTTAAGCCGCGTCAGTTTGCGCGCCTTGCGCACCAGGCTCTCGTCAATCTCAATGTTTGTTCTGCCCATGCCGAAACTATACACCATTTCTTAAGAATGTGGTGTATGTTTCGATGGGCGCGCGGGCCAGGCTTTTGAATTAGGTGGCGCGTCCGGTGAGAGGCGCGCCCAGCCGATTTTAGTCGCCGCTGAGGACGGCTGACGGGGCAGATACTCCAGCAACGGTCTGAGCTCTGGCAGGAGCAGGGGAGGTACGACGAAGCTCCTGCCATTGCAGGACGACGTCGGCGAAAAGCAGGGAGAAGGCGAGGCAGCCCCAGACAATCGTTTCGATGGCGTGTTCGCCGAGCGCTTCCCATCCGGTAACACCGGCGACGACGCGCACCTCTAGAAAGACGATGGCAACCGCAAAACTGCGAGTCATCCATTGACGATGCTGCTGGACTTTGCCGTTGAGAATGAAGGCCATGGCGATGCCGGTGGTGAGCATCCACAAAATGGCATCCACCGCAGCGGCGATGCTAAAGGAACGGGCAGAGCCGGTGCGTTCCTCGAAGTGCTGAATGTAAAAGCCGAGAGGAGCGGCGACGAAAACGCCGGCGACGTAGAAGCGTCCGACGACGCGATGGAACTTGGTGAAGCGGCGGCGAAGGCGTTCGGAGAACTGCATGGGGCCGAGCAAGAGGGCGCATGCGCCCATCAAGCCGTGCGGCAGAAGCCACCATTTGAAGTGCTGGATGTGCGGCCATTCAGGATCCTTGGCGTCAATGAGGAAATGCTCATTGTGCCGAAGAACGTAGGCGGCCATGACGCCGATGACGGCAAACAAAATATATTTTGGGCGCAGCCACGCGAGGCGCTGGGGCACCAGTGCGGCGGTTGACATTTTTTGGCTCCTGCATAAGGCGGGGATGTGGCGACAGCATACACTGAAAAGGCATGCCGCAAGCGAAAAAATGCTTGCCGCTTCACGCGACAAATGGGTGGACCTCGCTTCCATAGTTCACTCTCTTGTACGCAAGAGGGCTGCGATGACCCGGGGATTGCGGCGACCGTGGAGCACAGCCGCGACAAGGAGGGGCTTTTCATCTGGGGCGTACGCAATCAGAAGATCCCGCACGAGCTGAAAACGAAGCGGCCGCGAAGTCAGATCAGAACGGATGTGGCCCAGTTGAGGGAATGGGACGAGAGAGCGAATCGCCTCCTGGATCTCCGCAAGGACACGGTCGGCAGCGCTGGGACTGTCGGCAGCGATGTATTCCCAAATTTCGGTTAGGTCTGTGAACGCATCCGGGTGGAGAACAAATCCGCTCATGAACGGCGGCGGTCTTGGCTCTTTTGGCGCAGCTGGTCAAATGCCTTTTCGCCGTCGATGGGCTGTACTCGGCCGCTCTTGATCTGATCATAACGGCCATCGAGCATGTCGCGCACTTGGGTCAACTCAGCGAGGTATCCAATCATCGCATCCTCGATGAGTTCATCCGGCGCGCGGCCGGTTGTCGCGGCAAGCTCTTGCAAGCGGGATTCGGTTTCCGGCTTAAGGTGCACGACCATAGTGGTCAGTTTAGAGACGCGCTGGGGAACTGTCAAAGCGATTTCCAAAGGCAATGCGGCTGGGTGCGCCATCCGGGCCTGCTGTGCAATGCTGCGGCAAGTGAGCACCGAAACGTTAAAGCGTCGAAGAAGAGAGGGGAGAGATTTCTCCGTTCGCGGCGTTTACGTTTTTACTTTGGGGTGGTGACGAGTTTGGGGGCGGGGGAGGCGGCGCGCTGCTCGGCGCGCCTTTCTTGTTCGACGTGCTGGGTGCAGTCGGCAATTTCGTCGTCGAGGGCTTTGATTTCGCGGGCGAGGAGAAAATTTTGAGGGTCCTTTGTGTAGGCCGCGAATAGCGAGTTCCGCTTGGATTTCAAGTCGTCGTATTTCTTCTTCCAAACACTTGCAGCAGCAACCATGGATTTAACCTCAGAACCAGTGTGCGCCTTTTTATGGTTTGCGGATATAGGCACAAAATGGTGTGCCTCGATTCGTACACTGGCGATTTTCTGGTTGCGTTGAGACGAGATTGAATGGAGAAGCACACAGCCAGGAGGGTGTGGGCCACCGGGGTAAAAATCGGATAGCTTGAAAGAGGGCGCAGCATGCTGCGCCCCTACAAGGAAAAGGAAGAAGAAAGGGAAGAGGAAAAGGAAAAGGAAGAGGAAAAGGAAGAGGAACAGGAAGAGGAAGAAGAAGATCAGGAGCGGAAGAGGACGGATTCGCGCTGGAACATTTTTACGGCGAGGAAAAGGGCGGCGGCGGCGTAGACGCAGGTGGAGGAAAAGATGATGGCGATGAGATTCCAGTGGTAGGTGCCGGTGACGAGTTCCTTGCAAAGCAAGCTGACGTTCAAGATCGGGATGATGGAAAGCTTGGGGGTGAGCTCGACCCCGGGGAGCATGGCGGCGATGGCGGGTATGATAACGACAAACGTCATGGGCGTGAGATAGCTCTGGGCCTCTTTGTAGGTCTTGGCGAAGAGCGCGATGGTCATGAGGGTAGCGGAGAAGAGGACGGCAACGGGGAGGGCCATGAGGAAGACGGATATAACCGTCTTGGGGCCGAGCTTGAGGAGAAAACCCGCGGCAGCAGCGCGCCCGCTTGCGGTTTGTCCAGTGTAGTGACCTAAGACTGAGAAAGAGACGCCCATAGACAAGACGGAGAGGGCGGCTGTGCCCAGTGCTGCCGTGAGGACCAGAAGAAACTTACCCAGGACGAGGTGCATACGGGAGATGGGGCTGGAAAGGATGGTTTCCATGGTGCCGCGCTCTTTTTCGCCGGCAGTCAGGTCCATAGCGGGATACATCGCGCCGGTCATGCAGAGAAGGATAACCATATAACCGATGATGCCGCCGAAAGCGGCGCCGCTCACTTTCTCAGGGGGCGCGACGTTTTCGCGCTTTACTTCAAAGGGCTTCAGGACGGTCTCGGGCAGGTTCTTGGCTGCCAAACGTTCCTTCACGACTTTGTCGCGGTAGTCCTTCATATACTTTTCGATCTTGTCGGTGGCGAATTCAGACTTCAATTCCCCTTCGTAATTGTAGATGTTGACGGTGTCCGATTTTTGTTGAGCGACATCCGTCTGGAATCCCGGGGGAACCTCCACGGCGGCACGAATTTCCTTGTTGATGATCTGGTCTTTCCAGTTGGGCGTCTCGGAAACGATGTCGATTTTATCGAGCTTCCTGAGCCCTTCGACAACGGCGGGAGAATCTTCGCCACCGCGAAGCATGACTTTGGGGACTTCTTCCTTGGCCTTGCCGACAAGGGCGACAGCGAGGGAGCCAAAGCCAACGCTAAGAACGGGGAAGAGCAAGAGCGGCACGAGTATCGTGGAGATGACCGTGCGGCGGTCGCGGATGGCTTCCGTGAGTTCTTTGCGATAGACGATGCCGACGTTGCGCATGGACATGTCAGTTGGCCTCCTCGGCGACGTAGTGGGGCGTGACGACTTTGATGAAGATTTCCTCGAGATCATGCTCGGCGTACTTGTCGCGGAGCTGTTCGAGGGAGCCTTCGACGAGGAGTTTGCCAGACTGGATGATGCCGATGGTGTCGCAGAGTTTTTCCACTTCGCTCATGATGTGGGTGGAAAAGATGACGGTCTTGCCGTTATTGCGACATTCGCGGATGAAAGAGGTGATGGTGCGGGCGGTCATGATGTCGAGGCCGTTGGTGGGCTCGTCGAAGATCATTACCGGAGGATCGTGGACAAGAGTTCGGGCGATGGAGGTCTTCTGCATCATGCCGGTGGAGAGCTTGTCACAGCGGCGGTCGCGGAAACCATTCATGTCCAAGCGGCCGAATATGGTGTCGACGCGCTTTTTGAGTGTGGCTTCGTCTAACCCATTGAGGCGGCCAAAGTATTCGACAAATTCCTGGGCAGTGAGCCTGCGATAGAGAGCGGTGGCAGTGGAAAGGAAGCCGACGTTGGCACGGACTTTTTCGGGTTGCTCGACGACGTCGTAGCCGCAGACGATGGCGGTGCCGTCGGTGGGCTCGAGGATAGTGGCGAGCATGCGAAGGGTGGTGGTTTTGCCGGCGCCGTTGGCGCCGAGAAGACCGTAAATCTTGCCGGGTTGGCAGGTGAAGCTGACGTTATCGACGGCGCGGATTTCACCGCGCTTCTTGTCCTGGAAGCGCTTGGACAGGCCGCGAGCTTCAATCATCGAAGGACCCCTAGCTGGGAGTTCGTAAGACAGGGCACAGAGGGTTCAGAGTGTACTACGCGGGGAGCGACGAAATGTTACGGGGGCGGGAAAGGCATAGTGGATAAGGATTAGGGAAATGAAGGAAACACGGATTGCAGCCGATCAGGTGGCTTCGAAAGGCATAAATTGGCTATGAGAGTTCAGCCTTTGTGACAGATTGGGCACTGCTTGGCATCAAACCTATCAGGCGAGACGCGGAACATATTGTTGCACTGGATGCAGACGCGGTGGATGACAGGGCTTACGACAGCGCCAGGCTGCATTGGCTTGTCCAAGCCACTCGCAGGAGGAGCGACGGTTTTCTCAGGGATGCTCTCAGCGGACATGGGAGGATTCTAGCACGTCGAGGTCTTTGGCCCATAGGGAGTGGACGGCATCCCTGGGATACAAAAGACGCATCCGTTATAGGTGAGAGATGCTGGATCCGAGGACAGGGCGAAGAGAGAGCAGGGCGCAGAATAAACAACGCCTGCAAGGAATCTAGAGAAAGCCGCGCCGCTCTTGCTAGAATGAAGTACCTTGGCACCTTCCTGACAGGAGTCAAGCAAGCCACGGACAAGTAAGAGAAATGCTGTGCCCGAGGGATGTGTCCTTGCGCCTTGTGGAGTGCGGGACCGCGCAGAATAGGAAACATGGATAGCAGGCTGCGAAACCGAATCTTGCTCTACCTGCTGCTGGCGGGAGTGCTGGCGTACGCGCTGGTGGAGTTAAGCGGGCGAAAGCCGGTGCCAAAGATTTCTGCGGTGACGCCGATGCGGGAAAACCTGGTGTCGTCCATCAGCAGCAATGGAAAGGTAGAGCCCATCGCGCCGTACGTGATGCGAGCGCAACTGGATACGTTTGTGGAAAAGGTGCGCGCGACAGAGGGGCAGGGAGTCAAGAGAGGGCAAGTGATCCTGGAATTGGATGTAAAAGATGCGGCGGCGAGACTCTCCGAGGCGAAGGGAAAGCTCCTGCGGGCAGAGGACGATTTGCGGGCAGCCAAGGCGGGCGGCAGAACGGACGACGTGGCGAGAGTGGCGGGGAACCTGGCAAGAGCGCAAGCCGAGCGCGACCGGCTGCAGAAAAATCACGAAGTGCTGCAGCGGCTGATCGCACTGCAAGCCGCGACGCAGGATGAGCTCGCGGCGAACGACCTGGCCCTGATGACGGCGCGAGCGGAAGTGACGCGGCTGGCGGCGACGAAGCAGGAGTTTGACCGGGGCGTAGGGTTGGACACGAACCAAGCAGTTCTGCGCGTGCAACAGATCCAGAACGAAGTAGCAGCGCTCGAGGAAAAGGTGCGGCAAGGCCGAATCACCGCACCGGCCGATGGAACGCTGTACTCGTTGCCGGTGAAAGCCGGGGATTACGTGAAGCTCGGGGATCTGCTGGCGGAAATGGCGGACCTGCACAAGGTTCGCGTGCGTGCGTTCATCGATGAGCCGGAGCTCGGCGCGCTGGAAGAGAATGAGCCGGTGAAGATCACCTGGGACGCGTTGCCGAGCAAGACGTGGCTGGGTAAGACGGAAACCATTCCGAAGCAAGTGGTGCCGCATGGAGCGCGGAGCGTGGGTGAACTGCTTTGCGCCGTCAGCAACGACAAGCTGGAGCTGCTGCCGAATATCAACGTGAACGTGCGCATCAATTCGCGGGAACGGATCGGCGTGCTGTCCGTACCGCGAGGCGCGGTGGCCGCGGAGGGCGGAAGGCGGTACGTGTTTGTGGTGAGAAGGAACCAGCTCAGCGTGAGCAAATCGACGCTGGAGAAACGCGAGATTCACGTGGGGATAGCGGACGCCACCAACTACGAAGTTGTGAGCGGGCTACAGGAGGGGGAGCTGGTGGCATTGCCCGGGGACGTTGATTTACGGGATGGGATGACGGTCACCGTCATTATCACCGAAGTTTTCAATTTCGAGGAACGAAGGAATGGTTAGCCGAATGAAGTGGCTGCTCGCAGCCCTTTGCATCGCGAGCGCGGCGATGGCGGCGTCAAATGTAAAGCTAGAAGCGGGTCTCGACGCGGGACGGCGCGCGTACGAGGCCAGCGATTATGCGAGGGCCATCCAGGTGTTGCAGGCGGCCGCGGCCACAGAGCCGCAAAATGGCGACGTGCAATTGCTGCTGGCGAAAAGCTATTTAGAGCTGCAGCAGCACGACCCGGCGATCAAGAGCGCGGAGAACGCGGTGACCATCGACCCGCGGAATTCGATTTACCACGAGTGGCTGGGGAAAGCGTACGGAGAAAAGGCCGATCATGCGGGCTGGTTCTCGGCGATATCGTTCGCGAAGAAGACGCGCAAGGAATTCGAGACCGCGGTACAACTAGACGGCAACAATTTTTCGGCGCGGCAGGCGCTAATCGAATTCGATTGCAGCGCTCCGGGCCTGGTGGGAGGTGGCGAAGAGAAAGCGTTGCCGCAGATCAAGCAATTAGCAGCGATGGATGCCGCTGAAGGGCATTACGCGGCGGGAAATTGCCGGCGGCAGAAGAAAGATTACGCCGTGGCGGACGAGGAATTTGCGAAAGCGCTGGAGAGCAATCCAAAATCGGCGGAGCTGATCTACGATATCGGGGATTACGAAGTGAAGCGCGGGCAGCCGGAGCGGCTGCTGGCGGTCGCGGACCTGGGAGAGCGTGCGGCACCCGGCGACCCAAGGGGAGAGTTTTACCGGGGCGTTGCGCTGGTCTTGAAGAAGGAAAACCCGGAGGAAGCGGAGCGATTGTTGAGGGAATACGCGAAGAAAGCGCCGACGCGATCGGGATATCCGCGACCGGCCGCGGCACACGCGTGGCTCGGGCGCCTCTTCGAAGACCAAAGCCGGATGGAAGAAGCAGCGAAGGAATTTCAGAGCGCGCTGAAATTGGATCCAAAAAACAAAATGGCGCAGGAAGCGTTGAAGCGGCTGAAGAAGAGCTGAGGGTTTCAGCGGTGGCTGCCGGAAAATTCCGGTCAAAGGTCAAGGATGGACATCCGAGAGACGATATCAGTGGCGATCGACGCGCTGCGAGCGAATAAACTGCGCGCGATCCTGACGTCGCTGGGCGTAATTATCGGGAGCGCTTCCATCGTTCTGGTCGTCACAGTGGCCCTGACCAGCAAGAAATTCGTGCTTTCCCAGATCGAGAGTATCGGCTCCAACCTGGTGTGGGTCGAGCTGGTCCAGAGGCCGGACAAAGCGCAGCCGCTAAGTTATGAAATGTCGCTGGACGACATGGAGGCCGTCAAGAGTATCCCCGCTGTGATCGAGGTTGCGGGAACTCGGGAATTGGAGACGGCAGTGGTGGTGGACGGGGTGGAACGCCCGGTGCACATGGTCGGAGTGACGGAAGGTTACCAGACGATCCGCCGGTTGCTCATTCTGCGAGGACGGTATTTCGATGCCGCGGACATGGAGATGCGCAGCAAAGTCTGCCTGATCACCACCCAACTCGCGGATCGGATTTACGGACAGGAGAATCCGATCGGCAAATCGATGCGCATGGGAGAGCTGACGTTCACGGTAATCGGCGTCTTCCGCGAGCGCGTCGAGACCTTCGGGCTTTCCGACATTCAAGAGAATTCCGTCATCATCCCCTTCACGCTTATGAAGTACTACACCGGCCTGGAGGTGGTGCGCTTGCTCGACGTACAATCGGCGCGGGCGGAAGACGTGCCATCCGTCGAGCGGCAAGTGGGCCAACTGTTGCGGAGCCGGCATCCGGCCGAAGCGGAGTACAAGGTGCAATCGCTGACCGCCATTCTGGGGGCGGCGAAGAATATCTCGCTGGCGCTGACCATCGTACTTATCGTGATTGCCTTCATTGCGCTGGTGATCAGCGGAATCGGGATCATGAACATCATGCTGGTGACGGTGAAAGAACGGACGCGCGAGATCGGAATCCGCAAGGCCATTGGAGCATCGCGGCGCGAGATCATGTATCAGTTTTTGATCGAATCCTTCGTGATCAGCGGAGGAGGGGCGGTCGTCGGGATTTTGATCGGCATCGCCATACCGGTGGGCGCGCAGTTTTTCTTGCCGGGAAATCTGCGGGTTCCGGTGTCGAGTCTCAGCGTGGTGATCGCTTTCGTGGTGTCCTGCTCCACGGGGCTTTTCTTCGGGTACTTGCCGGCGAACCAGGCGGCGAGCCTGCAACCGGTCGAGTCGCTGAGATATGAATGACGGAAGTGGATAGGGAACAGGGAAGAAAAGTGAACCAAGGGGCGGCGATTGGCGGCCCTTTTTATTTTTCGGGTGAATGAGTTTCGGCGAAGGAGCATGAAGATGCAATTACTGGGACGTGTTGCGGGGATGACGGCGCTGCTGGTGTTGGGGGGCGGCGCTGCCGGTGCGCAAGAGACGTCTGCGCGGAAAACGAGTCAGCCCGCGGCACAGGAAGCGCCGAAGGATGGGGCGCCGGTGGCGCTGACGCTAAAACGCGCGATTGAACTTGCGCTGCAGAACAGCAAAGAGATTCAAGTGGCGAAGATTCAAGCAAGCGTGGCGGATCGCGCCGCGCAGATTACCAAGGCGCAGTTCATGCCGAATCTTTATGCCGGCTCGGGAGCGGGGTACACGTTGGGCATACCGGAAACGCCGGGCGGGCGCGCGCCATCGATCTTCAACGTGTCGTACACGGAACAAGTTTTTAACGAACCGCTGCGGGGCCAGGCGAAAGAGACGCAGGAGCAGTCCAAAGCGCAGAGGATTGCGCTCGAAGATACAAAGAACAGCGTTATCACGCGAACGGCGATGGCGTATTTGGAACTAGGGAAGGTGCGGCATTCCCTGGAGCTCTTGCGCAAGGAGCAGGAGAGCGCGGAGAAGATTCTGCAAGTGACGCAGGAGCGTCAGGGGGAAGGATACGAGCTGCCCGTGGAAGTGACGAGAGCCCAGCTCACGAAGGCGCAGGTGATCCAGCGAATATTGCAACTCGAGGGCCGGGAAGATGAGCTGGAAGTCTTTCTGAGATACCAGGTCGGATTTTCAGAGGCGCAGGCCATCGAGGTCACGCCCGAGGAATTGCCGGGGGAAGCCGAGCAGGCGGGAGACAACCTGGTGGCGATGGCGATGACGCACAATGCGGGCTTGCAATTAGCGGCGTCCGACGTCCGGGCGAAAGAGTTTCGACTGAAGGGTGAAAGGCGAGGCTATTGGCCGACGCTGGAACTTGTCAGCATTTATAGCGTGCTGGCGCAGTTCAACAATTTCTCCCAGTTTTTCCGGACGTTTCAGCGGAACAATTTCAACGCTGGAATCGACATGCGCGTGCCGATTTTCAGCGCGCAGACCAAAGCAGCGATAGGCTTGGCGCAGATAAACCTGGAGGCGGCGCAAGTCAACCTGACAAATAAGAAAAACGAATTGACCGGGGAGGTCAGGCAAAAGACGCGGCGAGTGCGCGAGAGGGATGCGGCAAAAGAGGTGGCCCGTCTGGAATTGCAGCTCGCGCAACAGCAGGTGGCGATATTGCAGGCGCAATTCGCGGAAGGAAAGCTGAATTTGCGGGATATGGAGAGGGCGCGGCTTGAAGAGAATGAAAAGTGGATGGCTTATCTGGACGCTAATTTCCAGAAGCAACAGGCGCAGTTGGAATTGCTGAGGACGGCGGGGCAATTGGATAAGGTGTGGCAGTGAAGAAGTGACTGGTGACTGGTGATGCTCGATCAAGAAGGATTGCCGGCCTTTTTCGAGGCAGTGCAGAGGATGGAGGCTGGATTTTCTGAGTTGCCAGCGTACAAGAATACGACGCCGGGGCTTGAGCGGCTTGGGGAGACGCTTAACGCGACGGCCGAGCGGCTGCTAGACAACTATCCTTATTTTCATCCGTTGTACGCGGGACAGATGCTGAAGCCGCCGCACCCGGTGGCGCGGCTGGCGTACGCGCTGGCCATGTGGATCAACCCGAACAACCATGCCTTGGATGGCGGCCGGGCGACATCGGCGATGGAGAAGGAAGCGGTCGCGGAAATCGCCGCGATGTTTGGCTGGGAAAATTTTCTGGGGCACCTGTGCGGCGGCGGGACGATGGCGAATCTGGAAGCTTTGTGGGCAGCAGGACAACTGCACCCGGGTAAGAAGATTCTGGCGAGCGAGCAGGCGCACTACACGCATAGGCGCATCAGCGGAGTCTTGCAACTTGCGTTTGAAACGGTTGCGTGTGATGCGCGCGGGCGTATGGACGTCGATGCGCTGAAGGAAAGCCTAGCCCGCGGCGATGTTGGAACCGTGGTGACAACGTTA
>Ga0208990_1000363_pt1 | contig 10758 bp, 11 predicted proteins | sample MedBloCARef_M3_FD_187854 | JGI IMG/M metagenome (GOLD analysis project Ga0208990, IMG submission 187854) | Forest soil microbial communities from El Dorado National Forest, California, USA - Mediterranean Blodgett CA Ref_M3 (SPAdes) (version 2) | ecosystem: Environmental > Terrestrial > Soil >...
ATCTTTCTCGGCCCGCCCTACCATTTCGATCTGGTGCGCCCGGGGGCCGCGCTGTACGGCGTCAACCCGCAGCCCGACCGTCCCAATTCGCTCCGGCAAGTGGTTCGCCTAACAGGCAAAATCCTGCAGGTCCGTGAAATTGACAGGGGAGAGTCGGTTGGCTACGGTGCCGCGCATGTCATGAAGACGGCCGGCCGCGCAGCGACCGTGGCGGTCGGCTATGCCGATGGCTGGCTGCGCTCGCTGAGCCATCGCGGCTGCGGTTATATTGCCGGAAAGCGCGTTCCTCTCCTGGGCCGGGTGTCGATGGATCTCGTCACATTCGATGTCTCGGCCGTCGATCCGGCCCTGGCACATCCCGGCGCGATGATCGAGCTGCTCGGCGAGCATTACGGGGTCGATGACGCGGCGGCCGATGCCGGCACGATCGGCTACGAGGTCCTGACCGCGCTCGGCGGGCGCTATCACCGGATCTACCGCGACGCCGCCGGGACAAATCACCCGGCATGACCGATTCCCTGGCGGCGATCGGCGCGGTATTTCTCGCCTTCCTCGCGGCGGTCGGCGGGCTGACGCGGTTCGCGTTGCAGGCGATCGCCGCGGCGTTCAGCCCGCCCTATTTCCCGCGCCTGATCGCGCGGCAGGTGCTCTATATCGGCTATTACTCCTTGCCGGTGGTCGGGCTGACCGCGCTGTTCACCGGCATGGTGCTGGCCCTGCAATCCTATACCGGGTTCAGCCGGTTCAACGCCCAGAGCGCGGTCGCGACCGTGGTCGTGCTGTCGATGACCCGCGAATTGGGGCCGGTCATCGCCTCGCTGATGGTGGCGGGGCGGGTCGGCGCCGCGATGGCGGCCGAGATCGGCACGATGCGGGTCACCGAGCAGATCGACGCGCTGACCAGCCTGTCGACGGACCCGCTGCGCTATCTGGTCTTGCCGCGCCTGATCGCCGGGTTGGTGACGATGCCGGTGCTGGTCCTGGTGGCCGACATCGTCGGCGTGTTCGGCGGCTTTCTCGTCGGCACCTACAAGCTCGAGTTCAACCCGGTCACCTATGTGACCCAAACCGAGCAGTACCTCCAGACGATGGACGTCGTTTCGGGCCTGATCAAAGCCGCCGTGTTCGGGTTCATCATCGCGCTGATGGGCTGCTATCACGGCTACCACTCGCGCGGCGGCGCCGAGGGGGTCGGCCAGGCGACGACGCACGCGGTCGTCTCCGCCTCGATCCTGATCCTGATCTTCAACTATGCGCTGACCCAGGCGTTTTTTTCGTGATGAGCGCCGGACAGAACGCCAAAATAGCCCTCGCCGGCGTCGAGAAATCGTTCGGCCGCAAACGCGTTCTCGACGGGATCGACCTCGCCGTCGCAGCCGGCGAGAGCCTGGTGATCATCGGCGGTTCCGGCACCGGCAAATCGGTGCTGATCAAATGCATCCTCGGGCTGATGCGCCCTGAGGCCGGATCGATTCGCATCGACGGCGAGGAAACCGTTGGGCTGCGGCGCGCCGGGCGCGAGCGGCTGATGCACAAATTCGGCATGCTGTTCCAGGGCAGCGCGCTGTTCGATTCGCTGAGTGTTTGGGAGAATGTCGCGTTCGGCCTGGTCCAGGGGCGCGGCATGCAGCGCGACGAGGCGCATGACATCGCGCTCAAGAAACTCGCCGCGGTCGGCCTCGGCCCGGAGGTCGCGACGCTGAGCCCGGCCGAGCTGTCCGGCGGTATGCAGAAACGCGTCGCGCTGGCCCGCGCGATCGCGGTCGAGCCGGAGATCGTGTTTTTCGACGAGCCGACCACCGGGCTCGACCCGATCATGGCGGATGTGATCAACCGCCTGATCGTCGCTTCGGTGCGCGAGCTCGGCGCGACGACGATTTCGATCACCCACGACATGACCAGCGCACGCAGGATTGCCGACCGCATCGCGATGCTGCACAAGGGGCGCATCGTTTGGCAGGGCCCGGCGAGCGAGATCGACCATACCGACAATCCGTTCGTCGATCAGTTCGTCAATGGCCGGGCCGAAGGACCGATCCAGATGGAGGTCCGCGCCGCATGATCGTTGGCGACCAACCGCGCTGGCTGGGATCAGCCGCCGTGCGTCCTTCGAGACGCCCGCTGCGCGGGCTCCTCAGGATGAGGTTCTTTTTTGATGACACCATAAACCGTCGTCATCCTGAGGAGGCGCGAAGCGCCGTCTCGAAGGACGCAGAGACGGTCGTGCAGCGGCTGGTTTGGCGAGATTAGGCGCGTGGCCAAGCCGCAAGCCCGCTACGCCTGCCAGCAATGCGGCGCGGTCGCGCCGAAATGGACCGGGCGGTGCGAGGCCTGCGGCGCCTGGAACAGCCTGGCTGAGGAAGTGCCGCGCAGCGGCCCGCCGAAGAGCCTCCGGCAGGGATCCGGCCGCCGCGGCGGCCATGGCCTCGATTTTGTCGCGTTGCGCGGCGAGACCGCCGGGCCGCCGCGCCGTCAGACCGGCATCGCCGAGCTCGACCGGGTGTGCGGCGGCGGGCTGGTGCCCGGCTCGACGATCCTGGTCGGCGGCGATCCCGGCATCGGCAAATCGACCTTGCTGTTGCAGGCCGCCGCCGCGCTCGCCGCGCACGGCGGCACGGCCGCCTACATCACCGGCGAGGAAGCGATCGACCAGATCCGCCTGCGCGCCGAGCGGCTCGGCGTCGCCGACCGCCCGGTCGGCCTCGCCGCGGCGAGCAGCGTGCGCGACATCGTCGAATCCCTCGATTCGGCGGAGGCGCCCGACCTCGTCGTGATCGATTCGATCCAGACGATGTATCTCGACACGCTCGACAGCGCGCCGGGCACGGTCAGCCAGGTGCGCGGCGCGGCGCAGGAGCTGATCGGGCTCGCCAAGCGCCGCGGCTTTGTCGTCGTGCTGGTCGGCCATGTCACCAAGGAAGGGCTGATCGCCGGGCCGCGCGTGCTCGAGCACATGGTCGACACGGTGCTCTATTTCGAAGGCGAGCGCGGCCACCAGTTCCGCATCCTGCGGGCGGTCAAGAACCGCTATGGCGCGACCGACGAGATCGGCGTCTTCGAGATGAGCGACCGCGGCCTCGTCGAGGTGCCGAACCCCTCCGCCCTATTCCTTGCCGACCGCGTTGAACCGGGAGCCGCCGAAGAGGCCGGCGGCAGAACCGCCGGCGCGGCGGTGTTCGCCGGCATCGAAGGCACCCGGCCGGTGCTGGTCGAGGTGCAGGCGCTGGTCGCGCCGTCATTGCTCGGCACGCCGCGCCGCGCGGTGGTCGGCTGGGATTCGACGCGGCTGGCGATGATCACCGCGGTGCTCGACGCGCGCTGCGGCCTGTCGGTCGGCGCCAACGACATCTACCTCAACATCGCCGGCGGGTTGCGCATTGTGGAGCCCGCCGCCGATCTGGCGGTCGCGGCGGCGCTGGTCTCGGCGCTGACCGAGACGCCGTTTCCCGCTGATACGGTCGTGTTCGGCGAGATCGGCCTGTCGGGCCGGGTGCGCCCGGTCGGCCATGCCGAGGCGCGGCTCAAGGAGGCGGCCAAGCTCGGCTTCACCGAAGCCTGGGTTCCGGCGCGCCCCTCCGGACGCCGCGGAAGCAGCGGCGAGGGGCTGACGACAATCGCGATCGGCCATCTGAGCGAGCTGGTGGCCCGGCTGTCGCCGCCCCGTCGGCGCCTGATCTCGCCGGCTCCCGGCCGGGTCGCGGCCGCGCCATGAACCCGCTCGACATCGGCGTCATCGCGATCATCGTCCTGTCGGCCATTTTCGCCTTTGCCCGCGGCTTCGTGCGCGAGGCATTGTCGATCGTCGCCTGGGTCGGCGCCGCGGCGATCACGGTCTACGGCTTCAACCCGGTGCTCCTGCTCGTCAGTCCATTGGTCAACAATGTACTATTGGCGCAGCTTATCGCCGGGTTCGGGCTGTTCGTCGTCAGCCTGATCGTCTTGACGATCGCGACCGGCTATCTCGCCCGCCTGGTGCGCGCCAGCGCGCTGTCGCCGATCGACCGCACGCTCGGTTTCATCTTCGGCCTGGCGCGCGGTGTCCTAATAGTCTGCCTCGCCTATCTGCTGCTCGATTTCGTGCAGCCAAGCGAGCGTCCAGCGTGGATTCGCGACGCGAAGAGCGCCCCCTACCTGCATCAGGGCGCGGACCTGCTCCGGCAGTTCCTGCCGGAGCAGCTGAAGATCAAGAACGCCGCGATCGACGATGCAGTACGGGCGCTCAGCGTCGCCGACCAGGCGAGGGAGGCCATGGGCGCGCTGAAGGTTCCCGGCGTACCCACGGTGATCAAGCCCGATCGCGGCCCGAGCTATGGCAAGGGCGAAAAGCGCGACCTCGACCGGCTCATCGACACCCAACGCTAGATGGCGAGCTTCGGACAGTCGGCTCCGCTCTGCCGAAGGTGTCATTCCGGGATCGCCTGGAAGGCGAGGCCCGGAATCCATGTACACCGGCCTCTGGAAAATGGATTCCGGGCTCGCCGCCGCGCGGCGCCCCGGAATGACGATTGGGATAACGTATTATTGGAGTTTGGTCCGCTACCAATCGATCCCGTGCCTCGCTGTCGCCGTGCCAGCCTCGCAATGGATGCGGAAAATCCCTATATTTATCGGACCCGAAGCCGCCGGATACCAGATGCAGGTAATGGATGCTGACGACCGGCCGCGCTGACGCGGATCATTTCCACGAAGAATGTGGCGTGTTCGGGATCTACGGCCATCCGGACGCCGCCGCGCTGACGGCGCTCGGCCTGCATGCCTTGCAGCATCGCGGCCAGGAAGCGGCCGGCATCGTCGCCTACGACGGCAGCCAGTTCAACGCGCATCGCGGCCCGGGGCTGGTCGGCGACAATTTCGGCTCGAAGGACGTCATCGACCGCCTGCCCGGCACGGTCGCGATCGGCCATGTCCGCTATGCGACGACCGGCGAGGTGGCGCAGCGCAACATCCAGCCATTGTTCGCCGATTTCGAATTCGGCGGGCTGGCGATCTGCCACAACGGCAATCTGACCAATTCCTACCAGCTGCGGCGCCAGCTGGTGCGGCGCGGCAGCCTGTTCCAATCGACCAGCGACACCGAAGTCATCGTCCACCTGATCGCGACGAGCCTCAAGAATAGCGTCGTCGAGCGCCTGACCGACGCGCTGCGCCAGGTCGAGGGCGCCTACTCGGTGGTCGCGCTGTCGCAGGAGGCGGTGATCGGCGTGCGCGACCCGCTCGGCGTCCGCCCGCTGGTGCTGGGCAAGCTCGCCGATTCCTGGATCATCGCGTCGGAAACCTGCGCCCTCGACATCATCGGCGCCGATTTCGTGCGCGACGTCGAGCCCGGCGAGATCGTCATCATCGGCCCCGGCGGGGTGAGGAGCGTGCGACCCTTCACCGACGTGCCGAGCCGGCTCTGCGTCTTCGAGTACATCTACTTCGCCCGCCCTGACAGCGTCGTCGAAGGCCACAGCGTCTACGAGGCGCGCAAGCGCATCGGCCGCGAGCTGGCGCGGGAAGCGCCGGTCGAGGCCGACATCGTCGTGCCGGTGCCGGATTCCGGCGTGCCGGCGGCGCTCGGCTATGCCGCCGAATCCGGGCTGCCCTTCGAGCTCGGCATCATCCGCAACCATTATGTCGGGCGCACCTTCATCGAGCCGACCGACCAGATCCGCCATCTCGGCGTGCGATTGAAGCACAACGCCAACCGCGCCGACCTCGTAGGCAAGCGGGTCGTCCTGGTCGATGATTCGATCGTGCGCGGCACGACCTCGACCAAGATCGTCGAGATGGTCCGCAACGCCGGGGCGCGCGAGGTGCATATGCGGATCTCCAGTCCGCCGACCCGCTTCCCGTGCTTTTACGGCATCGCTACCCCGTCCCGCGATCAGCTGCTCGCGGCGCGCTTCGATGTCGAGCAGATGGCCCGCTTCATCGGCGTCGACAGCCTCGCCTTCATCTCGACCGACGGGCTGTACCGCGCGATGGGCGAAGCCGGCCGCGACAAGCTCTCGCCGCGCTTCTGCGACGCCTGCTTCACCGGCGACTACCCGATCCCGCTCGCCGACGCCGATGACGGCAAGGTCTCGGTGCAGCTGTCCCTGCTCGCCGACACCGCCTGACCCCGGTGTCATTCCGGGGCAGCCCCGCGAGGGAGCCCGGAATCCATGCACACGGACCAACCGGAGAAGGCACCGGCAGCCGAGCGTAAAGGGAACAGATTGTGTTCTTGGATTCCGGGCTCGCGGCTGTGCCGCGCCCCGGAATGACGTGAGAATCCAATGAGCCTCAGCGACGAACAGCCCACGATGGCGGGCCGCCTCGCCGGCAAGATCGCGCTGATCACCGGAGCCTCGCGCGGCCTCGGCGCCGCGGTGGCGGAGCGGTTCGCCCGCGAAGGCGCCCATCTGGTATTGACCGGCCGCACGGTCGGCGGCCTCGAAGAGACCGACGACCGGGTCCGTGCCGCCGGCGGCAGCGCGACGCTGGTGCCCTTCGACCTGCGCGATTTCATCAAGATCGATGAGCTGGCCGCCGCGCTTTACGAGCGCTATGGCCGGCTCGACATCCTGGTCGGCAATGCCGGCGAGTTCGGGGTGTTCTCGCCGCTCGGCCATATCGACCCGGCGCTGTGGGGCGAGGTCATCGGCCTCAACCTGACCGCCAATTGGCGGCTGATCCGGGCGATGGACCCGCTATTGCGGGCCGCCGAGCATGGAAGGGCGGTGTTCGTGACCACCGGCCTCGCCCGGGAGGCCCTCCCCTATTACGGGCCCTATGCGGTCAGCAAGGCCGGGCTCGAAGCGATGATCAGGATCTATGCCGGCGAGGTCGCGCGTACTCGGGTGCGCGCCAATTTGCTCGACCCGGGCATCGTCCGGACGCGGCTGCGGGCCCGCATCTTCCCCGGCGAAAACCCCGCGACCGTGCCGCCGCCGGAGAGCGTCGCCGCTGCCTTCCTGCCGCTCGCGCTCGAGGAATGCGGACACCATGGCAAGATCCTCGGCGTCGCCGAACTGATCGGGTGATCGGACGCAAAAAAGAAAGCGGGCGCCGAAGCGCCCGCTCCCGTCGCGGAATCAGGCTCGTCGTTAGTACGGCCAGTACGGCCGCGAATACGGCGCGTAGTAGCCCGGATAGCCGCGGTAGTACGGGTCGGCGTAGTACGGGCTGCCGACTCCGATGCCGACCGGCCCGATGCCGACGCCGCAGCCATACGGGCCGCAACCGAAACCGATCTGCGCCTTCGCCGGCGCTAATGGAAGCGCCACCGCGACAAGGCCAAGCGCCGCGACTGCCAGAGCGCCGAGCCGATGAAACCGCCGCTTCTGCTTCTCAATCGTCATCATTACCCTCCAGTCGTCTTGCTAAACAGCTAGACTATCCTAGCAACGACTGCCTCGGTGGGAGGGTTCCGCTTTGTACGCCCGAGCGAGAGGCCACTCTCTACTCTGCGAGAGAATTTCGCGCAGGAAACGAGCGCATTAAGCGTTTCACCCACCCGTAAGTTGATACGGCCCAGTCACGAGAGATTAATGCGCGAGGATCTGGCTCAGGAACAGCCGGGTGCGCTCGTTCTTCGGGTTGGCGAAGAACTCCTCGGGTGGGGCGCGTTCGACGATCTCGCCGCGGTCCATGAACACCATCATGTCGCCGACGGTGCGGGCAAAGCCCATCTCGTGGGTGACGCACACCATCGTCATCCCCTCCTGCGCCAGCTCGATCATCACGTCGAGCACTTCCTTGATCATCTCCGGATCGAGCGCCGAGGTCGGCTCGTCGAACAGCATGATCTCGGGCTTCATGCACAAGGAGCGGGCGATCGCGACACGCTGCTGCTGGCCGCCCGACAATTGGCCGGGATATTTATCGGCCTGTTCGGGAATGCGCACCCGTTCGAGGTAGTAGCGCGCGGTCTCCTCGGCTTCCTTCTTCGGTAATTTGCGCACCCAGATCGGCGCCAAGGTCAAATTCTCCAGCACGGTCAGGTGTGGGAACAGGTTGAACTGCTGGAACACCATGCCGACCTCGCGGCGGATCGCCTCGATGTGCTTCAGATCCGAATTCAGCTCGATGCCGGCGACGATGATGCGGCCCTGCTGATGCTCCTCCAGCCGGTTGATGCAGCGGATCATCGTCGACTTGCCGGAGCCGGACGGGCCGCAGACCACGACCTTCTCGCCGCGGCCGACGACCAGGTCGATGTCCTTCAGCACATGAAACTCGCCGTACCATTTGTGGACGGCCTGCATCTCGATGATCGATGCCGTGCTCGCCGCCGGTGCCGGTATTCTTTCCGCCGCGTTGCTCATCGATCCCTCCGCGCCCGCTAGCGGCGGTGCCCCCGGTTGAAGGTGCGCTCGAGCATCTGGCTGTAGCGCGACATGAAGAAGCAGAAGCAGAAATAGATCGCCGCGGTGAAGATGTAGGCCTCGGCGGCGAAGCCCTGCCAATTGGCGTCGGTCAGCGCGGTGTTGGCGGTGTTCAATAGGTCGAACAAGCCGATGATCAGCACCAGCGCGGTGTTCTTGAACGCGCCGATGAAATTGTTGACGAGCGGCGGGATGACCATCGCCAACGCCTGCGGCAGCACGATCAGCCGGGTGCGCCGCCAATAGCCGAGGCCCAGCGCGTCGGCCGCCTCGATCTGGCCCTTCGGGATCGCCTGCAGGCCGCCGCGGACGACTTCGGCGAGGTAAGCCGCCGCGAACAGGATGAAGGCGGTCTGGGCGCGCAGCAATTTGTCGATCGTGAAGCCGGCCGGCAGGAACAGCGGCAACATCACCGACGCCATGAACAGGACGGTAATCAGCGGCACGCCGCGCACCAGCTCGATATAGGCGACGGAGACCATCCGCACCGCCGGCAATTGCGAGCGCCGCCCGAGCGCCAAGAGGATCGCGAACGGAAAGGCGAAGACCATGCCTATGACGGCGAGAACCAGGGTCAGCGGCAAGCCGCTCCACAGCTCGGTCTCGACATAGCGCAGGCCGAACACGCCGCCCCACATCAGAATGCCGATCAGGGCCAGGCCGACCGGCCACAGCAACAATAGCCGGCGTCCCCACATGCGGCGGTCGCAGCTCGCCAGGATCATGCCGATGAACAGCACGACGACCAGCGCCGGACGCCATTGCTCGGCATACGGATACCGGCCGAACAGGATGAAGCGCCACTTCTCGCCGATGAACGCCCAGCAGGCGCCGGCTCCGCGGCAGGCTTGCCCGTTCGGCGCGTTCCAGACCGCGTCGATCAACGCCCAGCGGATCATCGGCGGGACGGTGATCGCGAGGAGATAGACCGCGATGATGGTCAGGATCGTGTTGAAGACGCTGTTGAACAGATTGGCGCGCAGCCAGCCGATGACGCCGGTCGAGATGACCGGCGGGCGCTGCGCCGCCAGCGGGATCTCGTGGGCGATGTCGATATCGGTCATGCCGCTATCGCTCCACCAGCGCGACCGAGCGGTTGTAGAGGTTCATCAGCAACGAGATCGACAGGCTGATCGCCAGATAGACCGCCATGATCATCGCGATCCCCTCGACCGCCTGGCCGGTCTGGTTCATCGTCGTGTTGGCGATCGAGACCAGATCGGGATAGCCGATGATCACGGCGAGCGAGCTGTTCTTGGTCAGGCTCAAAAATTCGCTGGTCATCGGCGGCACGATGACCCGCAGCGCCTGCGGCAGGACAATCAGGCGCATGCGCTGCCCCGGCCGCAGGCCCAGCGCCATCGCCGCCTCGCTCTGGCCCCAGCTGACCGCGAGGATGCCGGCGCGGACGATCTCGGCGATAAAGCTGCCGGTATAGATGACGAGACCGATCAGCAGCGCGCCGAACTCGGGCGACACCGCGGTGCCGCCGGCGAAATTGAAGCCGCGCAGGACCGGCCATTCGAGTTCGAGCGGCATGCCCTGCGCGACAAAGACCGCGATCGGCAACCCGATCGCCAGGCCGAGCCCGAGCCAGCCGGCCGGGAACTGCCGGCCGGTTTCCATCTGGCGGCGCCGCGCCCAGCGGTGCACGGCATAGGCGATGACGAGCGCGGCCCCGAAAGCCGCCGCCATCCACCAATAGGCCGGGTCGCCGAGCGGCACCGGGAACAGGATCCCGCGATTGCTGACGAAGAGACCGGGCAGGGGCTGCCAGGCCTCGCGCGGCGACGGGGCGCTGCCGCGCAGCAGCCCCCACCAGAACAGCAATTGCAACGGCAGCGGGATGTTGCGGAACGCCTCGACGTAGATCTGCGCCAGCTTGGCCACGAGCCAATTGCTCGACAGCCGCGCCAGGCCCATCACGGTGCCGAGGATCGTCGCCAGCACGATGCCGAGCGCCGAGACGTACAGCGTATTGGTCAGCCCGACCAGAAAGGCGCGGGCATAGGTGTCCGCGGGCGAATAGGCGATCAGCGTCTCGCCGATGCCGAACGCGGCTTCGCGGTCGAGAAAGCCAAAGCCGGTCGCGATGTTCTGCCGCCGCAGATTGACCGTCGTGTTGTAGGCGAGAAAACCGATGATGGCGGCGATCAGCGCGACAAACGCGACCTGCAATGCGATGCCGCGCAGCCGCGGATCGCGCCACGGCGCCGGCCGGCTGGGCTGCACCCCGATCGCGGCAGTCTCGCTCGCCACGCTCTATGCTCCCATCATTCCCGCGAGCGCGCGGACCAGCCCGGGGAAAATCGATTGACGGCACCTTCGCGGGTTTCCCGCTAAGCTTTGCCTCATAAAGGCCGCCTTGGCCGGGCTTGGCCCGGCCATCCACGCCTTTGATTGCGGC
>Ga0208990_1000364_pt1 | contig 10730 bp, 9 predicted proteins | sample MedBloCARef_M3_FD_187854 | JGI IMG/M metagenome (GOLD analysis project Ga0208990, IMG submission 187854) | Forest soil microbial communities from El Dorado National Forest, California, USA - Mediterranean Blodgett CA Ref_M3 (SPAdes) (version 2) | ecosystem: Environmental > Terrestrial > Soil >...
TTCGACGGCACGCGAGAACGGCGCATCCTTCTCCAACGATAGATGCGTGCGGGCGCTATTGTAATATTTCATATACGACAGCAGCAGGTGACGGAGGTGGTGCTCGCCGAGCACGACAACGTGGTCGAGGCATTCCCGTCGGATCGAACCGATCAGCCGTTCGGCATATCCGTTTTGCCATGGGGAACGCGGAGACGTCGGCTGATCGCGAATGCCCATTGATCGAAGTCGTCGGATGAAAGCTTCACCATACGCTCCATCGCGGTCGCGGATCAGATAGCGGGGAAGCTGCTCCCATCCGCAGGCTTCCGTTATCTGGTTTGCGATCCATTCCGCGGTCGGATGCGTCGTTACTCCGAACCATATGACCTGTCGTCTGCCATGCCCCATGATCAACAAACCATAGAGCAGACGGAACGAGATTGTCGGCACGACGAACAGATCGATTGCGGCGATACCGTCGGCATGATTGCGGAGGAACGTCTTCCACCCTTGGGACGGCGGACCTCTCCGCTTGGCCATCAGCATCGCCCGATTCTCGGTCAACCGCCAGTCAATAGGTTTGCGACAGGGACAGGGCGGGCTCTTGCGTTATTACCATCAAGAAGCGGCGTGAGATGGCAGGCAAGTCCAGCATGAGCCCTGTGAGGTTGGTGGTCGAGTTGCGCCTGCGCAATGACAACTATGATTGCTGGCAAATGCACAAGCGGATTATCGCCGAACTTCGCCTGCGCGGCCGGTCGGTAGAGCGATGAAGGGCTAGGACAATAGTGAACGCGGTTCTATTCCTCGATCGAACAGATCGGAGCCCCGGATCAATATTTTGGCCCTACGGGGTGTTCCTTTAGGGAATCTTTTGGAGGTCTCTTCTAGGGGCCCATGAAGAAGGGGCCCGACTTACATCACCACGGTCCAGGTCGTGCGTACCGACATGACGAACTATGTGGAGGACTACTTGGCCTACGGCTTGTTGCCCGGCCTCGGTTACCTCGCGCTGCTCGCAGGGCGTATTCTTTGCCGCCCGGTCCTCGGCGGATTGCATCATATGTCCGGATTTGATTTCCGATAGGCACAAGGTCGGGAGCAGATTGCGAATTGCGGCACAGCTGATCGATGCGGCGAGCGGAGCCACACATGGGCAGAACGCTTTGACGGCGCGATCCACTCCGCGGTCGGATTTGGCCTGGCAGACCGGCATCAAGAAAGTTGCGTGAGGAAGGGCGCTCTTTACGGCACTGATCCCTAGTGAACCCGAGCATCTCGCTCGGTCGGCCCGGCGCCGACAATCCGGCGGATTTCGTCCGACAGGATCTTCACGACGGCCTTCTTCTCTTTGAGCATATCGTACTTGTCATAGGTCTCGGTGACGTCGCCGTTGATGTGGTCTAACATAGCCTTCACGTCAGCCCGTGGAGCGCCGGCACGACGAGCGATGGTCGCCGCAGTTCGTCGAAGATCATGCGCAGTGAAGTGAGCCAAACCCAGGAATTCCCGGATCCCTATCCGGTCCGCAACCGTGCCGTTCTTACGCTTCTCAGCTTTCTTTCCGTTGAGCGCCTGGGCGAGGGCGTCGCGCCGGATCGGGATGTCGCCGTCTCCCATGCGTGAGGGGAATACCACCACCTGGTCCTTGTCTTCGAGCGCCTCGTCGAGGACCTCGCATGCGAGCTCGGAGAGCGGAACGATCACTGGCCGGCGCCGCTTCACGCGTTTGGGCGGGAGATGATACTCCGGATCCGTGCCGTCCAGGTTGAGCAGCTCGCTGACGTCTGCATATGCGCTCTGGTAAGGACGGACCATGGTGGTCAAAATGAATTTGAGACCAAGCGCCGTGTGCCGGTCGGCCGGCAGGTCCTCTCGCTCGAGCCCCCACCACAACGTCTTGATCTCGGCGTCGGTGAGTACGCGCTCGCGCCTCTTTTCTTTCCCGCCACGCTGTTCGAGATCGGAGATCGGGTTGTGGGTCACGAGCTTACGGCCCTTCGTGCCAGGCTGCCGCGCCCATTTGAACATCGTGTGGAGGATGCTCTGGGTCCGGTTGGCACCGACCGGCGCGGTCTCGGCGATCATGTCCAGTAGGTCGGCAGCATCGTCAGGTGTGATCGAGTTGGCAGGCAGATGCCCCCAGTGCAGGCGGGGCTTCTTCAGGTAGCCCACATCGTTTTTCCAAGAGCTCTTGTTCGGGTTTTCCTCCCCGCCGGGGCCCTTTGCGTACTCGGAGATGTATTTGTCGCAGAGCTGGTTGAACGTGAGTTCCTCGGAACGGACGAAGCGCTGGCGTTCGTGGCGCTGCTCGGCCCGCGGGTCCTTGTCTTTCGCGATCAGCTTCCGATGGTCGGCGATCCTGTCGCGCGCGCCGGCCAAGTCGAGAGCCGGATAGGACCCCAACGTGAGCGACACGGATTTCGAGAGCAGGGGAGACCAGTATTTGAACAGGAAGCTCTTTGAGCCCGCTCTCGTTACTCGCAGGATGAGACCGGGGCAGGCGGTGTCGGACAGCTCCATACGGTGCTTGTCAGCTGGGCACGCGGCGGCTTTGATGGAGGAATCGGTGAGTTTCGGCATCGGCGGGACTCAACACTGGAAGGTACGAAATCCCTTATATCGCCTTCCCCCGGGGGAAGGAATTCATGCGATACCCCGATCCACAGCGAACAGTATGAGACGAAAAATCTCAGTTAACTCAACGAAACCTCGTCTCACGAGATCGCATCGAGTCCACGAAATATCGCAATTCTCAGTTTTGGGTACTGCAGGTCGTTGGTTCGAATCCAGCTGCCCCGACCAAAAACCCCGTTGAATCCCTTAAGGTTTTCCCTCGCGATTCGGACGTGATTCTGACCCGCGGCTGGTACGCTGTTCCGTCGTCATTTGCCGCGTCGCGCCCGTTATTCCTCAAAGGGCAGCGAAGGCTGAACCTCTGTCCAGTCGATGACCTCGAAAACCATTCCGCGCCTGTGCATCTCCGCTTCGAGATCCGCGGCATGCAGCTTCCACTCGGGCGTCTCCCGAACCCGAAACCTGGATTCCTTGCCCAGTTCGCTCAACGTATCGTCAGCCGCGAGCGCTCCACGGACGCCCTGATACATCATGGTGAGGCTGTCGTTGGTGAACGCTTGATAGTTCATCAGGTCCCCGCTGTGAAAGAGCCGCCGCTGGAACGATTCAGCGACGGCTCCTGAACCGGATGCTCAGCGACCACCAGAACGTCACGCAAATGCAGCAAAAGAACGGTTACCCCCTTTAAGGAGAGGCGCGGGATTGAGCCTCATGGTCCGGACGGCTGATCGCGATTGCGTGAACCCGTTTCGTCCGCCTGCGGCCACGAAACAATTTGGCGGGTCCGGCGAAGCCATTTTCACGGCTCGGCGAAGACGTCCTGAAACCGGGATGCCCCATAAAGGGCCTCGATCAAACAACGAGGTTCGGTCATGTTGTCATTCATCCTCAGCTTTTTTTACCGCCGGTCTTGCAAGAAATGTCTGGCCGGGATGCGACATGCGGGCGTGTAAGGCTGCGGAAGGGTTTGATCATATTTGCGCGCTGATGCCGGCGGGAATTTTCATGGTGGAGCGATCGCCGAGCCGGCCCTCTTTGGACCTAAAAGTGAACCGGCGCGCCTGCACGCTTTAATGGCAGCTTAGTGGCGGCGTGGTATCGCGTTGAGCTTGAAGTGACGCCTGATCAACGTCATTGTCCCGCAGCTCAAACGGACATCCCGATGATATCAAAATCTGTTGTCTTTCTATTCAGCGCGATCGCGCTCGGCGGTTGCTGCATATCGGGAAATGGCTGCTACGCGCCGATGGCGGGGGCAGGAGCGCCGATCGCTTGGGACGGTCTCGGCTCGCCCCCGACGGACGTGGCTGAGGTTTCTGAAGATCAACCGAAGAAGAAGAAAACCCGTCCGAGGCGAGAAATTATCGTCGGACCGCTCGGCGACGTTGCTGCGGCGCCAAGTTCCAGATCTCAAGCCAGCGAATCGTGGGCGCAGCAAGAGGCCGCCGATCAGGCGGACGAGACCAGGCTGAAAAATAAGCTGAGGATTTGCAGCAACTGCATGACGGCGCCGGCCCGCGATGACGCGATCGACAGTATGACGCGCAGATAGCGCCTGACGCGCGTAGCGGCCTACAGCCTTTTCCGTTTCAATAGAATCGAAACGGGGCTTCCTATTCCTGATTTGACGCGTTTTCTTGACGCGAGCCGGCGTCCACCCGGGACCAAGTCCGGGGCAGGCTTCCACTTGAAAACGCTTTAATACCCCAGAAGCGCCAAGCCGACCCAGCTAAACGCGAAAACCGCCACGCTCGAAATGGCAATGGTCCCGATTGGGATCGAAAGTCTGATGATCTCTCTACTCATACCGACCACCTGCAACGCGGGGCCGGTGGCACGACGCCGCCGGCCGACAAGTACACGGGGCACGCAGCCCCCGTTTGCGTTGGTCGCTGGAATGCGCGGCAGGTTCAACCGGCGCGCCATCGTTAGGAAATTTTTAAGGTTTGAACGTCTGCGCGCGGTGCGTGGGTACTCCGCCCGGTGCGGGGGTAGTCTCCGTCCATCGCCGCGGTGGATTTCATAAACCATCCGTCACGATGAAAAGCTGACCGTCGATAACGGCCAATGCAACTTTGAAAAATCCGCGAATGCCGACGCTCCAGAGAGCCGCCATTTGCGGAATGGCGCATGGCTTGATACCGCAACAGCCGCTTGCCGCGTTTGATTCTCACGCGAAGTGAGATTCGCCACCCAAAATTTTTGAGTATGGCTTTAACGGCCTGTTGACACCTCGCGGCGAATACTACCACATATAGACGTCACGGTTCTGCTGGATCGCAAGATTTGGTGGCTAAGAGGGAAGTCGGTGGTTCGCGCGTCTTGCGCGGGATTCCGGCGCTGCCCCCGCAACTGTAAGCAGCGAGTTGCTCCCGATTTTACGTCACTGATGCCTTGGCATTGGGAAGACCGGAAGCAGTTACGACCTGCGAGCCAGGAGACCTGCCGCGACAGCGAAAAAACGTCCACGGGCGGGGTGTCCGGCGGTCGCTTGCATCGTCGTGCCGGCGTTTGTCGTCGGCCCGGCCTGCAGCGCCCTCCCGGCCTCCCAGCCCCCAAGAAATTGCAACACGCACCACACGGGGTCTGCCGATGTCACTCTCTCTCGATCGCGAAGCCGCCAAAGCCGCGCCTTTCATTCAGCTGCGTCCGGAATCCCTGGCGGCAGCAACGGCAGAACCACCGCCGCAGGTGATCAGGCGCAACGGCGCGGTGTCTCCGTTCGATTCCGGCAAGATTTCAGTGGCGATGACCAAGGCATTTCTTGCCGTCGAGGGACACACCGCGGCAGCTTCGCGCCGGGTGCACGAGTCCGTTGAAAAACTCACCGGCGACGTCGTTGGCGCGCTGACCCGACGGATAGGCGAGGGCCGCACATTTCACATCGAGGACGTCCAGGACCAGGTCGAACTGGCGCTGATGCGCAGCGAACATCACAAGGTCGCGCGCGCCTATGTGCTGTATCGTGAGGAACGGACCAGGCAGCGCGCCGAGGCGGAGGCCGCCAAAGCAACCAAGCCGTCCGCAGAGCCTTCGCTGCAGGTCACACTTGCCAATGGAAGGCGCGTTCCGCTCGACCATGCGCGCGTGACCCTGATCGTTCAGGAAGCCTGCGCGGGCCTCGACGGTGTCGACGCGGGGCCGGTGCTGACCGAAACCTACCGCAACCTCTACGATGGCATCAGTCAGGACGAACTGGCGCTGGCCGGCATCATGGCGGCGCGCACGCTGGTGGAGCAGGAGCCCAACTACACCTATGTCAGCGCCCGGCTGCTGCTCGACAAGCTGCGAACCGAAGTCCTGTCGTTGGTGCATTCCGCGCCAACCAACGCTTCGCAAGCCGACATGGCGACCCGCTATGCCGATTACTTTCCGCTCTATGTGAAAATCGGCATCAAGGCCGAATTGCTCGATCCGGACCTTGCCCGTTACGACCTGAAGAAACTTGCTGCCGCCATCAAGCCGGAACGCGATCTCGCGTTTCAGTTTCTCGGCCTGCAGACGCTCTATGACCGCTATTTCCTTCACGCCAAGGGCAACCGCATCGAACTGCCGCAGGCGTTCTTCATGCGCGTCGCGATGGGGCTTGCGATCCGGGAGATCGACCGCGAAGCCCGCGCCATCGAGTTTTACGATCTGCTGTCGTCGTTCGATTTCATGGCATCGACCCCGACGCTGTTCAATGCGGGCACGCTGCGGCCGCAACTGTCATCCTGCTTCCTCACCACCGTAGCAGACGATCTCGACGGCATTTTCAAATCGGTCAAGGACAACGCGCTGCTGGCGAAATATTCCGGCGGACTCGGCAATGACTGGAGCCGCGTGCGTGGCCTCGGCGCGCACATCAAGGGCACCAATGGCGAAAGCCAGGGCGTGGTGCCGTTTCTCAAAGTAGCCAACGATACCGCCATCGCCGTCAATCAGGGCGGCAAGCGCAAGGGCGCAGTCTGCGCCTATCTCGAGACCTGGCATATCGACATCGAGGAATTTCTCGATCTGCGCAAGAACACCGGCGACGACCGCCGCCGCACCCACGACATGAATACCGCCAATTGGGTGCCCGACCTGTTCATGCAGCGCGTCGAAGCCGACGGGGAGTGGACCCTGTTCTCGCCGGACGAGACGCCCGATCTGCACGATCTCTACGGCAAGGCATTTGCCGAGCGCTACGCCTCCTACGAGGCCAAGGCTGTGCGCGGCGAAATCCGCGTGTTCAAGCAGGTCCGCGCCACGGATCTGTGGCGCAAGATGCTGACCATGCTGTTCGAGACCGGCCATCCCTGGATCACGTTCAAGGACCCCTGCAACCTGCGCTCGCCGCAGCAACATGCCGGCGTCATTCACTCCTCCAACCTCTGCACCGAGATCACGCTCAACACATCCGACGACGAGGTCGCCGTCTGCAATCTCGGATCGGTCAATCTGCTCAACCATATCCGGGATCGTGAGCTGGACGACACCCGGTTGAAGCGCACCGTGACGACGGCGATGCGGATGCTCGACAACGTCATCGACATCAATTTCTACACCATCCCCGAAGCGCGTCGTTCCAACCTGCAACATCGTCCGGTGGGACTTGGGCTGATGGGATTCCAGGATGCCCTGCAGGCGCAAGGAATCGCGTTTGCCTCGGATGCCGCGGTCGCCTTCGCCGACACCAGCATGGAGGCCATCGCGTTCCATGCGATCTCGGCGTCGGTCGATCTCGCCGCGGAGCGCGGCCGGTATCCGTCGTTCAACGGCTCGCTGTGGAGCCAGGGCATCCTGCCCATCGATTCGATCGAGATCCTGGCGGAGGCGAGGGGCGGCCTTGCGATGGATCGCTCATCGACGCTCGATTGGGCAAGCCTGCGCAACCGGGTCATGACCACAGGCATCCGAAACTCGAATGTGATGGCGATTGCCCCGACGGCGACGATCTCGAACATCTGCGGTGTCGCGCAATCGATCGAGCCTGCCTACCAGAACCTCTATGTCAAATCCAACATGTCGGGCGATTTCACTGTCGTGAACGAATTCCTGGTGCGCGACCTCAAGGCGCACGGACTGTGGGATGAAGTCATGGTCAATGATCTGAAGTATTTCGACGGCAGCATCGGCTCGATCGACCGCATTCCGGACGATCTCAAGGCGCTCTATGCCACCGCCTTCGAGATCGACAGCGTGTGGCTGATCGAGGCGGCGTCGCGCCGCCAGAAATGGATCGACCAGTCGCAGTCGCTCAACCTCTACATCGCCAATCCCTCCGGCAAGAAGCTTGACGCGCTCTATCGTCTCGCTTGGTCGCGCGGATTGAAGACGACCTATTACCTGCGCTCGCGCAGCGCGACCCATGTCGAGAAATCCACGCTGAAGGGCACGGATGGCAAGCTCAACAGCGTCGCGTCCATGACCATGATGTCGGCAAGCGCTCCGATCATGGTCCCTCCGATCATAGTTCCCGAGACCGCCACCGCCCCTGATCTATCCGGTGCGGTCGCGTGCTCCATCGACAATCCCGAATGTGAAGCCTGCCAGTAAGCGGCGCGGACAAGGAATAACAATCATGCTTGACTGGTCCGACACATCGGCCGCGGCTGCGCGTGCCGTCCCGGCGCCGCTGATCCTGACGCCCGACAACGCCCCCGACCAGACCGGATTAGGGGTCATCGACCGCCGCGGCGGCAGGGTTTCGGTCGACGAAAAGCGGATGATCAACTGCCGCGCCGACGTCAATCAGCTGCTGCCGCTGAAGTACAAATGGGCGTGGGAGAAATATCTCGCCGGCTGCAACAATCACTGGATGCCAACCGAAGTGTCGATGCAGGCCGACATCGCGCTGTGGAAATCACGCGACGGTCTCACCGAAGACGAGCGCCGCGCGATCAAGCGCAACCTCGGATTCTTCGCGGCGTCCGAGAGCCTCGTCGCCAACAACATTGTGCTGGCGATCTACCGCCATCTCACCAATCCGGAGTGCCGTCAGTATCTGCTGCGGCAAAGCTTCGAAGAGGCGGTTCATACCCATACGTTTCAGTACATCGTCGAAAGCCTCGGGCTTGATGAAGGCGAGCTGTTCAACATGTACCGCGAGGTGCCCTCGATCACCGACAAGGCGGCGTGGGCGCTGAAGCATACCCAGCATCTCGACGACCCCGACTTCAAGACCGGCACGCCCGAGGCCGATCAGGCGTTCCTGCGCGATCTCGTCGCCTTTTACGCCATCTTCGAAGGCATGTGGTTCTATACCGGCTTCGCGCAAATCCTGTCGCTCGGCCGCCGCAACAAGATGGTCGGCATTGCCGAACAATATCAGTATATCCTGCGCGACGAATCGATTCACCTGAACTTCGGCATCGACGTCATCAACCAGATCAGGATCGAAAATCCGGATCTGTGGACGAAGGCGTTCCAGGAGGAAGTCCGGGCCATGGTCCGCGCCGCGGCAGAACTGGAAGCGGCGTATGGACGGGACACCATCCCGCGCGGATTTCTTGGGCTGAACGCCGCGCTGTGCGAGACCTACATGCACTTCATCGCCAATCGCCGCTGTGCGCAGCTGGGATTGGCGGGGGTGTTCGATGAAACGGAAAACCCGTTCCCCTGGATGTCGGAAGCGATGGACCTCAAAAAGGAAAAGAACTTTTTTGAAACCCGGGTCATCGAATACCAGAACGGCGGCGCGCTTAATTGGGAGTGAGCAGGGCACGCACCGTTGTGTTGTGTGGCGACGGCCTGATGGTTGTCCCAGGCAAACCAGCGATGCCTCGAATTGTGATATTGATCACAGAATGAATGGTAGCGTCGTGCCATTTTGTTCCCGAAACAAGAGGGCGATCCCATGTACGTCATCTATGGTGTTCTCGTCATCGCGATGCTCTTCATCTTCTTCCTGCCGATAACCGACTACAAGACGGTGCGGATGAAGTTGTGCGTCCTATGCGCGCTCGCGCTGGTCCTGGCCGTGTCGGTTACGACAACGCGTGATGCTGAACCTCAAATTGCCAGCCTGGTGCGTTGAAACAGGCGCTTGGTTTAAGTCGGCTGCAGCAATCGCGAATGATCGGCGGAAAAGATTCGCGTCTCATGGCAAATGGTTTCCAAAACGAAATCAGGTGCGTCGGCTGACCGACGCACCTGATTTTTCTGTCTGTCCTGATCGTGCGTAACGATTCCGCCGATTTAACCTGGATCAGTACGGGCAGATGTAGCGGCCCCAGCGGTAGCTGAAGTAGCATCCGCCGCCATAGCCACCATAGATGCCGATGCCCCTGCCGCGACCCCAGCCTCTGCCGCGACCCCAGCCGCCGCCACGGCCCCAGCCACCGCCGCGGCCCCAGCCGCCGCCACGGCCTCGGGCCTGTGCCGATGTAGTGGTCGCACCGACAAGGACAGCAGACGTGCTGACAACGTAGACGAACATCAAAGCCAACGCCGCCAGACAGCGCGTGAGAATAGTATAGCGTGCGGTAGCGATATTCTTAGCCATTATAGAATCTCCCGGTAGTTCCAATCACCAAAACTTCTAAACTTGCCTCATCCGAACTTGTAAGGCCTGCCTTCCGTTCCAGCGCATGCTAAGATCGTTTGCAATATAGTGTTCTTGATAGTGATCTTACGGCTTTTTTGGGATGCTATGGGCAAGCGCAAGCGAGGTCAAGTTACAGTCGTTGCCGGTAGAAAGTGAAGAAGTGTTCAAGCATCGCAGCAGTGCTTGCTGATATTGTGCATCGCGCAATTTTGGCCTCGATGAATGAACGCAAGATGAATGAACGCAATCCGCCAAAAATGTGACTCGGTAAATGTGACTCCGTAATGTGACTGGCAAATGTGCGTTGGCAAAGGCTAGTCCAACTTCGCAGCCCGACAATCACCTCGATCATCCCCTCCGCCAATCCCTCCCAAGAGTGCCGATGTCAAAACAACACACCTACGTTCTCGGCTTGAATACCTATGACCATGACGTGAGCGCCTGCCTGTTGCGCGACGGCGCTATCGCATTTGCCATCGCCAAGGAGCGAATCACGCGCGAAAAGCATGCCACTGGCTTCTACAAGGAGGTGATCGATTATTGCCTGAACGCCGAGGGCATCACGCTTGAGGATGTCGATCTGATCGTTCGCAATTGCTACATCCTTCCGGTTGCCGAAATGGAAGAGCGGCTGGTCTATCAGGACATGCCGGGGTTCCTT
>Ga0208990_1000365_pt1 | contig 10730 bp, 6 predicted proteins | sample MedBloCARef_M3_FD_187854 | JGI IMG/M metagenome (GOLD analysis project Ga0208990, IMG submission 187854) | Forest soil microbial communities from El Dorado National Forest, California, USA - Mediterranean Blodgett CA Ref_M3 (SPAdes) (version 2) | ecosystem: Environmental > Terrestrial > Soil >...
GACGTTGAATCCTTCCGCCAGGCACTCGGAGACCTTCCAGCGCAGGTCCTCCAGGGCGCTGCGCAGGGCGGCGCCGTCGCCCTTGGGGTTGTACAAGGTCGGAAGCTTGACCGCCCGCAGCCCGCTGCACGCAGGGCCGCCGTCCAGCGAGCGGATCCTCGCCAGCTCGTCGTTGGTGAGGATGGGGGAGGACAGAGCCAGCTGCCGGCAGGATTCCGGCCCGGGCTCGAGCAGGTTCGCCTCCGGCCCGATGGTGGTGTCGGAGGCCATGATGATCTCTTCGCGGATGGCGTCGACGGGCGGGTTGGTCACCTGCGCGAAGAGCTGCTTGAAGTAGTCGAACAGCGGGCGGGGGCGTTCGGAGAGGACGGCCAGCGGCGTGTCGGTGCCCATCGACCCCACCGCCTCGTTGGCAGTGGTGGCCATGGGCGCGATCAGGAGCTTCACCTCCTCGAAGGTGTAGCCGAACGCTTGCTGCCGGCGGACCAGGCCCTCGCGCTCCGGCAGCGGCGGCCGGCTCGGCCGGGGGAGGTTCTCCATCTGCAGCATCGACTTGCGCAGCCACTCGCCGTAGGGCGCCTCGCGCGCGTAGCGGTCCTTCAGCTCGTCGTCGGCGACGATTCGCCGCTGGGCGGTATCCACCAGGAAGAGGCGGCCCGGCTGCAGCCGGCCCTTGCGCACCACGTCCTCCGGCGGGATGTCGAGGACGCCCGCCTCGGAGGCCATCACCACCAGGTCGTCCTTCGTCACGTAGTAGCGCGCAGGCCGCAGGCCGTTGCGATCGAGGACCGCGCCGACGCGGATCCCGTCGGTGAAGGCGATGGAGGCGGGGCCGTCCCAGGGCTCCATCAGGCAGGAGTGGAACTCGTAGAAGGCCTTCCGCTCGGGTCCCATGGTGTCGTCGCGCGACCAGGGCTCGGGCACCATCATCATCATCGCGTGCGGCAGCTCGCGGCCGGCCAGCGTGAGCAGCTCGAGGACGTTGTCGAACATCGCCGAGTCGGAGCCGGTGGTGTCGACCACCGTGAGGATCTTCATCAGATCCTTGCCGAAGAGCTTCGAGCGCATCATCGCCTGGCGCGCATGCATCCAGTTGATGTTGCCGCGCAGGGTGTTGATCTCGCCGTTGTGCGAGATGTAGCGGTACGGGTGGGCCCGCGCCCAGGAGGGGAAGGTGTTGGTGGAGAAGCGCTGGTGGACCATCGCGATCGCCGAGACGACCGACGGGTCGACCAGGTCGAGATAGAAGCGGCGCAGCTGGCCGGCGTTGAACATTCCCTTGTAGACGATGGTCTTGTGGCTCAGGCTGCTGACGTAGAAGTAGCTGCGGCCCGGGATGGCGGAGCGCGAAACCTTCTTCTCCAGCAGCCTGCGGATCACGTACAGCTTGCGCTCGAAGGCGGCCTCGTCCGCGACGTCCTCTCCACGTCCGATGAAGACCTGGCGGATGATCGGCTGGCTCGCCTTGGCGGTGGGGCCGAGCGCGGCGTCGCCGGTGGGCACCTCGCGCCAGCCGAGCAGCTCCTGCCCCTCCGCGCGCACGGTCTCCTCGAAGAGGCCGTTGATGGCCGCCTGCCCGGTCTCGCTGGGCGGGAGGAAGACCATGCCCACCCCATAGCGGCCAGGGGCCGGCAGCTTGATCCCGAGCTTCTGGCACTCCTGGGCGAAGAAGGCGTGCGGCGTCTGCAAGAGGATGCCGGCGCCGTCGCCGGTGTTCTTCTCGGCGCCGGTGGCGCCGCGGTGCTCGAGGTTGAGCAGCACCTCGAGCGACTTCACCACGATGTCGTGCGAAGGGCGGCCCTGGATGTCGGCGACGAATCCGAAGCCACAGGAGTCGTGCTCGAGTGCAGGGTCGTAGAGTCCTTGCGCTGGCGGAAGTCCCATCGCTTCCATGTGGGTCCCTTTGCTCCCGGGGCCTGAGCGCTCCCCAAAACTCCATAGATGAACGCAGCAGGCCCCTGAACGCAACACCTAATGCCGCGCTGCGGCAGGACCCTCGGGAAGCCCGCCTGGCGAGAGACATTTCTGTCGCCTCGGGACGTTGCTCACGCCCGGGCGCGGGCCAGCTCCGGATAGGCTCCGGCGCTGCGCGCGAGCTGCCGCACCAGCGCCAGCACCGACTCGCACCGCGGCGTCGGGACCGAGGTGAGGTGCGCCATTTCGACCACGGCGCCGAGCAGGGCGTCGATCTCCATCGGGCGTCCCCGCTCGAGATCCACCAGCGTCGAGGGCTTGTGCGCGCCGACCTCGGCGGCGCCTGCGATGCGGGCGTCCACGTCCAAGGGCAGCTTGACGCCGAGCTTCTCCGCCACCGCTTGCCCTTCCACCATCATCGCCCGCGCCAGCGCGCGAGTCTCCGGGTTGGCGATGACCGCGTCGAGCGGCGACCGCGTCAGCGCGCAGATCATGTTGAAGGAGAGGTTGCCCCAGAGCTTCACCCACAGGTTCTCGCGGATGCGGGGGCGCACGGGAGCGCGGAGCCCGGCCTTGATCATCAGCTGCGAGAACGACTGGACCCGCTCGCTCTTCGACCCGTCCGGCTCGCCCAGGTCGAAGCGGTTGGAGTACGTGTGCTCGATGACGCCGGGCGCCACCACCTCGGTGGCGGGGTAGACGATGCAGCCGACCACGCGGCGGGGCGGAAGGAGGTCCCACAGCTTGCCGCCGGGATCCACGCTCTCCAGCCGCGTGTCCTCCCAGGGCCCGCCCGACTTGTAGAAGTACCACCAGGGAACGCCGTTGATCGCCGGCACCAGGGTCGTCCGCTCGCCGAGGAGGTGCTGGATGGACGGCGCTGCCGCGGGCAGGGAGTGCGCCTTGACCGCGATGACCACGAAATCCTGCGGGCCCAGCTCGCGGGCGTCGTCGGTGCAGCGGGGATGCGTGACCAGCGTCTGCCCTTCGCTTCGGAGGGTGAGGCCATTGGCCCGCATCGCGGCGAGGTGCGGCCCCCGGGCGACGCAGCTCACCTCCGCCGTCCCGGTGGCGGAGAGCTTCGCCGCCAGGTATCCGCCGATGGCGCCGGCGCCGAAGACGCAGACTTTCATGGGTCGAGCCCCAGCTTGGCCGCGAGCCCGATGCGCTGCAGCTTGCCCGTCGGACCGCGCGGCAGCTCGGTGACGAAGACGATCTTGTGCGGGACCTTGTAATGCGCGAGGTGCTTCTCCGCGTAGTCGCGCAGCTCGCGCTCGGTAGCCGTCTTGCCCTCCTTGAGAACCACGGCCGCCGCCACCTCCTCGCCCAGCTTCTCGTGGGGCACTCCAAAAGTAAGCGCGAGCTGGACGGCGGGGTGGTCCATCAGGACGACGTCCACCTCCAGCGGGGAGACCTTCTCTCCTCCGCGGTTGATCATCTCTTTCAGGCGGCCGCTGATGCGGAGGTATCCCTCTGCGTCCAGCGAGCCCTGGTCGCCGGTGCGGAACCAGCCGCTGGTGAATGCCCTGGCGTTGGCCTCCGGGTTGTTCACGTAGCCGCGAGTCACGTTGGGGCCGCGCACCACGATCTCGCCGCTTCCCCCTTGCGGCAGGAGCGTTCCCGAGTCGTCCATGATGGCGATCTCGGGACCCGCCGCCACGCCCACCGAGCCGGGCTTGCGCGGGCGCGGCGGCAGTGGATTCGAGGCCATCTGGTGCGACGCCTCGGTCATCCCGTACGACTCGATCACGGGCGCCTGGAACGCCTGCTCCAGCTCGGCCATCAGGCGCGGCCGCAGCGACGCGGAGGACGAGCGGATCAGGCGCAACCGCCTGCGCGCGAGGATCTCGCGGTTGCGGTCCGCGCGACCGAGGATGGCGCGGTGCATGGTGGGGACGCCCGTCGTCCAGGTGGGATGGATCTCCTCGAGCCAGTGGAAGAAGCGGAGCGCGTTGAAGCCGGGCGTGACGCATACTTGCCCTCCGGCCGCCAGCGACGACAGCACTCCGGCCACCAGCCCGTGGATGTGGAAGAGCGGCATGATCTGCAGGCCGATGTCGCCGGGCGAGAGCGAAAGCGCCCCGGCGATGTGCCGGGCCGAGGCGGTGAGGTTCGACTGGGTGAGCGGCACCAGCTTGGGGCGGGCGGTGGTGCCGCTGGTGTGCAGCAGGAGCGCCAGGTCGCCCGGTTGGCCGGGGCCCGGCGACTGGGGTGCGCCACGCAGCGCCGCCGGCGGTTCTAGCCGGAAGCTTCCCGCGCCCTTGACCGGCTCCGGGTGCAGCTCGACCACCGGGATGGAGAGCTTCGCCGCCACGGTGCGCGCGGGCGAGCTGACGCCCGCCTCCAGGAGGAGCGCCTTCGGCTGCAGGTCTCCCAGGTAGAAGTCGAATTCGTCCTCGCGGTAGCCGGGATTGAGGGGTGCGGTAGCCGCGCCGGCGGCCACGCAGACGAATGCCGTGGCCATCTCGGGACCGTTGCGCAGGACGATGGCGACGCGATCGCCACGGCCGATACCCATCGCGTTGAGGTCGTCGATGGTGCGCGCGGCCAGGTCGCGAAGCGCTCGCCAGGTCAGCGGCTTCGACTCCGGCGCGCCGATCGCGCTGGCCGCTTCCTCGCCGCGCGAGAGAAGGAGCGAGAAGGTCTCCGGGTCGGCCATGCTTTGGCGTGTAGCACAGACGAACACGGCCGGTGCGCATTGCGACGGACAAGCTTCGATCGGACAGCACATCTGCCATCGAACAATCCCTGATCTTCCGGTTGCTGGACAATTCCAGGGCGGCCGCGGGTCCCGCGCTCGCCGCAAGGGGTAGGCGTAAAGCGCTCCTGCATCCGGCAGGGGCGGAGGGGACTCTCATGCGCGGACGTTTGTCATCCATGTTGGGTACGTGTCTCATCCTTTGTGCTTCAGCGCAGGTGAACGCGCAGGCCGGAGGCGGGAAGCCACCCGGGAGCCTGTTGCGGAGGGCCGCGAACGGAACGCTGCGGGCTGCCACTCTGGCGCCTCCGCGCGACGGGCTGAGCCTCAGCGCCGCCACCGTCACGCCAAAGACGATGCCGTTCTTCTCCGCGGCCCTGGTCGCGTCGGCGCAAGCCGCGGGGGAGCTCGCGGATCATCGCGCCGAAGGCGCCGACGCGGGGCCGTTCGGCCCGGTCCTGCTGGGCTCTCCGAACAGCTGGGATCAGCCCGGGAACGGGCTGGGATTCTCGTTGGGTACCTGGGGATGCTCCGCACGCACCGGCGACGATGGCCGCGGGCCTCGCAGCGTCCGGGTGAACCAGGATTGCACCTTTCGCCGTCAGGCTGAGGAGACCATCATCTTCAACCCGGCCGATCCAAACAATCTGCTCGCCGGCCAGAATGACAGCCGCGTCGGGTACAACCAGTGTGGGATTTCCTGGTCTCTCGACAACGGTCTGCACTGGGGTGACCTGCTCCCGCCCTTCCGCCAGAAGCACAACAACCCGGCGGGGCAGGAGCCGACGCCGCGCGATCCCAACCGGCACACCCTGGCCGGGGGCCCCGGTACGGGCAAGACATACGATTTTGGCAGCGACCCGGCGGTGGCATTCGATTCCAGGGGCCGCGGTTTCTTCAGCTGCATAGCCCTCGACGTGGGCACCGATGCCAGCATGGTGTACGTGACCCAGTCGCCACGGGAAGCGAAAGGCTCGTACTTCTTCAATCTGTCCCCCTCCAGCCGGCCATGGGTGGTGGCCGAGGACAACAGCCCCGCGGCATCGCATGACAAGGAATTCATCGTGGCGGATACGAATCCCGGCAGCCCGAACCGGGACAACGTGTACGTGACCTGGACGGCATTCAAGTTCACGCCCCAGTGCAACCCGGAGTTCCCGGACGCGCAGGATCCGGCCTATTGCCAGTCGCCGATCTTCGGCTCGATGACCACCGACCACGGGGTTCATTGGTCGACTCCGGAGATGATCAGCGGTGCGGCGGACGCGCTTTGCTTCTTCGGGAATTTCTTCGATCCGACGGCGGACCCGCACGCCTGCAATTTCGATCAGGGTTCCGATCCCGCCGTCCTTCCCAACGGAGACCTCCAGGTCATCTTCAACAACGGCAACACCGCCGCCAACAACCCGAACGCGCAGCAGCTCGGCGTCCATTGCCGTCCGACCGGGAGGTCCGAGGACGGAACCGCTCATCTCAATTGCGCCGTACCCTCGTTCGTCGGCTCAGACATCGTGGTTGGGGAGCCGAGCTGCGATTTCGGGCGCGGCCCGGAGGAGTGCATTCCGGGCGCGTACATCCGGACCAACGATTTCCCCCGGATCACGCGGAATCCGACCTCGAATACATTGTTCGCGACCTGGCAGGACTACCAGCGCCGTGATGACGGAACGAAAGAGTTCAGCATCCAGATGACCCGATCCACCAATGGTGGGCTGAGCTGGGAGCCGGTGCGCACCATCAATCCCGACAAGGGACTCGATCACTACTTCCCGGCTGTCGACGTGTGCAAGGGCGATTCCGAAGGACGACAACATTGGGGCTGCAGCTCGCGGGTGGGCGACAGCTACTACCGCACCGAGCGCGTGCCGAACGAAAACGTCACGCCGGCGGCTGGATTCGCTCCGGGGACGGATCCCGGCGTGGGCGAGAAGAACTCGGATTACGTGATCGCGGGTGGTCGGTGGCCCGGCACGCCCTTCGCGTTCGACGTGCTGTCGCCAGTGTTTCCCCCGCCCGACGGGGCCCAGACCGGCTTCAACGGCGACTACAGCGGCCTGGCGATCAAGGGGGAAGACGAAGCGCATCCCATCTGGTCCGATACGCGGAACGTCGACCCATACGCTTCGCGGGCCGCTCCCGAGAACAACGGGGTCCTTCACGACGAGGACGTCTTCACCGTCAAGACGCGGGTGCCGTCCGGTGACTGCCGGCTGCACGCGGGGCAGGTCGGCCGGAGCCGCTGCGATTCGGGCGGGAACGACTGATCGCAACTGGAAGTGGAGGCCAGAGCGCCGCGCCGGCGCTCTGGCGCAACTCGAACCGGGTACCGCTTAGCGCTTGACGTTCCGTCCGCCATCGAAGAGCCTCCCGGCGCAAACTTTGGGAGCTCCGATGAAACTGCACGTCAATGGTTCGAATCGCGAAGTGGATGCGCCCGGCGACATGCCGCTGCTCTGGGTCCTTCGCGACCTGCTCCACCTCACGGGAGTGAAGTACGGCTGCGGCATGGCCCAGTGCGGGGCTTGCACCGTCCACCTCGACGGCCGCGCGGTGCGCTCGTGCGTGACGCCCGTCTCGGCGGTGGCCGGGCGGAAGGTCACTACCATCGAAGGTCTCTCGCCCGACGGCGCGCACCCGGTGCAGCAGGCCTGGGCGGAGATCGACGTCGTGCAGTGCGGGTATTGCCAGTCAGGACAGATCATGTCCGCGGTCGCACTTTTGGCGGAGAACCCCGCTCCCAGCGACGCCGACATCGACGTGGCCCTGGCCGGAAACATCTGCCGCTGCGGCACCTACCAGCGGATCCGCGAGGCCGTGCACCGCGCCGCGGCGCTCAACAAGCGGGTGCAGCGATGAGCCCGCTGAGCCGGCGCGAGCTGTTGCGCTCCTCGTTGATCTCCGGGGCGGGGCTGGTGATCGCCTTCCATGTTCCCCGCAAGGCGCGGGCTGCCGGGCCTCCTCCGAAGGCGCCGCCCGATCCCAACGCGTTCGTCCGGGTGGCGCCGGACGGGACCGTCACGGTGCTGCTCTCCCACTCCGAAATGGGCCAGGGAATCTGGACGGGGCTGGCGATGATGGTCGCCGAGGAGCTGGACTGCGACTGGTCGAAGATCCGCGTCGAGCACGCGCCGGCAGCGCCGGTGTACGCGCACCCTGCCTTCGGCATGCAGATGACTGGCGGGTCGAGCACCACCTGGTCGGAGTTCGAGCGCTACCGGACGGTGGGAGCGATGGCGCGAGACATGCTCGTGCGCGCGGCGGCGGCGAAGTGGCGGACCGATCCGAAGAAGCTCAGCACCGCCAACGGATTCGTCACCGACGGCAAGCGGAAGCTTTCCTACGGCGATCTGGCGCTGGCAGCGCAGGCGCTCCAGCCTTCCAAGACGGTGACGCTCAAGGAGAAGAAGGACTGGAAGATCCTGGGCAAGCCGACCCGCCGGCTCGACTCGCCGGAGAAGATCAACGGCAAGGCGCAGTTCGGCATCGACGTCCAGTTCGAGGGGCTTCGCACGGCCCTGATCGCGCGCGCGCCGGTCTTCGGGGGCACGGTAAAGTCGTTCGACGCGACCAAGGCCAAGGCGGTCCGCGGGGTGGAGAAGGTCGTCCAGGTGCCCTCGGGCGTCGCGGTGGTCGCGACCGACTACTGGAGCGCGAAGCAGGGGCGCGACGCGCTGCAGATCGAGTGGAACGAAGGGCCCGGCGCGTCGCTCGACACGGAGAAGATGCTCGCCAGCTATCGCGCGCAGGCCAGGCAGGCGGGCGGCGCGGTCGCAGCCAAGAAAGGCGATGCCGACGCCGCGCTCGCCTCCGCCAAGAAGCGCCTGGAGGCCGAGTACGACGTCCCCTATCTGGCCCATGCTCCGATGGAGCCGCTCAACTGCACCGTGCGATTGGAGGGCAACCGCTGCGAGATCTGGACCGGCACCCAGTTCCAGACGCTGGAGCAGGCGGTGGCGGCGAAGATCGCGGGCGTCCCGCCGGAGCACGTCTCCATCCAGACGCCGTTCCTGGGCGGCGGGTTCGGCCGCCGAGCGAACCCACGCGCTGACTTCGTCAGCGAGGCGGTCCACGTGGCCAAGGCGGCCGGCGTGCCGGTGAAGGTGGTCTGGACGCGCGAGGACGACATCCAGGGCGGATTCTACCGGCCGCTGTTCCTCCACCGGATCGAGGTGGGCGTGGACGGCGACGGCGTGCCTGTGGCGTGGAAGCACAGCATCGTGGGCCAGTCGATCCTGGCCGGTACCCCGTTCGAGAAGTTCATGGTCAAGGACGGCATCGACGAGGCCTCGGTCGAGGGCGTCAAGGACTCGCCCTATCTCGAGCCGGTCGAGGCGAGGCGCATCACGCTGCACTCGCCGAAGAGCGAGGTGCCGGTCCTCTGGTGGCGCTCGGTGGGGAACACGCACACGGCGTTCGCGATGGAGAGCATGATCGACGAGCTGGCCTGGTCGGCCGGGCGCGACCCGGTGGAGTTCCGCGCCGGCTTGCTCAAGCACTCGCCCCGCCACCTGCGCGCGCTGCAGCTGGCGGCGGAGAAGGCGGGCTGGGGACAGTCGCCGCCGAAGGGCCGCGCCCGGGGAGTCGCGGTCCACGAGTCGTTCGGCAGCATCGTCGCCCAGGTGGCCGAGGTCTCCGTCGATCCCGACAAGAGCATCCAGGTGCACAAAGTGACCTGCGCGGTGGACTGTGGCACGGCGGTCAACCCGTTGGGCATCGAGGCGCAGGTCCAGGGCAGCATCGCCTACGGGCTGTCGGCGGTGCTGCACAGCGAGCTGACGCTCAAGGACGGGCGGGTCGAGCAGAGCAACTTCCACGACTACCGGGTGCTGCGGATGCCGGACATGCCGCAGATCGAGGTGCACGTGATCGAGAGCGACGCCAAGATGGGCGGCATCGGCGAGCCGGCCACGGCGCCGATCTCGGCCGCGGTGGCCAACGCGGTCTATGCGTTGACCCGGCAGCGGCTGCGCTCCTTGCCGCTGCGCCTCGCCTGATGGAGGATTTTCGATGAAGCGTTGGCTCCTCGCCTTGCCCCTCCTGGCCTGCTCGCACGCAACTCCGCAGCCCGCCGCAGCCGCGCCACCCCCCGCCGCGGCGGCGGCCCCGGCCGCGGCGGCGACTGGGCCCGGACCGGCCGCGGGGGAAGCGATCGCGGCCTTCGAGACGGTGCGGACCGTGCTGCAGAGTCCCCGCTGCGTGAACTGCCATCCCGCCGGCGACGTGCCGCTGCAGGGCGATGACGGACATCTTCACGAGCCGCCAATCACCCGCGGCCCCGAGGGCCGCGGCGTTGCCGGCATCTCCTGCTCCGCCTGCCACGGCAAGCAGAACCTGCCGGCCAGCTATGGCGCGCACATGCCGCCCGGCGTGTCCACGGAGTGGCGCCTACCGCCCGCCGACCACCGGCTGGTGTTCTGGGGACTCGACTCGAAAGCGCTCTGCGAGCAGATCAAGGACCCCAAGCGCAACGGCGGAAAGTCGCTCGGCGAGCTCACGCACCATATGACCGAGGACGCGCTGACGCTGTGGGGCTGGTCTCCGGGATACGGCCGCAAGCCGGTGGCGATCTCGCACGACCAGTTCGTGCGGGCTTACAAGACCTGGGCAGACGCCGGCATGCCCTGTGCGACGCGAACCGCGCGGAACCCCTGAGCGGCTCGGCCGCGTCGCGTCGGGCGGGCTTGGGCACCAAGGAGGCCGCAGTCGCCGGTCTGACACAGCGGCCGTCAGAAGCGCAGCTCGCGCTCGCCCAGGCCCTCGAAATGACGCTCCACCTCGCTGTCGCTCACTTGAGCAAGCGAGGGAAATCGCCAGCGGGGCTTGTGGTCCTTGTCGATCAGCACTGCGCGCACGCCTTCGTAGAAGTCGTCTCCGGCGAGCAGGTGCATCATCACCCGGTACTCGAGCGTGAGCGCATCCTCGATCTCGAGACCCCGCCCCCGCTGCAGGATCCGGAACGCGAGCTTCAGGCTGAGCGGGGAGGCGCGCTCCATCGCGGCCAGCGCCTCCTTCGCCCACTCCCCAGGCTCGTTCCGGAGCGCGGCGACGATGGCCTCCACCGAGTCCTGAGCGAAACAACGGTCGATCGCGGGCCGCAGCGCCGCCAGTCTCGACGTCG
>Ga0208990_1000366_pt1 | contig 10724 bp, 9 predicted proteins | sample MedBloCARef_M3_FD_187854 | JGI IMG/M metagenome (GOLD analysis project Ga0208990, IMG submission 187854) | Forest soil microbial communities from El Dorado National Forest, California, USA - Mediterranean Blodgett CA Ref_M3 (SPAdes) (version 2) | ecosystem: Environmental > Terrestrial > Soil >...
AGTTGTGGCGATCGGGCTTGCTGCCGCTGGTTATGGCGAAGAACTCTTCCTGGAGCTTCCGGGTGATCGGTCCGGCGACGCCTTTGCCAACTTGGATGTGATCGACGGAACGGATGGGAGTGACTTCGACGGCGGTGCCGACAAAGAAAACTTCGTCCACGATGTAGAGCATTTCGCGCGGGATCACTTGCTCCTTCCAGGGAATGTTCAGGTCTTCCGCCAGGTGCACGATGGCATCGCGCGTAATTCCCGGGAGAATGCTGGTGGCCAGCGGCGGCGTATAAAGTATTCCGTCGTGAACGAGGAACACGTTCATGCCCGAGCCTTCACTGACGTGGCCGCCGGAATCGAGCGCGATGCCTTCGGTATAGCCGTTGAACGTGGCTTCCATGCGAATGAGCTGCGAGTTCATGTAATTCGCCGCGGCCTTGGACATAGCGGGAAGAGTGTTCGGGGCGATGCGGGTCCAGGAGCTGACTCCGACCTCGACGCCTTTCGAAAGAGCTTCCGGGCCAAGATAGGCGCCCCAGCTCCAGCAGGCCATGTAAATGTCGATCGGCGAATTCAGGGGATTCACTCCCACTTCGCCGTAGCCGCGCAGCACGATGGGCTTCACATAACACGAGTTCAATTTGTTCAGGCGGACCAGTTCGCAAGCGGTGTTGGCGAACTGATCGACGGAGAAGGGAAGCTCCATGCGGTAAATTTTTGCGGAGTTGATGAGCCGCTGCATGTGCTCGCGCAGCCGGAAGATCGCCGGTCCCCGCTTCGTTTCATAGCAGCGAATGCCTTCGAAAACCGAGGAGCCGTAACTTACCACGTGAGAAAGGACGTGCAACTTGGCGTCGTCCCAATTGATCCACTTTCCGTTGTGCCAGATTTTCTCGGTCGCCTGAATCGGCATAGATGCTCCCTATTGGATAGTGCCACTCGCCGTGGTGCAGCGCGAATCGCAGAATACGGTACGGGGGGATAAGGCGTCAATGCATCAAACGTGATGGAAACACAGTTTTCGGAACCAATTTGGCGCGCGTCGTCTCGACGCGATGCGTTGATTGCCGCGAGGAGAGGGAACAAAAATAAAATTGGGGGTCACGGCGTTTTTCCGGAGGAAGCGTCCGGCTTCGCGGGAGCATTGAGCGAATCATACATCGCTTGCGCCAGCGATATGGTCCGGTTGGTATTGTTTTCCCAAATCCCCAGAAGGAGAAAGGGGATTGCGGTGGCGGCGGCGAGCAACTTGGCGCGGCGGGGAATCTTGGACTCAGGCTCCCAGCGGAAGAGCTGGGCAGACAAAAAGAATGTGAGGGCGGCCCACACGGCGAGCGAGCCGAGTCCGAGCAAAACATCCGGACTCCAGGGAGCAAAGGCCCAGTAGATAGCGCTTTGGAGGCCAGTGACGAGGTAAGTGGCGGGAAGAAAGAGGCCAACGTGCTTGACGACCTGCGGAAGCGAGGCGAGCGGAACGGTCGCCCCGGAAAGGAAGATCAGAGGGAGCCAGATGAGCTGGTTAATGACCTGCGTCTCCTGCATGGTGTTGGTGACGCTGGCGACGACGAGACCCATAGACGCGAAGGACACCGTACCGATAGTAATCAGGAGAAATGCCGAGACTAGGTCGCCGAAATGGGTCACATGAAAGATGCTGCGCGCGCACAGGAATTCGATGAGAACAGTAGGTATCGTAAGCACGTAATTGGCGACGACGCTGGAAGCAAGCATGTCGCTCGGGGTTATGGGAGTAACGTGGAAGCGGCGCAGGATGCCCTGTTCCCGAAACATGACGAGAGCGGCGCTGAGTCCCCAGAAGCTGCCCATCACGGTGAGGGCGAGGACCGGGCCGAGAAAATACTGAACCGCACGGGGGATGCCCCTTGCGAAGACTCCAGCGTAGAGAAAGAAAAATCCGAAGGGCATGACCACGCTGAAAAATAAAAACATTCTATTGCGCAGCGTGAGCTGAATGCGCATGCGCGTCAAGGTGGCGAAGTTCGTCAATCGCGCAACCTCCTTCCGGTCATTTCGATAAAAACATCTTCCAGCGAGGGTGAAGCGATTTCCAGGCTGACAAGTTCATTGTCCTGGGCTTCGAGGTGCTTGACCAGGGAGACGATGGTTTGAGGCGGACGTTTGGAGTGAATTACGTAAGCGCCGTCGACCTCGCGCGCATCCGTCGCTCCTTCGAGATTCTTCAGCGTGCCATTGGACTCCGGCTTCGAAAGGCGGACCTCGATGCGCGTGGTGCCGCCGGAATGCGCTTTCAAGTCACGGGGCGTACCGAGAGCGATCACTTTTCCGTGATCGACGATGGCCACGCGGTCGCAGAGCCGCTCGGCTTCCTCGATATAGTGCGTGGTCATTACAATCGTTTTTTTCTCCCGTTTTAATTCCTCGATGATGTCGTATATCTCTCGCCGCACCTGGGGATCGAGGCCGGCGGTGGGCTCGTCGAAAAACAGGACCTTGGGATCGTTGACGAGAGCCATGGCGAGGGCCAGGCGTTGCTTCTGGCCGCCGGAGAGCTGGCTGTAAAAGGTGTTGCGCTTTTCTTCCAAACCGAAGCGCTTGAGCAGTTCCTCCGGATTGCGCCGCCGCTTGTAAAAGCTGGCGAAGAGACGCAAGGCTTCCATAACGCGGAGCTTGTCCGGGAGTGAAGTAGATTGCAGAGCGGCGCCGATCTCGTGCTTCAGGGCAGAGGAGTCGCGTTGCGGGTCAAGGCCGCAGACGGACACACGTCCCCCATCTGGAGTACGAAGGCCTTCGAGAATCTCAACGGTGGTCGTCTTGCCGGCGCCGTTGGGTCCGAGCAGCCCGAAAACCTCGCCCTCTTCCACGGCAAAGCTGACGCCGCGGACGGCTTCGACGTCGCCGTAGCGCTTGACGAGGTTTTCCACTTGGAGGATGGAATTGGCCATGTTCGTTGGAGCCCACTCAGGGGCGAAGCTGCAAAAGAACGTATAGCATACCGCAGATAGGCTTCCGGCTTGTAACGCGAGAACGGACCGGCTGCCGCTTCACTTCTGAATACGCTTCAGGGGGGCCCCGCGTTTCGGCGTGGATTTTCGCGGTGGTTTCCAGAGGTGGCGTTTCAGGTCCACGCGCGACTCGAGAATCGCGATGCCTTCGCTTTCGAGGAGTTTTCGTTGCAGGGAAGCATAAGGCTCGCGGATGAGGATCTTGCCGCGCTCACCGACGACGCGATGCCAGGGGATACCTTTTCCGGAGGGAGTCGCGGCCATGGCGCGCCCGGCGCTGCGCGCGCCCCCGGGCAGGCGCAGGGATTTCGCAAGGGCCCCATAAGTTAGAACCTTTCCGCGAGGAATTCGTTGCACGAAGCGAAAGACGGGATCCCAGGACATTCGAATCAAGCTCCAAACAAAGATAGGAAGCAACTCGCGCGGCATCGCAAGCGTCTTTCTATCCTACGCCAGAACAAGAGAAAAATGACGGGGCCGGGTTTAATGAAGTAGCTGGATGCCAGGGACAATTCAAAAAGCAGCAGGGAACGGCAGGCATCGAGCCGAAGTAGCGGGCGACGAGACGGAAATGCCGCGACGGAACGAGCATGCGAAACATCGATGAAACACAGCAAAAAAAGTGATGAGGGATTGCGGGGCGTTTCCACTAGTTTGTACGCGTAACTGGTTGGAGGCAACTCTTTGAGGAAGCGCGCATCTTATATTGACTAGTGTAGTGGAATAGAAATACACTACGGGAAACGACGCGAGTTTGGGGTGACGTCATGGCTTTTGTCCGCCGCAAAGGAAATCTCTTCTACCTGGTGCACAGCGTGCGCCGCGGGGATAAAGTGCGGCAACTGCATCTGGCTCGCCTGGGAGACCGCGCGCGAATTACGGACGAAGTGGTTCGCGAAGTCTCCAAGAAGCACCCGTTCGTGGAGCTCAATTGGAGAGCCCTGCGAGAACAATTGAGTACGCGAGTGGACCTCACAAACCCCAACGCCCCCGCGGTTCAAAAGCTGGTGTCCTCTCTTCGAGCGCTTAATCTGGACCTGGCGGAGATCTTTCCGCCGCTCCTCCGAATTTCCGAATCACCCGCTGTGTCACGGGAGCTGCTGGTGCAATTGCGGCTCCTCCAGGCAACCATTCAGGTCAAGCTCGACCAGTTTGGCCGTGGACGCGGGCGATTCAGCAGTGCGAACCCGCCTTCGCGGGGTCGCTAGGAGACGGTCATGAACGACAATTCGATGGCCATGCGCAGCCGTGATGAAGCCGAGATCCTTCCGCTGGATCCGAGCAAGCGCAGCACGGACACGGTCGATTTCCAGACCGCGCTGCGATCAAAAATTGTGGGACAGGAAGAGGGCGTCCATGCGCTGGTGGACCTGTACCAGGTCTTTCGCGCCGGATTGAATTCGCCAGGCCGCCCGGTGGGGAATCTTTTGTTTCTCGGGCCCACCGGTTCGGGGAAGACTCGGATGGTGGAAGCAGCCGCCGAGATTCTCTTTGGCGAGGCCCGCGCAGTGATCAAGATTGATTGCGCGGAGTTTCAGCACTCCCATGAGATTGCCAAGCTGATCGGCTCGCCTCCAGGGTATCTGGGGCATCGCGAAACCCATCCGCTGATCACCCAAGAGACGCTGGCTGCAAACTACCGGGACGACCTGAAGCTGAGTTTTCTGCTGTTCGACGAAATCGAAAAGGCCAGCGATGCGCTCTGGCAATTGCTCCTGGGAATGCTGGACAAGGCCACGCTGACCCTGGGCGACAACCGAAAGGTGGATTTGTCCCAAACCGTGATCTTCCTGACCTCCAACCTGGGTGGGGGGGAGATTGCCGAGCTCATGCAAGGTGGCATGGGGTTCATTCAGCCAACAGACAAGCCGATCACCGGCCTGGACGAGAAGGTGGAACGCACGGCGGTGGAAGCGGCGCGGCGGAAATTCTCGCCGGAATTCATGAACCGCCTCGATAAGGTGGTGGTATTCCATCCCCTAAGGCGCGAGCAGCTGCAAGAAGTGCTCGATATCGAGCTAGGCCGGGTGCAGCAGCGCGTCCTGGACACCGCCAAGGGGCAGTTTCTGTTTCGCGTGACCGAAGCCGGCCGCGACTTCCTTCTGCGGGAAGGCACCGACCAGCGTTACGGCGCCCGGCACCTGAAGCGGGCGATAGAGCGGCACGTCGTCTATCCGCTGGCGAATCTGCTGGCCACGGATCAAGTCAACTTGGGCGACCTGGTGCGGATCGATTGGAATGAGAGTCACGACGGGCTCACGTTTGTGCGCGAAGGCGAGGGTGCGCTCGTGCAGGCCGCCTCGCAGCGGGCCGTCGGCGCTGCCGCTGCCGAAGCCATGGACGGGAAGTCTGCCGAGACGGCAACGGAAGCCGCGGTTGAAGACAGGAAGTCCCGGGCGGCGCAGCCCTCCGCGGGACCAGCGGCTTCCCCGCAAGGACGCAAGAAGCAGGACCGGTCAAATACTTAAAGCGGCACTTTAACTATGGGCTAGTGGCGTTGAAGAATGCGCCGCTTTTTGTCGTCGGCCGACTGACATAAACTGTTTCACTTCACAGAAGCTGCACACAGATGAAACAACGTCTCACGGCTTGAGACAGTCTCCAGAACTACACAGCTTGCATGTTGTTGAGTTTGCACTATTTCCCGCTGGCGCAAACTGTTGAAAAGTTTGGCATTTCCCATGCTCTATGTGAAGGTGGCGCGAAAGTGAGACGCGCAACGCGTTTGGGGGAGCTAGACGCGAAGAGGAGTTAATAAAATGAAAGCCGCCGTCCGCCAACAACTGGATCCAACTATCCGAAGCACCGACACGTGTGATTTCCACTCTTCCTTGCGGGCAAAGATCGTAGGGCAGGAAGAAGGTGTGCAGTCCCTCGTTGACATGTTCCAGGTGTTTTGTGCCGGGTTGAACTCGCCCGGCCGTCCGGTGGGCAACCTGCTGTTCCTCGGTCCAACCGGTTCGGGAAAGACGCGCATTGTGGAAGCGGCCGCGGAAATCCTTTTTGGCGATGCTCGCTCGGTGATCAAGGTCGATTGCGCGGAGTTCCAGCACTCCCACGAAATTGCCAAGCTGATTGGTTCACCTCCAGGCTATTTGGGCCACCGCGAGACCCATCCTTTAATCACCCAGGAAGCGCTGTCCGCGAGCCATACCGAAAAGCTGAAGCTCAGCTTTCTGCTCTTCGACGAGATCGAAAAAGCCAGCGATGCGCTGTGGCAACTGCTACTTGGGATGCTGGATAAAGCCACACTCACGCTGGGCGACAACCGCCGCGTGGACCTCTCCCAAACCGTCATTTTCCTGACGTCGAACCTCGGCGGGGGAGAAATTACCGAACTCATGGAAGGCGGCATGGGATTCGTTCAGCCGAAGGACAAACCTGCCGCTGGACTCGACGAAAAGGTCGAACGCACGGCCGTGGAAGCAGCCCGCCGCAAGTTTTCGCCGGAATTCATGAATAGGCTCGACAAGATTGTGGTGTTTCATCCGCTGAGGCGCGAGCAGCTTGAGAAAGTCCTCGAAATCGAGCTGGGCCAGGTGCAGCAGCGCGTTCTGGAAACCGCCAAGGGTCAATTCTTGTTCCGCGTGACCGATGCCGGCCGCGACTTCCTCTTGCAGGAAGGCACGGACCAGCGCTATGGCGCGCGGCACCTCAAACGCTCTATCGAGCGCCATGTCGTATATCCACTGGCGAACTTGCTGGCAACCGAGCAAGTTCACCTTGGCGACCTCGTTTGCATCGATTGGAACAAGGAGCAGGACTGCCTGACCTTCATCCGCGAGGGTGAAAACCTGGCGATCCCAGCGCGCAAGGTGGAACCTGTCTCGTCCGCGCGCGCCATTCCCGCAAAAAGCGGCAAATCGGTGGATGCGCCCGCCATGACACTTTCGCCGGAGCCCATGCCGCGCATGGCTCGCTAAATCAAATTTTCTTTTCTCTTTGATACCGCCCGGGTGGATGACCGCCCGGGCTTTTTCTTTTCTTCCCCATCGGGTGCTAAAGTAACCTTGGATAGAGGATTGCCATCCTGCCTCATAGAGCTTTTCGGAGGTTGTCGTGAGCATCCGTGGGTCGAAGTGGGAAACTCTCAGAGGGAACGCTAGCCGAGGGCTCTGGACGCTCCGAGCGCATCACGGATTTGCGGCAGGCTTTTTTCTGTGCCTGTCCTTGCTTTTAGTTGCTGGCGTGTCGGCACAGCGAACTCCACTCAAACCGGGGTGGAACAGGTTCTCCGCGCAAGACGATATAAGCCTCGGCAAGCGAGCCGCCGGCGATGCTGAAAAGCAGTTGCCGCTTTGCAATGCACCGAAGGTCGATGCTTACCTGACACAACTGGGCACGCGTCTGGCGCAAAAGCTGCCCACGGGTGGCGTGCAGTATCCGTTCGAATTCCATTGCGTGAATGACAAAGCCATTAATGCCTTTGCTTTGCCCGGCGGATATGTGTTTGTGAACCGCGGCGCAATCGAAGCCGCGGACAATGAGGCGCAACTCGCCGGAGTGATGGCCCACGAGTTGTCGCACGTCGCTCTCCGTCATGGCACCAACCAGGCAACCAAGGCGATGCTGGCCGATACGGTCCTGGGAAGCTTCGGCGCGGTATTCGGAGACAGCGCGGGCGGTGCGCTCCTGACAACACTGGGCAGTTTCACGGCCGGCGGCGTGCTTCTCCGCTATTCGCGAACGGCAGAGTCACAGGCCGACGTCCTGGGCACTCAGGTCCTCTACGATGCGGGGTACGACCCGCGTGCCATGGCGCAGTTTTTCGAAAAGCTTGAAGCGGAGACCAAGGGGAAGAACCCTCCGGAGTTTTTCTCCGACCACCCGAATCCGGAGCACCGCGTCGGGCGCGTCGATGAAGAAGTCGAGAAGCTCGGGGGTGTTCCGCCGAACGCCAAGCGAGACTCCGCTGAATTCGAAGCCATCAAGCACGAAGTCCTGGCCCTGCCGGTGGTGAAAAAGCCGGTCCCCGGAGCGGCTGGCGCCGTCGCCGCCCCAGCGCCGCCGTCCCGCAACTTCGCCGAGTATCAGTCGAGTTCGTACACGCTCAAGTATCCTGACAATTGGAAGAAGTATCCCGACAGCAACGGAGACGGCGTTTCCTTTGCTCCGGAAGGCGGTCTAGTGGATGACGGCAGCGGCCACAGCACCCTGGCGTATGGGCTGATCATCGGCGTGGCGCAGGCCAAGGGCGATCCTAACGATGGGACAGCTCTGAATAGTGCGACGAGCCAGGTGATTCAGGATCTTCAAAGGTCGAACCCGAGCATGAAAATCACGCGGCAAGGGGAGCGCTTGCGCCTGAACGGCCAGCCGGGCCTTTCGACGTATCTAAGCAATGTTTCTCCAGCCGGCGGCCAGGAAACGGATTGGCTCGTCACCGTTCTGCGTTCGGATGGTCTGGTCTATTTCGTCTGCGTGGCTCCGCAATCCGCCTACGATAGTTACGACAAGGCATTTTCCTCGATCCTGGACTCGGTGCGGTTCACGCGATAAGGGCAGAGTTGGGGGTGGGTTTCGACATAACGCGCCACGTCGAGGGCGTGCAATCCGTCTACGCTGACGAGAAGCACATGCTTAATCTTGTGTCCCTCGCCAATGTCATCGTTGGCGCGGGCCGGTGCGGAAAATGTAGTGCCGATCAAGCCGATCGACAGGGCAACTGCGAGAAATCTTTGTTTCAAGTGAATCTCCTTTGTTCGAAGAAGGAAGATCGAAACGATCTTGCCAGGTGGAGACTAGGCCCGGCGTGTTACAGAAGGGAGAATGCGCCGTGCCGGATCATGAATCGCGGGGAATTGGCTCGATTCTGAAGGAGAATTTCATGCGGGAGTAAGAGGGTACTGAGATTCCTAGCAAGCCCTTGAAGGGACGTGTGCGTTTCTCATCTGTCCACAGTCAGTTCGCGCGCAGCCTTGCCCGCGTGGTGCAGGCGATAGACTTCGGCGGCGCGTTGCAATGCCTCGGTGATGCTGCCGCAAATGTTTTCCTCGCCGACGTGGCGTTCGAAATCAGACTGTTTTATCAGTTGCGAGGGTTGTTCACGAGCTCCACAGAGAAGCAACGAGCGTCCCGAGGCGTGCAGCGTGTCCGCCAAGTCTCGAATGGCGCCCAGGCCGGTGGCGTCAATCGCGGTCATGTTTCGCAGACGAAGGATGACGATGGGCGGCAATTTGTCGATGGAATGGAGAATGTCCGCGAACTTGTCGGTCGCGCCAAAAAGGAACGGGCCGTGAATGCGGTAAACAATCGCATAGTCCGGGATATCCTTGCCTTGCAAAACATGCACGCGGCTGTCTTCCACATAATCTTTGGTCACAGGGCTCACCGTGGTGGTTCTGGAAACCTTGCGAATGAACATGAGCGCGGCGAGGAGCATCCCGATTTCCACGGCAAAAGTCAGGTCCGTCACCACAGTCAGCGTCAAGGTCAGCAGCCAGACGGCGATGTCTGCCTTGCTCAGTTTCAATATCTCGGGGATTTCCTCCCAATCGCCCATGTTGTATGCCACGATCATGAGAATTGCAGCCAAAGCAGACAGCGGCACGCTCTTCACCAGCGGCGCAGCAAACAGAACGATCGCCAGCAACGTCAACGCATGAATGATTCCCGCAACGGGCGTCTTCGCCCCCGAGCGCACGTTCGTGGCCGTGCGGGCGATGGCGCCCGTGGCGGGCAGCCCGCCGAACAATGGCGAAACGATATTCGCGATGCCCTGGCCAATTAATTCCACGTTGGGATTGTGCTTGTCATTGCTCATACGGTCTGAAACGACCGCGGACATGAGGGACTCGATGGCGCCAAGCATCGCCACGGTGAACGCTGCTGACAGAAGCTGCCGAAAGACGTCGTAGTGAAAATGCGGAACAGCGAATTTCGGCAGGCCGCTGGGGATTCCCCCGAAGCGCGTGCCGATGGTTTCGACGGGCAGATGCAGAAATAGGACGGCAGCGGTCGCGCCGAACGTGACCAGGATGGCGCCCGGGATTTTCCGGGCGTACTTCAGACAATAAACCATCGTAGCAATCGAAAGGATGGACACGGCGGCTGCCGGTACTGAAAAAGTATTCCACGCCTGTCCAAAGGCCATCATGCGGTGAAAGAAATCACCGGGGACGTGATCCATTTTCAGACCGAAGAAGTCGCGAATCTGCGTGCTGGCGATGAGGATCGCGATGCCGTTGGTGAAGCCGACGATGACGGGCCGCGGAAAGTATTTCACCATAGCGCCCATGCCGGTCACACCTAGCAGCACGAGGAGAACCCCCGCCATCATGGTGCACATAAACAGGCCGTCGATCCCGTGCTTGGCGATGATTCCCGCAACCACTACGACGAAAGCGCCTGTCGGGCCCCCGATCTGTGTTTTCGAGCCGCCCAGCGCAGAGATCAGGAAGCCCGTAACAATGGCGCAGTACAGGCCCGCTTGCGGCGACACTCCGGAAGCAATCGCAAACGCCATCGCCAGCGGCAGCGCGACGAGGCCTACGGTCACGCCGGCGATGAGGTCGGAGAGGAATTTATGGCGATCGTAGCCGCGCAGCAGGAGTATCGATTTCGGGAGCCAGGCTTCGAGGGCGGATGTCATGCGGCGTTCGATCCAGAGAAGAAATGTCTATGCAGATTCTAGCAAGGAGCAAGCCAGGTTGGCCGAGCGACGAAGCGGATGTGTGCCTTGAAGGGAATCCTCCGCCGACGCGTGCCTGTTAGAGGGTCTTCCTTTCGCTCAGTCTGCGGCTTCGCTGC
>Ga0208990_1000367_pt1 | contig 10723 bp, 9 predicted proteins | sample MedBloCARef_M3_FD_187854 | JGI IMG/M metagenome (GOLD analysis project Ga0208990, IMG submission 187854) | Forest soil microbial communities from El Dorado National Forest, California, USA - Mediterranean Blodgett CA Ref_M3 (SPAdes) (version 2) | ecosystem: Environmental > Terrestrial > Soil >...
GACGCTGCTGATCGTGCGGCTCGGCGTCCCGTTCTGGCTGGCCTTCGCGGGCGGGGTGGCGTTCTCCGGCCTCGCCGGTATCGTCCTGTCGCTGTTCGCCATGCGGCTGCGCGGCCATTACCTCGCGATCGCCTCGCTCGGCTTTGCGGTCATCACCTATCAGGTCCTGCTCAACTGGATCAGCCTCACGCAGGGGCCGCTCGGCATCTACGCGATTCCGCCGCCGCCGCCGATCGCGCTGCCGGGGCTGCCGGCCGTCGACTTCCACGACCTTCGCAACCTGTTCTATCTGGTCGCCGGATTTGCGCTGCTGAGCTATCTGCTGCTCGATCAGCTCATCCGCTCGCCGATCGGCGAGGCGCTGACCGCGGTCCGCGAGGACGAGGTCTCGGCCGCCTCGCTCGGGATCAACGGTGCGGCCTGGAAGGTGTTCGCATTCGGCGTCGGCTCCTCGGTCGCCGGCGCGGCCGGCTGCTTCTATCCCGGCTTCGTCGGAACGCTGGTGCCCGATGCGTTTTTCGTCACCGAATCCTTCACCATCCTGGCCATGGTGGTGGTCGGCGGCATGGGCACGCTGATCGGCCCGGTCTGGGGCGCCATCCTTCTCACCGTGCTGCCGGAGCTTCTGCGCGGCATCGGCGACCTGAGGCTCGTCGTCTACGGCGTCGCCCTCACCCTGGTGGTCCTGTTCATGCCGGGCGGCATCGTGCAGGCGGCGCGGCTCGTGCGCGCGCGGCTGCGGCGGGCGGCGGGGGCCGAGCGATGACCAGCGCTCTCGCGGCCGATCGGCCGCCGGCCTTGCAAACCGCGGCCGTGCTGCTGCGCGCCGAAGGCCTGTGCAAGAGTTTCGGCGGCGTGCACGCGGTGCGCGACATCTCGCTCGCCGTGCCGGCCGGCATGATCTTCGCGATCATCGGCCCCAATGGCGCCGGCAAGTCCACCTTGCTCAATCTTCTGAGCGGAATCTACCGCCCCGACGCGGGCACGTTGGCGCTCGACGGGGTCGACCTGACCGGCACGCCGGCCCATCGCCGCGTGCGCCACGGCATCGCGCGCACGTTTCAGAAGATCCGCCTCTTTCGGCAGCTGTCGGCGCTCGACAATGTGGTGGCGGGCTTTCACGTCCACAGCGACATTCCGGCGTGGCAATACGTCCTTCACGGTCCGGCCTTTCGGCGCAACCAGGCGCATTGCCGCCGGGAGGCCGAGCGCCTGCTCGCCTTCATGGGGCTGGAGAAGCGCGTTGACGAGTTGGCGGGCTCGCTCTCCTACGGGGCGCAGCGCATGCTCGAGATCGCCCGCGCGCTCGCGACCGCGCCGCGCCTCCTGATGGTCGACGAGCCGGCCGCCGGCCTCAACGGCGCCGAGGTCGAGTTGCTGCTGGAACGCATCCAGATGCTGCGCCGGACCGGCGTGACGATCCTCCTCGTCGAGCACAACATGGACCTCGTCATGAAGGTCGCCGATCGTGTCCTGGTCATCGACTACGGGCAGTCCTTGTTCGAGGGCGCGCCCGCGGACGTGCAGACGCATGCGGCCGTGATCGCCGCCTATCTGGGCGGAGAGGTCCGATGAACCCTCTGCTCGCCGCCCGGGGGTTGGATCTGGCCTATGGCGAGGTCGCGGTCTGCCGGGGCTTGTGTTTCGACATCGCCGAAGGCGAGATCGTGGCCCTGCTGGGCGCCAATGGGGCGGGAAAATCCACCACCCTGCGGGCGGTCGCCGGTGCGCTCATGCCGCGCGCCGGCTCCATCACGTTCCGCGGCCAGGAGATCACCCGGCTGCCGTCCCATGCGCGCAACCACCTCGGCATCGCGCTGGTCCCGGAGGGGCGGCATGTGTTTCCCTACCTGACGGTGCGCGAGAACCTCGAGCTCGGCGGCTTCCAGCACCGCCGCGACGCCGCCAAGGTGCGCGGGCTGATCGAAAAGATCTTCGCGATGTTTCCTCGCCTGCGCGAGCGCGCGTCGCAGAACGCGGGCACGCTGAGCGGCGGCGAGCAGCAGATGCTGGTGCTGGGCCGCGCCATGATGTCGGAGCCGCGACTGCTGTGCCTCGACGAGCCTTCGCTCGGCCTCGCCCCGATGGTGGTGCAGGATATTTTCCGCACCATCCGGGCGATCAACGAGGCCGGGGTCAGCGTGCTCCTGGTCGAGCAGAATGCGCGCTACGCGCTGGAGACCGCCAACCGCGGCTATGTGCTGCAGACCGGCAGCATCATCGTGAGCGGCACCTGCGCCATGCTGCGCGAGGACGAGCGCGTGCGCGAGGCCTATTTGGGCCGTAGCGCCGCCCGTCAGGCGGTTTGACGTGACGGCGCCCGACGCCTTCCCGCTCGTCCGCTAGGCCGTCGGACCGCTCGCACCCCGACCGATTGGAAACCCGATCGCCGACGTATCAATCCAGCGCTTCGGCCATAGTCCGCCTCACAACAGGTGCTCGATGCGGATTGGCAGGTCGCGCAGGCGGCGGCCGGTGGCATGGAACACGGCATTCGCGATCGCTGGGGCGACGCCTGTCATCGAGACCTCGCCGAGTCCCTTGGCGCCGGCCCTGTTGAAGGTCGTATCGGGCTTGTCGATGAATTCCACGTCGATGGAGCCAATATCGGCATTCACGGGCAGCACATACTCGGCGAGATCGGCGTTGAGGAAGCCCCCATAACGTGGATCCACCTCACTCACCTCGCGCAGCGACGCACCGATCCCCCACACCACCCCACCGCGGACCTGGCTGGCGGCCGTGCGCGGGCTCATCACGCGGCCGCAATCGGCTACGCTCACCACGCGCGGCACACGAACGCGCCGTGTTCCGGGCTCGATGCGCACCTCCACAAAATGCGCGATATAGCTGAACGTGACATAGCTGCCGTAGACCGGGCCGCCGATGGACGGAAGTCCCGACCGCAGCCGGCCGAAGATGGCGTCGGGCTGGCCGGGAGCCTTCTTCTGCACCTCCACTTCCAGCGAACTGCGGCCTGCGGTCTTGAGAACCTGCGCTGGCGAGCGGCCCACAATGTCGCCCGGCGACAGCTTGGCAAGGGCCACCAGCATAGCGTCGGCGGCGTCCTCGGCCGCTGGGATCGCGGAGGCCGTGCCCCAGGAGCCGGCGGTGACGTGCTGGGGCGCGGCGCGCGTATCGCCGATAACAGCCGTCACCCTCTCGGCGGGCACGCCGAGCTTGCGGCCGACCGCATTGGCGAGGGCGGTGCGGATGCCCTGTCCCATCTCATGGCCGCCGATGCTGATCACCACATCGCCGTCATCAGTCACCTTGAGATGCGCGATGGCCGGCACGATGATGCCAGGATAAGCGCCGATCGCCACGCCCCAGCCGATCTGCGAGCCATCCTCGCCGCGCATCGAGTGCGGTGGCATGGAGCGCTTCGACCAGCCGAAGCGCTCTGCGCCGCGGCGTAGGCATTCGGCGACATGGCGCGACGAGAAGGGCAGCTTGGTCGCCGGGTCGATCGCGGTGTCATTCGCCAGCCGCAGCGCCACCGGGTCCCGGCCCAAGGCATAAGCCAACTCGTCGACGCAGGACTCCATGGCAAAGCAAGCCGCATGCTCGAAAGGCGCGCGCATATAGCCGGGCGTTTGCACATCGGTGCGCACCAGGCGCTCGACCCCGCGGAAGTTCTGATAGCCGTACAGCCGCGAGCTGGTGGCGGCGTATTCGCCGGGGAAGAGGTCATGGCGCGAGGTCTGCGCATCGACCTCGTGAATCGCGGCGAGCATCTTGCCGGATTTGTCCGCGCCGAGCCGGATGTGATGCCTCGAGGCCGGGCGGAAGCTCGCATCGTGAAAGACGCCGGCGCGCGGCACGACCAGCTTGACCGGACGCCCCGTCCGGCGCGCCGCGACGGCCGCCAGCACGGTCTGCATCTGCAGGGAGTTCTTCTGGCCGAAGCCGCCGCCGGCGAAGGGCGAGATCACCTCCACCTGCTCCGGCTCAAGGCCGAGCGCCGTGACCACGCCATGGCGGATCCCCTCGGCGTTCTGCGTGCCCTCATGGATGACGAGCTTGTCGCCCTGCCATTCCGCAACGGTGGCAATCAGCTCGATGGGGTTCTGGTGCTGCGGCGGGCAGTTGAACACCGCCTCGATCTTCACCGATGCGTCGGCAAAGGCCTCGTCGGCGTCGCCGGCATGGATCTCGGGGAGGAACTTGTTCAGCGGCGTATCGGCCTGGTTGACGGTCTCCGTGCCGGGTGCATCGAGCGTGACGCTGTGCGGCTCGGCCGCATAGCTCGCCTTGACGCGGTGCGCCGCCTCGATGGCCGCTTCCAGCGTGTCGGCCGCGATCAGCGCGATGTACTGGCCGCGATGGGCGATGGCTGGCGACAGCATCGGCTGGAAGCTCTGGAAGCCGTAGCCGCCGGCCATGAGGAAGCCGGCCGACTTCACCGCGCCGATGTTCTCATGGGTGAGCACCAGCCGGACGCCGCGCACCGCGCTCGCGGCCTTTGTCTCCAGTGCGGTGATGCGCCCTTTGCCGATGGTGGCCATCGCAAGGGCGGCGTGCAGCAGGCCGGGGCGCGCATCATCGGCGCCGAAGATCGGCCTGCCGCGCACCTTGTCCAGGGCATCGACGCGAGGCGTCGCGGGGAATGGCATGTCGCTCATGGCTCTAAGCCCTCTGCTTGGCGATCATCAGGGCGTCGGCGACCGTGCGCGCGCCGAGCTCAATGCGGAAACCGTTGTCGTGACCGGGCTTGGCGCCCTGCAGCGCCGCGTCGCCGGCTTCGCGAGCGGTTTGCGGCGTCAGCGTCTTGCCGGTAAGCACCTGCTCGGCGGCGCGGGCGCGCCAGGGCCGTGTGGCGATGCCGCCGATCGCGATGCGCGCCGCACGAACGGTGTCGCCATTCATGTCCAGCGCCACCGCCGCCGACGCGAGCGCGAAGGCGTAAGACTCCCGGTCGCGGATCTTGTGATAGGAGGAGGCGCGGCCCATCCTCGTCTTCGGCACGCGGATGCGAAGGATCAGCTCGCCGGGCTCGAGTGTGGTTTCGATATTCGGCGTCGCCCCCGGCTCACGATGAAGCTCGTCCACGGTGATGGTGCGCTGGCCATGCGGCCCAAGCACATCAATCTTGGCGTCGAACGCAACAAGAGCGACGGCCAGGTCGCCCGGATAAACGGCGATGCACGCATCGCTGCCGCCGAGCAGGGCGTGGCCGCGGTCGATGCCCTCCTGGGCCGCGCAGCCGCTGCCGGGCTTGCGCTTGTTGCAGGGGAAAGGCTCGCCGCCGCGGAAATAGGCGCAACGCGTCCGCTGCAGGAGGTTGCCGCCAAGCGTCGCCATATTGCGGAGCTGCTGCGAGGCTGCTCGCCAGAGCGATTCTGAGAGCGCCGGATACTCGGCCATGATGTGGGGATCGGCCGCGACGTCGCTCATCCGTGCGAGCGCGCCGAAGACCAGCTCCCTGCTCCCGCCCGTGTCGATGCCGTCCAGCTCCTTGAGCCCGGCGACATCGACCACGTTGGTCGGCGTTTCGACATTCAGCTTCATGAGATCAAAAAGCGTGGTGCCGCCGGCCAGGAATCTCGTTCGCGGCCCGCCATCCGCCATTGCCCGCACGGCATCGGCGGCAGTCCTGGCTTTGACATAGGTGAAGGGCTGCATGGCTCAGGCCCTCCGCATCTTGCTGGCCGCGTCCTGTATCGCGGCCACGATCCCGACATAGGCCCCGCAACGGCACAGATTCCCGCTCATATATTCGCGGATCTGATCCGGCGAGGTGGCGTGGCCCTCATGAACGCAGGCGACCGCGGCCATGATCTGCCCCGGGGTGCAATAACCGCATTGCAATGCATCGTGATCGATGAAGGCCTGCTGCATCGGATGGAGCGCGCCGTCCGGGCCGGATAACCCTTCGATCGTCAGCACCTGGCGTTGGTCCGTCTGCACTGCCGGCGTCAGACAGGACGCAACACGTCGCCCATCGACATGCACCGTACAGGCGCCGCATTGCCCGTGATCGCAGCCCTTCTTGGCGCCGGCCAAGCCGAGCTGCTCGCGCAGGACATCCAGCAGCGACGCGCGCGGGTCGAGGTTGAGTGCATGTATCCTGCCATTGACCACCACCCGCACCGACACCGTGGCTGAGGCCTTGGCCGCCGCTGCCGGCTGGGTCGCCGCGTCAGAATGACCCGAACACCCCAGAAGCGCCGGCGCGACAGCCGCGCCGATCGCGACTTCACGGCGGGTGAGTTGTCCTCCTCCTGTCCGTCGGGCGGTCGGATCACTATCCGCATTGCTCATTCTTCATCTCCCCGGCTGCCCAGGACCACACAGCACGATGCAAGCCACTTCGAGCCAGCGGCGCTATCGAGCGGTTCCAGAATTCGTTGCATGGCAGGTTCCCGTTTGGCTTGGCGTGCACGACTTCGCGGAAGCGGAGCCGGTTGAGAAATCTCGATCAAGCTCCAAGGCCGGGGCCTGAGTCTCGGCTTCTGGTTGGCCAGCGGTTTGTCGCCTCGGCTTGATTTTCCGTAAGGTTACGCCGACGCCAGACACTTGGAGTTTCCGCCAGCCGGCGCCGAAAATGTCTTGACAGGTGCGCCTGATCGGCGAAACCGCAGGCAGGCGCGATCAGGCTCAGCGGCAAGTCCGTGGTCAGCATCAGCTTTTGCGCCAATTCCAACCGTAGCCGAATGATGTAGGTGTGAGGTGTGTCTCCGAAGGATTCTTTGAATGCTCGGCCGAAATGGCTGACGCTCAAAGAGACTTCTTCAGCCAACTTGTCCACCCGCACCCAGCGCTCCAGGTGCTCCCGCAGATAGCGATCGACCTTGCGCTTCTGCCAGGGTGCGAGGCCACCACGGAAGCTCGTTGGTTTCGCTGTATCGGGGACAGTGAATAAAGCCACCAACCGCAAAGCAGCCTCTCGCGCGGCCGCCACATCCCGCTCCATCGAGCGGCGTACGTCATCGAGAAGTGCGATCGCCTCCACCGAATGCTCGGCTATCGTCGCCGCAGTGCCGCCAATCAAGACGTCGCGGCGGCTGGGATGTTCCTCGCGACAGGCGCAGGCATCTGCGCCACCGCGTTCATCCTCGTTCATGTACGCCTCCATCCGGCATTACGACGCGCTTGGGGCGGGGGTACACCTTTCCAGATTGCGGATAATCCGCTATATTCTGGCATCACTATTCGGCTATCCGGACAATGGACCGCTTCGACGCCATGAAAGTGTTCGTTCGCATTGTCGAACGGCGCAGCTTCACCTCGGCTGCCGAGGACCTCAGACTGCCGCGGTCCACCCTCACGGACGCCGTCAAGAGCCTGGAAGCCCGCCTTGGCGTTCGGCTCCTGCATCGAACGACGCGGCACGTGAGCCCCACGCTGGATGGGGAGGCGTACTACCAACGATGCTTGCGATTGATTGCGGAGCTTGAGGACGCCGAGTCCGCGTTTGCCGGTTCGAAGCCGAAGGGGCTTCTGCATGTCGACGTGCACGGCACACTGGCACGCCACTTCATCTTTCCCGGACTTCCTGCATTCCTTGAACGCTATCCAGGTATCGAGCTCTTCATGAGCGACGGGGATCGCTTCGTCGATCTCATACGCGAAGGAATCGACTGCGTGCTTCGCGTCGGCGAATTGCGCGACAGTGACATGATCGCGCGGCGCATCGGCCTCCTGCAGGAAGTCACCTGCGCGTCTCAAACCTACATCGAGCAACATGGACTGCCACAGTCCATCGACGATCTGGCAGGTCACAAGATGGTCGGCTTCCGCTCCTCCGCCACCGGTGGAATCCTGCCACTGGAGTTCACCGTCGGAGGGGCGTTGCGGTCAGTGTCCATCCCCTGCTCGATATCAATGGCGGGCAACGAGAGCTATGTTGAGGCCGCGCGCCTCGGGTTGGGCTTGATCCAAGTGCCGCGCTACCGTATCGCTGACGAGCTTGCGCGCGGCACGCTCGTCGCCGTCCTGCCCGATCATCCGCCTTCGCCGAGCCCGGTATCGATTCTTTATCCTTACAGCCGTCAGCTCTCGCCGCGAGTCCGCGTCTTTGTCGAGTGGCTGTCGGGCGAGTTTGTCGCCAGGAGCCGGGCGGACACGGAGACCTCCGCAGCCTCTCGCTGATGCTCGTGCCTTCGAAAGCCTAGGGCTTATGCTCTTCGTCACTGGCACGATGAGAGGCAATGTCATTTGCAAGCTCGCGTCCATCCGCATCTGGCTGCGCGCTTATGAGTCCACGCCCTAATCTGTCGTCATTGCGAGCAAGGAATCTCCGGCCGCAAGGGGATGCCGCCGGGATTGCTTCGTCGCGCTACGCGCTCCTCGCAATGACGTCGGAGGGACGGGACGAGCCAAATCAAGGCGCTACCGTCCCAATATCGACGCCGCCATGGCGCGCGGGTCGCGGCGTCGCCAGGCGCCGGCATCGACGGTGCAGAAGAACGCGGCGACATGCGCGTTGAACGCTGCCGGCTCCTCGAGATTGATGGTGTGGCCGCAATTCGGCATCACCACCAGCGCGGCGGTCGGGATCGTCCGCTTCATCAGCAAGGCGGGCTCGAGGCACGGCCAGTCCTCGTCGCCCGTCATCACCAGGGTGGGCGCCGAGATCGTCTTCATCTGGTCGACGAGATCGAACAGCGAAGGCCGCCGCTTCTGCACCCCGCGCATGGTGGCGGCGGCGCCTTCGGTGGAGTGCTCGGCGAGCTGGGCGGCGAATTCGGCCCAGCCGCGCGGGTCCTTGTTCTGGAACTGCACGCGGGTCGGCCCGAGCGCGTAACCATTGGCGGCCTTCGCCATGCCGAGCTGCTCGAACTGGGCGGCGGCGGCCTCGGCCTCCTGGGCGAACTGCTGGCGCTTGTCCGGCGCCGCGCCGTAACCGCAGCCCCCGACCACGAGCGAGCGGGCGCGTTCCGGATAGGTGAAGCCGAAATGGAGGGTGGCGAAGCCGCCCATCGAGAGCCCGACCACATGGGCCCCGTCGATCTCGAGCGCGTCGAGCACCGCGCGAATGTCGTCGCGCGCGCGCTCCTGCGAATAGCGCTCGCCGTCCTTCGGGACGTCGGACGGCGGATAGCCGCGCGCGTTATACGTCACGCAGCGATAATTCCTGGCGAAATGCCGGACCTGCGCCTCCCAGGCGCGGTGATCGCCCGCGAACTCGTGGACGAAAACCACCGGAATGCCGCTTCCGGTCTCCTCGTAATAGAGCCTGATCCCGTCGTCGGCGGTCACATGCGGCATGGCGTCTCCTGTTGGATTCCCGCTGGAGTTCTTTCGCGCAACCGGCTCCTAGAATGATTGCGCCCGGGCCGATAGGCCCGCGTCGATGACCGCGACCGAGCCGCTGGAGTAGCCGGAATGTTCGGACGCCAGAAACGCGATGGCGGCCGCGATTTCCTCCGCGGTCGCGGCGCGCCCGAACGGCAGCGGCTTGAACAGGTCGCGCCAGTTCTCGGCGTCGCCAGTGCGGTCCTGCGCTTTCTTGCGCATCAGATTGACCAGGCGCTCGGTCGCCACCGGCCCGGGGCTGACCGCCACCACGCGCACGCCGTCGCGCACGCTGATGCTGCCGAGCGACTGCGTGAAGGCGGTCAATGCCGCATTGCCGGCGACCCCGCAGATATATTCCGGATCATGGGTCTGCGCCGCGTTGCCGACCACATTGACGATCACTCCTGCCCGCCGGGATTTCATCAGCGCGTAGAACGCCCGGCACATGTTGATGTAGCCGAAGACCTTGAGGTCCCAGGCCGCGCGCCATGTTGCCTCGTCGACGTCGAGCAGCTGGCCGCCCGGAATGGCGCCCGCGTTGTTCACCAGGATGTCGATGTGGGGAAAATCCTTGGCGAGCCGCGTGACGTTTTGGCTGTCGGACAGGTCCGCCGGCACGGTCTCGACCGATACATTCGCGTTGCGCGCGATGGATATCTTGGCCTGCGCGAGGTCGCCGGCGCTGCGCGCGACCAGCACCAGATGGCATCCTTCCGCCGCCAGCGTATCGGCCGCCGCGCGACCGATCCCCTTCGAGGCGCCGGTGATCAAGGCGGTCTTGCCAGTGAGCTTGAGATCCATGGCGCTGTCCCCAAGAATTGCCGGAAAGGAAACGCCGGCCCGGTCGAAACTATGACGGCCCCCGCCGTGGTCCGCAACACGCGCCGCCGGAGGATTGTCCGGCCGAAAGCCTGCCCGGGGTCGATCCGAGATAGACGCCGGTCCGCCGCAGGGAATGGGTCCGATGTTACGCTGGCGATGCCGCAAGCCCGTCGACGACCTGAAACGCTCGGCCTCGCGTGACGATGCAGAAATTGCGGAGCGCGCCAAACATGACTCTTGACAGCCACTTTCTTGATCGCCGTCGGAAAATCTGATAGGAGAAATTCCACAGTTGGAATTGCGCCCGGCGCCCGCAGCGCCGGGCGTTTGCATGCGAGAGCGACATGTCTCGCGCCATCGCGACGCACGTGGAAGCCAAACGTCGATGGGCCGCCGCGGGCGGCCCGTTTCATTCGGAGGGTCGGCCCGCCACGTCCCCGCACGGCTGCCGATCCAGGGGAGCGGCTTGTAAATTCGTTGTTGTTTACAAGGAAACCGCTCCGGTATCGCTCAACCGCCGGTGCGGATCACCTGGATGTCGAGATCGCGGATTTTCTTGCGCAGCGTATTGCGGTTCACGCCCAAAAGGTCGGCGGCGCGAATCTGGTTGCCGCGGGTCGCCGCCAGAGCGGCCGACAACAGCGGGTATTCGACCTCA
>Ga0208990_1000368_pt1 | contig 10690 bp, 7 predicted proteins | sample MedBloCARef_M3_FD_187854 | JGI IMG/M metagenome (GOLD analysis project Ga0208990, IMG submission 187854) | Forest soil microbial communities from El Dorado National Forest, California, USA - Mediterranean Blodgett CA Ref_M3 (SPAdes) (version 2) | ecosystem: Environmental > Terrestrial > Soil >...
ATGGCGGTATTTCCGGTGAGCGTCATGCGTTCTTCACTCTTGTCCCCGTGTTCGTTGTAGGTGGTTGTCGTAACACGATCCATGGCAAAGTTGCGGTCCCGCACTTCGGTTACACGTCCTTGGGAATCGTAGGTATACGATTTTCCCGTGCCACTCCTTCCGCTCAGCATCGACTTCATTGCCCTATTCATCGCTTCGAGCTGTTTGTCATCGAGTTGTACGTGCTGTTCAGCGGAAAACCTTTCGACCATCAGCAGCGCAGGATTTTCCTGGATTTGATTTTCTTCCATGATTCGGCCATTCGCGTCATAGGTGCGAATAAACCGGCTCACCACGCGCCCTTCGCTATCGAGGATCTGCTCTTCGATCGGTAGATCGCGATCGTTATAAAGGGTAGTAACGCTTCCACCAGTGGGTACCCCAATGCCCATCTGAGCGGCGTCCCACAGAGATTCAGTGGTTATACCACCTCGGTTACGTTCAATCACTTCCGGGGCAAACCTTTTGATCTCGGTCTTATGGCCTTGTTGGTCATAGCGATAGCTGGTCCGGTTGCCTTTTCCATCTGCGTCCCTAATTTCCTTGAGCCTACCTCCTTCATCGTACGTATAGAGGATTTCAGCGGCGCGTTCGCCCGAGTTGCCCGAGGCGGTTTTGACCAAGCGGCCATCGGCGTCGTATGTCTGAGTGGTGACCCACGCTGAGCCGTCCGAGTTGCTGGCGCGGGTCGCAAGAAGCCTTCCATCAAGACTGTATTCTGTAGTCGTCAAGAACTTCCCACCCAGGTAAATGGTTTCTTCGACACGCGTCCTAACTGGGCCTCGGAGCCCAGCTTTTTCACGATCAGTCATTTGGGACACTCCGAGGCGGATGATGGACTTGACGCTTCGGCGCTCTGGGAATTCGCAAGGGCGAGGTTAGGCGCGTCCAAAACGTATCGTGGCGTCAGGAAGAGCAGGAAAACGGCGGCGAGCGATAGCTGGAGACTCATTGCGGACCTCACTTCCCAACGCAAGCAAAACCTTTGCCCAGCCGTTACTGATTCTACATCACATAGCGTTGAAAATATCTCGAAAAGAACAGGGGAATCCTGGATTTAAATTCTTGAGATAGGCCGACAGATTCTGGGAATTCGCCTCTAACCAATGTTCCCCTACTGGGGTGCCTCGCCAGGCGCTGATTGGTCGGACTACCGGGCAAGCGCCCAAGAGTTTCGTCACGCTTCTGATTTCAATTGCCGGCCATGACCATTTGACTTTTGGCTTGTGAGTCCTCGGTCGATCTAGTGGCGTTCTAAGCGTGCCGGCCGTTTCCGCCAATCTGGTAGCCGACGCCGCGAATCGTTCGAATCAATGCGTGGGCGTAGCCTGAATCCACCTTGCGACGGAGATAATTGATGTACACGTCCACGACGTTCGTCATCGTATCAATATTGAGTTTCCAGACCTGCTCAACAATGGCGGTGCGGGAAACGGGCTGGCCTTCGTGGCGCATCAGGAATTCAAGCAAAGCGAATTCCTTTGGGCTGAGATCGATGTTGTGATTTCCGCGCCGCACGGTGTGGCTGACGCGGTCGACTTCAAGGTCTTCGATCTGGAGAATCGCGCGCGCGGGCCGGCTCCCTCTGCGGAGCACCGCGCGAATGCGCGCGGCAAGCTCGGCAAAAGCAAAAGGTTTTGCGACGTAATCGTCCGCGCCGGCATCGAGCCCCCGGACGCACTCCTCAACCATGCTGGCGCCCGTCACGATAACCACCGGCAAATTCGGCCTTTTGGAGCGAATTTCGCGCAGGACGTCCAGCCCGCAGGCTCCCGGCAGATTGAGATCCAGGATCACGAGATCGTATGCCTGGTCGGAAGCCAGTTGTTGCGCTTCCGCTCCGTTGGAGACCACCTGTACGGCAAATTGCTCTTGTTCCAGCCGCTCATGCAGAAATTCCGCAAGCGGCGCGTCGTCTTCAGCGACAAGAATGCGCATCGGCTCACACGAAACACTTAGACTTTAGAAGGGGTGAAAGCATTTTGGCTAGAGATAGGTGAGGTGTCAAGACAATGCGTGCGCGTGTTACCGCAAAGAGCATTACCAATCTGCCGGAGAAATAAAGCTTGAATGCCGGACCCCGGCTTTTCGTTCCATTGTGGGACTGAATCCTTCCCTGAAACCATCTTTCAACATTGAATCTCTAGATTTCGCGCGTCTGCGACTAACCAATTGAGTTTGCTGGACTTTCGAGCCACTAAGTTTTGGGCAAGATGGTCTCTTCCGTGCAATAAAACCCCCTTCTGGATTACCGCTGGCAGATGACGGTGGACACTTGAATCAAACACCGACACGCAGGACATGCCCGACTGCACAGGAGAGCGCCGATCTCGACGGGCTCGTACGAAGCAGAAAACTTAGGATCGCACTTGGCAACTGACTCAGTCCCATCGCCTCATCCGGTCATACTACGCGTATTGATCGTGGACGATGAGGCTTCCGTTCGAAAGGTGATGGCTGCGATCTTCGCGCAGCTTGGCCTTCCCTGCGAAACAGCTGCTAGTGGCGAGGAAGCACTCCGCATCCTCGAAACGCACCGGATAGATGCGGTAATCTCCGACCTTCATATGCCTGGAATGTCCGGCATGGAACTTCTAGCCAAGGTGCGGCAGAACTATCCCCAGATGGTCTTCCTGGTGGTTACCGGTGTAGACGACATCCAAGTCGGCATCCAAGCGATGCGGCAGGGCGCGGACGACTATCTCGTGAAGCCACTGCAGGTGGATGCAAATATAGTTTTGGCCAGTCTCACGCGCGCATTGCACGTCAAGCGATTGGAGCAGGAAGTCGAAAACTACCGCCACCATCTCGAGGAAATCGTCTCTGAACAGACCCAGCAACTTCGAGAGGCTTTGCGTCAGATCGAGCGCAGCTATGACCAGACGCTCGAAGTACTTGGCGCAGCCATCGACTTACGGGACAGTCCGACGGCTGGACACTCTCGGCGCGTATTTCTGTACTCCCTCGAGATTGCCAGGGCAATGGGTGGCTTGGAAAGTCAGATGAGAAACATCGCCATGGGAGCGTGGCTTCATGACATCGGCAAACTGGCAGTATCGGACGCCATTCTCCTCAAACCGGGGCCTCTTACCGATGAAGAGCGCAAGATCATGCAGCTTCACGTGCAGATCGGGTATGACCTGGTCAAAAGCATCCCATTCCTTGCAGATTCCGCGGAAATCATCTACGCACATCATGAGCGTTGCGATGGCAGTGGTTACCCGAGGGGCCTGAAGACAGAGGAGATCCCCGTAGGTGCGAGAATTTTCGCAGTGGCCGATACCTTTGATGCGATGACCTCCGACCGGCCATATCGCCGCGCTCTTCCGTTTGAAGCATCACGAGAAGTAATAGAACGAGGAGCGGGCAAACAGTATGACTCGCAAGTAGCGAAAGTCTTCTTGAGTATTGCCGACGAAACTTGGAAAGTGATGCGCAAGGAAACCGCGGCTATCCAAGCATTCGCGTTTGCGACGGCAAGCGACATTCAGGCACTGCGCAAGCCGGTCAAATCCGGTGGCTGATGGAGGGAATAAATTGGCTGGTCTGACCGCACCTGCGGAGTCGTCTTTCTGCCGGCGCGAAACGGCTATTGCAAGACCCAGGGGCCCGTTTTTTCGGTGAAGCGGCACCCGTAGCGGTAGAGCGGCGGCGCCTTAGCCTCCGCGTGCATGATCTGTGCTTTGCCCACGTGTTCGTCGCGGCCCGAGACGATGTATACGTCCACGATGGAATGAACCGAGATCTCTCTATTGCAAGTGCACAGAAAGCCGCTAAGACTAACGTTCTCTGTCGCGGCAGCCTCTTCAAAGTCTTTCGCTTGCGCATCCTTGCCCCGAAATTTCAGCGGCACGCGCAATCGCACGCGCACCTCGCTCCGAGGAATATGACGGGACGTCTTGACGATTCCTCTGAGGTATACCTTGAGGGCTTCGAAGTCCAACGGCTTTTCGAAGTACGCTGCCGCGCCCAGCTGTTTACAGTGTTCCTTGGTTTGCGCACCTCCTTCGCCGCTCACAATAACGACAGGAATCGTCTGCGTCCGGCTAAACGATGTAAACGTCTGGCACAATTCATAACCGGAATACTTCGGCATGCGCAAATCGAGCAGGATGGCGTCCGGCCTGTGCTCCAGCGCAAGAGCCAAGCCTTGTTCGGGTTCACCCGTGTCAATGACTTCGTAGGTTCCGCTGAGTTCCAGGTGCATCAGCCGCCGCAGTGCCTCGTCGTCATCCACGACCAGCAGCTTTCCCTTTGATCCGTTCTTCCTATTGGTGATCACGGGCGCCGCTTCCCACCTGGTCTAACTCAGGCAACGCGTTCTTAGCACCATCCAGAACTTCCCGGACCTTACTTATGAAGACTTCTTCGGTGAACGGTTTGTGCAGCAGGTTGGTTCCCTTCTGCAGAACTCCGTGCCCGGCGATAAAGCTGTCCGTGTATCCGGACATGAAGAGGACCTTCAGCCCGGGCTGCCGCATCGACAATTGCTCCGCCAAAACGCGGCCGTTCATGCCGGGCATCACCACGTCGGTGAGCAGAAGGTCGAAAAGGCCTGAATGGCGCGCCGCGATCTCGAGAGCTGCTTCTCCACTCGGGGCCGACAACACGCGGAAGCCGTTTGATTCGAGAAAGGCTTGCGCCAGTTTCCGCAGGGGTTCCGCATCTTCCACGAGAAGAATCATTTCTGATCCCTTCGGCTTCTCCCTTGATTGGACCTCGGGCTTAGCAGCGGAAACTTGCTCGGTGTCCAGGTTCCTTGGAAGGTAGATCTGAAAAGTCGATCCCTTGCCCGGCGCGCTGTCCACCCAGATATATCCGTTGCTTTGCTTCACCACGCCATACACGGTCGCGAGACCGAGGCCCGTGCCCTCTCCCACTCCCTTGGTGGTAAAGAACGGCTCGAATATGTGCGTGATGGTCTCCGCACTCATGCCGCTCCCAGAGTCCGTGATCGCGAGCATCACGTAACTTCCCACTTTAGAGCCGGGATGATCGCGCGTGTATGCCTGGTCCAATTCTATGTTGGCGGTTTGGATGTGAAGTTTCCCGCCCGAAGGCATAGCGTCTCGCGCATTCACTGCCAAGTTCATGATCACCTGCTCGATCTGGCTCTGGTCGGCTTTGACATTTCCGAGCTCCGAATCCAGGGACAGGGACACGTTGATATCCTCACCCAGCAGGCGTGGAAGCATTTTTTCCATGTCAGATACGAGCGAATTCAAGCTCAGGACGGAAGGTGTCAGAACCTGCTGTCTGCTGAAAGCCAGCAACTGGCGAGTCAACGAAGCAGCACGCTGGCCCGCTTTTTCGATTTCCGTGGCATATTCGTAAGTGGGCTGACTCTTGTCCAGGGACTTCTTCAATACACCGCTATATCCGATGATGACTCCGAGCAGATTGTTGAAATCATGGGCGATCCCTCCCGATAACCTTCCGATGGCCTCCATCTTCTGAGCCATTCGTAGCTGGCGCTCCAGTGTGCGTTTTTCCGTCACGTCTTCCGCAAAACCCTCGAAATATCCGGGGCCGCCATCCTTGACGTCGACATAGTGTCCCGAGCACCGCACTACAATGGGCTCGCCGTTTGGCCGCTTCCATTCCAGTTCGATGTCCTTTAGTTCTTTTGACTTGGCCAGAAGCTCATTCATTCGTTCGTAGTCCGCGGAGTTGCGAAACACTTGCGTCGCAAGATCCGCTTTAAAGAGCTCTTGCACGGAATCATAGCCGAGCATTCTTTGGAGGGCCGGATTCACCTCCAGAAATTGGCCCGTCATCGTCGCCCGGTAAATCCCGTGAGGCGCTCCCTCCACCAAAGACCGGAAACTTGCTTCCGAGCGCGACAAGGCCTCTTGGGCTTTTTTGCGCTCCGTAATGTCTCGGTTCACGATCACAAGTTTTTCCGGTTCGCCCTTTTCGTTGCGGATGACGCTTGCAACGGATTCCAGCACCATCCAATTGCCATTCTTGTGACGGAAACGATATTCCAGGATTGTCCCCATCCCCGATTGTTGGGTTTGCGTGGCAGCTTTCTTAACCCGCTCGCGGTCTTCCGGATGAATCTGCTCGAACCCGGATGACTCCTGAAGTTCTTCCGGCGAATAACCCAGTATTTTCTGATAAGAGATACTGTTGAAAATCCTGCGCCCTTCCAAATCGACGACCGCAATCATGTCCGCGGCATTTTCGCTGATCAAATGAAACAGCTCTTCTCGCTCGATCAGTTGACGGCGAATCCTGTGAATTTGCAGATGCTGATAGATCGTGTAGAGATCGAACAAGAAAACGAGGGCCACGAGGCCTCGCACCGCTTGCGGAAGTATATATAGGGCGTGGAAGTCACGGGGCGATGACGAATTCGGGAGCAGAAATGAAGCTAGCGCGATTGTGAGTAGCAGCGTGATGATCGCCGCTGCCACCCACAACCACCATTCACGGCGCTCGATTCTCCGAAAGTTCGCTCGGAGGGATTTCGCCCCCAGGTCTTGAAAACTGCTCGGCGTCTTGGCGTGTTTTATGATCATAAACCGCAAGTACAGCGTGTCTCAGCTCGCACTAGCTCCCCATTTTCCAGCGTCGTGCAGTTCGCTGGATTTGTCCATGGACTCGAGATTCCCTTGCCCCTGGTTGCTACTTGACGAATCCGATGGGAATAGGCAGCACATGCCGTGAAAAGCAGGTGCAAGTTGCGTGCCAAGGCAGAATCATGGTCTGCTGCGAGATTCATCTGGCTGCCGTCGCCCGCCCGGCACTTGCTCTTGCTCAATTCCTTGATTTTCTGGGTACTTCTGGGTTGGAGAGAGTACGAATCGCCCTCAGCAAGATTGGATTTCTCTCATCAAAACCGAAACGGTACAATTTTTAAGGGCACAGAATCTGCAGGCGATACCAGATCGGGACGAAATCTTCGTTTTGAATTTTGCAAGTCAAATTGACTTCACAACAGATGAGCGTATCTTTAAAAGATACGCACTTCCAGCCTGTGGGAGGATTTGATGAATCGTTTTTTGGCTACAATTTCGTTGTCTACTTTATCTGTGGGCATGCTGGTCGCAGGGTGCCAAAACGCGGCTGACAAGCAATCAAGCCCCGACGCTAACTCTTCTCCATCCATGGCGGAATCGGCAAAGACCGCGGTGCAAAGGGCCATCGAACCGAAACCTCTGGTCGTTCCTGCTGACACCGTGATCGCGGTCGTCTTGGATCAAACCATAAGTTCGAAAACAAGCAAGCCTGGAGACAGGTTCTCAGCGACCGTCGAATCTCCCGTTGAAGTCGAAGGAAAAGTCGCCATCCCCAAGGGTGCTCGCGCCGAGGGAGTCGTGAATGAAGCAAAAGCTGCCGGCCGGTTCAAGGGCGGCGCCGCGCTGAGCCTCAGGCTCACGAGAGTGACTGTCAACGGGAAGGATTATGAAATTCAGACTTCTGCCGCAATGACAACCAGCAAAGGAAAAGGCAAGCGCACGGCGGTCATGGTGGGCGGTGGCGCCGGCGGAGGAGCTGCTATCGGGGCGATCGCTGGCGGCGGTAAGGGCGCAGCCATCGGTGCCTTGATCGGTGCGGCGGCGGGTACCGGTGGTGCGGGATTAACCGGCAACCGCGATATCACACTGCGTGCGGAAACGCCGCTCGATTTCACGCTGCTGCAGCCCGTACACATCAAACAAAAGTAACAGGTGGCCTTCCTGGCCCTGCGAAGCATTTTTTTACGGGTGAGGCCTGCCCACGCACGGCGCCTCCCTCGATCTGGCCTCGGCAATTCATTTCAAGCGAGCCAAGATCACCGCGTAACTTCTGCGTCTTCTCTGCGTAATACAATTGAGAAGCCCAACTATGCCCGCCGCCCCGATGCTCATTGAGGCTGAAAGTGTGTCCCGGGAATATCGGCTGGGCGAAACCGTCATTCGCGCCGTCGACGCAGTCTCCCTCAGTGTTGAAAAAGGTGAATTCCTCGCTCTTTTGGGAAGCTCCGGATCAGGCAAGTCAACGCTGCTGAGCATGATGGCGGGGCTCGACCGCCCCACCTCCGGCGCGATCCGCGTGCGTGAACGCAACCTGGCGGAATTGGATGCGGACGAACTCGCGCGGTATCGCCGCGAAACGGTCGGGATGGTCTTCCAGTCGTTCAATCTACTGCCGCGTATGACGCTCGAGGAAAATGTCGAGTTACCTTTACGGTTGGCGGAAGTGGATCGACATGACCGGGAGTCCCGCGTAGGCGAAGCGCTCGAGCGCGTGCGGCTTGGAGCACGCAGGCGGCACCGGCCGAGCGAGCTATCCGGCGGTGAGCAGCAGCGCGCCGCGCTGGCGCGCGCGCTCGTGAATCGCCCGGCGATTTTGTTTGCGGATGAGCCGACGGGAAATCTCGATAGCGTCAACGGCGAACAGATTCTCCTCCTGCTGCGAGAGATTCAGGATTCCCTCGGAATGACTATCATCATGGTCACGCACGAGCGGCCCCTGGCTGAGAAATTCGCGAATCGCATCGCGCTCCTCTCCGATGGACGGCTAATCAGTGACGGAGTGCTCCGTTGAAAACGCGAGACCTGAGCGAACTGGCGGTGCGCAATCTGCGCGAAGCAGTGCTTCGCAACTCGCTCACCACGCTGGGCGTCGCGGTCGGTGTTGCTTCCCTCGTGGCCATGCTTTCGCTGGGAGTCGGGTTGCAGACCCTGGCCTCGCAGCGCCTCACGCGCTCGGGCTTGTTCGATGCCGTGTTCGTTACATCGCAACGTAATTTTCGCGGCCCGGGGCAACGTGGATCGGCGGATTCAGCGCCCAAAAAGGAATCGCGTTCCCTGGACGAGGACGCGCGCCAGCAACTGAGCAAGCTCTCCAACGTTACGGAAGTCTATCCGCAAATCCGATTTGTCACCGACGTGCGCTATGCGGGCAAGTCTGAAACGACTTCCGTTCTCGGCCTGCCTGATTCCTCGCGCTCGAGCGGCGCTTTTGAGGGCATGACCGGCGCGTATTTTTCGTCGCCAACCGCGGATGAAGCAATTCTCCAAATCGAATTTGCAAAAGTGCTCACGGACCAGCCTCCATCGCTAATCGGAAAAGAATTGACTCTGCGATATGCAGAGCGCGCAGCCCTTTCCAAAGCCGCGGACGACGACGAAGCCTTTCTCGATAGCATGATCGGCTCCGGCAAACCTGGTGGCATTTCGATTGTCCCGCGTGAGAAGACCCTGCGCATCGTTGGCGTCATTGAGTCGGATCCTTCAGCGGGGATTGGCGGGTTCGGAGGCGCGCGCGTTTACCTGCCGCTCAAGGCTGCGGAGCAGCTCCATGTTGCGCAGCCGGATGATTTGCAAGCCTTTCTGTCCGGCAATGCCGCGAAACCTTCTTACATGGCATTGACCGTACGCGTTCATTCGCCCAAGGACGTGCCGCAGGTCGAAGCGGCGATCAAGCAGCTGGGTTTCGCGACGTTTTCTCTCCTGGACGCCACCAAGAGTCTCCGCCTCGTCTTCACCGTCTTCGATCTATTCCTGGGTCTCTTCGGGAGCCTGGCGCTCACCGTCGCTTCACTCGGTATCATCAACACTCTGGTGATGGCCATCCTCGAACGCCGCCGCGAGATCGGCATCTTGAAAGCGCTGGGCGCGACCGACCGCGACGTGCGCAGCCTTTTCTTTGCCGAAGCTGGCGCCATGGGACTCTTCGGCGGCCTCTTCGGTGTCGCGCTCGGTTGGCTGATCGGGCAGGCACTCACTTGGGGGACAACGATCTACCTTCACCGGCAGAATTTGCCTGGCGTAAAAATATCGTATGTTCCCTGGTGGCTGGCACTTGGCGCAATCGGATTCGCGATCATCGTCAGCCTCGTCGCGGGACTCTACCCCGCGGCTCGCGCGGCGCGCCTCAATCCCGTCGAAGCTCTCCGCTACGAGTAAACCCCGGCAACATTCACTCAAGAGAAAGGCTGGCGTTGTTCTCGCCCAGCGAACTCGCCGCCGCGCGCGAACTCGTCACATAGTCCAATTCGGCAAGATGAATGCTCTAAGAGCGCGCGCCACGGATGTTCTGTATAAAATAGGGGTGCGGTGACATTCCAAGGATAACCATGGAGACTGCATACATCTGCGACGCCATTCGAACGCCGTTGGGGCGGTACGGCGGAGCGCTTGCCTCGATTCGCACGGATGACCTGGCGGCGATTCCCCTCAAGGCCCTTGTCCAACGTAATGCGGGTGTCGATTGGAACGCTGTGGACGATGTCGTCTACGGCTGCGCCAATCAGGCGGGCGAAGACAATCGCAACGTCGCTCGGATGGCGCTCTTGCTTGCGGGTTTGCCCAAGGAAGTGTCCGGCACAACGGTCAATCGGCTCTGCGGCTCGAGCATGGACGCCGCCGCGACCGCCGCGCGAGCCATCAAGTCCGGCGAAGCGGATCTCGTGATTGCTGGGGGCGTCGAAAGCATGTCGCGCGCGCCCTTCGTCGTTGCCAAAGCTGATAGCGCCTACTCACGCTCCATGAAAATGGAAGACACCACTCTCGGCTGGCGATTCGTCAATCCGAAGCTTGCCGAGATTCACTACCCGTACTCGATGGGCGAGACCGCCGAGAACGTGGCCGAGCGCTACGAGGTCACGCGCGCCGACCAGGACGCCTTTGCGCTGCGAAGCCAGCAGCGCTGGGCGGCG